>Ga0153916_10001484_pt1 | contig 16883 bp, 14 predicted proteins | sample Opewatmetagenome_FD_109642 | JGI IMG/M metagenome (GOLD analysis project Ga0153916, IMG submission 109642) | Freshwater wetland microbial communities from Ohio, USA - Open water 3 Core 3 Depth 4 metaG | ecosystem: Environmental > Aquatic > Freshwater > Wetlands | place: USA: Ohio, Lake Erie... | reverse complement strand
GGCCCGATCACGCTCGGACCGCTGATCCGCGCGCCCGGGCCGACCTTCGCCCCGGCGCCGACGAGCACCTGACCGCTAATCCGGGCGCTCGCGTCCACCTCCGCACCCGGCTCGACCATCACGTCGGCGCCGCGCTCGCGCGCCGCGCGTTCCAGCAGCAGGCGCGTCGCGCGCAGGTAACGGTCCGGCGAGCCGACGTCCACCCAGAGATCCTCGATGAATCCCTGCACGCGCAGCCCGTCGGCGATGATGCCGGGGAAGAGCACACGCTCGGCGAAGCCGTCGCGAATGGCCGATTCGTCGTCCGGGATGCGGGCCAGCACCTCCGGCTCCCACAGCCAGGTACCGGCGTTGATCAGGTTGCTCGGCTCCTCGCCCTGCGGCGGTTTCTCGATGAAGCTCTGAATGCGCAGTTCGTCGTCCACGGCCACGACGCCGAAGTGCCACGGGTCGTCGACCGGCGCCAGCGAGATGCTCAGCGTGGCGCCCGTCTCACGGTGCCGCGCAATCATCGCCCTAAGGTCGAGGTTCGTCAGGATGTCGCCGTTGCACACGACGAGCGTGCCCGCCACGCCGGCGGCGCGCGCCGCCTCTTTCACCGCGCGGCCGGAGCCGAGCGGCCGGTCCTCGTACTCGTAGCGCAGGCGCAAGCCGAGTGACGCGCCGTCGCCGAAATGCTCCTCCACCTCGCGCATCCCCTGCGAGCAGGCGACCACGATATCCTCGACGCCGTGCTGCTTCAGGTTCAGCAGCCGGTATTCCAGCAGCGGCCGGTTCAGCAGCGGGACGAGTTCCTTGCGACGGGCATACGTGAGCGGCCGCAGCCGCGTGCCGGCGCCGCCGGCGAGGATCACGGCAAACACGCCGCAAGCGTACCGGCTGCGCGCGCCGCGGGACAGCGCGGCGTCAGGCGATCTGTTCGGTGTTGTCCGTCTGGCGCTGGCCGGGGCGGCGCGGCGCCTTCGCGTCGTCAGGTGCGGCGCGCCCGGCCCGCACGTTCTGCCGCGTGGCCGGCGGCAGCACCACGATGAACTCCGTGCCGCCGTGCTCGCCGCTTTCCGCGCGCACCGTGCCGCCGTGCGCTTCGACGATCTCCGACACGATCGAGAGGCCCAGGCCGCTGCTGCCGCCCTTGCGCGCCCGGGCGCGGTCCACCTGGAAGAAGCGCTCGAAGACGCGCGGCAGGTCTTCGGCCGGGATCACGGAACCCGTGTTGTGCACCCCGACGCGCACGCTGCCGTCCGGCTCCATGCCCGCGTTCACCGTGATCGTGCCGTCGCGGGGCGTGTGACGGATGGCATTCTCGATCAGGTTCGAGAACACTTGCTCCAGCCGCCGCTCGTCACCGTGTACCTCCGGCACGCGGCCGATGCGCAGGCGCGCGCTGATGCCGGAGTCGCGGAACGCCCACTGGAAGCGCTCGACCATCCGCTGGAGCAGCGCCGTCAGGTCGACATGTGCGTGCTGCATCGCCATCTGGCCGGATTCGATCTGCGACAGCAGCAGCAGGTCGTCCACGAGCGCCCGCATGCGGTTCGCCTCCTCGTGGATAATCCGGCTGGACTCGCGGTAGTCAGCCTCGTCTCTGACCGCGCCGTCCAGGATCGCCTGCGAGTACCCCTGGATCGAGGTGAGCGGCGTCTTCAGCTCGTGCGAGACGTTGGCCAGCAGGTCCTTCATCATCCGTTGCGACGTGCTGACCTGCTGCGCCATGGCGTTGAACGCCTCCGACAACCGCCCCACTTCGTCCTCGCCGTGGATCGGGATGTGGACGTCGTAGTCGCCGCGTGCCATCTGCATCGATGCCTGCGTGATGCGCGCTAGCGGCCCGGAGATCGAGCGGGAGATGAAGAACGAGACGATGAACGACACCGTGAGCGAGATCGCGCCCGCCAGCGCCAGGCTCGGCACCAGCTCGTGCCAGGCGGACGACAACCTGCTCTGCGGGATGGCGACGATCGTGTCGTACTGCGGCGCCGCGAACGCGCCCGTGTCCGTCCGCGGCGGCGCGGCGAAGAGCGTCAGGTGGGTGCCGTTACCGTCGTAGTTCACCCACGTGAAGCGTGTGCCCTGCGAATTGAACGAGCGCACGTTGAACGTCGAGAACGAAAGGATGTACTTGCCGTCGAGCTGGTGCTCGCTGTCGTACACGACCGCGAGGTCGGAGTCGAGCAGCATCACGCGCACCGCGGCGTTGCGCGCGCTCTCGTCGAGGTTCTGTTTGATCTGCTCCAGCGTCTCGCCGCCCTGCTGCCAGGCCGCGACCTGCACGCTGATCGGCTCGGCGAGGTGGCCGTAGCGCTCGCGAGCCGTCGCCTCCTGCTGATCCCGCAGGAGAAACAGCGCTCCGACGCCCGCCAGGAAGACCGCCAGCCCGACGACCAGCGAGAACGAGACGATGAGCCGGGCCCTAAGGCTCCCCAGCATCGCTTTCCACCACCAGCTTGTAGCCCACGCCCCAGACGGTCTGGATCTTCACCGGGGAGTCGCCAAGCTTGTCGCGGAGCCAGGCGACGTGGACGTCGATCGTCCGGGAGTCCCCGTAATAGTCCGTGCCCCACACCATGCGCAGCAGGCGCTCGCGGTCCAGCACGGTGCCCTTGTGCTGGGCGAACGCGCTCAGCAGCTCGAACTCCTTGGCGCGGAGCTGGAGCGGCTGCCCGTTCAGCGTCACCTCGCGGCTGGCGGCATCGATCCGCAGCCCGTCCACCTCGATGACCTCCGGCACCTCCCGCTCGCCCTGGGCGCGGCGGAGGACCGCCTTCACCCGGGCGACCAGCTCGCGCGGGTTGAACGGCTTCGCCATGTAATCGTCGGCGCCGATCTCCAGCCCGACGATCCGGTCGATGTCGTCGCCCCGGGCGGTAAGGATGATCACGGGTACGTTGCTGGTTTTCCGGAGCTCTTTGCAGACGGTCAGGCCGTCCATCTCCGGCATCATGATGTCCAGCACGATCAGGTCCGGCCGCAGCGATTTCGCCTTCTCCAGCGCCTGCTTGCCGTCGTGCGCCGCCTCGACGCGGAATCCCTCGTTGGTGAGATAGAGGCGGGCGAGCTGGACGATGTTGTTCTCGTCATCGACGACGAGGATGGTCCCCGGCATGTCCTATCAGCCTTCCGTATCAGCCGGGCCCATTATAGGGGAGCAAACTGGCGGGCCGCTTGCTCACTCCCTGCCTCAAGAATCGTCACACCCTACGCCTGAATTCAGGCGCGCAAGCGGCCCGCCAGCCACGGCAGCCTACCCGCGCCCTGCTAACGATGCGTCAGCGATCTGTTAAACACCTGTAAACCGACCCGGAGATCATGGTTCCAGTTCCACAACAGCCTATGCAACTCTCGGACCGGTGCCGGCGGCTTCCCCGCCAGCGCCCCGGGCCCCGCGAGAAGTCCGAAGATCGGGGGGCGCCCCCTGTAACGTCCGCCGCCTCCGTGCGTTCAGGGGTGTGGCAGCCTGCGCCCAGGCCTGATAGGCGGCGCTGACACCCCGTCGGATCAGGGTGCAGGCATGGTCAAAGATCTCGGGGTTTCCGTCGATTCTGAGACTGTAGAAGGGCGATGAGCATGGCCACCAAACCCGCCGCCAAGATCACCGATATCGAGGACGCCGCCGCCGCCAAGTGGCTGGCGAAGGCGCTTGAGCCTGCCCGCGCCGAGGCGGGCGCCCGGCCTGACGCCGAAGCCGTCGAGCGTATCCGCGCGCGCGTCTTCGGCGACGCGCTGCCGCGCAAGGCAAGCCGCTCCATCGCCGCCTGACGTCTCCCGCGACACCCGAAATACACACAAAGATGCTCCCGGACCAGGGGGCGTCTTTGTGTCTTCTAACAGAGGCCCGGCACGGCTATAGTGCCCGCGCGCCCGTCGACCGACTGGCACACTGACCGACCGGCCCCTCATGAAGCTCGAGACATGGGAGAAGAACCTGTACGCCGTCTGGCTGGCGCAGTTCCTCGCCCTCATGGGCGCGAACCTGGTCTTTCCCTTCATCCCCTTCTTCGTGAAGGACCTCGGCGTCCAGTCCGATTCCGACGCCGCCCTCTGGTCCGGCGTGCTGGCGACGGCGACCGGCGCGACGCTGTTTGTCTCGTCGCCCCTGTGGGGCTCCCTGTCCGACCGCTTCGGCCGCAAGAACATGCTGCTGCGCGCCTACGCCGGCGCCACGGTCACCATCACCCTGCAGGCGGCCGTGCAGAACGTCTGGCAGCTCCTCGCGCTGCGCGCCCTGCAGGGCGCGTTCGTCGGCACCATCCCGGCGGCGACAGCGCTGATCGCCGGCGCCACCCCGACGCGCCGCATGGCGTACGCGCTCGGGCTGGTGCAGATGGCGGTATTCACTTCGCAGACCGTCGGGCCGGTCGTCGGTGGCGTCATGGCCAGCATCGTCGGCTTCCGCACGACGTTCGCGCTCGGCGGGTTGATGTACGTCGTCTCGTTCGTCGTCTGTTTCGTCTTCGTGCACGAAGAGTTCAGGCGGCCCGGCCCCGGCGAGCGTTCGTCGTACGTCCAGAACCTCCGCACAGTCATGGCCGTCCCGGCGATGCTGTTGCTCATCACCGTCATGTTTCTGGTCAGCTCAGCCGCCGTGTTCGTCCGCCCCGTCGTGCCGCTCCTCGTCGAGGGGTTCACCACCGACAGCGTGGAGACGAAGGCGGGCTTCGTGTTCGCGGCCGTCGCGCTCACCAGCGCCGTTGCCGCCGTCGTGTCGGGCCGCCTCGCGACGCGCACCGGCTACCGCAACGCGCTCGTCGTGGCCACGCTCGGCGCCGGCCTCGCGTACATCCCCGTGGCGATGGCGAACTCGCTGGCGCCGCTCATGGTGCTGATGGCGCTCGTCGGCGTGTTCAGCGGCGCCATGATCCCGATGGTCAACGCCCTCATCGGTGCCAGCGCGCCCGACGGCAAGCACGGCTCGGCGTTCGGTCTGGTCGGCAGCGCCCAGGCACTGAGCTTCGCCGTGGCGCCGCTGCTGGGCGGGCTCACCGCGCAGCAGCGGCGCCACGCCGGCTTCCCGATCATCGGCTCGATGCTCGTCGCCGTCTCGGCGCTGGCATGGCTGACGGTGCGCGAGCCCGCCGCGATCAGCAACGAGGAGCTGACGCTCGAAGTGGCGTCCCCCGTGCGCTGACGAGCGCGGCGGCCGGCGCCCCGCCATACTGTCTCGGGAGAGTGACGCAGTATGCGCAGACAAGCGCTCGTGTCAGTGCTTGCGGCCGTCGCCGCCATCGCGGCGGCCTGTGGCGGCGGCGCGGAACGCGCCGCTCCGACGCCGCGCGCCAGCGTGTCGCCCGCGGTGACCGCCGTTGCCACGCACGCCACCGCCACCCTCGACGGCGAGACGTTCGTCGCCGTCCGCACGCTCCCCGCCTCCGCGCTCTCCGCCGAGAAGCTGGAGGCGGCGGGCGCAGCCACGGACGAGGGCGGCGCGCGCATCGATATGGCCCGTGCCGACACGAAGGACGTCGCGCGCTGGGAGCTGGTATCCGCGTCGCCTGACGGCTGGCGCGTCTGGTGGCCGCGTGCCGTCTTCGACACGCTGGCGGCGGCCGGCGGCGGCGCCTCGATCGTGACCGTGACACCGACGGAGTGGCCCGACGCCTGCATGGGGCTGGCGAAGTCCGACGAAACGTGCGCCCAGGTCATCACGCCGGGCTACGTCGTCGTCACGGAGCGCGCGGGCCAGCGCACCGAATACCACGCCAGCAGCGTGTCCGGCGCACGCCGCATCGCGCCGTGACGGTCCGCCGTGGCGTCTCATCGAGCCGGGCGTGGTTCACGGCGGCCCTGTGTGCCACTGCGACGCTCGTGGCCTGCGCGAGCAGCGCCGGCGCGCCGTCCCACGCCCCGACGTCCGGCGCAACGGCGACACAGTCGTCCCCGGCCGCCGTGCGCACGCCGCGCGCGGCCGTCACGAATGAGAGCGTCGCCGGCGGCGACCAGGACGCTACGCCGCGCGTGATCAGCGCCATGCCCGCCGTCTCGCCGCGTCCCGGCACCACGCCGCGCATCGACGCGGCGGTCATCGCCCCGCCGCAGCCGGCTGCCGGTTCGCTGCGGCTGATCGTCGATACGGACGCCAGCGCTTTGGGCATCCAGCTGTCGCGCGACGTGAATCCCGGCGATACGTTCCGCGTGGCAGTCGTGCTCGCGGGCGCCCCGCCGTTCGATGGCGCCGGCGGCGGTGTCGCGTCGTTCAACCTGGAGCTGGACTACGACCGCACGAAGATCGTCGCGCCGACCATCGCCGGCGGCCCGACGACGCAACGCAACCCGTGGCTCAACGTCAATGCGCTCGGCGGCGCCGCCGCGGGGTGGGGATGCGAGCCCGCCCCGGAAGGCGACCTCGACGACCCCGGCGGCACAAACGGCGACGGCAACCCGGCGACCGGACAGGCGTTCCTCTCGTGCTTCATGACCGGCCCGTCACGGGCGTCCGGTGACCTCGTCCTGGCCACGGTGACGTTTCTGGCCGTCGCGTCCGGCGACAGCGCGCTGTCGCTGAGCCACGTCGCCGTGGCCGACAGCGCTGGCGTGGAGTTCGCGCATTGTGCGCGCGATGCCGTCGATCCGGCCGTGTCGTGCGAGGACGGCAGCGTCACGGTGCGCTGACCTTGACCGCCGCGGGCGAAAGGCGTACGACTGGCAGGATGTCCGGCACGAACGCACGCGGGCGGTTCATCGCCATCGAGGGCGGCGAGGGCGCGGGGAAGTCCCGCCTGCAGGCCGCGCTCGGCGAGCGCCTGCGTGCCGCCGGACGCGACGTCGAGCTGACCCGTGAGCCCGGCGGCACCGAGCTGGGCGAGCAGATCCGCGCGCTGGTGCTGGCGCAGCGCGCGCTGGAGACCGACCTCACGGAGCTGCTGCTCTTCGAGGCCGCGCGCGCCCAGCTCGTCGCGACGGTGATCCGGCCCGCGCTCGCGCGCGGCGCCGTCGTCATCTGCGACCGGTTCGCCTCGTCGTCCGTCGCCTACCAGGGCTTCGGTCGCGGCATGGGGCGCGAGATCGTCGAGCGCGCCAATGCGATCGCGACCGGCGGGCTCATGCCGGACCTCACCCTGCTGCTGGACCTGCCGGCTGACGAGGGACTTGCACGTCGCGCCGGCGCCGGGACGGAGAACCACTTCGACCGCGAGACGCTCGCGTTCCACGAGCGCGTCCGCGCGGGCTATCACGACATCGCACGCGAGTCGCCCGACACCTGGCGCGTGATCGACGCGTCGCAGCCCTTCGACGCGGTGCTCGACGCCGCGCTCATGGCCGCGAATACCGTCATCGGCAGCTAACGGCCGCAAACCGCCGACATTCGTAATCTCAAACCTCGTCTCGTCTCCAATCTCCAACTTCCAGTTTCCAACTTCTAACCTCCAGCTTGTACAATGCGCCGGGCGGGGCGGAAGGATCCGGTTGATGCGCTTGTTCACGGTCCGTGTCCTCGCGCGGCTGCCTCGCACGCGCGTGGCGCTCGTCGCGATGGCTGCCCTCTCGCTCTCCGCCGTCGCCTCCACCTGCCAGCAGATCCTCCCGCAGCCCCCCGTCGGCGGCTCCGCGCCTTTCACCAGCGCGGCGTTCACGTTCGGCGTCGAGAACTCGTGGATCCGCGTCCAGAACATTGGCCAGTCCGATGCCACGGTCACCGTCACGTACTACGACGAGCAGGGAGTCCAGCGCGCGCAGGACACGTGCCCCTCGGCGGCGTGCCCGGCGCTCGGGCCCGGCCAGGGCTGGACGTTCTTCCAGCAACAGAACCCGCAGCTCCCCGCCGGCTACAAGGGCTCCGCGCTCGTCGAGAGCGACCAGCCCGTTGTCGCGGTCCAGGCCAAGGACATCCGCCGCAACGGCAAGTTCATGATCGACGGTAACACGACGACGGTCGCCTCCGGGTCGAGCAAGATGTACCTGCCGCTCATCGCCAACCGCGACGGTGCGCAGAACGACTCGATGGGCCGCTTCGCCATCGAGAACCTTAGTGACACCGTGACGGCGTGCGTCGGCATCACCTACCTCAGCAACAACACCGACAGTGAGATCGCGTGGGATCCGTACAAGGTGCAGCCGACGCCAACGCCCACTACGCACAGCACGCCGACCCTAACGTCCCCGCCGGGCGGACCGAAGCTGCCCGGCTGCTCGAACGGCGGCCGGCCGCTGCCGCCCCACGGCACGCTCTTCCGCGACCCCGACACTTTCGGCGTGCCGCCGAACTTCACCGGCAGCGTCCGCATCGAGACCTACAAGAACGACGCGAACGTGCCCCCCGACCAGCAGAAGCTCACGGCGACCGCCGACGCCTGGAACAGCATCTACAACATCTTCGCCTCCTACCGCGCGCTGGACGAGAAGGAGATGAGCACTACGGTGCTGCTGCCCCTCGTCGACCGCGAGGTGGGGCCGCTCAACGGCTTCAGCACGCGCTTCCAGATCGAGAACAAGGACCCGGCCAAGCCCGCGCAGGTGACGCTCCGCTTCGAGGGCTTCGACCTGGACAACGGCAACGCCTTCGTCGCCAAGCAGAACACGATCACCGTCAACGGCGCGCGGCTCTGCTTCCAGGACCGCGATGACTACGCCAACTGCCTCGCCCCTGGCGACCGGCTGCCGCACAACTTCGTCGGCACCGCGCGCCTCCAGTCCACCCAGCCGATCGGCGTCATCATCGACCGCGGCACGCGCTTCGGCGAGACGTTCACCAACTACCGCGGCTTCCGCCCGGAGGACGGCTCAACCCGCGTCCTGCTGCCGGTGCTGAACAAGAACTACGGTCCCGTCCCGCCGGCGCACGGCTGGAACTCCTGGTTCCGGGTGCTGGTCGCCGACGGCGGCTCGGCGAACGTCCACATCCGCTACCTCGGCCTCGATCTGCCAGGCGGCGAACAGTCGTACACGATCGGCGTCAACCGCGAGGCCACCGTATTCCAGTTCAACGAGTCCATGCTGCCCGACGGCTTCGCCGGCACCGCGATCCTGGAGTCCGACCGCCCGATCGTCGCGCTGGCCGACATCTACACCGACGTCTTCGCCGGCGACGACGACCTCCTGTACAACGGCGTCCCGCTGCCCTGACCGGTCGCCCGTTCGCTGGTTTGCTGCTGAACGGTAGTCGGCGGCCTCTACATCCGACAACCGACAACCCACAACCGACCCACTACAATACTCGCGATGGCCGTCCTCCGACGCTCGATCGCGCTCCCGCGCTCGTTGCCGGCGCCGCCCGCCGAGGCGTGGCTCGTCGGCGGCGTGCTGGCGGCGGCCCTGTTCGCGAGCGCGGCGCTGTACGGGCACGCCGCGCTCTTCGCCTGCGCCGCCGCGGGCTCACTCGTCGCCGGCGCGGCGTTCTACGAGCCGCGGCTCATCGGCCCCATGCTCGCGCTCGCGCTGCCGCTCGAGATCTCGAAGCTCGCATTCCCGTTCCTGCAGACGCGCTCGGAGTTGGGCGGCGGCCTCGACCCCACCTCCGTCGTCGATGCCGGGCGGCTCGTCGTGGCGCTGGGCTTCGCCGTGTGGCTGGTCCGCCCCGGCCGCCCGCGCGCGGACGTGCTGCCGTCCTCACCGCTCACGCTGCCGCTCGCGCTGCTGTTCGCTGTCTACGCTTGCTCGACGGCGTACGCCGTCGATGTCTCGGCCGCGCGGACGGAGTCGCTGCGGCTGCTGTTTTCCCTTGGCGCGTTCGCGCTGATCCCGTTCTTCGTGCGCGACCGCGCCTCGCTGCGCTGGACGCTGTACGCCTTCGTCTTCGCCGCGGCCGCGCTCGCCGTCGCCGGCATCTACCAGGAGGCGACCGACACGTTTTTCTGGAACGCCGGCCTCGGCCTCTACGGCGAGCGCCGCATCAACGCCACGTTCGCCGACCCCAATCACTTCGCGCGCTTCCTGCTCGAGGGCGTCGTCGTCGCGATGATGCTCTGGTTCTACGTCCGCCGCCGCGTGAAGTTCGGCTTCCTGCTGCCGGCGATGGCGCTGGCGGTGTTGACGCTGGTCTTCACCGGCTCACGCGGCGCCTGGATCGTCGGGCTCGTGGCGCTGCCCGTCGCCGTGCTGGCGCTGCCGATCGAGCGCTCGCTCCGGCTGCGGATGCTCGGCATGGGCGCAGCGCTGCTCGTCGCCGCGGCGCTCGCCGTCGCCGCCTTCAACCCTTACTTCTCGAAGCGTCTCAACACCTTCACCTTCGGCTTCGAGGCCGCCGGCGCGCGGCCGTACCTCGTGAAGGCCGGGCTCAACATGTTCGCCGATCACCCGCTGACCGGCGTCGGCGCTGGCGGCTATCAGACGGCGTTCGAGGACGACTACTATCGCTACAAGGACCCGAAGATCAAGGCGAACGTCACGATCTCGCACACCTCCATGGTCACGGTCATGGCGGAGCTGGGTGTCATCGGCCTCGCTGCTCTGGCCTTCGTCGTTGTCCGCTGGGCCGCCTACCTGCGCGACCTGCTGCGCGCGGCGCCGCCCGATCTGAAGGCGGTGCTCATCGGCATGGCGATGGTGAGCGCGATCATCTTCCTCGGCTCTCAGACGGAGGGCCGCTTCCTGGAAGACCCGTACCTCTGGTTTGCCGCCGGCATCGTCGTCGCCGTCGAGGCAATTATGCTCCGCGAGACGTCGGCGGACGCGCCCCGGGCGCCGTCATGAGAGTCGTCTACCTCGCCGACGCGCCTTACATCCACACGCGGCGCTGGGTGCGCCACTTCGTCGAGCGCGGCTGGGACGCGCACGTCATCTCCTTCCGGCCGGCCGAAATCGAGGGCGCGACGGTGCACCACGTCGCCGGGCTCGAGGCGATCGGCAAGGCGCGCTACCTGGTGCGCGCGCGCCACGTGTCCGCGCTCGTCGCGCGCCTGCGGCCGCAGCTCCTGCACGCTCTCCACCTCACCAGCTATGGCTTCCTCGCCGGGCTCTCCGGCTTCCAGCCGTCGATCGTCTCCGTGTGGGGCACCGATGTGCTCGAGGCGCCGTCGCTGACGCCGTTCCACCGCTGGCTCACGCGCCAGGCGCTGGCGCGCGCCGGCGCCGTCACCGCCACCGGCCTCCGCCTGGCTGAGGCGACGCTGCCGCACACACCCCTCCGCAAGCCCGTGACCGTGATCCCGTACGGCGTCGACCTCGACCGCTTCAGCCCGTCGCCGCGCGGCGAACGTTCGCGCCTCACCGTCGGCGCCGTGTCGCGCCTGTCGCCCGAGAAAGGGTTCGAGTACCTGCTGCGCGCCGTGGCCGCCCTGCGCGACCGCGGCCTCGTGCTCGACGTCCTGCTCGCCGGCGACGGGCCCTCGCGTCCTGCGCTGGAGTCGCTGGCGCGCGACTTGCGCCTTGACGCGCGGTTCCTCGGTGAAGTGCCGCACGACGACGTGCCCGCTGTGCTGCAGCGACTCGACGTCTTCGCCATGCCGTCGACGTGGGAGGGCTTCGGCGTCTCCGCCATCGAGGCGAGCGCGATGGAGCTGCCCGTCGTCGCGTCCGACGTGTACGGCATCCCGGACGTTGTCATTGACGGCGAGACGGGCCTGCTCGTGCCGCCCCGCGATGTCCACGCCATCGCCGCCGCCGTCGAGCGGCTGGCGCATGACGCGGAGCTGCGCCGCGTGCTGGGCCGCGCGGGGCGTGCCTTCGTCGAGCGCAACTATCGCTGGCGGGACAACGCCGCCCTGATGGAGCGGCTGTATGCGGAGATGACGGAACGCCCGTCGCAGCGGCCGGTTAGGGCGTGAGCCCGCCCGGGTCGTCCGGCGCGAGCGGCTGCGTGAATGCGCGTCCCACGTCGCTGAGGTCGCCGCGCAGGTCCTCACCCGCCGGCTTCTTCCCCTGCTCGACCCACGCCACCAGGTCATCGAACGCCCGCTGCCGCTCGTCTTGCGTGAACGCGCAGTGCCCCGGCCGCCGCACCGCCCGCTGCACGAGCATGTCGCCGGCGCCCGCTGCGTCGACGATGCGCCGGTAGTCCTGCTCCATGCTGATCGGCACGTACAGGTCGCCCGTGCCGTGCAGCGTCAGCAGCGGCCGCTGCAGCTTGCCGCTCATTGCCGCGAACTCCGGGTAGAGCTTCGGGTCCTCGTAGCTCGGATCTTCTTTCACGCGCGCGACGCCCTGGTTGAGCTGCTCGCTCGTCACGGCGAGGCCGTCAGCCACCGCATAGCGCGTGTCCGCGTTCTGGGCGACCGCGTTTGCCGCGCCCGGCGCCGCCACTGCGCTGGCCAGCACGAGGAAGTTGAACAGATAGTTCGCCCCAAAACCCTCGCGGAAAAACGGCCGCGGACCGCCTGTGAGGTGTTCGATCGCACTGGCGAACGCCTGCCCCTTCGGCGTCAGCTTGTCCGCGGCGCCGAGCGCCGGTTCCACTTGCGACTGCAGCGTCCTGCCGAACCTGCGGACGTCGGTGGTGATGTTCGTCAGGTCGGCGCCGCTGAAGTAGCCGGCGAGTGCCCCCCAGCTCAGAAAATAGCTGACGATGCCCTTGCCGCTGAGCGAGCCGCACTCGCTCAGCGCGCCGTCGTACGACGTCGGATACAGCTCCTCCGACACCGTCACGACGTTGCCGCCCATCGACTGCCCGTACAGGTACGAGCGCTTCGGCGCGCCGGCCTTCGCCTCAAAGATGGAACGGAGCGCGTAGGTGTCGCGCGCGCCGGCCCCAGGGTTGTAACCGTTCTGGCTGTAGCTCGACGCCGCCCACGCGTAGCCGTGCGCGATCAGGTAGTCGCGCAACGGCGGTGGGTCCACCGACAGCTCCGGAAGCCCTCCCCGGAAGCCGTGCGCGAAATACACCACGCTCCCGTTCCAGGCGTCCGGTACCTCGATCTGGTACGCGCCGCCTTCGTACGTGCCGTAGATCGCGCGCGCGCCCGCCAGCGCGTCGAACTTCGGATCTTTCGTGTGATAGTCGATGGCGGCCGGCGTGATCGGCAGCGTCTCGGGCGTCGCCCAGCCGGCCGGGGCGGCAGCGGTCGGCGTGACGTTGGCGGTGCTGGTGGTGAGCTTCGAACTGCCGCCGCTGCAGGCGGCGAACAGCGCCGCCGCCGCGAGCAGCAGCGTCAGCGTGCGCCTCATGCCGGAGATGCGATGGTGAAGCACAGCGCGATGAGTGTAGCGGACGGCGGCAGCCCGCAGATCGTGCCGCGACCGACAACAGTTGTTACAGATTTTTCACTGCGGTTACCCGTGCGCGCCCCGTGCGTCGTTGAATAGAGTGAGACGGCGCGCAGAGGCGCCGCCTCTTGCAGAGGAGGAAAAGCATGGAACGCAGGACCAACCGCACGGCGCTGACCGCCGCGGGCATGCTGATCGGGCTGCAGGCCGCGTTCGACGTGCTGGCGGCGCTCGTCCTGTTCGCCTCGGGCCGCCGCCTGGAGCGCTGGACCCTGGCCACCCGAATGGCCCATCACCGTACGGGCATGGGCTTCGTCGTCCTGACCGTGGCGATCGCCGGCGTCGCCATCGCCGTCGGCGTCCTCATGGCCGCCGACTGGGCGCGCATCGCCGCCTATGCCTTCGAAGGGCTGACCGTGCTGGGCGCGCTCTTCCGCGTCGGCCTGCACCCGGTGCCGTCGATCCTCAGCGTCGCCTTGGCGGCCGTCATCGTCGTTTTGCTCGCCGGTTCGAAGGAGGACACCCCGGCCGCGCCGCTCGCGCCCGGTGAGCCGGGCAAGTCCGCGGCCACCTAGCCGCTGGCCGAATACCGGATGAGCGTCGGCATCGCGTAGGGCAGCCGTGGCCGAACGGTACTGACAACGCTCCGCACGCCGGTCTACTATCGATGCATGCAGTGCCGACTAGCGACCGCTTTCGTCGTGGCGCTCCTGGCCACCGCCTGCCAGAGTGAAGCGCCGACGCCCACGCCTACGCCGACCTTCCCGTTATCGCCGCCCCGCGCGGTGGAGACGGTGGATCTCGGGCCGCCGTTCACTCTCCTGCCGCCCTTGCTCCCGGAGGAGGCGCTGGCGGAACGGCCGGGCGAGGCCTTCGGGGTGCTCGATCTGGCGACCGGCCTGGTCCAGGCGATCGATACCGACGTGAGCCAGCGGCGCATCGACGTGCAGGGCAGCGCCGGCATCAGCCCGGTCTGGTGCGGCGACCTGATCGCCATCACCAACGCCGACGGCACGCCCTGGGTCATCTATCCCGACGGCCGCATCGAGCAGACACTCGCGGAGGGCTGCGGCGGTAACAGAGACCCATCGCTGTCGACGGACGCGCGCTGGTCGGTGACGGCCACGACATCCGGCGAGTCGGCGGTAACGATCAACGACGCGGCAGGCAAGCCCGTGTACCGCATCACGAACGCCATTCGTGCAGAGTGGTCTCCGTCCGGCGGCTCGACCCTTGCGTTGATCGGCGACCTGTGCCCCGGGTTCCATCTCCTCGTGTTCGACCCGGCCTCGCCGGCGCTGCGCCGCCTCGCCCCCGATGCCGGCGAGATCATCGACTACATCTGGCGGCCCGACGGGGCGGCGATCGTGATTGACCTGATCCCTGTTGACGGGCGACAGCCACCCTTCCGGCGCGTGCTCGGCCTGATCGATCTGCGTGACGGCACGTCACGCGATCTGATATCGATCCGACGGACTGGTGAACTGATCCCGATCGGTTACAACGACGCGGGCACGCGCCTGCTCTTCGGCCATGCAGGTGGCCGCGGCTTCTGCGAGAGTGAACCCAGCCCGCGCGAGCCGTCGCAGTTGGAGCGGCTCGGCTGATCGCGGCGGTGCGCTGAACGCTGACCGATGCGGACGCGGCGAAAGCCGCCCTGCTAGATGTCCAGGTTCTTCACCTGCGTCGCGTGCCCCGTGATCCACTTCTTCCGCGGCCCGACCTCGTCGCCCATCAGCGTCGCGAAGATCTCCTCCGCCTTCATGGCGTCCTCGATCGACACCTGCAGCATCGTGCGCCGCTCCGGGTCCATCGTCGTCTCCCAGAGCTGGTCAGGGTTCATCTCGCCGAGGCCCTTGTACCGCTGGACGTGCGCCTTCTGCCCGTCCTTGACCTTCGCCAGGTGCTGGTCCCGCTCCTGGTCGGAGTAGATCCAGGTGTGCTGCCGTCCCACCTGGATGCGGAACAGCGGCGGCTGTGCGATATACAGGCAGCCCTCGTCGATCAGCGGCCGCATGTAGCGGAAGAAGAACGTAAGCAGCAACGTGCGGATGTGCGACCCGTCGACGTCGGCGTCCGCCATGATGATCACGCGCCGGTAGCGCAGCTTGTTCATGTCCAGCGTCTCGCCGAAGCCGGTGCCCAGCGCCGTGATCAACGCCCGGATCTCCTCGTGCGCCAGCATCTTCTCCATCCGCGCCTTCTCGACGTTCAGGATCTTGCCGCGCAGCGGCAGGATCGCCTGGAAGCGTCGGTCGCGGCCCGTCTTCGCCGTGCCGCCCGCCGAGATGCCCTCCACCAGGTACAGCTCGCACTGGTGCGGGTCGCGCTCCGAGCAGTCCGCCAGCTTGCCCGGCAGCATCGTGCCGTCCAGCAGCCCCTTCCGCACGACCAGGTCGCGCGCCTTCCGCGCCGCCTCCCGCGCCCGCGACGCCATGATCCCCTTCTCGATGATCCGCCGCCCGTCGGAGGGGTGCTCCTCCAGGTACTGCATCAATCCCTCGGCGACGGCGCTCTCGACGTGCGTCTTCACATCGGCGTTGCCGAGACGCGTCTTCGTCTGCCCCTCGAACTGCGGCTCCGGCAGCTTGACGCTGATCACCGCGACGAGGCCTTCGCGCACGTCGTCGCCCGTCAGGTTGGGATCGTCGTCCTTGAGGAACTTCTGCTTGCGCGCGTAGTCGTTCAGGACGCGCGTCATCGCCGAGCGCAGGCCCGTGAGGTGCGCGCCGCCGTCGATCGTGTTGATCGTGTTGGCGAAACTGAACTCCACCTGCGAGAACCCGTCGTTGTACTGGATCGCCGCCTCGACCTGCGTCGTGTCCACCGTCTTCTCGACGTAGATCGGCCGCGGGCTCAGCGTGTTGCGCCCCTTGTTCACGTGGCGCACGAAGCTCGAGACGCCGCCCTCGAAGCAGAAGTTCATCTCCCGCTCGCGGCTGGCGCGCCGGTCCTCGAAGCGGATCCAGATCCCCTTCGTCAGGTACGCCATCTCGCGGAACCGCTGCAGGAGCAGGTCGTAGTCGTAGTCCACGGCGTCGAAGATCTCGTCGTCCGCCAGGAACGACGTCGTCGTGCCCGTGTGCTGCTGCTTCGGCTCAGGCGTCGTCTTCAGCGTGCCCTTGGGGATCCCGCGTTCGTACTCCTGCCGGTACACCTTGCCGTCGCGCCGCACCTCCACCCACATCTTGCGCGAGAGCGCGTTCACCACCGACGCGCCCACGCCGTGGAGCCCGCCCGACACCTTGTAGGCGCCGCCGCCGAACTTGCCGCCGGCGTGCAGCACCGTCATGATCGTCTCCAGCGCCGACTTCCCCGTCTGCTTGTGCTTGTCCACGGGGATGCCGCGGCCGTTGTCGCGCACCGTCACCCAGTTGTTCGCTTCGATCACGATGTCGATGCGGCTGCAGAAGCCCGCCATCGCCTCGTCGACGGAGTTGTCGACGATCTCGTACACCAGGTGGTGCAACCCGCGCTGGTCCGTTGTGCCGATGTACATGCCGGGGCGCCGCCGGACAGCCTCCAGCCCCTCCAGCACCTGGATGTCGCTGGCGGTGTAGGATCCGTTCTGCTTGCCGCGCTTGGCGGCCGGCGCCTCGCGCTCGACGCGTTGTCGTACCATGCTCTGTCTCTGTTCCCGTCTCTAGCGTGGGGTGTGGGATCGAAAAGACCCGCGCCTTCCGCTCCGGAGGCGGGTCTCGAAATGCGTCCGCAAGCGTCCGCGCATTACGCCTCATTCTACCATACGGACGACCTTTTCCGGCCGCCCGCGCGGCCCTCCAGAAAGCTCGATCTGGTGCCAATTTCGAATC
>Ga0153916_10001483_pt1 | contig 16884 bp, 15 predicted proteins | sample Opewatmetagenome_FD_109642 | JGI IMG/M metagenome (GOLD analysis project Ga0153916, IMG submission 109642) | Freshwater wetland microbial communities from Ohio, USA - Open water 3 Core 3 Depth 4 metaG | ecosystem: Environmental > Aquatic > Freshwater > Wetlands | place: USA: Ohio, Lake Erie... | reverse complement strand
GCCGTATGAAATCATCGTCGTCGACGGCGGCAGCAGCGACGGTACGCGCGGGATCAGCGCGCAATTGGGCGGGCGGGTTTTAGTTTCCGAGCGCGGCCGCGCCCGGCAGATGAATTGCGGTGCCCGGGAGGCGACGGGGGATGTCTTGCTGTTTCTCCACGCCGACACGCGCTTGCCGTCGACGGCGCTCGCCGATATTGGCGCGGCCTTGAGCGACCCGCGGGTGGTCGGGGGACGCTTCGACGTTGAGCTGGACGACGATGGCTGGCTGCTGAGAGTCGTCGGCCGCATGATCAGCCTGCGCTCGCGCATCTCGCGCGTCGGCACCGGCGACCAGGCGATTTTTGTCCGCCGCGAAATCTTCGACAAGCTGGGCGGCTTTCCCGATATCCCCTTGATGGAGGATATCGCCTTTTCGCGCGCGCTGAAGCGCCGGGGCCGGGTGGCTTGTCTGAGCAGCCGGGTCGTGACCTCCGCTCGACGATGGCGCACCGAGGGGGTGGGGCGCACCATCGTCAAAATGTGGGCGCTCAAGACGCTGTATCTTTTGGGCGTCTCGCCGTTTCGGCTCAAGCGATTTTATGGCGACGGCCGCTAACGCATTGGTCGTTATGACCAAAGCGCCGGAACCGGGGCGGAGCAAAACCAGGCTGGTGCCGCCGCTGACCTACGCGGAGGCCGCCGATCTCGCCCGCGCCCTGCTGGCCGATCAGCTGGAAAATCTTGCCCGCTTCGCCGGGGCGCGCCGCTTCATCGCTTTCACGCCGGCAACGGCGGCGGGCTTCTTCGCGGGCTGCGCCGCGCAAGGTTTCCAATCTTTTGCCCAGCGAGGCGACGACTTGGGGGAACGGATGGCCAACGCCTTCGGCGATCTCTTCGCGCGGGGTTTTGGCAGCGTGGTTTTGATCGGCGGCGATCTGCCGGCCGTCCCGCTGGAAGTTTTCGAACGGGCTTATGCTGCCCTGGCAAGCGCCGCGGCCGAGGTCGTACTCGGGCCGAGCGCCGACGGCGGCTACTATCTGATCGGCATGAACCGGCTGGTGGCCGGCATCTTCGACGGCATCGTCTGGAGCCGCGCCGACGTTTTGGCCCGCACCCGCGAGAAATGCACCGCGTTGGGCCTTAGCTGCGAGATTCTTCCCGCCTGGTATGATATCGATAAACTGGAGGATCTTGAACGCTTATGGCCGGGTGAAAGCGGCCGCGGCGATCCGATGAAAAATACCTTGGCGCTATTGCAGGAATTAAGGCGGCGAGGCAGAGTAGCGTAAAAGTCTGGGCTGCTTTGCCCGGTGATCCGGTCGGAGTTTTGGCGCAATCCCGCCGATGATAAAATGAAAGATGTCCGCTTCCCCGCGCCGTTGTCATGACGGCGGGGGAGGAGAGTTTTCCCGATGTCAGAAAATATCGATCAACTCTGTATCAACACGATTCGCACTCTGTCGATGGACGCGGTGCAGCAGGCCAACTCCGGCCATCCGGGCACGCCGATGTCGATGGCGCCGGTCATGTACGGGCTCTGGCAGCGCCACTTGCGCTACGATCCGGCGGACCCGCTCTGGCCGAACCGCGACCGCTTCGTGCTCTCCATCGGCCACGCCTCGATGCTGCTCTATGCGACGCTGCACTTGGCCGGCGTGCGTGCGGTGGATAAAAATCTCCGCCCGCTCAACGAACCGGCGCTGACGCTCGACGACATTAAAAAGTTTCGCCAGCTCGGCAGCAAAACGCCGGGTCATCCCGAGTATGGTTTGACGGCGGGAGTCGAGACCACCACCGGTCCCTTGGGCCAGGGCGTGGCCGGCAGCGTCGGCATGGCGATCGCTTCGAAGTGGCTGGCAGCCTATTTCAACCGGCCGGGCTTTGAGCTCTTCGATTTCGACGTCTACGCGCTGTGCGGCGACGGCGATATGATGGAAGGCGTCAGCGGTGAAGCCGCCTCCTTGGCCGGCCATCTGAAACTCGGCAATCTCTGCTGGATCTACGACAGCAACCGGATTTCCATCGAAGGCAGCACGAATCTGGCGTTGTCCGAGGACGTCGGCCGGCGCTTCGCCGCCTATGGCTGGAACGTCGCGCGGGTTGCGGACGCCAACGATCAAGCTGCTTTGGACCAAGCGATCCAAAATTTCCGCCGGTGCAACGACCGGCCGACCTTCGTCGTCGTCGACAGCCACATCGCCTGGGGCGCGCCCCATAAGCAAGATACCGCGGCGGCCCACGGCGAGCCGCTCGGTGAAGAGGAAATCAAGCTGACCAAGAAAAACTACGGCTGGCCGGAAGACGCCAAGTTTCTGGTGCCCGAAGGGGTGCGGGAGCACTTCGCACGAGGACTGGGCCAACGCGGCCGGGCGGCGCGCGAAGCGTGGGCGGGGAAATTCGCCGACTACCGAGCGCAGCATCCGGAGCCGGCGGATCAGCTTGAAAAGATACTGCGGCGCGAGCTGCCGGCCGGCTGGGACAGGGATATCCCGAGTTTTCCCGCCGATCCCAAGGGGGTGGCGACGCGCGATTCCTCCGGCAAAGTGCTCAACGCCATCGCCCAGCGGGTCCCCTGGCTGATGGGCGGCTCGGCGGACTTGGCGCCGTCGACCAAGACCCGTTTGACCTTCGACGGCACGGGCGACTTCGCCGCCGGCAGCTACGGCGCGCGCAATTTTCATTTTGGCGTGCGCGAGCATGCGATGGCCGCCATCGTCAACGGTATGGTGCTCTGCGGCCTGCGCGCCTACGGCTCCGGCTTTCTGATTTTCAGCGACTACGCCCGTCCGGCGATTCGTTTGGCGGCTTTGATGGAGATTCCGGCGATTCATGTTTTTACCCACGATTCCATCGGTGTCGGCGAAGACGGCCCGACGCATCAGCCGGTGGAGCAGGTGGCGTCGCTGCGCGCGATCCCCGGTCTGATCACGCTCCGGCCGGCGGACGCCAACGAAGTGGCCGAAGCCTGGCGCGTCGTCATGCAGCTCAAACATGAACCGGCCGCGCTCGCATTGACGCGCCAGCCGCTGCCGACCCTGGATCGGACCCGGTACGCGCCGGCCGCCGGTTTGGCCCGGGGCGCTTACGTCTTGGCGGATGCGGATGACGGCAAGCCGCGGGTGATTTTGATCGGCACCGGCAGCGAAATTTCCCTCTGCGTCGAGGCCGGTGAACAGCTCAAGCGGGAAGGGATTCAGGCGCGGGTGGTGAGCATGCCGTCATGGGAGCTGTTTGAACGGCAGACGGCCGAATACCGCGAGCAAGTCTTGCCTCCCTCCGTGACGGCGCGGGTCGCCGTCGAGCAGGGTTCGACGCTGGGCTGGGCGCAGTATGTCGGCAGCGGCGGCGCGGTCATCGGCATGAAAAGTTTCGGCGCGTCGGCGCCGTTTCAGCAGCTGCAGGAAAAATTCGGCTTTACCGCGGCGCGGATCGTCGACGCTGCCAAAGAGCAGTTGGCGCGGACGAGGTAATCCATGCGCATCGCCGTCGGCGCGGATCACGCGGGTTTCGATCTGAAGCAGATCCTCGCGGCCTATTTGCGTCATCACGGCCACGAGATCATCGACGTTGGAACCGACAACGACGACCCGGTGGATTATCCGGACTATGCGGAAGCGGTGTGTAAAGTTCTTCTCGATGGGCGCGCCGAGCGAGGAGTGCTCATTTGCGGCAGCGGCGTGGGGACCTCCGTTTGCGCGAACAAGATTCCCGGTATTCGCGCCGGACTTTGTCACAACACCTACTCAGCCCGCCAGGGCGTGGAGCATGACGACATGAACGTTCTGGTGCTCGGCGCGCGGGTCATCGGCATCGAACTGGCGCGCGAGCTGGTGGATAGCTTCTTGGGCGCGAAATTCAACGGCGAGGAGCGCCATCGGCGCCGGCTGGAAAAGATCAAAGCGCTGGAGAAGCGCTACGGCAAAGCGACGTAAGGGAGAAGGGCATGAATCCGCTAAAGGAGCTTGCAGCACAGGGACAGTCTGTTTGGCTCGACTATATCCGGCGCAACCTCGTGCGCAGCGGCGAGCTCAAGCGCTTGGTGGAAGAAGACGGCATCCGCGGCGTCACCAGCAATCCGACGATCTTCGAAAAAGCCATCGCCGGCAGCACGGATTATGACGAGGCGCTGAGTGCGATGCTGGCAAGGGATCCTGACGCAGACTTGGAAAAACTCTACGAGCCGCTCGCCATCGAGGATATTCAGATGGCCGCCGATGTGCTGCGGCCCGTTTACGACGATACCAACGGCGGCGATGGTTACGTCAGTCTCGAAGTGTCGCCCCATCTGGCCCATGACACCGAGGCCACCATCGGCGCGGCGAAACGGCTTCGCGCGGCGGTGGGACGGCCCAACGTCATGATCAAAGTGCCGGCGACACCGGCGGGAATACCGGCCATCGAAGCGCTGGTCGCCGACGGTGTCAGCGTCAACGTCACGCTGATGTTCTCCATGGGCCACTACGAGGCGGTGGCGCGGGCGTATATCAAGGGGCTCGAGCGCTGCGCCGAGCCGGTAAAAGTCGCGTCGGTGGCGTCGTTTTTCGTAAGTCGCGTCGACACCGCAGTGGACAAGTCGCTGGAGAGCTTGGGCACGGCCCAGGCGCTCAGCCTGCTCGGCAAGATCGCCATCGCCAATTCAAAGATCGTCTATGAGCGGTTTCTCCAAATCTTCCACGGCGAAGGCTTCGCGGCGCTGCGCCAAAGGGGCGCCAGAGTGCAGCGGCCGCTGTGGGCCAGCACCGGCACCAAGAATCCGAAATACTCGGACGTACTTTACGTCGAGAATCTGATCGGGCCCGAGACCGTCAATACCCTGCCGCCGGAAACGCTCAACGCGTTTCGCGACCATGGCCGGATCATTGAAGCGGCGGTGCGGGAAAATCTCGACGCGGCGGCGGCGGTGATCGGGCGGCTGGGCGCGCTCGGCATCGATCTCAATGCGATCACCGAGAGGCTGCAAGAGGAGGGCGTCGCGTCCTTCGCCGCGTCGTTCGATCAGTTGCTCGGCGCGCTGGAAAAAAAGCGCCGGTCGCTGGTCGGCGGGGAGCTCAATCGTCTGGAGCTGCAACTGGGAAAATATCAGCGGCGCGTCAACAAGCGGTTGAAGGAGTGGCAGGCGGAACGGTTCGCCGAACGGCTTTGGCGCAAAGATTACACGCTCTGGTCGAAGGCGCCGCAGCCGGAGCTGGCCGACCGTCTTGGCTGGTTGGATCTTCCCGAAAGCATGGAAAAGCGCGCCGGCGAACTCGGCGCCTTTGCCGATCAAGTCAAGGCGAACGGCATGAAGCATGTCGTTTTACTCGGCATGGGTGGGTCGAGCCTCGCCCCGGAAGTGTTGCAAAACACTTTCGGCAACGCCGCCGGCTATCCCCGGCTGCACGTGCTCGACAGCACCCACCCGGCGGCGGTGCAAGCCGTCGCGGCGGCGATCGATCCCGCCCATACGCTCTTCCTGGTTTCGAGCAAGTCGGGCACGACCACCGAGACCAATTCCTTTTTCTATTATTTTTGGGACAAGCTGAAACAGCTCAAAGCCGAGCCGGGCGAACAGTTCATCGCCATCACCGATCCGGGAACGGCGCTGGCAAAGCTCGCCGCTGAAAGAAAATTTCGCGCCACGTTTCACGCGCCGGCAGAAGTCGGCGGACGCTATTCCGCGCTGACGGTCTTCGGCCTGGTGCCGGCCGCCCTGATCGGCGTCGATATCGGCGCGCTGCTGGCGCGCGCGCAAGCGATGAGCAGGGCATGCGCCGCCGCCGGCGACAATCCCGGTTTGCTCCTCGGCGCCGCCTTGGGCGAGTTGGCGCTGGCGAAACGGGACAAGGTCACCTTTCTTTGTTCGCCGTCGCTGGCCGCTTTTCCCGTTTGGGTCGAGCAGTTGATCGCCGAGAGCACGGGCAAGCAGCGCAGGGGCATCGTGCCGGTGGCCGATGAAACGCTCGGCGCGCCGGAGAAGTTCGGCGCCGATCGCTTCTTCATCTACCTGCGGCTGGAGAGCGATGAAAACCATCGGCTCGACCGGCAGGCGGCGGCGCTGCAAGCCAACGGCCACCCGCTGGCGCGCATCGATTTGAACGGCAAGAGCGATCTGGGACAGGAATTTTTCCGCTGGGAAGTCGCCGTGGCCGCGGCGGGGGCGGCGCTCGGCATTCATCCTTTCAACCAGCCCGATGTTCAGTTGGCGAAAGATTTGGCCAAACAGGCGATGGCGAAAGGCTCGGCCGGCAAGAAGCCGCGCGCCGGGCGCAAAGATCAGGTATCGATCGCCGATGGAGAGGCGTTTTCGCCAGCGCTCTCGGCCTGGCTGAAGAGCAAGAAAAAGCGCGACTATGTCGCCGTGCAGGCCTATCTCAATCCGTCGCCCGAAAACAGCGCGCAGTTGAAAACCATCTGCGCGTCGATCCGCAACCGGTTGGGGGTGGCCGTGACGCTCGGCTTTGGCCCCCGTTTTCTCCATTCCACCGGCCAGCTGCACAAGGGCGGTCCCAACTCCGTGCTGGTTCTTCAGATTGTCGACCAACCTGCCGATAGCTTAGCTGTGCCGGAAACGAGTTATATGTTCGATGCCTTGATCGAGGCCCAGGCGCTGGGGGATTTTACCGCCCTTAAACAGCGCCGCCGCCGGGTGCTCAGAGTCAATCTCGGCGAGGATGCGGCGGGCGGGCTCAGTCGCCTAGCCGCAGCATTGCGCGCATAGTCTGAATCTCCAAGGAGGGAGAGACGGAGATGGAACTAGGGATGATCGGTCTTGGCCGCATGGGAGCCAATATGACCGAACGGCTCGTGCGCGGCGGCCACCGGGTGATCGGCTATGACCAGAGCGCCGACGCGGTCCAGCGGGTGGTGGACCAAGGCGCCGTCGGCGCCCATTCGCTGGCCGATTGCGTCAGGCAGCTCGGTCTGCCGCGGGCGGTCTGGCTGATGGTGCCGTCCGGCGCCGCGGTGGATCAGACCATCGAGCAATTGCTGCCCAGCCTCACCGCGGGCGACATCATCATCGACGGCGGCAATTCCAATTACAAGGATTCCGTCCGGCGGGCGGACCATCTCAAGCGCCAGGGGCTGCACTTCGTCGACGCCGGCACCAGCGGCGGCATCTGGGGACTCAAGGTCGGCTACTGCATGATGATCGGCGGCGACAAAGAAAGCGTCGCTCGGCTCGAACCGATTTTTAAAACGCTGGCGCCGCCGGACGGTTTTCTCCACGTCGGTCCCAGCGGCGCCGGCCACTTCGTCAAGATGATCCATAACGGCATCGAATACGGCATGCTGCAAGCCTACGGCGAGGGCTTCGAGTTGCTCAACGCTTCCCAGTTCGATCTCGACTTGGGAAAAATCGCCCATCTGTGGAATCAAGGCAGCGTGGTGCGCTCCTGGCTGTTGGAGCTGTGCGAGAGTGCGCTGCAAAAAGATCCCAAGCTTTCGTCGATCAAGGGCTACGTCGAAGATTCCGGCGAGGGGCGGTGGGCGGCGGCGGAGGCGATTGAAAAGAGCGTGCCCGCGCCGGTGCTGACGCTTTCCCTGTTCGCGCGCTTCGCCTCGCGCCAGCAGGACTCCTTCTCGGCGAAAGTGATCGCGGCGTTGCGCAACGAGTTCGGCGGCCACGCGGTTAAAAAGGAGTAGCCGTTCATGTACAGCGATCCACATGCCTATGCCGCCACCGGCGCAGCCCAAGGAAAACGGCCCCATGCCTGCGTGACGGCCATCTTCGGCGCCTCCGGCGATCTCACCAAGCGCAAACTCATTCCCGCGCTTTATAATCTCGCCTTGGAAAATCGCTTGCCGGAGCGCTTCGCCGTGGTCGGTTACGCGCGCAGCGCGATGAACGACGACGGGTTTCGCAAAAAGATGCGCGACGCGGTCCGGGAGTTCTCGCGCACGGGGTTGAAGGACGAAGCGGTGTGGGAAAAGTTCGCCGCCACGCTTTTTTATATTCAAGGCGGCTATGACGATTCGGACGGCTACCGGCGGCTCAAGGAGTTCATCGACAACTTCGACCGCGCCGGCCGGGTTCTCCCCGCCCGGGTTTTATATCTGGCGACGCCGCCGGAGATTTACGGCGAAGTCGTCGGACGGATTTCCGCGGCCGGTTTGGCGCCCAGGGAAGCGGTCCGCGAGCCGCGCATCCGAGTGATCATCGAGAAACCTTTCGGCGTCGATCTGCAAACCGCTCAAGAGCTCAACCGCCGCGTCCATGAGGCGTTGGACGAGCGGCAGGTCTACCGGATCGACCATTATCTCGGCAAAGAGACGGTGCAAAATATCATGGTCTTCCGCTTCGCCAACGCCGTGTTCGAGCCGGTTTGGAACCGGCGCTACGTCGATCACGTGCAGATCACCGCGGCGGAAAGCGTCGGCGTCGAAGGGCGGGGCGGCTATTACGAAGAGGCGGGCGTGGTGCGCGACATGTTTCAAAACCATCTGCTGCAACTGCTTTGTTTGACGGCGATGGAGCCGCCGGTGGGTTTGTCCGCCGATGCCGTGCGCGATGAAAAAGGCAAGCTGCTCAGGTCGGTTCGGCCGATCGCGCCGGAGGAGGTGGCGGCGGCCGCGATTCGGGGACAGTACGCGGCGGGCCGGATCGGCGGCAGCAAAGCCGCCGGCTACCGCCAGGAGCCCGGCGTCGCCGAGGATTCGGCGACGGTGACCTACGCGGCGATCAAGTTTTTCATCGACAACTGGCGCTGGGAAGGCGTGCCGTTTTACCTGCGCTCGGGCAAGCGCATGGCGCAGCGCGTCACCGAAGTCGCCATCCAGTTCAAGCGGCCGCCGCTGCTTTTGTTCAAGGCCTCCGTCGTCGGCGAGGTGAGCCCCAACGTGTTGGTGATGCGGATTCAACCGGACGAAGGGGTATCGCTGCGCTTCGAAGTCAAATCGCCCGGGGCGGAGATGGCGGTCAAACCGCTCAGTCTTGATTTCAAGTACGAACAGGCCTTCGGCAGCAGTCCGCCTGAGGCCTACGAAACGCTCTTGGAAGACTGCCTCGAGGGAGATTCGACGCTGTTCACCCGGCATGACTGGGTCGAGTCGGCCTGGTCGCTGATGGATCCGATCATTCAGGTTTGGAACCTGAGTAAGCCGAAAAATTTTCCCAACTACGATGCCGGCAGCTGGGGCCCGAGCGAAGCCGATGAATTTATCCAGTGCGACGGCCGGCATTGGCGCCAGCCGTAAGCTGAGTCACGTGATATCCCATGGACCGAGAGGCACAGGACTATGCACCACGAAGGACACGAACATCACGAAGGAAACACAGAGCGGAAAAAATTCTTTCCTCAATTCTTACTTCGTGTCCTTCGTGCTCTTCGTGGTGGATGAAATCGTGCGTGCGTGATTCACTCGCTAAAATTTAGACACGGTATTGAATGGTGGCTCGGAAAAACCTGGTCTTAGCGGGCGATGTCGGCGGGACGAAGACTAACGTCGCGCTTTTTTCCATTCAAGGTGAAAAGCTCCGCGCGGAGACATTTCAGAGTTTTCCGAGCAAGCGCTATGCCGGCCTCGTGCCGGTGTTGCTCGAATTCCTCGCCGGTAGCGCATACTCCATCGAAGCCGCTTGCTTCGGCATCGCCGGGCCGGTGGTGGGCGGCCAAGTCGAGACGCCCAATCTCCCCTGGCTGGTCGATGCCGAAAAAATCGCCGCCGCGGTGAAACTTCCTTCGGTTGCCTTGCTGAACGACCTGGAGGCGGCGGCCTACGGCATCTTTACCCTCGGCCCCAACGAGTTGTTCACTCTCGCCCGCGGCGCGGCGCGCCGGCCGGGGAATCAAGTGCTGATCGCGGCCGGCACCGGTCTGGGCGAGGCGACGCTCTACGATGACGGGCGGGATTACCATCCGGCGGCGTCGGAAGGCGGCCACGGCGACTTCGCCCCCACCGACGAAATACAGATCGAGCTGTTGCGCTACCTGATGAAAAAGTTCGGCCATGTCAGCTATGAGCGGGTGGTGTCGGGGCCGGGCCTTTTCAACATCTATAATTTTCTTAAAGAGAGCGGCGCGGCGGCTGAACCGGAGGCGCTCAAGGAAAAACTGTCCGCGGCCGACGATCCCAGCGCGGTCATCAGCCAAGCAGGCTTGGCGGGCGAAAGCGAAATCTGCGTCCAGGCGCTGCATCTTTTCGTCTCGGTGTATGGCGCCGAGGCGGGCAATCTCGCGCTGCGCGGCAAGGCCATCGGCGGCGTTTATATCGGCGGCGGCATCGCGCCGAAGATTTTAGACAAGCTCAAAGACGGCACGTTCATGCGCGCCTTCGTCGGCAAGGGACGCTACGCCGAGCTGCTGTCCGGCATGCCGGTGCAGGTGATTCTCAATGAAGAGGCGCCGCTGCAGGGCGCCGCCTACTATGCGGCCTTCCGTGACCATGGCTGAGCGAAACGTCATCATCTGCCGCGATGCCGGCGAGCTGAATCAAAAAGCGGCGCAGCGGTTTATCGAATTGGCCGGCAGCGCCGTCTCAAGCTCCGGACGGTTCGCCGTCGCGCTGGCCGGCGGCTCGACGCCAAAGGGGCTCTATGCGCTGCTCGCCACGCCGCCCCTCGCCGCTCGCATTCCCTGGCCGCGGGTTCATCTCTTCTGGGGCGACGAGCGCTGCGTGCCGCCGGAACATGCCGACAGCAACTATCGGGTGGCGCGCGAAGCGCTGCTGTCCCAAATCAATCTTGCGCCGGAAAACGTTCACCGGATGGCGGGAGAGAAAGAGCCGGGACCGGCGGCCGTGGAATACGAGAACGAGTTAAAAACTTTCTTTCAACTCTCAGGGGGCGAGCCGCCGCGCTTCGATTTGATCTTGCTTGGCCTCGGTGAAGACGGCCATACGGCTTCTCTGTTTCCGGGCAGTGAGGCGCTGCAAGAGACGCAACGGCTCGTGGTCGCGAATTTCGTGGCAAAGCTCAACGCTCAACGTCTGACACTGACGCTGCCGGTGCTGAACGAGGGCGCTCAAATTTTTTTCCTCGTCGCCGGGAAGAGTAAAGCGGCCATCGTGAAGGAATTATTGGGAACTCACCCTCCCATCGCAAAGTTTCCCGCTCAAAGAATTCAGCCCGTTGACGGTGCCCTCACCTGGTTCATAACTCGCGACGCGGCCGCAGGGCTGCCGACGCGTTGAACGATTCGGTTGACTCAGGCTCATTGTTATATAGAGTAGCGTCACGCTCCGCGAAGGAGGCTACCATGATGCGGCCAGGAAAATTTCTCGCGTTACCGGTTTTGATCGCAGCGCTCGTGGGCATGCGCGCCGAGGCCCAGGTGCGGGCCGCGCCGGAAAAGGTGCGGATCGCCTACAGCGCCGTCGGCAGCTCGCAGAGCCCGCTCTGGATCGCCCACGAAGCGGGAATTTTTAAGAAACATGGGCTCGACGTCGAGCTGCTTTACCTCGGCGGCGGATCGCGCGCCGCTCAGGTCGTGGTTTCCGGCGAGGTGCCGATCGCCATGTTCACCGGCGCTTCGGTGATCAGCGCCAATCTGGCGGGCGGCGATTTGGTCAACATCGCCAGCGGCATGAACGTGATGCCGTTCTTTCTCGTCGTCACGCCCGCGGTGCGGCAGATCGAAGATCTCAAAGGGAAGAAAGTCGCGGTGACCCGTTTTGCGTCGGCGACCGACTATGCGCTGCGCTACGCGGCCGAGAAGTGGCCGGTCAAGCCCGACCGCGATTTCACCGTGCTGCAGATCGGCGGCCAGCCGGAGATGATCGGCGGGCTGAAGAGCGGCGCGATTCAGGGCGCGATGCTCAACGCCGAGTTCACCGTGATCGCGCGGCGCGAGGGCATGCGTGATCTCGCCGACGTAAGCGCTTTAGGCATTCCATTTCCCACCTCGGCCCTCAACACCAGCCGGGCTTTCATTCGCAACCGACGCGACACGGCGCTGCGCGTCGTGCGCGCTTACGCCGACAGCATCCACTACGGCAAGACGCAAAAGAAATTCACCGTCGGCGTGCTCGGAAAATACCTCAAAAATCAGGACGTGCCGTTTCTCGAAGCGGTTTACGATCTTTACCTCGGCCAATACGTGCCGAAGTTTCCCCATCCGTCGGCCGAAGCGATGAAAGTGGCGCTCGATCAAATCGGTGAGCGAGATCCCCGGGCGCGGAGCATGCGCGCCGAGCAGTTCATCGACGCCAGCCTGATGCAGGAGCTCGACAAAGAAGGGTTTATCAAGCAGCTGTGGCGATGAGAGTGCTGAGTTTAAAGTGCTGAGTGCTGAGGTCGAATCGTTCCATGCCGGCACTCACGACACAGAACTCTATGCGGCCGAGCGCAGACTTAAGCGTGACGGGAAAACTAGCGGCGGCTACTTAATTTTCGCCAGCTCCCGGCGGATTTGCGTGTTGGATGGCCGCTTTTTATAATCGACCTCGATAAACTTCCAGCGCACCACGCCTTTGGGGTCGATGACGAAAGTCGACGGATGCGGCCATCCCTTGCCGTCCGGGTTGAATAGCCCATAGCGGTTGATCACCCTGTGGTCTTTGTCTTCGAGTAGCGGAAAATCGAACTCGCCTTCGAAGCGCTTGCGCAGCATCTCGGCGAATTTTTTCGATTCCTCATGGCTGTCCACGCTGACGGCGAGGATCCGGACTTTTTCTTTTTCCGCTTTCGTCAACAGGCTTTTCAGCTTCCCGAGCTGTTCGATGCAGAAGGGTCACCAGTAGCCGCGGTAGAAAACCAAAATGACGCTCTTCTTGCCGCGATAGTCCGACAGGGTGAGGGGTTTTCCGTCGATCTCTTCCAGGGTGAAGTCCGGCGCCGCCTGCCCCACCTTCACCCGGTTCAGATCGGTGGCGCTTAAATCGGCGCCCTCCTTCGGCCCCAGTTGAGCGAACGACGGCGCGGGCGCCAACGCCGCCAGGAAAATCAGCGCCGCAAACAGTTTCGCTGCCATTGATCCTCCGTTCGATGCTCTCGATTCGATCGCCGCGCGCTTGGCGCTCTTCATAGCGGCAGGCAGGCGCGCAGCGCTTCGGGCAAATTCGGATAGCGAAATTGATAGCCGAACTGCTCCGCCGCCGCCGGGCGAACCCGCTGCCCGGTCAGCAGCATCTCCGCCATTTCTCCCAACAGCAGGCGCAGAACGAAGGCCGGCACCGGCAGCCAAGAGGGACGGTGCATGACCTTGCCGAGCGTCCGGCAAAATTCCTTCATCGTCACCGGATGGGGCGCCGCGGCGTTGACCGGGCCGCCGGCCTGGTGGTTTTCGATCAGGTGAAGGATCAGGCCGATCTCGTCTTCCAGGTGAATCCACGACATCCATTGTTTGCCCGTTCCCAACGGGCCGCCGACGAAAAATTTAAACGGCGGAATCATCTTCGCCAGCGCGCCGCCGCCCGGGCCGAGGACGATCCCGGTGCGCAGGCGGATGACGCGCACGCCGAGCTTTTCCGCTTTCTTCGCTTCCTCCTCCCACTCCCGGCAAAGCCGCGCCAGAAAGTCCGTTCCCGCCTCGGCTTCTTCGCCGATGGTTTCCTCGCCGCGCGGCCCGTAGTAGCCGACCCCGGAGGCGCTCAGAAGAAACTTCGGTTTTTGTTTCGCCTTGGCGATCGCTCTGACCAGGCCGACGGTGGTGTCGATGCGGCTCAGGCGCAGCCGGCGCTTTTGCTTTGCCGTCCAGCGCTTTTTGGCGATCGGTTCGCCGGCAAGGTTGATCACGCCGTCGGCGCCGTCCAGGGCGCTTTCCCAATCGCCGATCATGCCCGGGCGCCAGTGCAGCCAGCGCTTGGTGCCGGTGTTGGCGCCGCGCGGCGCCGCGCGGCTGAGCAGCGTCAGCGTATGTCCCCTGTGCAGGAGTTGCGAGCATAGGGCGGAACCGATAAAGCCCGATGCTCCCGAGACCACCAATTTCATCGCGCAGCTTTCTCCCCGGTTGCGACTTAACGGAAGATGACGCGGGTGCTATGCTCCTTAATGTTACTTCCGGTTCAAAGAGTCAAGATGAGCGCGAATAACGGCCGACCGGCGCGGCGCCGGGTCGTGGTTACCGGGATGGGAACCATCGGCCCCAACGGCAAAGGCATCGACGCCTTTTGGCAATCCACACGCGACGGCGTGAGCGGGATCGCTACGATCTCGAGCTTCGACCCCGAGGCGCTTCCTTGCCGCGTCGCCGGCGAAGTAAAGAATTTTCATCCCGAAGAGTTTCTGCCGCAAAAAGAACTCAAGCGCATGGGTCGAGCCGTGCCGTTGGCCATCGCCGCGACGCGCGAAGCGTTGCAATCCGCCGGAGTCGCGCTGCAAGAAACCGACCTGGAGGCAAAGCGTTCCTGGGGCGTTATTCTCGGCAGCGGCGGCGGCGCGTCGGATTTCGTCGAAGAGCAGTACCGGCTCTACTTCGGCGATCAGTTGCGGCGCGTGAGCGCCTATAACGTTTCCAGCTCGACGCTGGGAACGATCTCCAGCGAGATTTCGCTTCATTTCGATCTGCGCGGGCCGAGCCACATGATCTCCACCGGCTGCACCAGCTCGACGGATGCCATCGGTTATGCGTTCAACATGATTCGCTTCGGCCTGGCGGATCACCTGATCACCGGCGGCGTAGACGCGACCATCACCGCGGGAATCATGCAGGGGTTTTGCGTCATGCACGTGGTGTCGACCTCAGGCAACGACAACCCGCAGGGGGCCTCGCGCCCCTTCGACCGCATGAGAGATGGTTTTGTGCTCGGTGAAGGAGCCTGGATTCTCGTGCTCGAAGAGCGCGAGCGCGCCCTCGCCCGCGGCGCCCGCGTGTTCGCCGAAGTGATGGGATATGGATCTACTTGCGACGCCTATCATCGCGTGCGCCTGGACCCGCGCGGCGAGGAGCCGGCGCGGGCGATGAACGTGGCGCTCGCGGACGCCGGGGTCGCCAAGGACGAGGTCGGTTATTTGGCGCTGCACGGCACGGCGACGGAATTAAACGACAAGACCGAGAGTCTCGCGGTCAAGCTCTGTTTCGGACGGCAAGCTTACGCCATTCCCATGAGCTCGATCAAATCGATGATCGGTCATCCGCAGGGGGCCTCCGGCGCCGCCGGGGTGGTCGCCGCCATTCTCGGCATGAACCACGGCTTTCTGCCGCCGACCATCAACTACCAAGAACCGGACCCCGAGTGCGATCTTGATTACATTCCCAATTGCGGCATCGCGAAGCCAGTCGACGTTTCGCTGTGCAATTGCATCGGCTTCGGGTCGAAGAATTCCGCCCTGGTCATTGCCAACGGGAACGCGCGATGAAGCGCAGTTACGAAAAGGAAATGATGGACCTGCCCGGCCAGCCCAGGGAGCTGCTGGAAGACGATCTGCGCAATTTGCGGATGATCAACCGGCGGCTGGGCAATTATCATAGTGTGGTGCGCGGCCTGAACGCCTGGGTCGGGTCGCAAAAGATCGACCGTTTCTCTCTTCTCGACGTCGGCACCGGCAGCGGCGATATTCCGGCCGTGATCGCGCGCTGGGCGCGCAGGAAGGGCATCGCCGCCGCGATCAGCGCCCTTGAGCCCGAGCCGGTCACGGTCGCCCAGGCGGCGTTTCAGACGCGCGCCTTTGCCGAGATTACGGTCGTGCGCGGCGACGGCATGGCGCCGCCATTTCGCGCCGCATCTTTCGACGTCGTGCTCGCCTCGCAGTTATTGCACCATTTCTCCGAGGAGAATATCGTCCTGCTTCTGCGGACCTGGTCCAAGGTGGCGCGCCGCGCCATCATTGTCAGCGATCTGGTGCGCCATCCGCTCGCTTACTACGGGATTCACCTGCTCACGAAATTATTCACGCGCAACGCGATGACCCGCACCGACGCTCCTTTATCGGTTGCGCGGGCCTTTACGCTTGCCGAGTGGCGCGCGCTGTTGCGCCAGGCCGATGTCGGACCCTTTAAAATCTTTTCGGCGTTCCCGTTCCGCGTCATGGCGCTCATTTTTCCCCGAGGTTGAACATGGCCTCCATCGATGTCGCCGTCATCGGCGCCGGCCCCGCCGGCTCTTCCGCGGCGATAGCGCTGGCGCGGCTGGGCTATAGCGTCGCGCTCCTCGACAAGAAGCAATTTCCCCGGGAAAAACTTTGCGGCGACTTCATCAATCCGATCAATCGGCCGATCCTGCGCGCGCTGGCGGTGGAGGGAGAAATCCTTTCTTGCGCGCCGCAAAGGGTCACGGCGTTTCGCGTGACGGCGCTCTCGGGAGACGAGGCCGAATCGCCGTTGCCGTCGGGCGACGGCGAATCCTCCGGCCTCGGATTGTCCCGCGCTACGCTGGATCATGTTTTGGTCGGCAAGGCGCAGAGAGAAAATGTCGCCGTTCTTCAGAGCTGTCGCATCCGAAATCTGGACCGGGAAGAAGCCGGGTGGCGGATCGGATTCGAGGTTGACGGGAGCGCCGAGACTCTTCGGGCGCGCGTCTTGATCGGCGCGGACGGGCGGAACTCTTGGGTGGCGCACCATGTGGGCCTTGCCCGAGGCGCCGATATGCAGGGACGGGCCGTGGCTTTTCAGCTCCGGCTCCAATGTCGCGGCGGTTTCGGCGACCGGGTCGAAATTCATCTTTTTCCCGGCGGCTACGCGGGTCTATTGGGACTCGGGGGAAATCTGATCAATCTCTGTCTGGCGGTGGATAAAGACCGGTTGGCCGATGATCGCCCGTTCGCGCGCCTGCTCGACTCCCGCCTGCCGCTCAATCCCCATCTAAAGAAGATTCTCGACCGCTGTGAGCCCGCCGGCAAGGTGCGCTCGACTTATCCGGTGTATTTTCCGCCCCGGCGCTCCTATGGCGACAACGTTTTGCTCGTCGGCGATGCCGCCCGGGTCAATGAACCGGTGAGCGGCGAAGGAGTTTACTTTGCATTGAAAAGCGGCCTGCTTGCGGCCGAAACCGTCGACGAGGCGTTTCGCGCCGGTGATTTCTCGGCCGGGCGCCTGCGCGCGCATGAAG
>Ga0153916_10001482_pt1 | contig 16885 bp, 17 predicted proteins | sample Opewatmetagenome_FD_109642 | JGI IMG/M metagenome (GOLD analysis project Ga0153916, IMG submission 109642) | Freshwater wetland microbial communities from Ohio, USA - Open water 3 Core 3 Depth 4 metaG | ecosystem: Environmental > Aquatic > Freshwater > Wetlands | place: USA: Ohio, Lake Erie... | reverse complement strand
GAGTTATTACAGGCCGATAACGCGCCGGCGCCACTCAACGTCTACCCGAATCCCGCGAGGGTAAGCGGGGATGACCTGGCCGCCTTGCTGTCGAAAGCCGGTTGCAGCGTCGCCGCGGGGCCTTTCGGCTCGTTGGCGGTGGCGTTGGGGGATAAGCGGTTGGCGGAGCTCGACGCATTCCGCGACGGGTTGTTCGTCGTTATAGACCCGGCGTCGTCGCTCGGGCCGCGCGCGCTCGCGCCGCCGGCGGGCGCGACGGCGTGGGACCTCTGCGCCGGCGCGGGGGGTAAAACGGCGCAGCTTGCGTGGTCCGTGGGCCCGGGGGGGAAAGTTGTGGCGGTGGACAACAGCGCGCGGAAGTTGAAAGCGTGCGCCGCGGCGGCTTCCCGGCTCGGCCTGGGGAATATCGAGATACGGAAAGCGGACATCCTGAAAGATGCGCTGGCGCCCGCGGACTACGTATTTCTGGACGCGCCGTGCACGAACCTGGGCGTTATAAGGCGCAAGCCCGACGTAAAGTGGCGCGTGCGCGAGGAGGACGTTGCGGCCGCGAGCGCCAAGCAAGAGGCTATGCTCGCCCGGGCCGTCGATATGTTAGCGCCCGCGGGTGCGGTGGTCTACAACGTTTGTTCGCTCGAGCCGGAAGAGAACGAAAGGGTGGTGGAGAACGTAATGGCGCGGCTTTCGGTTTCGGTTATACCTTGTCGCGAAGATGAATTCGGCGACGTCTGCGACGGGCCGTACCTTCGCACCCGGCCGCACCGCCACGGCTGCAACGGCGGCTTCGTCGCGGCGCTTCGGAGGCGGCGTTGAAGCGCGAAGAGGCCGACGAGAGCAAAACGTTGCTGGCGGCGGACGCGGCGAAGTTGTGGGGCGCGACGGTAGTCGAAAATCTTCTCGCGCTGGTTCGCGGCGTAATCGTCCCGCGCTATCTGGGGCCGGCCCTCTACGGCGTCCTCGGCGCGCTGGGCCTTATAACGAAATACGGCACGTATCTACAACTCGGCGTCACGACTGCGGTAGGCCGCGAAATCCCTTACGCCGCGAAACACGGGCCCGCGGAGGACGCGGAACGTCTCGCCAAAGTCGGGTATTCTTTTAACTTGTTGACGTCGGCGGCGCCGGCGGCCATGCTCGTCGGGTACGCGCTCGCGACCCGGGGCCGGTACGTCGCGGTAATATTTTGGGGCCTTTTGACGTTCGCGGTCCTTTTGGTGACGACGCGTTTCGAGACGTATTTCACGACGGTCTTTCGCGCCCGGCGCCAGTTCGGCGCCGCCTTTTTATTCACCGCGGTGAAGGCGGCGATACTCTTCGGGTTGGTGGTGGGCTTTCTGTTCTGGTACGGCCTATACGGCGTCTTCTTGGGGTTGGTCATCGGCGGCGCCGTCGTTATGGCGGTGGGTACGATATGGACGCGCGCGTGGGCTTCGCCCTGGCCGGATTGGCCTATGGTGCGCAAACTGCTGCCGGTAGGTTTGCCGCTCGCCGGCATCGGCGCTTTGGGTTTCGTCCTCCAATCGGTGGACCGGTTGATGGTCATTCATTTTTATTCGCCCCGCGAGGTCGGTTACTACATTTTGGCGGTCACGGTAGTCACGTTCGTGTATTTTTTGCCCATGGACGTCGGCCAGGCGATGGCGCCGCGCATCTACGGCCTACCGCGCGACGGCGACCGGCGCGCCTTCGAAGAGTACCTCGTCAAACCGTCGCTGGTGGTGACGTACTTAGTCGCCGCGGTAGGGGGGGTAGTTGTTATTTGTATGGTCCCGTTTATACGCTACGTTTTGCCGGCGTACGCGCCTTCCGTGCCGGTAGTCGCGGCGCTGCTCGTGGGGATAACGTGCCAAGGGGGCGCGCAGGGGGCCGGCCATATACTCATCGCGCTCGGCCGCTTCCGCTCGATCGCGGCGGCGCAGGCGGGGCCGCTGGTACTCGCCGTCGCGTTGATTTGGGCCGCAGTTCGCCTCGGCTGGGGGCTCGTGGGGGTGGCCGCCGGGGCGTCGGTGGGGCTCGTCGCGTTCGCGTGTCTGGTTCAATTCATGGCCTGGCGCCTGATGTCTCTCCCGGCGCGGACGTTCACGCGGGCGTTCGAATATCTACTCTTGCCGCCGGCGGCGGTGGCGGCCGGGTTGTTCTTCGCTTTTTACGGCGGCTCGTTCCTCGTAAAGCATCTGGCGTTCGGGTTGGAACGAACGACGCTGGACGCCATTAATTTAGGCGTACGGTTGTTGTTGTTCTTGCCGACGGTCGCCGCCTTCGGCTTCTACGTCGAACGAGAAACGGGTTTTGTCGAGAAACTCCGTTCCATAATTAAGGAGAGGTTATCGCGGGGCGCGAGATAGCGTTGGCGTGGAGCGACGCCACGTTGGCGGCGGCGGGGCGGGCGCGGCCGGGTACGCCGAAGGTGTCGTTCGGGTGGCGCGAATACGTAGGCGACAAGGCGGACGTGACGCTCGGCGAGGAAGGCCTCGATTACGCGGTGGCGTACGAGAGCTACCGCCTGGCCTCCGATATGGCCCAGCGTTGGAATATAGCGGACGGCCGCGCGTTCCTGGAGTGGGACGGCGTACCGGTGGGGGCCGCGGCGCAAGCGGACCTCTTCTATTTCTTCGAGCCGTGGCTGCGGTTGAACTTCGTTTTGGAGCATATCCTCGCCACCTACCGGCCGTCGAGGGTAGCGTTCGCGGACGACGGCTCGCCGCGGCCTTCCTTCCTGGCGGCGACGTTGGGGGCGCGCGGCGTTCCTTACGAATCGCTGGGGGGCGGTCGCGCGGGGCGGTTAGGCCGGCGCGCCGGCCTGGCGTTGCGGCGACGGCTTTGGCCCGCGATGTTTCCGGCGGCGCGGCGGCGGGCTTATAGCGGTGCCCCGGCGCCCCGACTCGAACGGCGCATTACGCGGCCGGGCGGTGCCGTTTTTTGGGGGCAATTTGGCCGCTTCGAGCTGGACGTATACGAAGAGTTCTGCCGGGCATACGGCCGAGACGTGCCGTACGTCGCGGCCACGATGGCGGCGGCGCGCGGCGCCCGTCGGGCCGGCATTATATGCGACGGCTTGCTCGAGGGGTTGCCGCCGTTGCGCCGCTCCGGCCGTCTTCTCCGTTCGCTGTCGGCGGAGTATCGCGAACTCGAAAGGCGCGGCTTTTTAACCCGGTTCGCGTTGGCGCCGGGCCTCGCTCCGTTCTTCCGGGAACACTTTCCTTTCAGGCCCGAGGCGTACCTGGCGACGCTCGCGACGTTCGCGACGGCGACGGAACGATTCCTCGGCCGGTGGCGGCCGGCGCTCGTCGTCCATATGAGCGATGTCCACATGACGGGGCGGCTCGTCGCCGCCCTCGCGGCCCGGAACGGGATGCCGGCGCTCGTTATCCAGAACCACACCACCGGCGGCCCAACCTTCGGCTACCTTCCGCTCACCTCGACGAAGATGGCGGTATGGGGCAAGGTGAGTTACGACTGGATGGTGGCGGGAGGGGCGCCGCCGGAGAAACTAGCCGTCGTCGGCTCGCCGTACGCCGCGGTCGTCGCCCGCCGATGGGCGAGCACGGCCCGGGCCGAGGCCGCGCCCCCGCGGACGCTCGTCGTCGCGACCAACAATTACGACGCTGACGTGAACCGGGTTGTAGCGCTGGCCTGCGCCTCCTACGCGAAAAGCCGCGGCCTTCGGCTCGTATTCCGCCCCCACCCCGCGGAAACGGAAGCGCCGTACTACGCGGTAATACGGAGGGCGGCGTTGTCCGACGCCGCCGTCGCCCGTGACGCGCCGTTGGCCGGCGTGCTGAGCGAGGCGGCCGCCGTCGTGGCGAGCCATTCCGGCATAGGGGTAGACGCGGTCGTCGCGCGCGTGCCGCTGGTGCACGTTAATTTAATGCGGGGCGTGCCCGACTATATACCGTACGTGGCGTATGGCGCCGCGGTCGGCGCGGGCGACGTGGCCGACCTCCCGGCCGCGCTCGACGACGCACTCGCGTCGCCGCCGGGGCGTTTCGACGCCGGCCGGGAGGCTTTCGCCCGGGCGTACCTGGGCCGCGACGCCGGCGACCCGTTCGCGAACGTAGCCGCGCTCGCGCGCGAGTTGGAGCGTTCGAGGTGACGACGCCGGCGGTATCGGCCGTTTGCGTGAGCTACAATTGCGCCGACCTCTTGCGGCTGGCGCTCGCGTCGTTGGCCGCCCAGGAGGTCGACGGCGGCCTCGAGGTTATCGTGGTGGACAACGCCTCGCGCGACGGCAGCGCCGCGGCGGCGGCCGGCGTCCCGGGAGCCGAGGTCATCGCCCTGGAGCGGAACGCCGGCTTCGGCGCGGCCAATAACGTCGGCGCCCGGCGCGCCCGCGGCGAGCTGCTCCTCTTTGCTAATCCCGATGTCGACGTTCCGCCCGGCGTCCTGGGTGCGCTGAAGGGTTTCTTGGACCGGGAGGCCGGGGCGGCAGCGGCGGGGCCCAAGCTCGTAGGCCGGGACGGCCGCCTTCAGAAATTCTGCGCCCGAAAATTCCCGAATTTATTAAACCTCATATTTTTGGTCTCGGGGGTGGAGGAATCGCGGTGGGCTGGTTCGCCGCTGGCGCACCGCTACTACCCGACGCCTTTTTACGGCCGCGGCCCGTCGCCGGTGGACGCGTTGACCGGCGCCTTTATACTGGTGCGGCGCCGGGCATTCGAGGCCGTAGGCGGCTTCGACGAGGGTTATTTCCTATATGGCGAGGACGTTGACCTTTGCCGGCGCCTGCGCCGGGAAGGCGGCGGGATATGGTATTTACCGGTCGGCCCGGTCCGCCATTACACCGGCGGCAGCCGGCGTACGCCCGAGCCGGCAGCCGTGGCCGCATCCCACCGGAGCGCGGTCCGTTACGCGCGGCGCTGGCACGGCGCCGTCGCCGCGGCGGTGGTCCATACGGTTTCTCGTTCGTCTTTATGGGGAAGGCGCTTGCTGTTCACGGCCGGGGGCGTAATTTCGGAGGGTATGCGACGGCGGGCCCGTTTTTACGCCGACGTGCTGACTACATGCCGGGGGGCGGAGGGTGCCGCGGCTTCTTAGCGGAGGAAACGGATGAGCTTCCCCATCCGGTTCCAGCGGATGCGGCGGTCAAAGCGCCACCGGGCCGTCGGCTCGAAGTCCCAACCGAGGCGCATCTCTTCGGCGTCGGCGACGCAATGCCAGCCACCGGCTATACGGCTTATCGCCGTCCCGTGCTTGGGGCAGGTTATAGGCGCCAGCGAGAAGTAGATAATCTCCGCTTTGCCGGTGACGTACTTCCGCGGCACCGGGCCGATAAAGCGGCTGTCGGCCGAGTCGTAGCGGTTGTCGCCCATGACGAAATATCGCTCGGGCGGGACGACGTACGGCCCCCAGTCGCCGCCGGCGTCCGTTTTCACGTACGGTTCCTTAACCGATTCGCCGTTCCGGCGTAGGACTTTCCCTTTTATCTCCAATACGTCGCCGGGAACGCCCACGACCCTTTTGATAAGCAAGCGCGGGCCGGTGCGGCTCTCTCCGAGGATGTTGCGTAGAAAAAAGCGCACGGCTTGACCCGGCGTCATATCGTGATACGGATATATGAACGTTACGATCTCGCCCGGGCGGGGGTCGCGGAAGTGGTACGTTACTTTCTGGGCCAGGATATAGTCGCCCACGAGAAGCGTATCTTTGTCCGAGCCGGAGGGGATGACGTTGGCCTCGACGACCCATACCCTGATGACGACGAAGGCGACGACGATTATTACGATGTCGCGAATCGTTCTCTCGACGGGCCCGGCTTTTTTCTTTTCCTTACGAGGCGGCCTGGTCTTCTTTTTGTTCATTTTTGGGGAGGGGTTGATTTGGCTTTTCGCCGGTTTTGTTCCGCCCCGGCGCGAGGTGCATGCCGGCGGCGAGATCCGCTTCCGAAAAGGGCCGCGGCGCCGCCGTCGCGACGCCGTAGCGACGCGCGAAATACGCGAGTAAGGCCTCTACCTCGTCGTGGTAGGCGGGGGCGGCCCAGGCCGCGAAGGCGCCCGGGCGGCCGTTCATTTTAGACCGCAGCTGGAGTTTGTATTCGTAGCCGTCGCAGACGGCGATTACGGCGCCCTCCGCTTCGGCCGGGACTTCCAATTCCCATACGAGAACGTCGCCCGGGGGCGCTTCCGGCGCGCTCCAACGCTCTCGAAAATTCACCGTTTTCCCCGCCTCTTGTTTTTTTCGGCGCGCGCCGCCAGGTGGCCGCCGAAGGTTTCGCTGAACGTGTGGCTGCCGTCGCCGTTCGATACGAAGAACAAGTAGGCCGTGTCGGCGGGGTAAAGCGCCGCCCTAAGCGACTCGCGCCCGGGCGAACATATAGGCCCCGGCGGCAGGCCGACGTATACGTACGTATTGTAAGGCGAGTCCACTTTTAAATCCTGCACCGTCAAGCGGTCCACGTCGCCACCGAGGGCGTATATCACGGTGGCGCAAGACTCGAGCCGCATGCCGCGGGCGAGCCGATTGTAAAATACCGACGCTACCAGCGGCCTCTCCTCGTCCAACATCGCTTCCCGTTCGACGATGGAGGCGAGGGTGACGACGTCCTGCAGCGGCCGGCCCAGCTCTTCGGCGCGCGCGAGTTCGGCGGGGCCTATCACGTCGAAGAAGCGGTCGACCATGATCGCGACGACGTCGTCGGCGGAGGCGTCCGCGGCTACCTCGTAGGTGTCGCCGAAGAGGTAACCCTCCAGGTCTTTGACCGGAACCCGCCCCCGGCGGTCGCCGCGGCCGCAGGCGGCCAGGAACTCGTCGGCGGAACATATCCCGGCGGCCTTAACGACGCGGGCCGTCTTCTTTTTATCGTACCCTTCCGGCACGGTAAATTTTACGACGTGCACGCGGCCGGCGGCAAGGGCCGCGGCGATGGCCGGAATGCCGTCCTCGCTGGACAATACGTAGTCGCCCGCCTGGAGTTTCCCGTCCAGGGCGTGGACGCGGCAATACCACACGAAAGGCCGGGCGCCGGCGATAAGGCCTTCTTGGGCCAGGAGCGCGGCGATCTCGGCGGTGGTATACCCGGGCGGGACGACTACCTTTTTGGTAACGGCTTTCGGCGGTTTTCGCCCCACCGCCGCTTCGTAATATTTATAAGCTGCGGCGCCGGCGGCGACCACGGCCGCCCCGAGCACCAACGTCACGACTGCTTTCTTCATTTCCCACCCGGGCTATTATATTATAAAAAGGGCGCGGCGGCAAACGACGCCGCGGCCCGCTAAGCTACCTCGCTTTTCTCCGGGCGACGTTTTACCCGCGGCCGCCGGCGTTGGTCGCGTAGTACGAGAGCCACTCCAGTTCCATCGCCAGGTCGACCCGCTTCACCGTTACGTGGGGGGGCGTAATTATGCGGCCGGGCGCGAAGGATAATATGGACTTAAGGCCGCCGGCGACCAGCGCGTCGCCGGCCTCCTGCGCGCCCGCCGCCGGGACCGCTATGATGCCGATTTCGGCGCCGCTTCCGGGGAGTACCAACGCCGCGTCCGCGATATCGTAGATCTTCACGCCTTCCCAGGTCTGGCCTATTTTAGCCGGGTCTTTGTCGAAAGCGATTACGACGTCGAAGCCCTGCTTCTTAAAGCCGTTGTAAGCCAGGAGGGCGTACCCGAGGTGCCCTACGCCGGCCAGGGCCACCTCCCACCGGCGGTTTATACCCAGGATGGTCGCGAGCTCGTTGTGGAGGTTCTCGACGTAATACCCGCGGCCGGGGACGCCGAATTGGCCGAAGTACGCGAGGTCCTTGCGTATTTGGGCGGCGGTAAGGCCGATTTGCTCGGCGAGTTTTTCGGAAGACGTCGTCGCGACGTTCTCGTTAAGCAGTTTGTTTAGCGCCCGAACGTAAACCGACAAGCGAGAGACGGTAGTGCCGGGTATTTTTTTAGGCCGTGCCATAATGCTTTACTACTATGTGAAAAAGTTATCAAATAAGGCTAAAAATAAATAGGAAAAACATACCGACGGCTACAACAAATTATAGAGGGTTGGGTTACGTTTGTCAATATTTTTCGGCGAGGGCCGTTCTTGACGGGCCAACCCGGTTGTGGTAACGTTGGGCGTTATAGGATATGCGCGTGATAGATATTTCGACGCCGCTGCGCGAGGATATGCCGACCTACCCGGGCGACCCCCCGTTCCGTAGGGCGGCGGCGCGTAGCCGGGCCAAGGGCGACGGCGCGGAGGTTTCGCTCCTGACGCTGAGCAGCCACGCCGGCACGCACGTAGATGTCCCGTTCCATTTTATCGAGGGCGGCGCGGACCTCTCGGCCGTGGCGCTGGGCCCTTTCGTGGGGCCGTGCCGGGTAGTAGACGCGACCGGCCGCGCGCGGGTGGACGCCGCCGACATAGATGCTTGGGCCCCGGTTCACGCCGAGCGCATTTTATTTAAAACCGACAATTCCGCCCTATGGGGCCGCCGCGATTTCGCGACCGACTACGTTTACTTGACTGAGGCGGCGGCGCGGACGCTGGCCGCGCGCGGCGTCGCGCTCGTGGGCTGGGATTATCTCTCCGTCGAGGAGTTCGGCGCGGCCGATGCCTCGGCCCATAAGTCGCTGTTGTCGGCCGGCGTGATGATATTGGAGGGGTTGACGCTGGCCGACGTCATTCCCGGAAAGTACTTCCTGGCGGCGCTGCCGCTCGCGCTCGCGGGGGGCGACGGCGCGCCGGCTCGAGCCGTGCTGTGGGAGAGTTCGCATGCCGAAGGAACGTTATAGCAAGGCCATGGCCGAGTTGGGCGCTGAAGTAGCGGCCCTCAGGTACGGCTGCGGTTTTACGCGCGCCGATTTGGACAAGCCGCTGGTGGTAGTCGAGGCCGCGGCCGGAGAGAGTCACCCCGGCAGTTATCACCTCGGCGCCGTCGCCGCGGCGGCGCGGGAGGAGTTGTTCGCCGCGGGCGTGCGGCCTCTCGACTACCGCTGCACCGACATCTGCGACGGCGTCGTTCAGGGGACGCCGGCGATGGCGCTGTCGCTCGCGTCGCGGGACGTCTTGGCGCTGGCGGCCGAGATGCACGCCACGTGCGCGCACGCCGACGGCGTCCTGTTTATATCATCCTGCGACAAGGCCATCCCGGCGCACCTTATGGCCGCGGCGCGGCTCAACCTGCCGGCCGCGTTCGTGCCCGGCGGCGTCATGCCGCCGAGCGACGATTGCCGGACGTTGGAGTACGTCGCGACGTTGGCGCAAGAGGCGGCGCGCGGGCCGGTGGCGGCGGCGGAGCGGCAGCGGTTCGACGAAGTGGCGGCTCCCGGCGCCGGGTGCTGCGCCTTTATGGGGACCGCGGCCACGATGCAAATCGCGCTCGAGGCGTTGGGGGTCGCGCCGCCGGCGTCGGCGCTTGTCCCCGCCGGCGACTTCGCCCTCGTTCGTTCGGCGCGGCAGGCCGGCTCGCTACTCGCCCAGGCGCTCGGGCGCGGCGTAAGGTTCGCGGACGTCGTCGACGAACGCGCGCTGCACAACGCCCTCGCCGTTCACGCCGCCGTCGGCGGGTCGACCAACGCGCTCTTGCATCTCGCCGCGCTGGCGGCCGAGCTCGGCCTGCCTTTCGACCTGGCGGCGTATAACGACATCCAAAGGGAAGTCCCTTTTATAACCGATATCCGCCCGAGCGGCGAGCACCCGTCGGCGTTCCTGTGGTATGCGGGCGGCGCCGCGGCCGTGATGGCCGAGATACGCGACCACCTGCGCCTCGACGCCGTGACGATTACCGGTTCATCGGTGGGGAAGAACCTGGCCGACCTCGCGAAGGCCGGTTTCTTCGAGCGGAACCCGCGGCGCCTCGTCTGCTACGGCTTGTCCCGGGAGGACGTAATTAAACCGGCGGCTAAGCCGCTCTCGCGCCGCGGCGGCGTTAAGGCGCTGTTCGGGAATATCGCGCCGGCGGGCGCGGTGGTGAAAGTGGCCGCGGCCGCGGCCGCCAGGTTCAAGGGCCGCGCGCGAATCTTCTTCGACGAGCGGGAGGCGCGGGACGCGGTGAACGGCGGCCGCGTGCGCGCGGGGACCGTAATGGTCCTGCCGTTCCAGGGGCCGCGGGCGGCCGGCATGCCGGAGCTATTCTACCTGACGGAGGCGCTCGCCTCTCAGCCGCGCCTCGCCTCGAGCGTCGCGCTCGTCACCGACGGCCGCTTCTCGGGTGGGACGCGCGGCCTGTGCGTGGGCCACGTTTCGCCGGAGGCCGCGACCGGCGGCCTGCTGGCCGCGGTCCGCGACGGCGACGTCATAGAAATCAACGCCGACGCGGCTAAGCTTAACGTGGTCGAGACGGCGGGCGGCGTGCGCGGCCGCGACGTTAAGGCTGCGCTCGAGCGGCGGCTGGAGGCGATGGCGCCCTTCGAGGCGGCCCGCCGCCCGGGCTTAGTCGGCCTTTATACCAGCCTCGCCGGGCCGCCGGAGCGCGGCGCCCGGATGGAGTGGTGACCTGGCGCACCGATAAAAAAAGCCGCCCTTCGGGGCGGCTTTTCGGTTATTACGCCGGCGTTTAGAAAGTCACGTACGGCTCCAATTTTTTTACGGTCGCCGGGCCGATACCCTTGACCGCCGCCAGGTCCGCCGGTTTCGCGAAAGGGCCGTGCGCCTCGCGGTAGGCGACGATGCGGCCGGCGTACGCGGGCCCTATTCCCGGCAGCTCGCACAGCGCCGCGGCGTCGGCGGTATTTACGTTTATTTTTCGCGGGGCGGTTATTGCGGCCAGCGCCGCGGCGTCGGCGGGCGCCTTGGCCTTGCTTAGGTCGAATTCTATTTCGACCGGCCGAAGTGACGGCGGCGCCTTCTCGCCCCGGGCGACCTTGACCGCGGCGCCGACGGCCAGCGCCCCCGCTAAAAAAATTAAGACGAGCCGTTCTTGTTTGGTTAGATAAATCAAGTTTACCCGAAACCGCGCGCATCTGCGGGGATTGTGGTGCGGTTGACGGCTTTCAGCGGCCTTACCGCCGGCGGAGCCGAAGCGCTATTGCGCTAGTTGCCGCGGTATTTGGTTTCTATTTCGGCGACCTTGGCGTCGTATTCCGCCTTCGCGGCGTCGCGTTTGGCCTCGCGTTCCGCCTTCGCGGCGTCGCGCTTGGTTTCGTATTCGGCTTTCGCGGCGTCGCGTTTGGCTTTATATTCCGCCTTCGCGGCGTCTAATTCCTTTTCCTTTTCGGATTTATCCATTTCCTTTCTCCTATTTTAGGCGAAGACCTCGGCGCGCCCGTTTGCGATTGGCACGGCCTTGGTGCGGGCGGCCGTAAAGAAGAGTCGAGGCGGGTCCCCTTGACGCAACCGAAGAGCCACCAGTAATGGCCGCGATTGGCGAGGCGGTAGCGCATTTTTTATTTACTCATCTTCGCAGCCTATTTCTATTCCGTTATTAGGTGGATCGTAAAAATCGATCCAGTCGTCTTGTAAAGTTTTAGCAGCTTGTTTAGAACCGGTTTCGAACCATATCGCTTGTGTCGCGTTAGTTGACTTACACCGCTCAACAGCTTCTAAAGCTTCGTCGTTCAATCTTCCGCCGCCGCATTCCCCTACATACCAAACGTTAAAATACCCGTCTGCGAAAACGTATACCCCTGCCCGCTCGGGGAATTCTACAACGATAAAAGGAATCCGAACCCAATGACCTACATCCGTGATACGGTCATCTTCCTCGTGTTCCGGGCACCAAATTGTTAAACGCGGGTTTTTACACATCATAGCCTTCTCTCTTTATACGTACTACACCGTCGAAAATACTAATAATTCTTCTCCCAACATATCTACGATCTTCACCGCCACGGGCTTAGGCGCGGCCGAGGGGGGGATGAAGCCAGCGGCGGCAGATAAACCCCGGGCCGCGAAAATGCCTTTTATTAAAATTTTTTTATAATCCCCCATTTTATAACTTACCCTAATCCCCAGCTTTACGCACAAAGTAGTGGAGGATCGCCGAGACAATAGTAACGGTAAAACGGGCCTCAGCGTCAGTCGGTGTCCGTTCGGCCGGATGTGCGGCACTCTCGCGGTGACGAATAAGTTGGAGTTTCCGCATGAGTTCGTTCGTAATAAAATCGTATCGGGTACCATCGGGTTTGTACTTAGAAACCTTCACATATTCGTCCCACAGGTCTACGATACCACTCTTCCCAGTTTTTTTACCATACTTAGCTAATAAGAATTGCAACCCGGCCGCTAATGCGTTTGCCGCGTGGTTCACGGCGGCTTCGTTGTCTCGTTTATTACGGTCTTGCGCATTGAGGATATCGAGGGCTTCGTGCAAGTGGTGTGCCGCTTCGCTACACCCCACTGCTTCTAAATAACTAGTGGCGGCGAGAGTAGGAAGGATGAAATCGGCGTCGTCGCGTATAGAGCAGTTTGGGCAACCCGTGGGCCGGAAAAGGGATTCCTGGGTTTTTAGGCAATAGAAAGAAGGTTCGGTAACCATGTAATTGGGACCGGTCATATGAGTAAAATCTACGAATAAGACCGTCCCGTCTAAGTACCGGCATTTAATTTTACGATACCAATTCCCAAACTCACATTTTTTACAGTGTCGGGTTGTCGTTAAGTGGTTGTGCGGGTCGCGATAATCCCTTTCGACCGCGATGGTGCAATATAAATGTTCATCATCGCCGGTTATTTGCTTATTGCACGCGGATGATTCGTCCATAACTTTACCGTGTAAATAGTCCGGAACACTAAATAATGGACCGGGGTATGTTTATTCCCAAAGACGACCGTAAGAATAAAACCTAACAACGCGCTGGGCCGGTCACTCCTCTATCATTCTCTCCCGGTTCTCGGCCCGCGTCGGGCGCGGCGGCACCGCGGTTTATACGATTCGGGTAAGCAGTTTAAAATCGTCAACGGTTACTCTATGGGTTCCTTGTACAAACCACGCCCACCGGCCGACGACATTTTTGTTTTTGAAGGCTTCTAAATTAGCCCTGAAAGGCGCATCGATAACCGTGGGTTTATCGAGATACAACTGTACGTCCTTCAACTTAAAAATCCACGGGTACTTGTCCGGGTCTTTGACCTTCGGGTGGTGCTTCCTCTCGGGCAGGGAGGCTACTCCCGCATGGCCAACCACGCCATTACCGGTAGCGTAAAAGCAAATCTTATCGTCGATCTTTATAGACACCCGGCCGGGTGTCTTCTCCCCGAAGGCGTATATCCGCTCTTCGCCAACTAACCTCTTTATACATTCTTCGGCGGTTTCAACGTCGGTACTTTTAACGGGCGTTATCCAGTATTGGGTAACTTCGCCCGTTGGTTTCTCCGCCACGCCAGGGGGGACTACCGGCGCCTGCGGGGGTGGTTCATCGGGCGGTTGGACTACCCGCGTTAATAAATCGATCGTCGGGTCGATGATCGGTTTCGCCGGTTTTAATATCGCTATAATGTCGTCGTGACTTACTTCGAACTCATTCGCGATCTCGACCAAAGACATTAACGCTTCAGCTGATACTACCCGGAGCTGGTTCGTCCGTTTTTGGGCAACGATAGCATTTTCGAGATGCTTAAGTTCTGGTTCAAGCTTCCCGACGACATATAACCCTAGTGCGGAATCCCAACTCCCGATTATGCGGTCAGAAATAAGCCGGTCAATGTACCCGACTAAAGTACCGATACTTATCGCATATGCCTCGGTTTTCTTTACTTCGACCACGACGCTGAATTCGTCGTGAGTAGACCATATTCCATCATGCCCCGGGTCGTCCTTCGTTCCGCGATACCGCCCATATTCGCATTTAAACCCCAAAAATTTACCTAAGTAGACGACGAGGTCCTGGAAAGCGAAGTTATATTGGTCCCCCGTATTTGCGAGACACTCGTTAATAAAATCGCGGAGGAGCCCCACGTCGTTGACTTCCTTTTCTAGGTAGCCGCGGAAGCGTATTTGTGCCGGGTCGTTGTCTTTCAAATCCCCGACGAGACCGAGTATGGTGGAGATCGATAATGCGGTCATCGTAGGCTCCTTATTTACGAAAAGTACTCCTTATTTAAAATAAAAAAGGCCCGAAGCTTAGCTCTTAAGTTTTTTAAAGAGCTGGCCGCGCTTCGGACCCTTTTATTTCCTGATGTCATATCTCGCCTTCCCGGTAACACGATAACATAACGCGAGGCGCTGCGCTACTAAAAAATATTATTTCCTAGCCGCGATATATTTCTGGCCGCTGGGCGCGCAAACGGCCGTCGTTTACAATTTGCCGGCGTCGTCGAAAAAGCGCGAGATTCTGTTTTCTATTTTACCCAGCGCCGCGCGCATCGCCGGCGTAAAAAAATAGGCCCCCCCGACTAACTCCATCGTTTTGAAGACCAGTTTGATCGCCAACAAGTCTCGGCGCGTAAAAGCTATGTCGCCGGCGCGCCCTTCGCGCATCACGCGGTAACCGTCGTCGTAGTATATGGGAACGAGGTAGGAGAGGTCGACTACGTCGCGATACACCGTACGTTCGGAAACCCCCAACGTCTCCGCCAGTTCGGCCGCGCGATAGCCCTTCCCGGAGGTTAAGATATTCGCTAAATAGAAAAGCCTTTCGGCCTTTTTCCTTGTCATGACGCGACGCACCTACGTCTTACGTTACGTCAGGCCGCCTACAAAGTGCTCGAAAGGCAATCGCAAACCGTTAACTATGTTGGCTTTCCTCCCAATAAGTAATTGTGAAAAACAATCCCGCCGTTATTTAAATATAGAGCAAATAATGTGCCAATTATATTATCCGTCGAAGTCTAATAATTTCAACGTTTTATATATTCAATAAATTTCTCAACGCCGCCAATTTTGGCGGGAAAAACGGTTAATTTGGCGAAATAAGGCCGTAACTAGTTGGGAAATAAATAAATATTAAAACCGCCAGAATTGGCGGTTTTTTTGATTTGTGGCGGCCCCGTCCCTTAAAAGCCCATATCCACGAAACCGATTTTTCCGGCGAGCCAGCCCAGTTTATTAAAGAAGATTATGTGGCCGAACTCGATGAGGAGAATGCCGCCGACGACCTCTATCGTGCGGAAGTGCTTTTTTATTTTCTGGAAGGCCGAGAGGAACGCGTTGACGGCGACGGCGGCTAGTAAGAACGGGACCGCCAGCCCGAAGGAATAGACCAATAACAAGAAGAACCCCTGCCATACCGTATCCTGGTTGCTGGCGAGGAACAACAGGCTGGCGAGGAAAGGCCCGATGCACGGCGTCCAACCGAAGGCGAAGGCGACGCCGACGACGAGCGTGCCGAAAACGCCCCACCGCCCCTTCTTGCCCTCGAAGCGCTTTTCCATGAGGAGGAATTTAATCCGGAACGCGCCCACCATATGGAGACCCAATATGATGATGATGACGCCGGCGACCTGGTTGAACAACATTTTATGGGTTTGGAGGAACGAGCCGAGGCTGGTGGCGGTGACGCCCATCGCGAGGAATACGACGGTGAAGCCGAGGCAGAAGAACGCCGCGTGCAAGAACGTCGTGGCCATGATTTGGCCGCGGCGTTCTTTACCGGTGAGCTCTTCGAAGGTGTGGCCGGAGATATAGGATAGGTACGCCGGCACGAGCGGCAGTACGCACGGCGATATGAAGCTCAAAAAGCCGAAGACCAGCGCCAGGCCGGCGCCGCTTAAAGAGAAGGGAACTTCCACGGGTCCTCTCCTATTTCAATCGTTAAACGCGGCCATCGCCCGCGCCGCGCCGTCGACGAGCCAGCCCTCCGCGGCGTCCGCGGCGCGCTCGAGCGCGGCCCGGATTGGTTTTTCGTCGCCGGCCTCGAACGGCGAGAGGACGTAGGCCGCGGCGTCGTCGCCGCGAGGGGCGCCTACGCCCAAGCGGAGCCGGGCGAAGTTTTCTGTCGCCAATTCATTTATGACGGACTCGAGACCTTTATGGCCGCCGGCCGAGCCTTTGGCGCGGAGGCGAATTTTGCCGAGGGGCAGGTCTATATCGTCCGATATCACGAGGATGCCGTCCGGGCCGAGTTTTAGGTTTTCGGCCGCCTCGGCTACGGCATAACCGGACAGGTTCATATAGGTCCGCGGTTTTAAGAGCCAAACGTCGCGGCCGCCGATGCGGCCTTTACCGCACGCCGACTGGAAGCGCCGGCGCCAAAGGCGGATGCGGTGGCGGCGGGCCAGGACGTCGACGACGGCCGCGCCGGCGTTGTGCTTAGTCCCGGCGTATCGCCGGCCCGGGTTTCCGAGGCCGAATATGGCGCAGGTATCGTTTCGGGCCACGAGTCTGTGCCGTTTTGGCCTAAATATGAAAAGCGACTTTATTTAGGAGGGCGCTCCGTTTTGCCTCCCTCCGTCCCGGGGGCCTTTTCCGGCGCGGCCTCTTCGCCTCCCGCCGCCGCCGCCGCTTCGGCCGCCAGAGCCGCCGCCTTTTCCTCCTCGAGTATTTCGGCGCGGGCCATACGCGGCGCTTTGACCACGACCAACGCCGTATCGGGCGGGTCGAGAAAGGCGACGGCCGGCGGCGGCGCCACGTCTTTCAAGTGTAAAGATTCTCCCAACCCCAGCGCCGAGAGGTCGAACGTTATGCTCTCCGGGATGTCGGCCGGCAGGCATTCTATCCGTACCTCGCGCGTCAGGTGCTCGACGACGCCGCCCTCTTTTTCGCCCTCGGAACGGCCGGTAGCCGTTATGGGAATCGTAACCTGGATGGGTTTCCCCGCGGTTATCCGGAAGAAGTCTATATGTTGGATCTCTTCGCCGAGGGGGTCGTATTGTATCTCTTTTATTATGGCGAGGGTTTCCTCGCCGCCGCCCTCGACCTTCAGGTCTATGATCGCTTTCGACGAGCCGGTGCGCAAAACGCCCCGGAAGTCCTTCTCGTCCACCGCTACCGGGACGGTAGGCCGTTCGGCGCCGTAGACGACGGCGGGGATTACCCCCTGCCGCCGCAGCGCGCGGCCGCGCCGTATTCCCGCCGCGTCGCGCGGTTTTACGTTAATCG
>Ga0153916_10001481_pt1 | contig 16887 bp, 13 predicted proteins | sample Opewatmetagenome_FD_109642 | JGI IMG/M metagenome (GOLD analysis project Ga0153916, IMG submission 109642) | Freshwater wetland microbial communities from Ohio, USA - Open water 3 Core 3 Depth 4 metaG | ecosystem: Environmental > Aquatic > Freshwater > Wetlands | place: USA: Ohio, Lake Erie... | reverse complement strand
TAGTCGTGATGAAAAAAAGAGTGAAGGGGGAATTGTGAAATTGTCAAATTGCTGAATTGTTAAATTGTTGGATTGTTGAATTGTCAAATTGCTAAATTCGTGAATTGTTCGATTGTTGAATTGTTGAATTGTCAAATTGTTCAATTGCTCAATTGTTCGATTGTTGAATTGCCGAATTGTCAAACTGTTGAATTGTTAGATTGTTGGATTGACTGATTGTTCAATTGCTCAATTGTTCGATTGTTCCGTTGCATGAGGAGGAAATTGCGAAAGTCTAAGAGATCACTTCACTACCTGATACAATGTGTAATATCGTATTTCCTTCTTCTGACCAATCATGGCGCGGATGATCGGTATGGACTTAATCTCGACGTAATGATGACCCGTCGTCGGAAGACTACATAATCTCGACGGAATATCGGAATTATCAATTACATAGTCCGGTCGTTTGACACTCCAATAGGTCTCACTTGCAATCAGCTCCGATTGCGAAGACTGCTTTCGAATCGGGATTATCTGATGAGTGATGAGTCCTTCGACATCAATCACGTAACGATGGCTGTGGAATCCAATCAAACCGACATCACCGACTGCGACCGACGATTCCGCGGGAGTATGTTCTCTGAGATAAGCGGCAAGATCGATCAGAGCGTCGGTAGTTTGCCGAAAAGCACGGGCGTGAGGATATGTCATGACAAATGTCATGATCAGATTTTGGATGACGATCACGGCGACAAGAAAGTAGCGAATTGGGTAACGAAAGAATGCGAGCTTCTTCTGGTCGAACAGATCCACGAGGAAAAAGCACAACAATACCAGAGCCGGCATGGATATCACTATGTACCGAGATTGGATAAAGATGCCGCGGCTCAGATAGAACAATGGCGGTAGAATCAACCAGGCGCCGAGCAACAGTATTGTCCGCACCATCGAAACATCGTTGCGTAATTGCGGGTGATCCGATGTCCTCTCGTCGACTCCGTGCGCAGACTTCCCGCGCCGGATCGTTCGCCATAAGACCAAGATAATGACTGCGATGGCGACGATCTCCCATAGCGAAGACGTGAGGAATATGCCGCCGATCCTTTTGATGTTGAATGTGATCTCGGACAGGGGCGGCAGGAAGGTGTCGGATTTGATGCGTGCCGGGTTTGGGATTATGGTGCCAAAAGTCCGCCAGGCATATATATTCCACGGCAGGAAGACCAGCAAGAAGACATTGAGGAATTCTATACTTTTTCGGATTCCTCTTCCTATCCATTGGTCAAGGGCGAAAATCGGCAGGAAGATTACCAATTCCAGCCTAGCAAGCGCCGACAGCCCAAACCAGATGGCTGCGGAATTGCTCTTGCGATGTTGCGCGTCAAACGCCAGAATTAGCAGCAGGACAGCCAAGGACGATTCCATGCCCGACGCAGACCACCTGACCAGCCAGACATTGACGCTCCATGCCACAGCTACGCAGACTGCGGACGGCTGCGTTAGACCAATTCTCTTGGCAAGGCGGAAAATCAGGGGGATGCTCAGGATTCCGAATAGTATCGAAGCGATTTTCGCGACGGCAGGACTTGCGCCGAAAATCAAGGACAGGAAAGCAAGAAAAAGCGTCCACAGGGGTGCGGATACTCCATAAGTGGGTTCGTCTGGATTGAAGCTGAAGCCGTGACCTTCGGAGATGTTCCTTGCGAAAGTCAGGTGAATGTAGGCATCGTCGATCAGGTAGTTCGAAAGAGGGATTTGCAGCAGCAGGAAAACAAAAATACCTGCTATGATAATCAGCAGGTGGAACTTTGTCTTGATAGTCGACGAATGTTGATCAGAATTTTCGCGCATTATGCATTTGTCTGCGACAGATAAGTCGTAATCCAAACATATTTGTGGTAGCGGCGCAGGGACTCGAACCCCGGACACGCGGATTATGATTCCGCTGCTCTAACCAGCTGAGCTACGCCGCCATGGAACCAAGTATCAAGTTCCAAGTATCAAGTTCCAAGCACCAAAATCCAAACAAATCCAAAGATCCAAATACCAAATTCCAAAAACCAGAATCCAAGCTCCAATGCCGAAACAAATTCCAAATCACAAGCACCAAACTGAAAACAAATTCTAAATTCCAAGCACTAAATTAGAAACAAATTCAAAATCACAAGCACCAAAGTCCAAACAAATCCCAAGTTCCAAACACCAAATTCCAAACACATTCAACATTCAAAATTCAACATTCAAAATTCACCCGGTGCAAATATAACAACTTTTCGCCCGAAAGGCAAGCGTTTTTTGAAGATGAGGGAAGATCGAAGATCACAGATTGCCGGCATCAGACCAAATGGCACGCTGCCAGACGCGAGCAATCACTGGAGCTGCACTTCCAGCCAGTTGATCATCTCGTCCTCCAAAGCGGGATCCTGGATCAGCATATTGGTTCCGTGCCCCACATTCTTCATCATCAGCAGACGGCTGGTGCCCTGAGCCAGCTCCTTCAGGTCTCTGGACGATTGCGCGGCATATTTGTCTTCCTCGGAGGCAGCGATCAACACTGCTCTCTTGCCATAATCCAGCATGGCGGACTCGGTGCGGACCCCATGATATGTTTTCCCGGGTGACAGTAGAACCACCGCGCGGACAGCTGGATCATTGGCAGCGACTTGCAGGGCAACATTGGCGCCGATACTGGCTCCGATGATCACAATGCGGGTGCTGTCGATGCGGCGGTCGTCACGGAAGAAATCCAACACAGGCTGGACATCCAAGGTCATTTTCCGGAAATCATCGTCGCTGAATTCTTTGTAGTTGAGAGTGCTGTCGCCTCGTTTGGTGGATTCTCCATGCCCGCGAAAATCGATGCTCACCACCGCATAGCCTTGATTCGCAAGTTTTTCTGCAAAGTCGTCCCAGGTCGATCGGTCACGACCCAGCATGTGCAGGAGAATCACCCCAGGCGCATGATCCCGATCCGGCATCCACAGGGATCCGACGATTTCCACTCCATCTTTAGTCGTGAAGCGACAGTCTTTGCCGCCCGCAAAGGCAAGGCTCGCCACCAGCATTGCCAGAAGTATGATTAGGAAAAAACGGTGTTTCATGGCTATCTCCCAAATGTCTAATGGTAATTGACGACTCCGTGTTCGAGCAGCGATGCGTCAGGATCACAAGGATCCTGACCTACCCAGCTGTCAGGTGAGGGCACCTGACAGCACTAAGATAGCGCCTATTCTCCCTGGGGCATTGCCCCAGGCTACTCTGTGGCGCCCGGTTGGGGCTCAATTATGCCGCAGCTCCTCTTTTAGTATCTTGCCTGTGGGAGTCTGCGGAAGTTCGCGGTAGAATCTGACGATTTTCGGGCTTTTGTACGGCGCCATTTTCTCTCTGCAATATTCCTGGATCTCGCCGGATGTGATCTGAGCGCCGGGCTTCAGTACGACACACGCTTTGATCTCCTCGCCAACTTCCTCGTCGGGGACTCCGATGACCGCCACCTCCTGAATGTGGGGCAAGCCTTCGAGGACCGCTTCGATTTCCCGAGGGAAGATTTTGAACCCGCTCTTGATAATCACATCATTTTTGCGGTCGACCAGATGCAGATACCCTTCGAAGTCCACACGCCCCAAATCTCCGGTGTGAAGCCAGCCGTTCCGCAACGCGATGGCGCTGGCTTCGGGACGATTCAGATAACCTTTCATCACCGTGGGACCGCGCAGAGCAATCTCTCCGACCTCGTCGATGGACACTTCCTGGTCATCATCATTCAGGATCTTCACTTCCATACCGTGCAGAGGCAGTCCGACGGATCCCTTTCGACGCCCGCGTTTCATTTGATTGACCGTCACGAAGGAGAACGCTTCCGACAAGCCGTAGCCCTGAAGCACCGGCACTTTGAATACTTCCTCGAATTGTTCCATCAGGTCGTCCGGAAAGCTGCTGCCTCCGGAAATCGCGTATCGCAGGCTGGATAGATCGATCTTCTCGACGGATGGGAAATTCATGATCAGGCGATACATCGACGGCACACCAAGGAACACGGTGATTTTGTAATCCTGAATGGATTTCAGCGCATCACCGGGGTGGAATCTGGGCTGAAGAATCAGAGGAGCTCCGGAACACAAGGCGGTATTCATCACCATCGCCTGACCCATAGGATGGAATAGCGGGTGCACCGCAAGGAACTTGTCTTCGCTGGTGAAGCGGAAGATGTCCTTCATCTCCAGGACATGGTAGATAATGGCATTGTGTGCGATTTGAGCGCCTTTAGGACGACCGGTGACGCCGGATGTGTATAGTACCAGCGCGACTTCATCGCCCGGAACTTCCATTTTGATGTCTTGGGCGGTGCCTGAAGAGATCAGTTCAGTCAGGTCGCGGGTATTTTCGAATTTCTGATCACCCAGGAAAATCACGTGTTGAAGGGTTTCCATCCCGCCCACTGCACGCAATACTTCACCGGAAAATCCATCCCAGGCTACGACGGTCTTGGCTTCACAATCATCCAACAGAAACGCAATCTCGCGATACTTCAACATGATATTGATGGGCACCGCAACGGCGCCGATCAGCAAAGTCGCGAAGCACACGATCGGGAATTGGGGGATATTAGGCAGCATGATGACGACGCGGTCACCCTTCCCCAGCCCAAGGTTTTGAAAAGCATTTGCAAGTCGGAGCACCGCTTCACCAAAATCGGCAAACGTTACGCTATTCCCATTCCAGACCATCGCGACGTGCGATTTGTAGTCGTGGATACATCGTTTGAATAATTCAGCCATGCTTTCCATGGTTACCTATCCCCACTATTTTTGGTGTTTCTATATGGTTATTCGCCCGTCATTGTTCCCGAAGAAACTGCTGAATCAGTCGATGGAAGCGCGGCACGATGACCAGGTCGTACACGTGCATCCGGTCTCCGATCAATGGACTTAATTCTTGTCGATTTGCCTCAATCAATTCCAAAGCCTCGGCACGCGTGACCTTACCCGATTTGATGCGTTCACAATCGCGATCAATCGTGGCGCGGATGACGGCTAATCGCATCTCTTCGCGATCCAACGGGTTGGTTATGTCAGGGATTCTAGGCATTTTCTTGCATTATGATGAAGGTCGGGCGCCGCTCAACCCAAAGACTCCCTACATCGACCATTGTTCGCGATCCATGCTGCGGTACTGAATGGCTTCGGATATATGGACGGCGGTGATCAGATTGCTATGGTCGAGGTCTGCGATAGTACGTGCCACCTTTTGGATGCGATGAAAAGCCCGAGCCGATAAGCCCAAGGTCGTGATCGCATGACGCAGCAGATTCATGCATTCATCGTCCAGCTTGCAAAATTTTTCGATGTCCCGTGATTCCATGTCTGCGTTGCAATACATCCCTTTGCGATGGGCAAACCGCTGACGTTGGATCAGCCGTGCCATTCGAACTCGCTCTCGGATGACTGATGATGTTTCGCTGGATCGCTCGGACGACAGCTGCTTCCACTTGACCGTTGGAACTTCGACATGGATATCAATTCGGTCCAGCAAAGGTCCGGATATCTTTGACATGTATCGCTGAATCTGACCGGAATTGCATTTGCATTCTCGAGCCGGATCGGTCGCATATCCACACGGGCAAGGATTCATCGCTGCTGCCAGCATGAAGTTGGCAGGATAAGCCAAGGACACCGAAGCTCGCGACAGTACCACCGTCCCATCTTCCATCGGCTGCCGCATGACCTCCAGAACATTCTTGCGAAATTCGGGGAGTTCGTCCAGGAATAACACGCCATTGTGCGCCAGAGACACTTCCCCGGGCTTGGGAATCCTGCCTCCGCCGATCAAGCCAGCATCGGAAATGGTGTGATGCGGCGCTCGGAACGGTCGGGTGGCGATCAAGGCGGTGCCCCGGGCTAATTTGCCAGCCACACTATATACCTTTGTAGTTTCCAATGCCTCGTCAAGTTCCAGGTCGGGAAGGATAGTAGGCAGACGCTTTGCCAGCATGGTCTTTCCTGACCCGGGCGGACCGATCATCAGTACGTTGTGACCACCGGCGGCAGCGACCTCCAATGCTCGCTTGACATGCTCTTGACCCCGGACATCGGAGAAATCGATTTCGTAATCTCGATATTGAGAGAAGACAGAATTGATGTCCACGGTGAATGGCTCGATCTCGACTTCCCCATTCAAGAAATCAACTGTGTCGATCAGGCTTTCCATCGGATACACTTTGATCCCGTCCACAATGGCGGCTTCGTGGGAATTGGCTTCGGGAACGATGATCCCTTCCATACCGTTGTCCCTTGCAGCCAACGCCATGGGTAATGCCCCTTGCACCGGTCGAATCACGCCATCCAGCGACAATTCACCCAGCACGACGAAGTGCTCCAATCGGTCTTTCGATACTTCGCCCGTGGCAGCCAGAATCCCCAAAGCCATAGGAAGATCGAAGCCGGTGCCTTCTTTATGGACGTCGGCGGGAGCCAGATTGATCGTGACTTTCTTATTCGGATATCGGAATCCCGAGTTTTTGATGGCAGCGCTGACTCTTTCTTTGCTTTCTTTGACCGCGCTGTCGGGCAATCCGACCGTGGTAAAGGAGATCAGCGCGGTTTCAAGATGGGCTTCCACCTGGACAATATAAGCGTCAACACCCAGGACGCCAGCAGATAACACTTTAGCGAACATGAGAATTTTGCTCACGAAAAACGGAAATCTATCATGTCACGACCTGTGCAGGTAGACCAATTTTGCATTTTGGCGAGGATCGGATAGTGTACGTTACCGCGACTTTCTATTCCTTTTCTGAATTCGGTTCTGCCACTGCCAATATTGCTTGAGATTTCTATAGGGGACATTAGAATCAATGGCACGAGCCATATCATTCGTCAGATAGTTCATCCAATAGTCATCAAAAACTTCTTCACTATGGGGAGCAAACGATCCTTGACCATCAATCAAGGCTTGAATATCTCGAACGGAACCAATGTTCTTAGTATTGCCACTCCCGGGTAGTTCGCCTGCTATGCGCCACTTTTCCTGAAGAAGGAAGGAGAAATCCTTGATAACAGAAACGATGTCCTTCAAATCATCAAGGGCGTAGACTCGGCGCTCATCAATCACTTGATCAGTCTGACTGTAGATAATTCCGAGAACGAAATGAGCAGCATACTCATCATATGGGAACGTGATATTTTTTGAGGATTTCCGCTGTCTGAAATAGCCGGTGAATGCACCGAGCGTAAAACCGTTCACACTGTTCGGTCCTGTGCGATAAGTACTCTTCAGGTCCAAGGCGATTTTGATGCCGTCATTCGTTATAACACTAATATCAGGATAATGATTCTGATACACGCTGAGTATTATTTTATACCGATGCTCCGCGGCAAATTGTGAGATAAGTGGGAAGAGCATCAGTTCAATGATCTTAGACACAACCTTTGTATCAACTGAGATAGTATAGACATTGTGGTATACATCTATGAAACCTTTGACAACCCAATCACCAGGATCAGTAGCGAGAGTCTGCTGGAACCTCTGGAAGTAGGCAAGCAAGTTATTTCGAAAATCTTCTTTTTCCATTGATTTCCCCTGCGTCAGTTACCTCGCGATAATCAAGATTTCTTTGGAATCAGAATTTGTGGACAAGACGTATTTGTAGTGACCGTAATGCACGACGCGAACGTCCTTCCTATAGAGCCGCAATAGAGATACAAGCTCGGTTTCAGATGGTATGCCATCACTGCGGTACGACACGACCAAAATGCTTTCCGCATACCTTCGGAATAAACGGTCAAAAGCCAAATGGATCGTATTTCTGTCAGTCCACACACTGTGTAGTGGTTTAAGACGTCTGTGCTTCGATCTGTAATCAATGTGATTCCCCCAGTCATCATAGATTGTCAACCCTTCCAAGAAATGATAGAACCACAGGTAATCGACAGATACACCTCTTTTCGAAATATACGGCGTATCTATGTAGATCAGGTCATAATTACCTGAGACATCAAAGGCATCATAGTTGACTGCTTTGTTATCTTGACCGTTTTCGAAGACCGCGTGATTCGCTTCTGCAACAAAAATACGGAACCACTCATCAAATGGCTTATCCCAAGTAGCCTTATTCCCAAAACTTCGATCTACGTCAGCGAATCGGATATATAGGTTTTTGCGATGGAACAGATTATAAGGTCTCTTGATGATACAAGCTTGACAAAGAGCAAAAAAACCAATGGCGAATTTGAATGGGTTGGAAAGCTGCCGGATGTTAGTGATCATTTGATCGATCCATGCATTTTCCTGATCAGTGAAATAGATGTCCTGGAAATTGTCCTGAACAAAGGTCGGATAGATAACATTCGGGTGTCTGCTTAGGAGCCAATCCACTTCCTCCGAACTAAGAAGGGTATTGGCATTCTCTATAAGCGCCAAACCAAAATAGTAGTTAAAGCGCAGCAAATCGTTGTAAGTAACCTGTTTGCCTTCGCGCTTAAGACGATACGCAACCGCTCCCGTACCTCCAAATGCATCCAAGCAGGTCGAAAAATCAAAATCCGCCAAATGTTCCCAGATCCAGTCTGCCAATTTCGACTTGCTACCCTGGTAACGTGTAGAAGGAAATCTCGCGGTCACATTTGGAAAAAGCGATTGCTGACGATTGATTGCCCTCTGCATCTCTGATCCTCTTGACTCACAGATCAACTAGTGGATAATCATATAGTCGGTATTTCTTGTAGAGAGTTGCGCCCATTTTCTCCAGGACGTGGTTCATTTCGACGTTGGTCTCGAGGACCCACGACATTTCCGCCGATTTGTAGCCTTTCTGGATACCGGTCTTGATCATGTGATAGTGGAACAGATTGTCGATACCGCGGTTTCGGTATTCCCCTATTACTCCCATGATGAGGATGCGGATTTGATTGATTTTTCGGGAATAGTAAAGCAATTTCACGAGGGCCCAAGGGGTCAAACGTCCCTTGATGTGATTCAATGCCATGTTGGCGTCCGGCAGCGCCAAACTGAATCCCACCGGACGGTTGCCGTCTTCGGCGATAAAGACCAGATCCAGGTCCGCCATGCTTTTCATGGATTTCGCCAGATGCATGAATTCGTGCTCGGTCCACGGGACGAATCCCCAATTTTTCGACCACGCGCTGTTGTACATTTCCAGAATTCGTTCGGCTTCCTTCCAATACTCCTTTTTTCGGAACGGTCGGACTGTGACGGACAGACGCTTCTCCAGTAGTCTGGCGCCGCGCTCGACCCTGTCCGAGATTGACTTTTCGTCCAGCCGATAGGCGTAGAGATCCATGGCTTTCTTGAATCCATAGTTTTCGATGAGTCTAATATAATACTCTGGATTGTAGGGCATCAGGATCATAGGTGAGAAGTCGAAGCCTTCGACCAGCAAACCGCATTCTTCATTGGTGGAAAAGCTGGCGGGACCGCGCATGACTTCCATTCCCTGACTGCGGAGATAGTCGGAGGCGATGTCGAACAACCGATTGGCGACGTCCTGGTCATCGACGCATTCCCAGAAGCCGAAGAATCCCATTTTCTCCTGTTGGAATTCATTATACCGGCGGTTGACGACCGCGCCGATCCGTCCGACGATTTGGTCGCTTTCCCGGGCGACGAACAACGCGCCTTCGGCGTGCTCGAAGAAAGAGCTATCGGGCTGCAGGAATTTCTTCTGGTCGGAGAGAAGTGGGCATACCCAGTAGAGCGAGTTGCGATACAGTTTTAGCGGGAATTTCAAGAAAACATTGATGTCTCTCGATCGCGTAGGATCGATCTGCTCTATGACCATGGCTGCGAAACCTAAGGAAAGTCCGGAAAAGAACGGCAGACGACTCAGCCCCCAATGATGCCCAATTCCCGTCCCACGAGTTCCATTTTGTCCAAGGCGAAATCGATTTGCGATGCGACATGGGTGGACATGAGGGAGAATCTGATGAGTGATTGTCCGGGATTCACCGCAGGCGAGACCACGGCATTCACGAAGATTCCCTCTTCCTGAAGACGGTGACACATCTTGAACGCCAGCATGTCATCACCCGTGACCACCGGAATGATGGGGGTCTCGGATTTCAAGGTATTGAAGCCCAAGGACACCAAGCCTTTCCGCAGATGGTGGGTATTTTCCCACAGTTTTCCCCGGCGTTCCGGCTCTCGTTTGATGATTTCGAGGGCTTTCAAAACGGCAGCTACAGATGCCGGAGGCGGACTGGCGGAAAAAATCAAGGCGCGAGAATGGTGTTTCAAGTAATGGATTACGTCCTCCGAGCTCGCTACAAATCCGCCGACGGATGCCAGCGACTTTGAGAAAGTACCCATGATCAAATCCACCCGGTCGGTGAGTCCGAAATGCGCAGCAGTTCCGTCACCATTCGGACCCAACACGCCAAACGAATGAGCGTCGTCCACCATCACATCCGCACAGTACTTTTGAGCCAATTCCACAATAGCCGGCAGCAACGCAATATCCCCATCCATCGAATAGACGCCTTCCACGACAATCAGCTTCATCTGGGACGACAACGATTCCAGCACACGTTCCAAATCCTCGATGTCGTTGTGCTCGAACTTCACCATTTTTGCGAAGGAAAGCCTGGCACCGTCGATGATAGAGGCGTGATCCAGTTTGTCGGTAATAATGTAACTGTTACGTCCCATCAGGGTGGCGAGGACTCCCTGGTTGACCTGGAAACCGGTGGAATACAGCAGCACCGCTTCCTTGTTCACAAATTCCGCCAACTTCTCCTCGAGCTCCAGGTGGATTCTCAGAGTGCCGTTCAAGAATCGGGAGCCGGCGCAACCGGTCCCGTACCGCTTGATAGCGTCAATTGCCGCCTTCTTGACTTCGGGGTGGTTCGTGAGTCCCAGATAGTTATTCGATCCCATCATCAGGATCTTCTTGCCAGCGATCATGACTTCGGTATCCTGGTCCGAATCAATCGCGCGAAAATACGGATACAGACCCATGGAAATGACTTCCCGGGCTGCCATATACTTCTCGACCTTGTCTTGAATTCTTGGCGCGTGGTTGACAGAGATCATCTCATTGTGATCGGGGCTCACGAGCTGTTCCTCCGGATTAAGCATGAACGAAACAATGTATGCGTTCGTCAAATCACTTATACATTTTCAAAAGAGAGGCTGCAGGAATCACTGTTAGAGATCGGCGGAATCATGCTGCCGCGTCACAAAGACTCGAGCAATTCCGCCATTTTCGGGACCAACTCCTCTTTCGGCACATAATGGCGTTGGTTGGTCTTTCGAATCTTGACTTCGACAGCGCCGGTCGCTACTGCCCGGTCGCCGACAATAATCTGGATGGGGATTCCGATGAGGTCGGCATCGTTGAATTTTACACCGGGGCGGACATCGCGTTCATCCCACAGTACGTCGAATCCATCTTTCCTCAGATCGTCATACACGGACTGGGAAAGCCGATATATGTCAGATTCCGTTGGATTTAACGTGATCAACATCAGATCGAACGGCGACACTGACGGGGGCCAGATAATTCCTTGCTCGTCATGGCTGAATTCAATGACAGTGGCAACCAGGCGTCCCACTCCGATGCCATAGCTGCCCATGACGATAGGTTTTTCGACGCCGTTTTCGTCCAGGAATACTGCGCCCATTGCCTGGGAGTACTTTGTTCCCAATTTGAAAATGTGCCCGACTTCGATGGCACGTGCCAGACGTAGTTTCGCATGGCAGTTGAAGCAAGTTTCCCCCGCTTTCACGGTGCGCAAATCTCGGAATTCCGACGGCTGGAAATCACGCCCGGCATTGACACCAGTCATGTGATATCCGTCCTTGTTGGCGCCGGTGGCAAGTCCTGTGGAATTCCTCAGCCGCAAGTCGGCAATGATCTTGACGGACTTGTCCACGCCGACTGGACCCAGGAATCCGAGATTGGCGCGCATGTATTGCATCGCTTCGTGAGGTTCCGCGGGTCGAAACGGAGCACCTAACACGGCGCCCAGCTTGGATTCGTTAACCTCGTCCTCGCCGGAAACCAGAGCCAATACCGGTCGATCCTCGACGATATACAGCAGGGACTTGATCAGTATCCTGGGTTCGATGGACAGAAAGGACGACACTTCTTCGATGGTCCGTTGATTTGGGGTCGCAACCTCAATGACGGTTTCCTGGTCATTGGGACCGGCGATCGACTCGATATTGGAAGTAGCGACCTCCAAATTGGCGCTGTATCCGCACCGATCGCATCGTACGGTGGTGTCTTCGCCGGATTCGGACTCCACCATGAATTCCTGGGAACCGGAACCGCCCATCAAACCCGAAGACGCGCCAACTACAAAGGTCTCAAGTCCCGATCGTTCGAAGATGCGGGAATAGGCTTGATAATGCAATTGATAACCGTGATCCTGACCTTCTTCGTCGCGGTCGAGGGTATAGGAGTCCTTCATAATGAAGTGGCGGGATCTCATCAAGCCCGATCGCGGGCGAGGCTCATCCCGGAGCTTGACCTGGATCTGGTACCAGATTTGCGGAAGGTCGCGATAGCTCTTCACGTATCCACGGGCGATATCGCAGATGACTTCTTCGTGCGTGGGCGCCAGGCAATATCTTTCGCCTTCACCGGCGGATCGGTTCTTGCGGTCCATGAGGCGGAACAGGTCAGAACCAAAGTCTCCAGCACGACCGGTTTCCTCCCAGATGGAGATCGGATTCAAGCAGGGCATGTACAGCTCCTGACCCCCAATCCGGTCCATTTCTTCCCGCAGAATGGTCATCACTTTCTTCGCCACCCGCCATCCGAAAGGCAAATCACTATAGATTCCTGCCGCCAAAGGACGTATCATGCCAGCCCGTAGCATCAATTGATGCGAAGGGATGACGGCGTCACGTGGAATCTGTTTTAGGGTAGGTAATAGGCTGTGAGATAACTTCATGACGAAATCGCGATTTTCTAAATAAGTTAAGATACTTCTATCTCTCTATAATGTCAAGCGAAATTTTTCAAAAAGCGGAACTCGCCTTGCCGTGCTTCATCGTCGATCTGACATATCGGAACTTGGTCAAGAGCACAGGGATCCGGAACTACTCCCGCAGACCGCCTCGGTGTCCGTGCATCAAAAAGGGCGCCAATTCTGATGGCACCCTCCATGCGAGCGGGATCCACTCTGTCACATCGTGATCAAATTATTGACTATGTAATCCTCAAGCGCGGGCTCAAGCCCGGCGTAATTTCGAATAGCCTGCCGACACAGGTAGCTTTCAATCCAATATCGCTCATTGTTCACTTCGATCAGAATCCAGACCGGAGGATCGCTGATCGATTGAGTAATCAATCCTGCAGCCAGAATGGCGCTTTTGACAAAAGAATACACATCCTGAGACTGCCCTCGGATCAGGAGTAGCGAATCGTTGGGCACGATGCCGATTGGCAACGCGGTTGCCTTAGCTGTCTGCCCATTGATCTCCATTTGAGATTCAACCTGTCTTGTCGCCCAGCCGAGATTCTCCTGAGCACGGGGATCAGGGGCATCCGTCACCTTGATTTCCGCGCTCACACCGGCTGAGAAATTGAGACGTATCCTGTCAAGATCGAACAATCGCTGGATCGAAGCAGGCTGGTCACCGAAACTGCCAATGTTGGTGGTTATTTTGATAGTGCCAGCGGTCAATTCGGAGAATGGAGGAATAGTGATTCTCCCATTGGACACCCGGGTGGGGAAGTTCCTCCAGGATTTTCCAGGGGCTGTGACCTCCACCTCAATCCCTGTGTTTTCAGGAAGATCCACCCAACCGGTGAGTCTTGTGCCAGTGATCTCCCAATGCACGTCAAGGTCTTGCGACAGACTGCGTCTATCTTTAAGAGCTCTGAGCGCTGATACCACCGCAGGATCGATGGTGGCAAGGTCGGAAGGTGCTGATTGGTTTCCCTTGCTGCCGCCCGTTTCCGTACCTTGGACTGACGGCACGCCTCCTGATGCCTCCTGAGGTTCGGGAACGACCGAGGCAACGTTGCCCAAGACTCTGGCAAGCTTGTCCACCTGAGTTGCACGGTCACAATCGTGCAGGATTTGAGCGGCTTTGGCGCCGTCATGATTCCGCACCGCCTGATTGATATCTCGAGACCGGTCAGCCCGAGGCGTAGCGCGGGGCAACGCGGGTTGACGGGAACCGCCGGCTTCGGTCGCAGTCGATACTGCCTTTCGTGGGAAAGCTCTGGGTTCGCCAACGGTCTCGGTTCGACGAATAGAATTCAACATCCAAATGGCAATTAATCCCAGGATCAGCGCGACTACACATAGAGAGATGAGGTAGGACCAAAAGCGACCGCCTAAGAAGATTGGCGATTTCTTTGAAGGTACGGGGATATCAGGCGGGATTGGTGGTTCGGATAGAACAGTCACAGTGGCGTCAGCAACTGCTTCTTCAAAGCCTTCGGCGGGTTCGTCCACGATTTCGACCGCTGCCTCCTCCAATAGTTCACGAGGTGCGGAATCTTCAATTCGGACGTTGACGCCGAGCCGCATCAAGCGTGTACGAAGATCGACAACTTCTTGCAGAGGACTGCGTTCCAGGATCGCGACCGGCGGATGCTTCATCATTTCCTCCGCCGTGGCGCGATCCACGTGGGCGTATTCCTGGATCAGATTGCGAACCCTGGGACTGGAGCTGGGTTCCTGCAATACCAGGTTATACATTCTCGCCCGGACGCCGTCGGTACCGGACGATGAGGAATCCAGACTGCTCATGGCATCGTCGAAGCGGAAAAGCCCTGGTTCTCGTTGCGATACTCCCGCAGCTTATTGCGCAGAGTACGGATACTGATGCCAAGTGTCTCTGCAGTTCTGGTGCGATTGTTCTCATTTTCCTGCAGAGTTTTCAAGATGACATTCTTCTCGATATCGCGCAGGGTCTTGGCGCCCACTTCCATGATGGGCGGCAAAGGCGCCACTGCTCCCTGTTCTTCAAAAAACAAGTGCTTAAGACCGACCATGGGCTCGTCACACAGGATGACCGCCCGCTCGATTTTGTTCTCGAGCTCCCGCACATTTCCAGGCCAATGATAACGCATCAATTGCTCGATGGCAGCCTCCTGGACACCGTGGATATCTCGATTGTACTCGTTGGAAAACTTCTTCACGAAATGGTCGATCAACAGCGGAATGTCCCCCTTGCGTTCCACAAGTTTCGGCATCTGAATCGGGAAAACGTTCAGGCGGTAATACAAGTCTTCGCGAAAATCGCCTTTCTTGATGGCTTCCTTCAAATCCCGGTTCGTGGTGGCGATGATGCGGACATCGACCTTAATGGTCTCTTTGCCGCCCACCCGTTCGAATTCTTTTTCTTGCAACACCCGGAGCAACTTGGCTTGCATCTGCTGGCTCATCTCACTGATCTCGTCCAGCAGAAGCGTACCGCTATGCGCCTGTATAAATCGCCCGTCCGTGGTTTTGATCGCGCCAGTGAACGCTCCCTTCTCGTGGCCGAACAACTCACTTTCCATCAACGTTTCCGGCATCGCAGCACAGTTGATCTTGATGAACGGACCATTCTTGCGCGGTCCGTTGACGTGTATCGCCCGTGCGACAAGCTCCTTGCCGGTGCCGGAATCCCCTTGAATCAGTACCGTCGCCTTGGACTCGATCACCATGTCCATGGCTTCGAAGACCTTCAGCATTCTGGGGCTAACCCCCACGATCTGGTTGAAGGAAAATCTGCCCCCAAGCTCTTTGCGAAGGAAACGGTTTTCTTCGGATAATCCCCGGAATTCCAATACCTTGTTGACTTTGATCGCCAATTCTTCCGCAGTGAACGGTTTCTGAATGTAGTCGTAGGCGCCTTTCTTGATCGCCTTGACCGCATCATCCACCGTCCCGTATGCCGTGATCATGATCACGTCGGTCGCCGGGTAGGTTCGTGTCAATTTGTCAAGCAGCTCCATGCCGTTCATCTTAGGCATTTTGATATCAGAGATGACCAGATCCGCCGTCCAGGAATCCAATTGCTCCAGAGCATGCGCACCATCCGTGGCGATTTTGACTTCGTATTTCCTGCGCCGAAGAGTCTCCGAGATGAACTCACGCATCAATGGTTCATCATCGACCACCAAAATTCGCTTGTGAGCCATGCCGCTTCCCTCATGTTAGATTTGAATGGGAATACCACGAGTCAAATCACACACTGAGAATATATATCGTAAAGATGGAAGTGATTTTCGGAATCTGACCAAGGATCCGGAGGAAGGGCGTTCAGCGGATGGAGAAGGATTGTAAAATAATAGTATAATAATCATATAATTGTAAAAGATATGTGGGCAATTTTTGCCTTGTCAAAATATAAGGATAGTTTTAGGTATTGTCAAGGAAAAATTTTCCACATTTCGCGGAATTCGGCGAAAATCAGATAATCGCATTCTGATATAGATAATAACTATACGCTAAGTGAACAGATCGCCCCGATTATGGCAAAGGCTAAAGGGAAATTACTCGAACCGTTTCTAAGTGATTTCCAGTCTTTCATATCGGTACCCAGTGAAGAAGCCAGATCAATTCTGATCGCAGCATCTGCATTTCTTGCTGCTTGATGAAATTGCGCAGATCGAAACGATTCTTCCTCCCGCTCCCGCTAAACCATATCTTCCCCACCATTGGCACATTCCTAATCAGCCAACTCTAAGGGATTTCCCAATTAACTGTTTTGTCCTTGACTTAGTCAAAACTACGTATTATATTCTTATCAGAGATTCCAGGTGGTAAACTTGAGGGGAAAAGTCATGGCTCATAGAGTAGGCATGAGCCGCCTTGTCGGGGAAGATTTGGCGCTTGCAAGTCGAAGGCACAATCCGGTTGCGCTCTGTCCAAGAAGTGCATCCGATTGTGCCTATTTTATTGTGTGTGGTGTCGGGTGTCCTCACCTGACACTATGGGG
>Ga0153916_10001480_pt1 | contig 16889 bp, 7 predicted proteins | sample Opewatmetagenome_FD_109642 | JGI IMG/M metagenome (GOLD analysis project Ga0153916, IMG submission 109642) | Freshwater wetland microbial communities from Ohio, USA - Open water 3 Core 3 Depth 4 metaG | ecosystem: Environmental > Aquatic > Freshwater > Wetlands | place: USA: Ohio, Lake Erie, Old... | reverse complement strand
CACCGCCAACGTCTTGCCTAGCTCCCAGCCCACCACTCTCCGGGAAAAGGCGTCGAGAATCACCGCCAAGTACACAAATTCCCACTTCAATCGGATGTAGGTGATGTCCGCTACCCACAGCTGATTTCGCTACTCTGAGCTGGCCCACTTCGCGCATTTGATTTGGCCCACCCTGTACATCACGGACGGCCTAACCTGTCAGCAGGAACGACGGGGGGCCGATGGACAGGAGACGCAAAGTGGAACTGTTCGAGGAGATACGTCGGGAGTACCGGTTTGGGGTGGGCACGATCCAGGGAGTGGCGAAAAAGTTGAATACCCATCGGCGAATGGTGCGGCAAGCGTTGGCCAGCGCGCTACCGCCGGAGCGCAAGACACCAGCGAGGAGCAGTCCGAAGCTGGGGCTGGTGCGCGAGTTCATTGACGGGATTTTGCAGAGCGATCGAGAAGCGCCGCGCAAGCAGCGGCACACCGCACACCGGATATGGCAGAGGATTCAACACGAGCATCCCGAGGTGCGCGTGGCGGAAGCCACGGTGCGGCGTTACGTGCGGCGGCGCAAGCAGGAGCTGGGTGTGGCAGCGCGCGAGACGTTCGTGCCGCAGAGTTACGACTGGGGCGTGGAGGCCCAGGTGGATTGGTACGAAGCCGCGGTGGAGTTCGAGGAGGGCCGCCAGACCACGCATTTTTTCACGATGCGCAGCATGGCGGGCGGCGGGGCATTTCACGCCGCGTATTTCCATGCCACGCAGCAAGCGTTTTTGGAAGCGCACGAGCAAGCCTTTCACTATTTCGGCGGGGTGTTCCGGCGGCTGCGCTACGACAACCTGAAGAGCGCGGTGAAAAAGATTTTGCGCGGGTACCAGCGAGAGGAGACCGATCGGCTGATCGCTTTTCGTTCGCACTGGGGATTCCAGACGGAGTTTTGCAACCCGGCGCGCGGCAACGAGAAGGGCGGCGTGGAAGGCGAAGTGGGCTATTTCCGGCGGAACCATCTGGTGCCGGTGCCGAAAGTAAAAGATCTGGCCGCTTTGAACGAGTATTTGCGCACGTGCTGCCAGCAGGAGGAACAGCGGCGGATTCACGGAAAGGCGCTCTCGGTGGGCGAGGCCATGGGCATCGAGCGCGAGCATCTGCTGCCTTTACTCAGCGAAGGGTTCGAGTTGACGGAAACGAGTTTTCCGGTGGTGGATGGCCAAGGCTGCGTGAAAGTGCGGACGAATCGCTACTCCGTGCCGCTGCGGACGGGAACGAAGACGCAGGCGCGGCTGTTGCCGGCTTACGTGGAAGTGTGGCACGAACAACGCTGCGTGGCGCTGCACGAACGTAGTTACGCGCGCCATCAAGCGATGCTGGACTTGGAACATTACCTGGATGTGCTGGAAAGAAAACCGGGCGCGCTGGCGGGATCGACACCTTTGCAACAGTGGCGAGAACGCGGGCGCTGGCCGGAAAGTTTTGATCGTTTGTGGCAGAGCTTGCGCGAGCGGCACGGAAAGCAGGCGGGCACGCGCGAGATGATCGAGTTGCTGCGTCTGGGCCCGCAACACGGGTGGGAAGTGTTGCGGAAAGGGATTGAGCAAGCGCTGGCGCTGGGTTGCACGGATGCGGCGGCGGTGCGGCATCTGCTCGTGGCAGGCACGCTGACCCACAGCGAGAAAGCGCTTCCGGAGATCGGTTTGTTGCAACGCTACGAGCGGCCGATGCCCGCGCTGAACGACTATGACCAGTTGCTCGAAGCGGTGCGGTCATGAACCAACAAGGACAAGCACTGGAGCACGCTTCGGTGAGGCAGTATTGCAAGGCGGTGAAAGTACCGGTAGTGGGCGCGAACTTTGTGCAGCTGGCGGAACAAGCAGTGAAAGAAAATCGCAGCCACATCGGTTATTTGGAAGCGTTGCTGGCGATGGAGAGTGAAGAGCGCGACCGGCACGCCATTGCGCACCGGCTGCACGAGGCCAAGCTGCCGCGGATGAAGACGCTGGAAGAGTTCGAGTTCACGCGGGCGCCGCAGATACCAGCGGCGAAGATTCGCGAACTGGCCGAAGGAGGATACATCACACGAGCCGAACCGGTAGTGCTGATCGGCGAGTGCGGCACGGGCAAGACGCATCTGGCAACCGGGCTGTGCGTAGCGGCATGCCGCCAGAAACGCAGAGTGCGTTTTACCACGGCAGCCAACCTGGTGAACGAGTTGGTGGAAGCCGGCCAGCACAACGGAGTGCGGCGCGTACTGGCGCGCTGGATGCGCTACGACGTGATCGCCCTGGATGAAGTGGGCTATGTGCCGCTGGCGGAGATCGGCGCGGAGTTTTTGTTCCAGGTGATTGCGGAACGCGCCGAACGGGCCACGCTGATCGTGACCACCAACCTGCCGTTTTCCGAGTGGACGCAAGTGTTTCCGAATCCGCGGCTGTGCAAGGCGCTGCTGGACCGCATTACCGACCGCGCGCACATTATCGAAACCGGCACGGAATCGTATCGCTTCCGGCGCACGGTGGAAGGAAGGCAGAAGAAAAAAGCTTCGTGAGCGGGCCGGACCGGGCGCTGCGCCACGCGACTCCGTGGCCCCGGCGTCCGCTCCGTCCTAAACGCGGTCCTGGAAAGCGGACCGCAGGACTCCGCTCCCTCCGGGGCCACGGAAAGAAAACCCCCGGAAGAAGAGGAAAAATCACGGCCTTAGGGTGGGCCAAATGAAAGTATCAAAGGTGGGCCAAATCAGGTTGTCAAACGCACGTGGAGAGTTTCCACGGAAAGCTGCGCGATGAGTGCCTGAACGCGAGCTGGTTCGCGAATTTGTTTGAGGCACGGGCGAAGATCGGAGCATGGAAAGAGGAGTATAACGAAGAACGGCCGCACAGCAGCTTGAGGTACCTGACGCCGCGAGAGTTTGCGCGACGAGTTGCGGCGCTCCGGTCACCTGCGGCTCCCTGCGCGCCGCAACTCGAAGAACTGGCGGAGGCAAAAGTCATGAGTTCAGGAGATCTTGGTGTCGTATGATTCCGTGCGCGGAGCTAGGGGGCAGGTCAAGCCGATACAGGCTGTCGTAGGCGTAGTTCACCGTGCGGCCACTCAGTTCCGTCACGCTCGTGCGGTGCCCGAGGGCATCGTAGCCGTACTTCGTCGTCTTCCCCGCCGTGTCCGTGTGCGCAGAGCGAAGAAATGTCTCTTAACAAGGCATTCGCTCTTATCGAGCGGCACCCGGCCCCTTACCAACTCACGGCCAGCGATGGGCGGGGTCAAGCGTTAGTCCTATCAGTTCCCACGCCCAACAAATCACAGAGAGGGCGACACACAGAACAAGGTAAATCCGCCACCTTGGGGACTTCGCAACGATCGATGTGCAAAAGATCAGCGCCCCAAATACGACAGCACCCGGAATCACAAGGAACGCAGCGACCGTGAAGATGCTGGGCCAAATGCCAAGATAAATCAGGGCTGCGGTGACCAACAATCCGACCAAGGATAACAAGCGCGTGCGGATAGGTCTATTAGGATCGAGTAGCATCGTTATCTCACCTATTCAGGAACGCATTTGTAGAAAGCGCCCATGGGCCGATTATTGTTACCGGGCAGATACACCAGGGGACCGGAATTTCGCCCACCGCTCGTCGTAAATGTGTCGAGCATTGTCGCTTGGTCCTTTGAATTAACCACAAAAACCTCGACGTTCGGAAATGCATCGCCGTAGAGGAGTCCGCTATAGCAGGCATTTGGGTGGTTTGTCCGAACCACCATATCCAGCTTTACGTCAATATCAGGTGCAGTACCTCTACCAAGTGGATTAGATCCAGCGATCTCTATGTGGAGCTTTTCCGCCGTAGCGTTAGCGCTAATGGTCGGCGTGGCCGTCTTTGTTCCAAGGGCAGGGTGGTGAGAGGGGTCAGAATAGGCAGTCTGAAGGGATATCGTAAGTTCCGGAAGGAGAAACGTCACCATGCCTGTGATCCGCGAGGTCAAACTCTTGTCACGGCTCGTCGTGAAAGAACGGTTGTCTCCGGAAAAACCTCCCCCGAACGTTTTCCACGGAGCAAACGCTCTTACATACAGCGTTTCTTGCTTCGGGGCATTTTGTAAAATCGTATTGAAATTAAGCTGAGGCAGGGCATCCAAGGTCATTCCCATGGCCATCCCCGCCTCTATGCTATCGATCTGGGTCCCGCTTGGGTCAACATTGTCGATAGGATTTGCTTCAGCATACAGATACTTGTGCAGGGACAAGGGGTCGGTATCATCACCTTCGTCTGTATCCATGTTCCAGAAGCGACCAGTGGACACGTTCAAGTACCGTGCGCGGTTGTAGTAGAGGCCAAGGTCGGGGTCGAACTGCTCGCCCGCGAAGAGGTAGTTGTTGGGCGTTGTGCCGGTCGAGTGGATCAGGTTGCCGAAGGCGTCGTAATCATAGGTGTCGGTGACCGCGCCGGTCTGGTCCGTCAGCGCGCGCACGCTGCCGTGGCCGTCGTAGACGAAGTAGATGCGCTCGTTTACCCAGCCTTTCGCCGTATCGTAAAAGACGCGGCGCCGGCTGATCCGCTCCAGCCCGTAGATGTAGGCCATCGCGTTGTTCGTCGGCGGATTCTCCGCTACCACCTGCGCGTAGCCTGTCGGGTTGCGGTCGTCCACCAGGTACGTCGTCGTCGCGCCGGCCGCGGTCTTGCTCACGCGGTTGCCGTCGCCGTCGTAGACGATCGTCAGCCCGCCCTTCTGGATCAGGCGGTTCTCGAAGTCGTAGACATACCCCAGCCCGCCCGAGTTCGTCGTATTACCATTGCTGTCGTAGGCGTCGGTCGTGAGGCGGTCGTTCGCGTCGTAGTAGAACAGCCCCGCCGGCACCGGCGCCAGCGTGGAGGTCATCTGCGTGCGATTGCCCCCCAGGTCGTAGGTGTAGTTCACCGCGCCGTTGTTCCCTGCCGGATCGGCGGCGATGCTCTCCGACGTCAGGCGGTAGAGATTGTCGTAGCTATAGTTCGCCGTGCGGCCGCTCAACTCCGTGACCGAAGTGCGGTGCCCGCTGGCATCCAGCGTGTAGGCGTAGCTCAGCAGCGGCGTGCTCACCGCCGGCGTCCCCGCCACCTTGTTCACCGCCAGGTTGGCCAGGCGGTTGCGCTGGTCGTAGCTGTAGGCGTGCACCACGCCGTTCGGATACGTGACGCTGGCCAGATTACCCACCGCGTCGTACGCGTAGCTCGTCGTCCCCGTGTTCGACTCGTACACCGTCGTCAGCCGGTTCAGCGCGTCGTAGCCGTAATAGACGGCCAGCGGGCCCGAGAGCACCGTCAGATTGCCCGCCACATCGTACTGATAGTAGAGGCTCCCCTGCGGCCTGCCTTTCTGCGTCAGTTGCCCATACCCATCGTAGACGTACCCCGTCGTCCCCGACGCATCCGTCATCGTCCGCCGCTGGCCCCCCAGCGAGTACGTGTACGTCACCGCCGCCGCGCCAAACGACGCATCCGGCGTCTTCGCCAGCAACTCGTTCATCCCGTCGTAGGCGTACGTCGTCGTCTTGCCGTTGAAGTCCGTGCGCGCCACCAGGTTCCCCGCCGCGTCGTAGCTGTAGCTCTCCGTCTGCCCCAGCGGCAGCATGCGCTTCGTGCGCCGCCCGCGCTGGTCGTACTGGTAGCTCGTCATGTGATTGCTGACGTCGGTCTGCGTCAGGCGGTTGCCCAGCTCATCGTAACTGTAACTGGTCACCTGCCCCAGTGCATCCGTGATGCTGGTGAGCCTGCCCAATGCGTCATAGCCGTACTGCGTGGTCTTCCCCACCGCGTCCGTGCGCGAGGCGACCCGGCCCAGCGCGTCATAGGCCGTCGCCTCGAACGTGCCGTCCGGATAGCCCACCTGCGTGCGCCGGTTCGCCGCGTCGTAGCTGAACGTGGTGACGTGGCTCGCGGCGTCCGTGATCGCCGTCTGGTTCCCAGCCGCATCATACGTGAACGACGTCCCCTGGTTCAGCGCATCGATCACCGTGGTCCGCCGCCCGGCATCGTCGTAGGCGTACTGCGTCACGTGATTCAGCGGGTCCGTGGTGGCAATCACACGGCCTATGGCGTCATAGGTGGTCTTGGTGATCTTGGTACTGGTCTGCGTTTGTGTGAGGCGGTTGAGCGCGTCGTAGGTGTACGTGGTTAGAGTGCCGTCGCGATTGGTGAATCGCGTGCGGTTGCCGTTGTTGTCGTAGGACGCCTGTTCCGTACCGGTGTTCGGATAGGTGGTCTGGATGAGACGGGCGTCCGCATCATACTGATAGCTGGTCTGGTTTCCGCGCGCATCCGTCGTTGCCGTCCGCTGCCCGAGGTTGTTGTAGACCGTCTGCGTGGCCGAGCCGTCCGGAGCGGTCGTCTGCAGCAGGTGGCCGTTTGCGTCGTAGGCGTAGCTCGTGGTCAGCGTCTGCGGAGCGCCATTCACCGTGCGCGTCACGGTCTGCGTGAGCCGGTTCCCGTTAGCGTCGTAGGTGTAAGTCGAGACCGTGCCGGCCGCATCGGTCTGCGACGTCAGGTTGCCGTAGGCGTCGTAGCCGAACGTGGTGACGTGGCCGAGCGGGTCCCTCGTCTGGTAGAGCAGCCCCTTCGCGGAGTAGGCGTTCGTCGTGACCTTGCCCAGCGGATCGGTGGTCGTCAGCAGATTGCCGTTCAGGTCATAGGTATTGCTCGTGGTGCGCCCGAGCGGGTCGGTGACCGACAGCAGCTTGCCGGTGGAGGTATAGGCATACGACGTGACATGGCCAAGCGGATCGGTCTCGCTAGTACGGTTGTCAAAACCGTCGTAGGTGTAGCTGGTGGTCTTGCCCAGCGCGTTCGTCTCGCTGAGTTTGTGGCCGTTGCCGTCATAGGTCGAGCTGGTGACATTGCCGAGCGCGTCGGTCACCTGCGTGACGTTGCCGTTGTCGTCGTAAACATACGTCGTCGCGTTGCCATTGCGATCCTTGACGGTTTCCTTTTGGTTGCCAATGTCCGGCGTGAAGGAAACGCTGGTCCACCACTGCGCGTCCTTGGTGGTGGTCAGCCGCCCGCTGGCGTCGTACGCGTTGGTGAGCACCTGCTGGCCGTTCGGCGCGAAGATCCCGATCAGGTTGTGGTACGCGGTGTAGGGTTCGTAGGTATACGTCGTCAGGTTCTTCTGCCGGTCGCTGAAGCCCACCAGGTTGCCGCTGCCGTCGTAGCTGTACAACATCGTGTTGCCGTTCGGATCCGTGATGCGCGTGATGCGGCCCTGGGTGTCCCGCGTGAAGGGCACACTCTTGCCCGCCGAGCTGAGAATGCCGTTCGGGCCGATGGTGAGTGTGTTGCCGTTGGTGTCGGTGACGGCGGTAAGGCCTAGCTTCTGATCGATCGTGAAGAAGGTCCCGTCGAGCGTCTTCAGAATGTACGTCGTGGGGTTGTACGGCAGGCCGTCGTAACCCAGGAGGTTGACCGGGCCGGGGACGCTGCCATCCACGAGGTCCGCGCCGCCGTCGGCAGGCGTGAGCGTGGCGCCCGCCGTGCCGGCTTCGCCGGGCAATTGCGTGAAGCTCAGCACCGGCGCGGTGATTGGGCCGTATTGCTGGCATTGCGGCGTGCTGCCCGCCTGGAAGCGATAGACCTTGCCGCCGGCGAAGGTGACCGTGACGATCCCCGACGAGCCCGGCTGCAGGCAGTACTGCGGAAAATTGCCGCTCCAGGTGACCGTCTCCTGCCAGCCCAGGCCGAGGTTGCGGTTCTTCTGCACGCGCACGTCCGCCAGGCTGAGCCGCCAGCCTAGACCGAAATCGCCTATAGCTTTGTCGCGCGAGTCGTAGGAGCGGACGATCTGGATGGGAATGCCCGCGACCGGAACGGTCAGGTCGTTGAAGGACAGCGTGAACACGCCGACTTTCATGTTGCGCGTGACGCTGATGGTCGAGGACGCCGACGCCGAGAGCCCGCTCACGCCGATAGAGCGCAGGCGGATCGTGTACATGCCATTGCGCAGCAGCGTCGGGTCGAGGGTGGCGATGGCGGCGTTGGTGATCGGTCCGGTTCCCGTAGCCAGCGTGAGGTAGTTCATCGGCTTGAGATCGTCCTGAAGTGCGTACTCCAGGGTCCAGCTGCCGTCGCTGACCGTGGCGATGATGCTTACTGGTTTGGTCACTTCGCTGCCGTCGAGCGGTGCGGCGAGCGATACCGTGGGCGCCGGGGTTCCGGCAGCAACCACATTGGCCAGGAAGCAGCAGTTCCCACGTCCGCTGCCGGGCTGGTTCACGTCCGAAGTGTCCACAATGATGTAGTAAGTCCCCGGCGCCGTAAACGTTGCCGTGGTCAATGGCGCATTGGGCGTCCCAAAGGCGACGGTCCCGCCCGTTGCAGGCCCTGCGAAAAGTCTCCACTGGATCTTCAGCGGAATCCCGGGGGCAGGCGGCTGCCCGCCCACGAGAATATTGGGATCCAGCGTTATCCCCGTCCCGATCATCGCCGGCACCGTGTAGTAAGAATTTCCTGGCAGGCTTGTCGTGACGGGTCCTAAAGCATGGATCGAGGCATAGGAGCTGGTCGTGAACTGCGTGTCACTGGCGCTCAGTTGCACCACATACGTTCCCGGCGATTTGAACGTGGCGAAGCTGCTGGCCGCATTCACCGGCGAAAACGTGACAGAGTCGGGGCCGCTGGCTGTGCGCCAATTGACGGAGAACGTGCTACCCGCGGGCAGACCATCATCCGTGGCGCTTCCGGCAAGCGGGATCGCTTGCGCAAAGCTGCCAAACCAGATGAACGTCAGGTCCGGCCCGGCGTTGACCACCGGCGCCTGGTTGGGCGGATAGACCGTGACTGTGATGGATGCGGACGCCGCGAGGGCAGAGTCACTGGCCGTAAGTTGGAGAACATAGGTGCCGGTGACGGGAAAGGAAGCGCTCGTCTGCGGCTGATTGGGCGTGGCAAAACTGACCGCCGCGGGCCCGCTGAGCTGTGTCCACGCGCTCGTGAGGCTTCCCCCGATGGGCAGGCCGTCATCAACTACGCTGCCGTTAAGAAAAACTGTGCTTGCCGGCTGCATGATGGTTTGATTCGGCCCTGCACTGACGATGGGCGCCTGGTTCGGGCCATTCGAAACCCAGGTGATGCCTGCCGTATCACTGGCGGTTGCGGCCGACACGGTTACCAAATCCGATCCTGTCGCAAGGCTCGTATAGGTGTAGGAGGCAACTCCACTCGCATTCGTCGTGGCAAACGCGCTCTGCGAATTCACCCCCGCGACCTTGAAAGTCACTCCAACGCCGCCCACCGGGGATCCCCCGATGTCCGTCACGGTGGCCGTGACCTTCGCTTGGCTCGTGATTGGATTTGTGCTCGACTTCGGCGTTGCCGCCACGCTAGTCCCCTGCATACCCTTGGCGAGACATGTCCCGCCCGAATAGCCGTAGTTGTCATAGGCATTGAACCCGTACGCGTACGTCCCGAAAGGCAGCGCACTGGTCAGCGTATGGGCTCCGGTCGCAACGCTTACCTGAGCTCCGGAAAACGGACTGTTTCCGATAGGCTGGAAAGCAGCGGCGGGAATTGCCGTGCCATCCAGAAGGACACCTCCAGCTTGGGCGGCAGCCGTGGGCGCAATCACGTTAAGGTAATTCGTCGGGAAGTTGCTGGTTGGCGCGTTGATCGTATAGCTTCCGCCGAACTGCTCGAAGGGCGGAATGACGATCATCGTTGGATCGACGTCGCCTCTTCCGGAAAAGGTCGCGCTGCTGGAATACTCAGCCATAAGAATCGGCTGATCCGCATCCACCTGCACCGGGGTCTTGCTCACCATTTCGTAGAATTCGCCGCGGTTGATCAGGCCGACCTGCTGGCCATTCACCTGGACATGCGTGTTATCCGTTCCTCCAAGGAATCGGTAGGTGTCGCCATAGGCATCGCGCGCGATCGGATAGGCGACAAAATGCTGGCCCCAAAGATTTGTCGGCGTCAACTGCTCGACAAGGTGGTTGCAGTAGGCATACCCGCTAGGCACGAAGGCGCAATCGTGCCCGCCAAAAACGGCGATGGGTTTGTCCGAAGTAATAATGCTGCCGGTGAGGTCTATCGCCGGACCGCTGTAAGTGCCCGTATAGTACGCCGTGAGGTCGGTGTCGTTGCGTAATTGATAAGTCTGTCCCTGGTTCAACACAACCGTATATGACTGACGTGCTTGGCGAGCACCAGCCTTCGACGTGGGCACGACCGTTACCGTCGTATTATCCTGCGTAGCCGTGAAGCCGAATTCAGTCCCAAACGCCTGCCCTACGATATTTGTCGAATTGACGTACGACAGATTGATGTAGGTCGTGCCCAAGGTCATCGTCGGCAGGCCAAGAAAGCCATCCGTCGCAGCTGGGACAAAATTCAGCCCGTAGACGGCCACTGGGTCCTGCGATGTGACGTGGATTCCTTTCCCTTCCACCAGATCGGAGGATGTCACCTGCACCGACTGCGGCAATGCCACTGTGGTGATTTGACCAGGCGTCACAGAAAAAGACTGGTTGAAGCCTTGCCCAGGAACGGACACGTTTCCGCTCGTGGCTACATCCGAGGATATGTACAGATCGAGTTCTCTGGGTGGCGTCGTTGTAACCTGCTTATATTCAGCGCTGATAAACATTAGCCAGAAGTCTGTGCCCTTGTTGCTGAGAGTGCATTGAACCTGGCCGGCGTAAATTTTGACGTCACTGCTAGCCGTAAATGTCCCATTCGTCGCCGTGAGGCGCAGTTGATATACGCCTGGATCTGTAAAACTCACTGCCGTCGCTGAGAAACCGGCGTTGGCAAACGTGGCGGTGCCCGGCCCGCTGACGACGCTCCAATTCACCGAAAGCACGCTGCCCGGAGGCGGATTCGAATCCGTGGCCGTACCGCTGAGAGTGGCGGCATTCGGCAAACCGATCACTTGGTCGGAACCAGCATTCACTCTGATTCCCCCGCCTGCCGGCCCGTTGAATGTCACCTGGAGAGATCCCGAATTCGTGTACTGTCCGTCGCTCGCGCTCAACTGCAGCACATAGTTTCCGGAAATGCTGAATGTCGCAGTAGTTGTCGGTGACGCTGCATTCGCAAACGTTACCGTGCCGGGGCCTGTAACCTTCGCCCACGAAATCAGCAGCGAGCCGCCGAACGGCAATCCGTCATCGGTGACCGTGCCCGTTAGCGACACTGTGTTCGCCGGATATACGATCGTCTGGTCCGGGCCCACGGTAACTACCGGCGGCTGATTGGGAGCGGTGAGAGTAATAGTGGCCGTGGAGCTGGTCGAAAGCAGGCTGTCGTTTGCCGTCAACTGCAAAACATAGATGCCTATGACCGCCGGCAGCGTCACTTGCGTGGAGGCTTGGTTCGGCGCGCTGAAAGTAACTGCACCGGGACCGCTTACCTGGGTCCACTGGATGGTGAGTGCGCCTCCCACAGGCAGGCCATCATCCGTGACTGTGCCGGCCAACAGAACAGTGGTCGCAGGGAGCGAGATAACCTGGTCCGGCCCGGCGCTGACCACCGGAGCCTGATTCGGCTGAATCACGGTGATGGTCACCGTTGCCGGTAGACTGTTCACTTTGCCGTCATTCACGATGAGCTGCGCTACATAGATGCCTGCCACATTCGCCACGAAGCTGGGCTTCACGGCGTTTGCATTGGACAGAACGGCCGCGCCTCCGGCCGGCTGCGTCAGGATCGCCCAAGAGTAAGTCAGTGGATCCCCATCGGCATCCGACGAACCGCTGCCGTCAAGCGTAACCGCAGCTCCAACGTTCACGCTTTGGGCCGGCCCCGCATTCGCCACGGGCACGGAGTTGATCGTCGAAATCGTCACCGTAGCGGGCAGGTTGCCAAGGAAGCCGTCGCTGACAATAAGCTGCACCACATAGTTTCCAGCGGCATCGGCAGTGAAGGAGGGATGGGCTGATGTGGGCGACGCCAGCGCGGCCGTGCTGTTGGCCGGTTTGCTGAGCAACGACCACTGATAGGTCAGTGACTTCCCTGTCGCACTCGAGGAGCCCGTCCCATCAAGAAGCACAACCGTTCCGAGCGCGACGCTCTGTGCCGGACCCGCGTTGGCTACCGGCGCCGTGTCACCAGTAGTGATGGTCACCGTCGCCGCCGTACTGTTCACCGTTCCGTCATTCACAATCAGCTGCGCAACATAGACCCCGATCATGTCCGCGTAGAACGTCGGCTTCACTGCCGTGGGATTCGATAGAATCACGGTGCTGGCCACGGGTGTGCTGATAAGCGTCCAGGAGTAGGTAAGCGTATCGCCGTCCACATCGGTCGAGCCGCTTCCATCCAGCGTTACCAGGTTGCCTGCAATGATGCTCTGGTCTGGCCCAGCGTTGGCGACCGGCGGCGAATTGGTATCACTGATCATGACTTGTGCCGGTGTGCTGTCCACAAAACCGTCATTCACCACCAACTGGACGACATACGTTCCCTTTTTATCGGTCACAAACTTGGGGTTGACGATCGCAGGATTGGAGAGGGCCGCCAGACTGCCCGTGGGCACGCTCACAAACGACCACAGATAGGTCAGAGGATTACCGTCCACATCGGTCGACAGACTTCCATCGAGTTGCACCGTCGTACCGGTCGCCACGGTCTGGTTGGGTCCGGCATTCGCCACTGGCGGAGAGTTCTTGGTGCTGATGACAACTTGCGAAGGCGCGCTGCTTACCTGCCCATCATTTACGATCAGCTGCGCCGTATAGCTGCCCGGCAAGTCCACCACAAACGTCGGCAGGGCCGTGTTTGCCCCGCTCAGAGAAGCCACGCTCCCCGTCGGAACAGAGACAAGAGACCAACTATAGGTAATGGGATTTCCATCCAGGTCATACGACCCCGTGCCATCCAACTGGACCGTCGTGCCGACAAACACGGTCTGATTCGGGCCTGCAACGGCAACAGGCGGTTGGTTAGTCACGACTGCGGGAACCACGCTGGCCGTTCCGCTGTAAGAACCAGTCCAGTTCGACCCTCCCCCGCCTCTGGCTCCGCCAACCACATAAGACTTGTAATTCTCCGGTGTCCCCGCATGGTCGGAGTTCGAATAGGGATTCAGCGTATTCCCGTCGATGGGTTTCACTCCGACTGTGTTGTTGTCCAGACTGAAGCTAGTGTAAACCGCTGCCGCCCACTTCCAATTCAGCGATACACCTGTCGTATCGGTATAGAACGTTTCCGTCCAGTCCACGGGATTAATGCCGCCTGGAAGCGCCGTTGAAACTGGGTAAGCAAGTCCACCCAGAAAAACATTCCCAGAGAAAGACAGCGGGACCGTGATGTTCCATTGGTTGTTAACAGCATCAAAGACGGTGCTGGCTGAAGTCGCGCTGGGTGAGAACAGAATGACTGTGTCCGCAACGCTGAGGTTATAGGCCGTGCCGTTTGCGGAGAACTGGATCGTGCCGCCCTGCGTATACACCTTAGCAGCCGCTGAACCGAGCCCAGATACGCTCACTACGCTGTTGAACCAAATGTAATCACCTGCGGCGATGCTCGTCCCGTTGAAATTGGAACTAATAGTGCTGACGTTCGACGGTGTTGGTGGGGGCGCAGGGGACGGAGCGGCCATCATTGGCAGAGGACTGGGATGGAGGGGCGCCATTGCCGCAAACCCGCCGTGAGCGGACAGGGCTGGTACCGATAACGCTGGGGACAATGTCGGGCGCAATTCTGCCCCACTGGGAATGGCACCTTTGAACGGCGACTGCACAGCATCCGCTGGAACTTTGAAATGTGCAGGCTTCGTATTCGAGTTCCGGACAGCTCCGAACAGTTCATCCAGCCCTCCCGGTGGGACAAGCACCTGCGGCACAGTGCTTCGGACAGCAAGTTGGGTAGCCGAGCGCGCGCCGACCGGCAGAGTGCTCGATGGCAGGAGAACTACCAGGATCACTGCAAGTATCTTACGCGTGAACTCCCAGGACAGAATGCTGGGGCTGCCAGGCCGGGAAGGGAAAGCCTTTATCAAAATATCGCGCATATGAATTCTCCGAAAGAAAATGAACGGCAGATGACGCGCTAGCGTGACGCGGTAATCCGTTTTTCGGACCAACGCTTATGAACTGGCCGGGAAATGGCGTGCCCCAAAAAAAAGCCATACACAACCCATCCCCGCGCACCGGACTGGTATGGACACATCCATTGCCGACCCACTTCCGCTCCATTACCATGAAAGTACCTATTGCCATATCGAAACGTGGTGCATGCTACGTAGATGGTTCGTTATTGTCAAGAGTACGAACCCCTGAATTCTGGCATTGTGCCCGCCAGCCCTGTGGAAATTGCAATTCTCGTCCTCATCTCAAAACGAGACTGGGCAGGCTGCTGGATTAGCTGTATTGCACTGCCCCCTACCGTCACAGGTTGCCTTGATGCCAAGACGGACCACCTAAAAAATATCTTAATTGGTGAGCGACACATTTTCTTTTTTCCCCGCTGATTAGGTAGGTAGAGGAGTTGTCCCCCCTCATTCTCCTGCTGGGGGTGCCGCTTCATCAGACGACATGAGGATCAAAAGTGTGTCTCCGGTTACACACTTCCGAAAAACGCAACTTTGATTCTTACTTTTTCCTTTCCGGATATTCCCTAGTAAGTAGGGGCGTTTCTCCAAACTGTTCTCCGGCAGCTTGGCGGCTCCAGACCTACAGGGAGGCAAAACTAAATTTTTACCTTTTCCTCTCTGCAGGCCTCTTCATAAGTAGGGGGGCGTGAAATGCCAGAGATAACTCGGGAATAGGAGACTCTATGAACTTCCCGACCGCGCACATCGAACGAATCGCGGCCCTCGGCTACACGGAGCCCGAGGCGCGGTTCCTCTATATCGTCGCCACGCACTCGGGCTACTTCACGATGCGTCAATTCCTCGCCTTTACCCGTGCCCGCCGGGGAAAGCGTTCCACCGCGTTCACACAGAAGCCGTTGAAACACGCGCACGCCACCGTCCGCAATTACATTGGCACCGGTTCGATTTTTCACCTGCTTTCCCGGCTCGTCTACCGGCCCATCGAAAAGCACAACCTCCGCAATTGCCGCCGGCATTCCTTCGATTACATCCGGACGCGGCTCGTGCTGCTCGACTTTCTCCTGGAGAACTTCCAATACGACTTCCTTGAAACCGAGCAGGAAAAGGTTCGCTTCTTCTGCGAATCTCTGGGTGTTGCAAAAGAGGCTCTTCCGGCCAAGGTCTATGAAGGCGGCCCTGAAAGCCGTCCGACCGTCCGCTTTTTTGTGGACAAGTTTCCTCTCTTCCTGGCTCCCCCCATCTCCGGTCTCCCGCCTGTGGTCACTTTCAGTTACGTCGATTACGGCTGCGCCAGCCTCACGACTTTCGCCTCGCATCTCGGCGCATACCAGGGACTCTTCCGACAGTTGAAATCGTTCCACTTTCTTTATGTTGCGCCGAAGCCTACGCAATTTAGCCGCGCGGAAACCTGCTTCCGAGACTCCATCAAACGGTCTCTCGAAGCCGACGTCTCCAGCGAGATCCTCCGCTACTTCGAAATACGCCGGAAGTGGGAGAGGCACGAATACGTCGTCCCGGTAACGGAAGACTTCGAGTTTCTGGCTGAAGTGCGGCGACGGTTCCATCGCGAGCGCTTCGAAGAGACCTGTATCACTCCTGGTGGGCGGGGCGGTTCGATGAGCACCAGTTGCGAATTGAGTTTCGGCATCTTACCCCGGACCGAACGGTCTTTTTTGACACCTATCTCGTCGGCAGCGGACGCTCACCCCTCGACGAGAAATTGAGAACCAAGGTGAACGCTGCATGAAAAACAGAGCGCACTACCCGGTTCACGGATCCGTTCACCGCTGCGGTGAACGGAAGTTGAGGAAAACACGAAGGTTGCACATGGCGCGACGGTTGATTTTGGACACGGGCAAAACACCCGGCTGGGCTGGAGCGACCCCCCTGCGGTGCCACCGAAGCCGTGGCGGTCGCTCCAGCCCGCCCCGAGCCACTCGGGGCCGTGTTTTGCCCGCGTGCAGCAGCCGGAACAAACAGTTTGTAATGCACGTTGTAATGCACCACCGATGACGAAAGGAGACAAAACCACTTGGCACTTCTGAAAGCACCGTCAAAGCAACCCAAAACTACAACCCTTCAGGTGCGCCTGGAGGAAGAAGTCAGGCACAACCTGGACACGTACGCCGAGTTCATCGCCGCAAACCCGTCCTACGTCGTCAGCGAGGCTCTCAAGCTCCTGTTCAGGAAGGATGAGGAGTTCAAGCGCTGGGCAGGCCAACACACAAACGATCGCAATCCCGGGCAAGGCGAAGGAGACGCTCATACGAAGACTGCGTAACAAACATGAAGCCCCGTCCAACCCAATTCGGTGTGCGCGAGAATACAGCGTCCTCAAGACAGCATGCCTCGCGCCTAGCAGTGCATTCCTCGGAGTTCAACCCTCACAGGGTGTCGAGAGAGCCGAATGGAATCGTGCCATCGCCCTTGGATGCGACTTCCCCAGGCGAGACACTTGCTCAACCGCTTATCGAACTCACGAACGGGGCCACAGGAGATGAAAGAGGAGAGCAGGACCAGCTACTCACTGTTCATGAAGTGGCCGAATTATTGCAGGTGCCGGTCTCTTGGATCTATGAGCACACGCGCCCTCGATGTGTCAGTCCGCTGCCCCACATGAAATTGGGTAAGTATCTGCGATTTTGCTTGGCTGACATTACGCACTTTCTCGACAGCACGCGATCCATTCATCGCGTTTCGCGTTGAAATTCCATGGCCACCAGCGCTACTCTGCAACTGGCAAAGCGAACCACAGGAGAAAGGATGAATCCTGTGGTTCAAAGAAGATGTATCCAACGTGGTCATGTGTACAAAACGGGCAGACGCGGTTCGCAGGTCTGGTATGGGCGGTATCGTGAGCCTGTCTTCATGGACGGTCAATGGCGACAGGT
>Ga0153916_10001479_pt1 | contig 16890 bp, 17 predicted proteins | sample Opewatmetagenome_FD_109642 | JGI IMG/M metagenome (GOLD analysis project Ga0153916, IMG submission 109642) | Freshwater wetland microbial communities from Ohio, USA - Open water 3 Core 3 Depth 4 metaG | ecosystem: Environmental > Aquatic > Freshwater > Wetlands | place: USA: Ohio, Lake Erie... | reverse complement strand
GTTTCGTGGAGAGGCTGGGTCTCACGGACAGTCTGATATTCTGAGAATTGAACGTATAGTGTTGAAAAACCAATTCCTGTGACAGGAATATTGAAAAAGGGTTTCAAAAAGAGGTTTCGGGCATCGGTCGGCTCAGAACTGTCCCATCTTCCCGGCCATCAGCTTAAGCCTCTTCACCCTCTCGGCCATCGGCGGGTGGGGGGAGAATATTCGTGAGAACCCGGTAGCACCGAAGGGGTTGACTATCCAGAGAGATGAGGACGCGGGGTTGCCTTGCTGGATCGGCTTCCTGCGGTTGGAAGCCTCCAGCTTTTCCAAAGCTCTCGCGAGGCTCAGCGGCCTTCCGATGATCAATGCTCCTTCCTCGTCTGCCTTATACTCTCTGCTCCTAGATATGGCCAGTTGGATCAAGAGAGCGGCGAGAGGCGCGGTTATCGCTACGATGATGATGAGCCATCCTGCTCCGTTGTCCCTCCTGCCACCGCCGAACATCGACCCGAACCAAAGATACCGAGCAGCGAAGGATATCGCGCCGGCCAACGTGGCCGCGATCGTCATGACCAGTATGTCCCTGTCCTTCACATGGGCCATCTCATGAGCCAGGACGCCTTCAAGCTCCTCATCGCTAAGAGTCTTCAGTATTCCCTCCGTTGCAGCGACCACTGCGTTCTTGGGGTTTCTCCCGGTCGCGAACGCGTTCGGCGTTTCGGTCGGGACGATTGCCACCTTTGGCATGGGCAGGTTCGCCTTGAAGGCTACCTGCTGGACTATACGGTACAATCTTGGTGATGTTCTCTCATCGACGATCTTGGCCTTATACGACCAGAGAACGATCTTGGACGAATAGAAGTACGCGATAAGATTGAAAGCTCCGGCCAGGACCAGGAAGAATACCATCCCGGACAGCCAGTCATTCATGAAGAAGAAACCAACTGCCCATCCTATCACGACGAACAGACCGAACATGAACGCAAACAGTAGTGCTGTCCGCGCAATTGCTCCCATTTGTTTCACCTCGCTCCACTCCAATCATAGAGCCCCTATTTAAGAATTGTTTGACGTATTTGCGACAAAACCTACAGATCGAGCAAGGATGTTGGGACCAGACATCTGAATTGATGTCTTCCGTTCAAGAGAATCGTTTCGGGTTGTCTAACAAACGTGATGCTTGTTCAAGAAGCGACGTAGACGACCCTGCGACCCCTTTGCTCCGCTTTGATCTTGCCCTTCTCAACGAGCTCGTCGATCATCTGAGATAGTAATTCCTCGTCTATGCCGACAGCACCAGCGAGCTGATGAAAAGTCTGCCCGCCATCGATCATGGCAGACTCGACTATCTTGTCCTTGGCCTTCTCGACGCGTTGCTTCGCTTCAGTCTCCACAAGGTCTTTCTCTTTGTCCGCGGCGATCTTCTCTATCTGGACCTTGGCCATACTGAGCGCCCGCTCCTTGAACTGTTCCACGTCCGTCTCGAGAAGAGCAGCTAGCTCGTCCACGTTCGCCCCTATCTCTTTCCACTTCTTGAGCCGCCCTTGTACGCCAGACACGGGCAATTCCACATCCTCAGCAGGCTTGCCAAGAGAGGGAACGTACATTATGCCAGAATTCTTCAAGACCCCATGCAGCTCCCCGAGCTTCATGTCGAGCTCGGTTTCATTGGCGACCTCCAAAATGAAGGTAGATGTTCCCCTTGCCTTCTGGAAACCACTATCGACGAATATCTTCTCCACTTCGCTCGGGGACTTGCCCCCGCTGCTGTACTCCACCTTCACATAAGCCTTCATCTAGCGTCCCTCGCGCATATCTTCTTTGAAATAATTAAACCTTGGTCTTCGATGTGGATGGAGTGATTTTGACCGTTCTCGATCAAGATGGAGTTCTCCCAGAACGGCAAAGGAAAATAGTCGAAAGAATGTCTAGTTGATGATGAACGCCGAACTGGAGTTCGTGGTGAGATGGTTCAGGAAATACTACACCGAATCGCCACCACCCCCTCCCGAAAGGTTCGGACGCAGGGAATTCGGTTTCATGTTCTTCGACAAAACCTACGTTCAACGCCACATCTCGTTCTCGAAATCAGTGGAATTCAATTCGTTCCTCGTGGAGCAGGTCCCGGCGCACGTCTATTACTCCTCGGCATACTATGAGTTACCAGCAGCGGCGACGATGGAGGAGAAGAAGTGGCTCGGGGCCGACCTAATCTTCGACCTGGATGCCGACCACATCAAAGGCAGCGAGGGTTTGTCCTATGAGGACATGCTCGCAAAGGTGAAGAAAGAGATGATCAGACTCCTCGATGATTTCATCATGGGTGACCTAGGCTTCAACTCGAACGATGTCAAGGTCGTTTTCTCAGGAGGCAGGGGATACCACGTCCATGTGTTCGATCCACGTGTGACGGGTCTCAAGAGCCATGAGAGGAGGGAGATAGTCGATTACATCACTGGGACCGACCTCGACTTGAACTGGGTTTTCGAGGAGAAGGCGTTTGAGAAGCGCCAGTTCAAGCAGACGACCAGGGTTCACAAATCCAGACTCCTCCCGCCTGACGCCTCGACCGGTTGGAGAAGGAGGATGAGGGATGGGATCGAGATGCTCATGCGCGACATGGAAGGACTCTCTCTGCAGGACGTCAGGAGCAGATATGATGTCGCTGGAGATGCACCTGAAAAGGTACTGGCTGAGATGATGAATGACCTGTTCCTAAGGCGCGGTGGGAAATGCGGCATGGAAATCCTGATCCAGAAAGACACACTCGAGGTGTTCTCGAACCAGAGGAGCCAGGCCCTATTCCTCAAGATAGTGGAGGGGGACATCAAGCGCTCGTTGGAAGGACAAGTCGACGAGCCCGTCACGAGCGACATCAAGAGACTCATAAGGTTGCCGCAATCCCTCCACGGGAAGACTGGTTTGAGGGTGGTGCCCATGAACAGGGACGATCTGGATGAGTTCGACCCGCTGAGAGATGCCGTGTCTGAAATATTTCCCGACGATCCAGTGACGGTGAATCTCGAGAATAGGGTCGACGTCCGCCTTCGCGGGGAACGATTCTCTCTGCGGGGGACCGTCGAAGTGCCGACATTTGTTGCTGTTTTCCTCATCTGCAGGAGAAATGCGACCATTCCAGTGGGCGCAGAGAACTAGGAACGTCCTTTCTACGTCTTCGTTTCTGGCCTTTGGGAATCAGGCGGAAAAGTATTTATGTTGACCTAGTCATTTTTCGCTTCGAAATCAAATGGAAAAGGGCAGGGTGGCGTTGGAGGGTGGATGGCGACTCGAGCGCATCCGCCGTATGAAGCTCTATTTGTACATCATCCAGATAGTCTTGGCAGTCGCCATCACAGTATTCCTAATCGTCATAGGGAAGGGATTCTCCCTCAAACCGTTCTATCTTCCAGTCAACTCGTTCATCTACTTCGTGCTGCTCATGGGATTGATCATCGGAGCTGAGAGCTTCTTCTTCATGGTGCTAGAGATAAGACTCTCGCAAAGCGCCAGCTCAAAGTACTACATGGCGAAAAAGTTCACGAGAAGGGCGATAATCATAATCGCTATCTCGGTCGTGATCGTGGTCGTGCTCTGGGTTCCATTCGTGTCGCAGGCCATCGAGGACCAGCTAAGCGACTCAGGGAATGTCGGAAATGTCAAGGACTTCACGAACAAAGACCCACTCGGACTGACAGGCGTCGATCGCATAGCGATCAGAAGCATCGGGAAGACGGCCAACGTTTACATCGTGTCGGAAGGCAATTACGTTGACAACCAGAACAACATGAGCTATCTGGCGAGCCACAGGATAAACAGCAACAATTATTATGTCGATGTGAATCAGCCTTCGTTCTCGTTCGCCTTCCCAGACACAGTATACGGGACATACTACATCGTGGTCGAGGACCTAGGAGGCACACCCACTCAGATCTCATACACTCTCCAGAAGAACATATCGTCCACCACCCTGGACAATGTGCCGATATTTGCGCTCATATTCGCAGTCATCTATGCCTTCGCGATAGTCTATCTGAGATTCCTCATGAGAAAGCATGTAAAAGGGGCAATCTATCGGTAGAATGCACAGCACTTTTCTCGCACTTCGAGTTCGAGACCGCTTTCCTTCGCGATTGCCACTGTTCTCCGGGACGGGGTGGCTATTCCTGAGATTCCGGCATCGATGCAATCGACCTCCAGAGCCCAATTCCCTCGTGGCCGCATACACCCCAGAAGAACTGGACATCTCAAGTTGTCAGTCGCTTCCTTGATGAAGTCGACCACTCGAGCGTCGTCGACCGGTGGAGGTTTGTATTGCGGACTCCCGTTCGGAGGCATGAGAACCAGTACGACGAGGGCGGAAATATCGAATTCCCTAACGAGACTGAGGGCCGCCCGTTCCCCTTCGTTAGTCTTGGAGAGCCCGACACAGATATGAGGTACGATCCTCTTCGCTCCGGAATCGAACAGATTCACGAGCGTTTCCCGATACGCGTCAGGACCGACGCGAAGATGCATTAGGCCCCGTATGACCCGTCTGTCCTGGACGACGTCGACAGAGAGACGGTCTGGCGAGGCTCGGACAAGAGATTCTGCCGATTTGCGGTCCAAAAGGCCCGTGTGGGCATTGATCAAAAGAGCGGATTCTCTCTTCACCTGCGCGATCACATCCATGTAGGGTCCCAACAGAATCCTTCCGTTTCGGTCACATCCTCCGCTGATGAGGAATCCGTTGCCATTTCTCGCTGTGAGGCCGCGTGCATACTTCAGCAGTGCGTCTGGGTCTGCGACGGGGATCATCTGTTTCAAGTATCTCCCTCGACAATGATCGCATTGGAGTTCGCACTGCGTTCCGGTGACGGAGATCGAGGGAAATTTCGAGCCGGGCTGGAAGACGACGATCTTGTTCAGCATCTCAAGATCGAATGTCTTCGGAGGCAAAAGCTTTATTCGGTTGATACTGTTCCTCGTGCTCGGAGATACGATGAAAGCATTCAGAGCAATTGGTTCTTTCAAGATCAGCAGTCGTGGATGGCAGAAGTTCAACGTCGAGATTGCAGCTGAAGATGAGAAAGCTGCGACGGAGAGGGTGATGTCAAACCTAGGGAGTCATCATCGCGTTGGCAGGCGTGACATTAGAGTGAACGAGATGACTCCGATCCCTCTAGAAAGTGTCACTGACCCAGTCGTCAGGCATTTGATCGGGGGACCGTGATGGACGAAAGAGAGCTGCAACAGTCTCTGGCGTCCCTCGAACTATTGCGGGCTCAACTTCAGAGTCTGGCGGAACAACAGCAGATCATTCAATTGTCGTTAGAGGAGAACTCGAGGGCGAAGGATACCCTGTTGAGTCTCAAAGACGCGCCAGTCGATTCCGAGATCCTCGTCCCGATTGGCGGCAGTTCCTTCGCTTTCACGAAAGTGGGGTCGAACTCCAGAGTGATAATAGGGGTCGGGAGTGGCATTTCGATCGAAAAGCCCATCGATGAAGCGGTGAAGATCATAGATGAGAGGATCAAGGAGATGGTTGAGACGTTCAACAAGCTGGGAGAGAGGAGGTCGTCCATAGAGGCGCAGAGCTCCAAGCTCTCTCAGCAAGTGCAGCAGGAATACCAGAGGATGCAGAAGCGATCCTAGGACCGGTGGTCCGATTGTTTGAGTCGCTTAAGAAGAAACTCTTTGGCCTGAAGAAGAAGGCGACCGAGGTTGCTCCAGAGCAAGAGAAGATAATAGGCGACAGTGGAAGGGGCATAAATGAAAGCAAGCTTGACGAGCTATTGTGGGATTTGGAAGTAATACTGCTCGAGGCGGACGTCGCCTTGCCTGTTGTCGAGGAGATGAAGGACAGCGTCAAGACTAATCTTCTGGGCAAGAAGGTCGATAGGAAGTATGATGTTTCAGATGCTGTGGAGATCGCGCTCAAGGGTGCGGTGGAGGCCGTTTTGAAGGACAACGAGTTCGACTTCGACGCTTTCGTGAAGTCAAGGACCAGACCCGTCGTAATCATGTTCGTTGGTATCAACGGAACAGGCAAGACCACTGCCATAGCGAAAATCGGCAACCGCCTTCAGAAGATGGGGCTGAGCTCGGTACTGTCCGCATCGGATACGTTCCGAGCAGGAGCGATCGAACAGCTGACGATCCATGGGGACAGACTCGGTTGCAGAGTGATAAAGCATAAGGCTGGAAGCGACCCCGCGGCTGTCGCGTACGACGCCGTCGAGCATGCCAAAGCGAGGAAAAGAGACGTCGTGCTGGTCGATACGGCGGGAAGGATGCAGACGAACGTGAATCTGATGGACGAGATGAAGAAGATCAAGAAGGTCATCAAGCCGGACCTTGTCATTTTTGTGGGGGACGCTTTGGCGGGCAATGACGCTGTCGAGCAGGCCAAGACATTCGACGATGAGGTCGGGATAGATGCCGTGATTCTGACGAAGATTGATGCGGACGCCCGAGGCGGTGCCGCTCTCTCGATCGCGCACGCGGTTCACAAACCGATTGCGTTCGTTTCTACTGGACAGGATTACGAATCATTCGCGAAGTTCGATAGCAAGTGGATGGTCGACCGGCTTTTCTCCGAGAAGGGACAGGCCGCATAATCTGCTGACAACTCGGAGCCATCATTGAATCCGAATGACAGATTGCGGTGATAGCATAGATAGAACGGTGCAATTGGCGAGTTGCGACCGGAAGCCGCTACAGTCCAGTTATCTGATTCGGGTAGCAGAGCGACGCCATCAGCACCGCGAAGACCTTCGCGTCGGAGACCATGTTCTCGATCTTCGAGTATTCGTTCACGCTGTGAGCGTTCTCGTCGACTGTCTGCCACGCATAGGCCTCGAAGCCAGCGAGCCGGAACAGATTCGCACACGTTCCTCCGCCGATGCCTCTCGCGACCGGCTCGATGCTCTTCACGGTCTTCACCGCCTGCACCAGCGACTTCATTCCCTCGGAATCTATGCTTGAAGGTGGCCCGCCCTTCGTCATCTGTTCCGTCGAAAGCTCAATGTCCGCGCCGGTCCGATCTTCGAAGACCTTGGCAATCCTCTTGATGGTCTTCATGACCTCATCGAGATCGTATTGCGGAAGCAATCTCATGTCAATGTAAAAAACGTCCTCGCCTGGTACGGTGTTTATGTTCCCCACGGTCTGATGACGTTTCGTCGGCTCGAAGGTCGAGTTCGGGGGTATGAATATGTTGTCGGTCTTTCCATATTTCTGAGACAGGTGGTCTAGCAGGAAGGTCATGAACTGGGACCCGACCTTCATCGCGTTGATCCCTTTCTCTGGCGTCGAAGCGTGTGTCTGTTTTCCCTCGACGGTGACCTTGAGCCACATGACGGATTTCTCGGCGACCTCTATGACCGACCCGTCCGGGACACCGTAGTCGGGGACGTAGATTGTGTCGCCGCTTCTGAAAACCCCCTCCCGGATCAGGAACTTGATGCCCTTGTCGCTCCCCCGCTCCTCGTCCGCCACGATCGCCAGGCCCATCGTCCTTTCCCCATCCAGGGAAAGCTCGTTCAAGGCTCTCGCCGCAAATAGCGAGGCGATTATGGCCTGTCCGTTGTCCTCGGCTCCAAGTCCGTACAGCTTTCCATCGACGACTCTCGGCGAGAAAGGAGGATAGGACCAAGCGTCAAGGTCGCCAGGAGTCACGGTGTCCATGTGCGTGACGATCCATGCGGTCTGGTCCGTCGACCCTCTCTTCCTGGCCACAATGTTCGGTCTGAGGCGAAGACGAACTCTTTCGTCGAGGGCGTCGAACATCTCGACATCTTCGAACCCGCAACGCTTCACAAGTTCCTTCAGATACCTTGCTCGCTCGAACTCACCGTCCCCGCCGTTCTCAGGGCCGATGGCTGGGATGCGCAGGAGCTCGCCCAGCTCCCCGATCATTTCCTCCTTGTGGGCGTCGATGGATGAAAGGATTTGCTCTATGGATGACATGAAACTCCTCGACATTGAAGCGTATTGCGCATATTAAATTGTTGTCTGGTGTTTATTGTGTTTTGCAACTGAGCCTGGGACGACCCGTCAAGCCGCAACAAATCGGTGCCGTGTCGGATGACTATGGGTAAGTGTGAAAACCTTTGCCGGTCTTCCTTCCGAGCCAGCCGGCCTGGACATACCTTCTGAGCAGAGGACAGGGACGGTACTTAGGATCGCCGTACTCGGTGTAGAGCACTTCCATGATGCTGAGGCAAACATCAAGACCGACCAGATCCCCAAGCTCCAAAGGACCCATCGGGTGGTTCGCTCCCAACTTCATCACCTGGTCGATCGTCTCTGCGCTGGCCACGCCTTCCATCAAACAATAGGCCGCGTCGTTGATCATCGGTACGAGCATTCGATTCAGAGCGAACCCGGGAAAGTCGCTGACCTCCATCGGGGTCTTGCCCATCCTCGTCGCGAGCGATTTGACCGTCTCCATAGTCTCCCTCGAAGTCTGGATTGCTCTTATGACCTCGACGAGCTTCATGACCTGAACTGGGTTGACGAAGTGCATTCCAATCACCCTGTCTGGCCTTTTCGTTGCGGCAGCCAGCTCCGTTATCGGGATCGATGATGTGTTCGACGCGATGATGGTGCCGGGACGACAAATCCTGTCCAGGGCGCTCAGCACGTCCTTCTTCGTCCTCTTATCCTCAATGACCGCTTCAATGACAACATCGGAATCGGCCAGGTCCTCGAGCGACAGCGTGCCTCTTACTCGAGAGAGCACTGCGGCCTTGTCATCTTCAGTCATCTTGCCCTTCTCTACCGCCTTCGAGAGACTCTTCTCGATCCTGTTCATCCCACCACGAACGAATGATTCCTCGACGTCGCGCATAACGACCTGGAATCCCGCTTGAGCCGCAATCTGAGCGATGCCGCTCCCCATGGTGCCCGCTCCTACGATCCCGATGCTCTTGAGCTCGACCTCAGCTCCCATCGTCTAACCTCCAGTACATTACTCCAATGCGCATTCTCATCTTTTGACTATCATTGCCACGGCATTGCCGCCGCCCAGACATATCGTCGCCAGACCCGTCCTGGCATCTCGACCTTTCATCGCGTGTAGGAGCGTCGTAAGCACTCTCGCTCCGCTGCATCCGATTGGATGACCTAGTGCGACCGCACCACCGTGGACGTTGAATCTGTCGTCTGGCACTCCGAGTTCTCGCTTCACTGCGACGGACGCCGTCGCAAAAGCCTCGTTGTGCTCGAACAGATCGATGTCATCAATCTTCATCTTCGTCTTCATTAGCAGGGCCCTGACCGTCTGAATTGGCGCCTCCATGATATGCTCTGGCTTGACCCCCCCTGTGTTGTAGTCTACGATCGTCGCCATCGGCTCGATGCCGTGCCTGTCGGCGAATTCCCTCGACGCGATGACGACCGCCGCCGCGCCGTCGCTGATCTGTGATGAGTTGCCGGCCGTGACCACCCCTCCCTCCTTGAAATATGGCTTCAGCTTGCCCAGGCTCTCAACGGAAATCTCTGGTCTGATACCCTCGTCTACCTTCAAATCAACGCTCTCTCTCTTCCCCTTGACCTTGAAAGGGACTATCTCCGCGTCGAAATCACCATTATTTGTGGCGGCAAGTGCCTTCATATGGCTCTGATAGGACAGGATATCGGCTTCTTCACGAGTGACATGGTAGCGTTCGGCCACTATCTCACCAGTGATGCCCATCAGCATACCGGCTATCGAATCATAGAGGCCGTCGTGGATGAGATGATCGATCAATTTGCCATCGTTGAGCCTATACCCCCATCTCGCCTTTTTCAGAAGATATGGGGCAGCGCTCATGTTTTCCATACCGCCCGCGACCACAACATCGTGCTCCTCGCTTCTGATGGCGTTGGCGGCGATCATCACCGCCTTCAATCCGGAGCCGCACAGCTTGTTGATGTTCAGTGCCCCGATTTCCATAGGAAGACCTGCTTTTACAGCCGCTTGTCTGGTAGGGTTCTGCCCTGCACCCGCGGGCAGACATATTCCCATGATACATTCTTGGATGCTCGATGGCTCGATTCTTGCCCTCTTTATGGATTCCCCTATGACCGCTGCCCCAAGGTCAGTGACAGGGGTTTCAGTAAGGGCTCCACCGAACTTTCCCACGGCCGTCCGAACCGCGCTGAGTATGACCACTTCCTTCATCAAACCGTCCCTCCAATAGCAGACGTTGTCTACCTAGTGGACAAGATGGCGGGACTATTGCGTGGTCAATATTTGAATGTTGTTGGAGGCCTGCTGGAGATGATGTCTACATCATCATTCCGCCATCATGCGCTTGAGGGGTTTGCTCAGATGCCTGCGCGAGCAGACCGGGGGTTCGTACCATCCTTCGCCAATCGCCCTGGGCACCCGAACGAGCCGCGCATCGGACTCCGGCGTCCTGCCGCCGCATCGGCGACATCTGTAGCCCTGCATCGCGCCGATCGACTTCATACGCTTCCCGCACATCGGGCAAACGGGATTCCCGTCCTTCCGCCAGGATTCCGCGAGGGAAATGATCTTCAGTTTCTCGATGTTGAGCGTCCTCGGATTATCTCTCAGCTCGCCGATGACGACGATCCGATCCCCGACTACCAGCAAACGGACCACATCTCTGAAATGCTTCGATGGTTCGTAGGCGGCGCAGTCTAGCGACCGGGCTCCGTGGATTGGGTCCAATTTGAAAATGACGTGGCCGCCCTTGCGCGTCTCAGGAGCTGAGGACACCAGGCCTTCCACTGAGTAAGACCTGTTCGGCATCAGCTGGCCCCATTTCCGAATCACGTGGTCGTCTGTCCCCTGGTTCGTCAAGAACAGAATCCAACGGGCGACCGGCTCGCTATCGATCGACGATGACGCAAGCGGCAGGTCATCAAGCAAGTCTCCTCTTATGCCAAAGAGCACGGGGCATGGCGATCTCGGCACTATAGCCGACCTTCTCCCGACCGGATCGAAATTATTGAAGGTGGACGGAAACTTCAGATCCAGTGCTTCCACCGTCTCGGTGGAGACAACCCTTTCACTACCCCACCTAGCCTCGTCTCGGTATGTGAGGACCTCGAACGTTCTGTCCCGGGGCCTCCATGCCATGGCGGCAGAGGCTCCGATAACCCCTCTACCCCCCGCGAGCTCGATCGTCCGCCCGCCAATCCTATCTAGTTCGTCGAGTACCTTCCGCTTCTCAACGATGCCCCTTACCGTCGACCAGTAGAGGCTCTGTCTCGGCTTTCTCAAAGAAGCGACCAGTCCGGGGCTCGCCTTCTCCTGGACACGCGACCATTTCCGCAATAGTTCCTCTCCCCTCTTGAGAACGACCTCCATGTCAGCGGGCCGACCGCATCTTGAATATGAATAGAGGGGTACCTCCCCTATTCTCCCGCTGATTCTCCGCGTTCCGTTACCAGTTCCGAACCTCAGACAGACGGCGCCGTTGCCCCTTGTCTTCCATGGAACGGAGGGATTAAGCCTGACCAAGCGTGGCAGACCTACGAGGTCATATTCTTCGAGGCTCCGAATCATCTCGGTCGCGAGGAATGTGGTACACATCCCCTCGATGGAATCGGTGTCGTCGAAGGCTACGTACATCGGTCTGTCCTCTTTGTCCAGGGGTCCTACACCCCGGAACGGACATTAATCTTTTCCTTCGCGAGAAGGTGATCCCTTAGACTGGCCCGTCGCCCCTAACGATTCGATGATAAGAAAGGAGGGGTCGTCTTCCGTCTTCTCCCCTACCAATTCTAGAATCGTACCAACTTCAGGTGGTTCCATTGCGACATTCCTACCAAGAAAGGCGTCAACTTCCGCGCCTAAGGTGTCTCTGACGGTGAGAACCCAACCCTTTTGGCTAGTTCGACAATCGACCAGCAGGCAACTTATCTTGAACCTTACACCCGGTGGGGAGTCTTGGAAGGTCTCGACTTCTACCGGCCTGAAGTCTGAGAGTATCAAGAGCAAGAGAACCGAGATCGAGGCGAGGACAAACAGGGCCCTTACTGAAGCCTGCGCGGGTCGCACATGGTCTCGACCTGATCTGACCGCCATTGCCTTGGTGGTTGCAGGCAGCATACGGCCAATCGTCAATAACAGCGATGGCTTGTGGCCAACAAATATTGAATACCCGAGCGATCATTTCTGATTCATGGCCAAGCCTATGCTCGTTGAAAGGGTAGAACTACTTTCTTTCTCCATATTGTTGCTCGGCCTTGTCCTGACGTTCGTCGGAATCTACGTATCGACAGCGACTGGGCTAGATGACCTGGAGGGTTGGGTTCTTGTCCTGCTCACGTCAGGTCTTCTTCTCTTGTCTATCGGCGGCCTATGGCTCCTTAAGTTCCTACTCGACCTGGGGAAATTCCGATCCTACATGCAGGAAGAAAGCAAGGCAACATTGCTTCGGAATCTCGATGATGCAGAGTACCTGGCTTGGAAGCTCCCCTCAAAATATGGGGAGGAGCTTGCTGCAAAGAAGAAGGAATTGGGGATCAAGTAATCGGCCTTTTCCACTCGTTTTCTTTAGATCGTTGACTCGTGGAGAGGGGGGCCCCTTTGTTTCCATTGGAACTCGAATCCCGGGCGTGTCAATCAAAGAGTAGCTGATTGGAATGTTTCATGCTCGGAGATTCCTGACGCACCCATCATGAGAACTCATCAGAGAGTGTTGACTGCCATGCCACCGGCCGCCCTCGTCCGCATGAGAATCGTTTCCAAATCACGCCCCCTGCAATCAAGAGACAACAGCACGCTTTCACCATATTCAACTTTCTTGACAGTAGCTACCTCATACAGCCACGAGACGATGCTGCCCGACTCGGCCTTGTTCGGAAGCTTCACCTCGACCCTACAATCGTGTTTGAATCGATAGTCTATCTTCTCGATCAATTGGTCGATGCCTTCTCGTGAGATTGTCGATATTGGAACGATGCTCGCACAACCAGTCACGTCTCTAACAATCTCGATCTTCTCGGCTATTCCCCCCTCCACCAAATCGATCTTGTTCAGTGCCACCATCAAATCTGCAGGACCAATCTTTGGAAACAGAATCTTTGTCGATGCTTCCAACTTTCTCCTCATTTCCTCAGTCGAGTCGGAAGCGTCCACCACCAATAAGACAAGGTCCGTGGAAAGGATTTCGTCTATGCTATACTTGAAAGATTCTATCATGAAGTAAGGTAAATCTTGAAGGAAGCCGATTGTGTCTGTAAGGAGTACATTGTTCTTGGTGTTGTCCATCTTCCTGGTTCTTGCAGCAAGAGTCGAGAACATGCTCTTGTCTACAATCGCATCATCATTTCCCAGGACGTTCAATAGGGATGATTTACCAGCGTTGGTGTAACCAGCTAGACATACCAACGCGAACCCCCTCTTTCTTCTCTGCCCCCTCCTGACTTCTTGACCCTTACTCAACCTCAAGAGCTCGTCATCGATAATCTTCATTCTCTTCTTGATCAAATCATAGTAGACGTCAACAGCATATTCTCCCCTCGCCATGAAACCAGGATGCTCGCCGGCCTTTGCATTGTGTATCCACTCTCTGAGGAAGGGGATCTCATACTTCAGTGTCGCTCTTTCGACCTGCAGTCGGGACTCGGTCGTATCAGCCCTCTCCTTGAAGATATTGAGGACCAGCCTTATTCGATCAATACATTCCACTCCAAGATTCTTCTCAAGGTTGTAGTGCTGTGATGGCTTGAGATCGCCATTTATGATGACATAGTCCACTTTTCTCTTTTCCAGAATTCCTTTCAGACCTTCGAGCTTTCCCCTCCCCACGTATGTTGACGAGTCCGGTCGATATCTCCATTGCACCAATTCGAATATCACGTCGACGCCGGCAGAGTCGGCCAAATCCTCGATCTCTCTGACATTGCTGCCGATGCTGACTATTGCTGCGGTCCTCCCTTCCCTCTCAATCCGTTTCACTTTATGTCCAACTCGTAGTATCCAGTTATCGGGCTGACTTTTCTGCCCAACTCTATCCCTTTGAATCTCTTGATTAGGATTTCATTCAAGACGTTTGTTGTGCCTTTGAAGAGATGCCCACCGAAGACGTTGAACTCTCGACTTGAGACGGAGCAGTGAAGGTGTATCGGCACCTCTGTATCCAATGTAACGGATCCAGCGAGGGAGAGTAGTTCGTGCGGGTTCTGGAAGTACTTCTTTCTATATTCCTTCCCAGTGAAGTAGCCAAGCGTGAAACATCTGAGTATTCCTATCCCTCCGTAGACCCAACCGTATTTTATTCCATGATCCTTACATGCTTCAGTCAGAGTCTCGTGGACGTCTTCACCATCCTCCAGTTTGACCATCAGGACATCTTTGTCGATGTTGCTTAGCAACGCATCACCAGCAGTGTCAATCTATGCGTTGGAATATCTACTTTCTGTATGAAAGAAAAGATGCAATCATGAAGAAATGAGCGGGACGGGCACCGACGAATCGGGTCGGGCTCCGTGGAGTCGGCATTTCTGCACCGGAAACAAAGGGGTGGGGGTGTGCATCACGTGGGAGCACTGGCAACGAGGGCACGCGAACTGTCAGCAAGCGACGAAATTAGGAACCGAGAATAAAAGTAAAGTTCTTGTAATCGTGAGCGCTTCTCAATCTGCACCTTGAAAAGAAGAGGATGAATTTCCACTAGAAATGAAGGGGTGGGAGGGCCGCAACTTTCCCCCTTCCAGCTAATGGGGGGAGTTTATTGGAGGACAACGTCTTCAAGCAATATCTCAAGTCCAAGCAGCTCTTTCGGAGGAACAGGGAGATACTGAGGCCATCGTACATACCGGACGAGCTTCCTCATAGAAATCAGCAGATCAGTCAATTGGCCTCCGTTCTCGTGACCGCCTTGAAAGGAGAGAGGCCATCGAACATCCTGATATTTGGAAAGACGGGCACGGGGAAGACCGCCTCGGTCAAATACCTCGGGAATGAGATCAAGAAGGCCGACTCCGAGCTGAACAAGGTTTCCTATGTCTACATGAACTGTGAGATCGTTGACACCCAATACGGGGTCCTTCAGAACATCGGGAACAGGCTCATCGATGACTTCAACGAGAGGATCCCGTTCACGGGATGGAGCACCGAGAGGGTCTACAACATCCTGAGGGACAAGATAGACGAGGAGAAAAAGGTCTTCATAATCGTCCTCGACGAAATCGACAAGCTCGTCTACAAGAGCGGGGACGACGTCCTCTATCATCTTTCGAAGATCAATGACGACCTTCAGAATGCAAGGGTGTCTCTGATCGGGATATCCAACGATCTGAAGTTCACGGAGTTTCTAGACCCGAGGGTTAAGAGCAGACTCGGGGAAGAGAAGATGGTCTTCCCGCCATACAATGCTGAACAGCTGAAGGACATCCTTTCCCAGCGCGCGATCCTTGCGTTCGACGAAGGCATCGTGGAGGATAGCGTGATCCCCTTGTGCGCCGCGCTGGCGGCACAGGAGCACGGCGACGCTAGGAGGGCGCTCGATCTTTTGAGGGTCGCAGCGGAGATAGCCGAGAGAGGCTACGACGATAAGATCACTGAGGCGCACGTGTACAAGGCGAAGAACAAGATCGAACTGGATTGCGTCACGGAGACGATCAAGACACTGCCGACCCAATCCAAACTCGTTCTCATGAGCATCATGCTCAACGAGGAAAAGGGTAACGGCCGATTGACCACCGGCGACGTCTACGATACTTACAGGGATCTGAGCCACGTCGTTGGCGTCAGCATACTCACCCAACGCAGAATAACGGATCTAATCTCAGAGCTTGACATGCTCGGGATCATCCACGCCAGGGTGAAGTCGTTTGGACGGGGGGGCAGGACAAAGGAGATCGAGTCTAGCGTGCCGCTTCTGGAAACGAAGAAAGTCTTGGAAGATGACGAGATGATGCAGGGGCTGAAGAATTATCGGCCAAAGACCCAGATGACCTTGATATAGTCACTCGCTTTTGCCCTTGCCCTTCTTTCCAGTTTTCGTCTGGCCAGAACCAGTGGATTCCGAGGGACCGGCGTTCTCCTTCGCCTCACCCCTCCCCCCAACTTCAGCTTCCTCGTCCCCTCGCTTCCTGCGCATCAATCTGACTCTCAGCTTCTCTGTCCATCCGAAGATTTCGATGCCTCGTCTCTTGAGAAGGACATTGCTTATGTCTACCGCGATCGGGAGACCGATGATCACAACGATGGATATGAAGAAGTTCGTCACGCTGTTTTGGGGTGTGTTGGGCGGTAGAGTATTGGTCGCCCAGAGCTTTACCAGCCCAAACCACGGGAGCTCCCCTCTTGCCTTTCCCACCAGCCAGGCGTCCCTAATCGGCTCCCGGCATATCGAGAGTTGATCGTAATGTCCGAGCAGCTCTGTCCCATCGCTCTGGGCATTGTGATCGCCCATAGTGATGAGCCCTCCATGGGGGGAGAGTCCTCTTGTCGAGTAGTACGCCAGAAGCTCCGAGAGGTCAAGCCTGACGGTCAGGTGCAAGTAACCGATATCGTGTACCTCAACGACCTTGTTCAGATTCCAACAGGTCTTCGCCGAAATCCCTTGGACCTCCCATTGTGCATCTGGCAGGGAGGCCAGAGAAGGAATGTCGAATCCACCGCCGGTCTCGTTGTAGATGATCTTGCACATCGCGCGGTGTATGATCGGCACCCTTTCCGTCAACCCATATCTGTTATAGATGACAACGTCACCAAATTCCCCATATGTCTTGTGTCCATTCGAAACGCCATCGAGATAGGTGACGACGTCCTGGCTGCCCCGCACCTTCTGGACGATCACGATGTCGCCCGTGTCTATCGTGCCGATCGAGCTCTGGGTATCGCTGTGCTGCATGCTCCCAGATTCTACAACGACGACGGGCGGCCAAAGACCGCTATACGCGAACAATGCGACAAGGATTATGACGATGATGACGCCGACGACGAGCAGC
>Ga0153916_10001478_pt1 | contig 16892 bp, 17 predicted proteins | sample Opewatmetagenome_FD_109642 | JGI IMG/M metagenome (GOLD analysis project Ga0153916, IMG submission 109642) | Freshwater wetland microbial communities from Ohio, USA - Open water 3 Core 3 Depth 4 metaG | ecosystem: Environmental > Aquatic > Freshwater > Wetlands | place: USA: Ohio, Lake Erie... | reverse complement strand
TTGGCAATTGACCTGAATCCTCTCTCGAGAACTTCGAAGGCAGCGACGGTCATGATCGTCGACGAAGTCACCAGGGCAATTCCTAATATGATAGAATCCGTGGGCGAACTGAAGACCGACTTGAGCAAGAGAAGGAGGCTGATATCCACTTTTGACAACAAGGCCAACATCAAGAAGTCGGTCCAGATGATATGTAAGCGACTCCAGAAAGACTGACGTTGGGGCAAAGAATATACTCCTAGGACATTATCCTAGACTGGTGGTCATTTGAAAGATGAACTCGAGAAGGGCCTAAGGAGACTCGAGTGGGCTAGCACGCACATGAAGGTCTTAGCTGAGATCAGGAATCGGATGGTCAGTGAGCGACCTCTCGATGGTCTGAGGATCGGGATGGCGCTTCATGTCGAGGCCAAGACCGGTATGTTAGCTGTCGCTCTTTCCGAAGCTGGTGCTGAAGTACGATTGGCCAGCTGCAACCCTCTTTCTACCGATGATTCCGTCTCTCTAGCGTTGCGCGATCACTATGGTTTGGAGGTATATGCCAAGAAATGGGAGACCACTGAAGAGTACTATCGCAATCTCAATTCCGTCTTGGACCTGAAGCCTGATTTCCTGATCGACGACGGCGCTGACCTGATCACGATGGTCCATACTGAGAGGAAAGGCCTTATCAACAAGGTCAAAGGAGCTAGCGAGGAGACGACCACGGGGGTTGTCAGACTGAGATCTATGGCCAGGAAGGGCCAGCTGAAATTCCCCATAATCTCGGTCAACGATGCTCACATGAAGTACCTCTTCGACAACCGATATGGGACGGGCCAATCGACTTTCGACGGTTGGATGACCGCGACGAATCTGCTTGTTGCCGGGAAGAAGCTCGTCGTTGCAGGTTATGGTTGGTGCGGACGAGGGATCGCCATGCGGGCGAAGGGGTTGGGAGCGCAGGTGATCGTAACCGAGGTGAATTCCGTCAGGGCGATCGAGGCCCTGATGGACGGATTCGAGGTCATGCCGATGATGAAAGCGGCCAAGGAGGCCGATATGATCATAACCGCGACAGGATGCAAGGACATCGTTGGAAGAAGGCATCTAGAGACTCTCAAGGACGGATGTATACTCGGGAACTCAGGGCATTTTGACAACGAGATCTCAAAACGGGCGCTGGAGGACTATGCCGGGAAGCCGCGCAGAGTAAGGGAATTCATAGACGAGTATAGATTTCCAGACGGAAGAAAAGCGTACCTGATATGCGAAGGTAGACTGATGAACCTCGGAGCAGGTCAGGGGCATCCCGTAGAGATAATGGACATGAGCTTCTCGATTCAAGCGCTTTCGATAGAACACCTCTCCCAGCATTATCGCGAAATGGAGCCGATTGTTTACAATGTTCCGATCGAGATCGACGATTATGTCGCAAGCCTGAAACTGAAGACGATGCAGGTGAAGATCGACACTCTGAACATAGATCAAAGGAAGTATATGGCCGGGTGGAAAGAGGGAACCTGATGTCTCGTCCCTATCTTTGCGTATACGGTCATACCGCACTCGACTACATAATCTCCCTCGAGCGCATGCCAGAGCTGAATACCTCTGTCGATGTGAGAGAAAAGAAACGCTTCTATGGTGGTACTGGGGCGAACGTGGCCACGATCTCTGCTGCCCTCGGAGTCCCGACAGCGCTCTGCTCGTTTGTTGGAAAGGACATGCCAACAGACTTCCGCAAGTTCATGGAAGATAAAGGTGTCAATCTAGACGAGCTGATTTCCGTCGACGGGTACGAGACTCCCACGGTATGGATAGTCTCTGATTCGGCTCACAACCAGATCGCCTATGTCTATCAAGGCCCTATGAAGGACATGGGCCATTTCGAACCAAGAATGAATGCCGCAAAGGAAGCGGAGTATGTCCACATATGCACTGGTAGACCTGATTACTACCTTAGGATCATGGAAGAGTGCAAGAGCCTGGGGAAACACGTATCGTTCGACCCAGCTCAGGAGATACACCACATTTGGGATGAGAAGAGATTCAGGAAGGCCTTTCCCCTGTGCGACACGTTCTTCGCCAATGAAAGCGAGCTCCGGATTGCCATGGAATACCTCGGTGTGACGAATCCCGAACATCTGTTGAGGACCGTCGAATTCCTGGTGAACACGAGAGGGGCAAAGGGAAGCGTCATCTACTGCTCAAGCGGAGTGTTCAAGATACCGGCAGTGACTCCGGCCAGAACTGTGGACACTACGGGAGCGGGAGACGCCTTCAGGGCCGGGTTCTATGCCGGTAGGTTCAGGGGCTATTCGGTCAAAGAGTGTGCGGTCCTAGGCGGCTCGGCCGCCTCGTACATCGTGGAGTCGATGGGGTCGGTGACGAACATACCGACATGGGATCAGGTCCTAGAGAGGGCAGAGCATGTGTTTCGACGCCTTTGAAATCCGTATGAGCCAGCCTCATTTCCTTGAGGTTTTTGTAGCTTGTCAGTAGTCTGCTCATAACGAAAGGTTTAAGACTGAAAAAACCGTAATGGGGCCACAAGGTGAATGTATGGCTGTGGGGTTTGTACTGATTAGCACCGCACCCGCCAAGGAGCATGAGGTCTACAACGAGTTGCTGAAGGTGAAGGAGGTTGTCGAACTTCACCCGTTGTTCGGAGAGTACGATCTCATCGCCAAGATTGAGGCCGAGGACTTTAATCTCCTAGGGCAGGTCGTGGTGGACAAGATTCGGTCGATCCCCGGGGTCATTGACACGAAGACATTGACTGGTATCAAGTTCTGAGGAAAAAATGAGAGACGGGTGAGATAAGATGGAATGGGAAGGTTTTCTGACAGTGCTCCTGTTGACATTCGGCCTATTCATGGTACTGGCCGGAGCGTTCACTGCTTATTTCGGAAGCGGTAAGAGCAGGATGATTGGTGTGGTGTTGCTTGTCATAGGTCTCGTCGTTGGGATTCTATGGGTCTACCTGGCTGGATTCACTGACACGATCGTCGTCGACGTCTCCGATGTGGTCTGGACAGCATTCATAAACATACTGGCTGCGATCATTGGAGCCCTTATCGCGGTTGGCGCGTTCCTTCTGGCGATAATGAAATCCTGATCGCAAATCCCTTCCCTTTTCTTCTTCTGCGAAATTCTTTTATTCTGACAACATTGTCGGTGGCATGATGTCTGAAGTTCTTGTCATCCTGGGCAGCAAGAGCGACGCATCTGTCGGTGATAAGGCGATTCAACTGTTGCGACGTTTCGGGGTCACAGCCGAAATGGCGGTGGCCTCAGCCCACAGAACGCCCGATCGAGTGAAGAATCTGGTGCTTGGAAGCGAGGCAAAGATATTCATCGCTGTTGCGGGCCTCTCCGCAGCGTTGCCAGGCGCTATCGCATCGATCACAACCAGGCCGGTCATTGGAGTACCTGTAAGTGGCAAAGTGAACATCGACTCGATTCTATCGATCGTCCAGATGCCTCCTGGTATTCCGGTCGCGGCGGTAGGACTCGACAGGGGGGATAACGCTGCACTCCTTGCCGTCGAGATGCTAGCGATCGGGGACGAGAGGATCCGCCGCAAGCTTGAGGAATATAGAAAGGAGATGGCAGATCAGGTGGAGCGCGATTCAGAGGAGATGCATAAGTGACGTTCGACGCTGGACCGTTTGTTGTTGAAGCAGTGGCCGAAATGAAGCGCGTGATCAAAGGCAATGCCATCATCGCCTGCTCTGGTGGCGTCGACAGCACGGTCGCCGCGGTCTTGGTCAGCAGAGCGATCGGCGAAAGACTTCTCGCAATCTATGTGGACACCGGCTTCATGAGGAAGGGCGAGACCGAATCGGTCTCGAAGATACTCAAAGGTCTTGGTGTGAACTTCAAGATTGTAGACGCCTCCGATGAGTTCTTCGATGTACTGAAAGGGATCGTTGATCCCGAAAAGAAGAGGAAGGTCATCGGCGAGAAATTCATCAGGATATTCGAAAGGGCAGCCAAGGATTTCAACGCCGAGTATCTGGTCCAGGGAACGATAGCTCCCGACTGGATCGAGAGCGGTGACAATTTGAGGGACACGATCAAGAGTCATCACAACGTTGGCGGACTCCCGAGCGATATGAAGCTGAAGCTGGTAGAGCCCATGCGCGACCTTTACAAGGACGAGATCAGGAAGGTCGCGAGATACCTAGGAATCGAGGAATCGGAAAGGCAGCCGTTTCCAGGTCCAGCGCTTGCGATCAGAATAATGGACGAGGTGACGCCCGAATCAGTCGAGATCGTTAGAGCTGCCTGTGCGATTGTGGAAGAAGAGATCGAGAAGGCAGCGAGCCAGGACAAGATGGAGAGGCCTTGGCAGTACTTCGCCGTCATGCTGCCCGTGAAATCCGTTGGGGTGCATGGCGATAGAAGGGTCTATGGACGAACGATTGCCGTTAGGGCAGTGGATTCGATCGACGGGATGAGCGCCGCCTATTCGAAGATCCCGCACGAGGTCCTTGAGAGAATCTCCGTCAGAATCACCAATGAGATGAAGGAGAAGGTCAACCGCGTCGTCTACGACATCACCCACAAGCCGCCAGCTACGATTGAGTGGGAGTAGGGCAAATCGTTCCTATTACCTGTCAATTGCAGCATCCAACTCTGACCAATCGGAGATCTTGACATCTGGCACGATCTCGTCGTCATGGTCGTAGTACTTCGACTTCTTCAGGATGGCCAGCATTCCGATGCCCAGCGCACCTTTTATGTCGGCCTGCAACGAGTTCCCTACGAAGGCGGCATCCGAGGGTTCTACATCGAGGTTCGAGAGTGCGATCTTGAATATCTTAGGATTCGGTTTCCTCAATCCAACATCCGTCGAGAAGACCAAATCATCGAAGTATCGGTCGAGATCAAAATGCTTCATATCCTCAAGCGGGAAGTATGATGGCAATCCCCATGCGACATCAGAGATGAGGCCGACAAGGAGACCCCTCTCACTGATACGTTCCAGCATCTCGGCCACGCCAGGAATAGATTCTCTTGTCTCCAGAAGTGTGTCATAGAATGCATTCAATGATCTTGTCATGAGGTCTTCGTTGTTATCGCACCCATATCTGTGAAAACAAGTATCGAGGGTTTCCGCAAGGGGAATCTCTATCATCTTCTCGATTCTCCTTTTTCTCGCCTCCTCAAGCGATCCAGACAGGTGGCCAATGAACTCTATTCTATCGATGGCCGAGCCGCAGCAGTCCGACGCGAGACGGTACACCTCACTGACGGCCCTCGCCTCGGGGCCCCTACAGTCGTGATAGTAGTCTATTAAGGTGTGACCTAGATCGAACAGAACAGCCTTCATCTAATCTTCGGATGCTCATGGGTGGCTTAAGTCTTGCTGTCTTTCTTCCATGTCGCGGTCATCATGGGATCGGACCCAATCCCAAGATCGATGAGGATCTTCTCGCAACCCTTTTTATAATGACCTCCCATCTATCGACGCGATGAAGGTCTTCGTCATCGACAATGGTGGTCAGTGGACGCATAGGGAATGGAGGGTCCTCAAGTACCTTGGAATCGACACGAAGGTCGTCCCGAACACGACCCCGTTCGAGGAACTGAGGGAAGTGGACGCACTCGTCCTATCCGGGGGGGCGCCTCGAGTGGCTCTGGACATCGATAGGATGGGCAACAACGGCGAGTATCTTGACAGATCCGATTTCCCGATACTCGGAATATGCGCAGGCATGCAATTCACCTGCGCGAAATATGGTGGAAGGACCGAGCCGGCGAAAATCCCAGAATTCGGCAAGACGCTCCTCTTCGTCGATGAGGAGGATGATCTGTTCAGAGGATTGCCGAAGCAGTTCTCTGTGTGGGAGTCTCATAATGACGAGGTCACTGTCGTCCCCGACACGTTCCGTGTTCTGGCCCACTCCGAGAACTGCCCGTACGAGGCTGTGAGGATGACGACCAGACCGATATACGGTCTCCAATTCCATCCCGAGGTCGAGAATACTGAACATGGTTACGAGATTTTCAAGAACTTCTTGAGGGTAGTCGAAGAATGGCACCGTTGAGTTCTGAGGAAAGGGAGGCGATCAGCGAGGCTCTCTCGCAGGCCAGAAAGAAAGTGGCTTTTGAACACACTCTCGGCAAGATGGTCAGGAAGCGCGGAATGGATTTCGACGCGTATCTTAGACTCATCGGTGAGATACGCGACATCGCAAGGAAGCGCAAGATCTCAATGGAGGAGTCTGCGAGAGCTCTCGTGGAGAACTTAGATCAGGAATAGGAGCACGATCCCCAACAGAAGTATCGTCAGGAGTATTGCGGTAATTGCCATTTTCCAGTCGGATCCGAACACTATCGGTACAGGACCGATGAGCAAGACACCTCCACCTTTGACCTTCGTCGAAAGTCCGTCTTCCTCACTACTCTGATCGGGCTCGATGGTCCTTGCATGTGCTCCTTCGCTGCCAGATGTCGAAGCGATGAAGAATGAGATGAACAGAACGACCATTCCGAGAAAGAGCATTGCGATGCCAATCGCGGGAATCGCGCTCTCGGCATAGAACATCGGGAAGATCAAAAAGAGAGCTACTCGCATCTCTCCGACCGCTATAGAGAAGACCGAGATCATGACCCCGCCTACAATCATGAACAACGCAACAAACCTCAGCAGCTTTGCCGGCAACATCGCAATCCTCCAAACAATAGACAGATAATCAACTTTCCTTAGGTTTCTTGCCTTGCGTCGCGGACATCCAGATGAAAATCTAATCATGTCAGATCGAAAAGAAAAGAATAGGGAGCCGCGACAACGACGATCGTTGTTCCTGGCTCCGGATTTGGCTATCTCTCGGAGTGAAGGTTCCTGGCCGCCACAAAGGATAGGCCATTTCTGGTCAAAGCCTTCGCGGTCAGGTTCACTGATTCATGCTTGTCCATGTAGTTCTCTTCCAAGTATGGCATTTCTCCAGAAGCCAGCACTTCCTCTTTGTCCCTGAAATAGTCAAGGATGTCCGAAGGGTGCTTCCGTTTCTCCTCGGTCTCTATCTCTCCCCCTTCGTGCTTCGCCGAGATATTCGCTACATGATCTGAGACCCTGATGAGGTCATCTCGCCGGTTATACGGCTGTCTGACTATGCTCTTCCAGGTCTCCGTTATGTGGTGCTCTATCCTCACGTTATCTTCCAGTCCCATCTTCTTCCTGACATAGGATCCGGTTTCGATCGTCTTCACATCAACAGAGTTGCTGAGATTGAATCCTATGAGCGGGACCGAGCCATCGTCCCTAGAGAAGAGTCTAGCGGCTATCAATGTCCACAGTATCGAGTATGGATTGTCATTGCCCATGAACACCGAGATCTTGAATTCCATATCGATTCCCAGCTTGTAGATGATGTACCCAAGAAGCACTGTTCCCGGGTTTATGTTCAGGACCTGCTGGATACCATACTCGGTGTAGTAGTAGAGGAACTCGTCGATGTAGCTCAGGGCGTGATCGTTCGGTTGACCTATTCCGCCAAAGTAGCCAGTGATCGTCGCAGGTCCGCCCAAGTGCACATTCGAACCGTCCGTACCTTTGGTGTCGAGTGTCTCGACGTATGATGCGCCAACGATTTGCATCGCAGCCGCGACAGCCAGGATATCTCCTTGGTCCTTCTCCTGTTCTTTCATGTTGCGAACTCGAATGTACCGACCCGGCATGAGTTCTTTGTTCTTGATCGCCTGCTTCGCCTCGGTCATGAGCCATGGAAAGTATTGAAAGGCGCTTATCTCTAGGGTGACCGCGTGCTTCTTGTCGAACTTCATCTTGTCGGCCTTCTTTCCTAAGACCTGGCGACGGAATTCTGGAATCGAGACGAACGCCTCTTTGTCCTTCTGAGCCTCGAGCCACTCTAGGTCCTTCAGATACGGAGAGTGGATCTTGCGAAGCCGTTTGTTGAGATGAGGTAGTTGTCTGGCCTCACGGGCTTTCTTGTTGATCTCTTTTGGTGTTCCATACTTGTCCACCACTCGAAGTATTTCATTTATGACGGGATTCTTCGGATCTAGAAGGAAATCGTTGACCTCCTTCACAGATGCAGGGGTTATCCTCAAATGCCTTCTCAAATCGTCTCTCACGAATTCACTCTCCCAATTCGGAGCCATGCTGGATTTGCTCCACTCATGCACGGTTAACCTCATTTGGGAGTATAAAGAAATTTCCTTCAGATCACATGCTCCCGCTGATAAAGCACTTTCTCAAAACACTCCTCTCCTCCTTTGGCAAGATGACTGAACAAATGCTTTTTATCAGAAAATCATGATTATGTGTCGGGCGCGCTCTTGACTTCATTGATCAGCGTAATTATTGAGATACTCAAGGCCAGGGATTTCGAGGTCGTCGAACGCGAAGGTCATCTTATCGCAAAGAAGGGCGACCACGAGGTCGTCTTCTGCCTGGTTTCTAAGGAGGATGACAGACTGGTGAGATCTTTCTTGGAGAGGTTCAAAGACTCCAATGCAAGGAAGGTCATCGCAACACTCTGCGATCTACCGGACTCGATCGGTGTGTCTCTCGATAGCGGAGTCTTTGTCTGGGACAGGGAGGCGATCGAGCGTGAGATCGGAAGGACGAGGATCGAAAAGATTGTCGGTGAAAAAGACCACGGCCTGGTCGATGAGCTCGTGGCGGACGACTATCCTAAGATGGTCTCTGCTGAAGAGCTTGAGAATGTTCAGACAGCAGAGGTCGGGGAACGCATAATCAAACCGACAATTGACATAAAGGACGTGAGCGAGATTTCTAGACAGACGGTGGGCGGGTTCAGATACAGGCTCGAACTCGTCCCATACTATGCATACAGTTACTCATGCGATCTGTACCTCGAGGATAGGAAGCTAGGCAGCGAAAACGGTTCTCTGTCCGTAAACGCCCTGACAAAGAAGGTCGGGAGGTGGAACGACAAGATCGAGATCGTTTACGCTCTCGACCAGAACTACCGACGCCTTGAACCGATGTTGGATGCGGACGAAGCAAAGGGACTGGTCAGAGAGGAAGTGGTCCGGCTATACTCCTATGAGAGGGAGGTCATAAAGGACAACGGACAGGTCACCCTGGTCGAGAAGAAGAAGGTCTCACCGAAGGCCGAGGACATAAATATCGAAGGGCTGGGGATATTCTATGCTCCGATATGGTGCGTCGAAGGGATTCATGGTGTGATGATCGTCGATGCTGGGACTGGAAAGATCATCAGCGAAGACTACTACAGGCTATGAACCGAGGGTCTGCAGTTTCTTGCCATTTCAATTATCATCGATTCGCCTCCGGATCAAGGGAACTGAGTCTTACGAGTATGTTGTCCCAATGAGATCCCTTCCAGTATATCTTACCACATTTCCTGCAGCGGTAGAACTCGTCATTGCTTTCAAGAGCCCCGATCGGGACCCGGTCCCTCACCGCCTCAGGGCTCACGATCTCGAGATCCCCGTTGCATAGAGTACAACGAGTCAGGGACTCGTCCAGTTTGAGGTTCAAAGCCTCTGAGACCTGGCACAGTTGCGCCGAGAGATCGTCGTCCTCCACAAGGAATCCGTTCTCTCCTGCCCTCCTGACCAGGTCCTTGTCCCTCGTAAGGAGTATCCTTTTCTCTCTTTCCGCCAATCGAAGGATTTCCATGTCCTCCATATCCTTCTCATAGGCGGTGTCGTATCCCATTATCCGAAGCCAGCGAGACAAAGACCCAAGCATCTCGTCTGCGACGAACTTCGGCCTTTCATCATTCATTCCTGACTACCTCGTAGCTCAGGAGTGCACCCTCGCCGAGCCTGATGACCTCGACAAGCCTGAGGCGGACGGCCTCCGTTTCCGTAAACCCCTCTCCGTCCACTGGTGTCGGAGCGGTTCTGCCGCCAAGTATAACGTTCCCGACATAGACACAGTATCTGTCCACCAAACCTTCAGAGAAGAAGGACCATATGACCTCTCCGCCTCCTTCGACAAGTAGGCTGCTCACCCCTCGCCGTTCGAGTTCCTGCAACAGAGCTCTGAGGTCCACGCGGATCTTCCCGCAGCGGAACACTTCAGCTCCTTTCCAGGTTCTTGAACAGTCCACTGCAGTCGCGATCAGTGTGGGCGCCTTTCCATCAAGGACCCTCGCACCTTCAGGGGTCCTGCCTCTCGAATCCAAGACGATCCTCTGCGGGTTCCTTGTCGACACTGTCCCCTTCACTCTAAGATGCGGGTCATCCGCCAAGACCGTCTCTATGCCGACAAGGATGGCATCCGAGGAAGCGCGGAGCGCTTGGACCCTTTCGAGATCCTCAAGAGAAGATATTCTGACTTGTCTCCTTCTTATGCTGGCAATCTTGCCATCTGGGGTCATTGCACAATTGACTGTGACCGAAGGCCTCATCGCGATTCTAGCATGTCGATGAGCGTACTATATGTTTTCTCAGTCTGAGCTGATGTGTTCGATTCCCGGCAGTGAATGAGGTCGAAGACAGTCGCGAACCGCGACCGAAGAGATCCAGATATTCTATGCGGTCGGAAATGAGAAAAGGCTCAGGATGGTTTCCGGGATGACGGCGAGATGGAAAGACACGAAAAGATGCTGTGGGCAGCATGTGATCAGGGGATGACTATCTCGAATCCGCCTGAAATCGTCTTCACTTCGAATCTAGCGTCAAGGAATCTGGAGATCAGCCACATTTGGGTCTTCAGATGCTCGCTCATCTCCCTGATTCTGAACACAGAACTGCTTCCTGTCAGTACTAGGAAGGGAATAAGCTGGTCTGAGGAGTGGATGTCCAACGTGCCCACTCCAGACGTTTCCTTTTTCAACGCTTCGGCGGCTGCCGTTCCAACCTTCTCAGCAGGTACCCCTCTCTCGCCCAACGCATCCGCTCCAAGGATCGTATTCTCATACTCTGCGAAAAGGCAGATGCCAGCTCCAGTGGATGCGCCATTGGAAACATCGGACGTTATGCGCATGTCCCCCTCTTCAAGGAGAGATTTCTTCGCTGAATGCGAGATCCGCTTGGACACGTGCTCTGGAAGGTTCTGAGAGAAGCAAATCCCCCTCAGGCTCCTCAGTTCGCCCCTAGCGCTGAGATCAATAGGGGTCAGCTCTTTAGCAGGCTCTATCTCGACCGTGACCTTCCCTCCGCCCTCTGGATAGAACCCCCTCGCGTCGATTCGCATATGGATTTCGACTCCCATTCTCCTCAAGATCGGGAAGAGCACGTTGATGTAGTAATCCACTGGTGGTGACCATCTGACATTGGTGCCTCCAGTGATCTCCAACACAGTATTCTTCTCTGATCTCAGCGCCGGGAGGATGCATGCCTGTAGTACCAAGGAGACGCTCCCAGCGCTTCCAACATCGAATCTTCTCCGCCCCCCGATAATGGCTCTCGGCGAAAATACGAGTTCTCTGCTGCCGATGGAATCGCCCTTCACTCTCGCTTCGCAAAGCGCAGCAACCCCTCTCACAGCTGCTAAATGCTGATGGGCAAGTCCAGCCTTCGGTCGCTTAGCTCGGATGTTGAATATTCTGACCTCCCTGCCGGTCAGGGCCGAGAGCGCCACACTGCATCGGAGCAGTTGTCCTCCGCCCTCTCCCTCAGACCCGTCGATTTCTATCAACAACATCCCTCAGTGGTGATTCGGACGTGGTCGATAAGGGCCTTACGCTCATTCATCTTTTTGTCTTGGAGACGGTCATCCTCTGCCCTTCGCTGAATTTATGGATGGAAAGCGAAATCTGCAGAGTGAATGGCTGATGCAATTCTGTTTTGCAAATTCCAGAAACGGAATCCGATAAGAATCAAGGTCTTCGCGCGGAGGGATTCGTCTTACTTCTTTGATATTTGGATCAGATAGGACTCGACGTCACGCGTACTTGATGCTTGAGAGCCAGAGGCATCGGCGGCAATTAGACAAGCCTGATACCTCTGAAGACTCATCAATGGTTGTGACGATCGTTCACTCGTCACTTAGGTTATGCGGAAGAGCCACTTCTCCTTGGAAGGACGAAACGCTTTATTGATTCCATTACGACGAATGTGATAGCCGTTCCGCTGATTATCCAGGCGACGTCGATGATTGTTGGGATTGTAAGGTGCAGCGCATCTCTCGCAGGAGAAATCGCGAGCAGAACGACCAATAGGATGATTTCCCAGACGATCGCCAGGAGCAGCCATTTGTGAGGTTTCGCTCTATCTATCGTGAACTGGAGCGAACGGCAATTCAGCGCGACCGCAAGTTCGATGAATACAAGTGTGAGGAACAGTCTCGTCCTGGCTGCATCGACTCCCTCTGGCAACGCAGTGACGAAGGCAGCGAGGAGTATCGGTGTCTGCACCAATATGGCCGTGACGAGAAACAATTTCACGTCTCTTGTGAAGACCGACTCGTTCTTCTTGCGAGGAGGACGCTGCATTATGTCGGGGTCAGGGGGGCTGAAAGAGAGGGCCAGCGCAGGCAACCCATCTGTTGCAAGGTTGATATATAGAATATGAATCGGGAGGAGTGGAAGAGCGTCTTCCCCTTCATACCCAAGTAGGCGCATCACGAATAGCGCTCCAATGCTGATGACGGCGATTTCGATGAGGTTCGCCTGAAGAAGGTACGTAAGATACTTCTTGATGTTGTCGTAGATCCAACGACCGCGCTCCACGGCCTTGACTATGGTTGCGAAGTTGTCATCAGCCAACACCATAGCGGAAGCTTCCTTTGTGACATCAGTTCCAGTTATGCCCATCGCGATTCCTATGTCTGCGCTTTTCAAGGCCGGAGCATCGTTTACACCGTCTCCAGTCATCGCCACAACGCGACCTTGTCTTTGCCAAGCGTTCACTATCCTGAGTTTGTGAGAGGGTGATACCCGAGCATAGACAGTCACTCTATCGACGATCCCCACAAATTCCTCGTCGCCGAGACGCTCAAGCTCCTCACCAGTTAGAGTGAGGTCGCCCAAACTGAATATTCCGAGTTCCTTGGCAATCGCCATTGCGGTCAGTTTGTGATCGCCCGTGATCATTATCGTTTTCATTCCGACTTCCCTGGCCACTCGGATTGCCTCCATCGCTTCCGGCCTAGGCGGGTCGATCATTCCTATGAGTCCCAGGAACACAAAACCTTTCTCGACGTTTGATTTGTCCGAGAACGATGTGTTCGATGGCAGGTCTCTATCGGCTATCGCAAGAACGCGGAGGCCGTTGTTCGCCATCTCGTCGTTTATCTCTATGATGCGTTTTCTTCTCTCGTCTGACAGTACCACGCTCATTCCATTATCGAAGACGTGAGTGCAGGATTTGATCACCATCTCCATCGCGCCTTTCATGCTCGCGATGAGAGAGTCGTTCGGACCAGAATTGACGACAGTCATCACTTTCCGTTCTGAGCTGAAAGGCAGTTCGGTTTTGCGCGGATAGGCGGCACCTACGTCTATCGGGCTCAGACCTAGCTTCTCTGCAAAAACCAGTAAAGAGCCTTCCGTTGGATCACCGATGATCTTTCTCTTGCCCTCTACGACGTCGATACGAGCATCATTGCACAAGACCGCGGCAAAAGCGACCCTAAGGATTGATTTCTTCTCTGCCTCCTCAATCGGTCTTCCGTTCAAAGAAACTTGACCAATTGCTTCGTACCCAGCTCCGGATACGTCGAAGAATCTCCCGTCGAAATACACCTTCCGAACCGTCATTTCTCCTTTGGTGAGTGTGCCGGTCTTATCGGAACATATGATCTGCGTGCATCCTAGCGTCTCAACTGCATGCATCTCCCTGATGAGCACGTTTTGTCTGGCGAGTATCCGCATGCCGATTGCGAGGTTCGCTGTAACGACGGCAGGCAGAGCTTCCGGCACTGCAGCGACTGCGAGGGCTATGCCAAAAAGAAGAACCTTGACTATAAGGTCAGGTTCGAAGTGACCCGCAATCAGATACTCTTCAACAAGTTCCACTGTAACGACAATGAAAATGATGGCGAGGACTAGAAAGCCGATTTTCCTGCCGATTTCGTTCATCCTACGTTCGAGGGGCGTCTTCTCGCTGACCACGGTTTTCAAAGATTGTGCTATTTTTCCGAACTCGGTTTTCATCCCTGTGGTGACTACAATCGCCCTCCCTCTCCCGTATACTATTGTCGTCCCGGCGAAGACCATATTCGAACGGTCCGCCGTCTGGGTGTTTTCCGGTAGGGTTTCCAGGGTCTTCGTAACTGGAACGGACTCGCCAGTGAGAGGGGCCTCATCGATCCGGAGATCGATTGAATCGACCAATCGCATGTCGGCCGGGACTCGATTTCCAGCGCTCAGAATCACCAAGTCGCCAGGAACAAGATCGCTGACGGCAATCTCTGATTCGGACCCTTCTCTCCTGACGACGCATGTCAGGCTGAGCATCTTCTTGAGCGCGTCCAGCGTCCTCTCCGCGCGATACTCCTGGAAAAAGCCTAGGATGACCACAAAGATGATGATGACGATGATGACGATTGCATCTACTACCTCCCCCATGCTGGCAGACAACGCTGTCGCTATCAACAGAATCATGATGAGAACATTCATAAACTGCTTGATCAAGACCCTTAGGGCAGAGGCCCTCTCCTTTGCAGCCAGGACATTGCGACCGTATTTCTCGAGTCTCGCGCGTGCCTCAGAAACTGTGAGGCCCGCGTCTATGTCGGTCTCCAGCGCCTTACCGATGTCTTTGGCATCGATTGAATGCCACGGTCTGTCATCATCCATCTTCCTGTCCTCAGAAGCGTTTTGCGCGATATTCATTATGTGTTAAATAGTTAACTGACCCCAGGAGAATTCAATTCATTTTGCCCTTCAGTTCTGCGAACTTGCCTCCATGGACGTTCGGCGACCCTATTCTGGAACGCGGGGAAAAACCAGAAAGCTTTTGTATCGTCTGTTGATTACTGTCAGCAAGGGATGCACTGGGCCTGTTCCTGCTTCGGATGGGATGGTATGGGAGCGTCAGTCAAATGCGATAGGCCTTCGATTGGAGTGATCTTACCTAGAGGGCACGTCGAGCCGGATCGGATTGCTGGTAGCACCTGAATATGGCAGCAAGCGTTTCGATATCGATCAAAGGCGCAAACTTGACCCGTCCTGTAATGATGGTCGGAAGCAGACCTACCTCAGGAGACTGAGATCAGAGAATGGTAACGACGGAGGGCGTCATGTTCGAGGTAGGAGCTGTAATGCTCATCGCCTTCATAGGCGCGGCGCTGGCCTCGAAGGCGAAGCAGAGCGTCATCCTCGGTTACATTTTGGCTGGAATTCTGATCGGTCCGAATATCCATCTAGTCGTCGAGGGGATTTCATATGACGGCATCATTCTGGACACTAGCTTCATCGAATATCTATCTCATCTCGGTCTCATTCTCCTGATGTTCTTCGTCGGTCTCGAGTTCTCGGTGAGCAAGCTCACGAGAACGAAGGCACCCGCCGCATTGCTTGCGACGATCAATCTTGGTATCGGCATGTTTTCGGGTGTGTTGTTGGGGACCGCACTAGGCTGGCCGATGATTGACACAATTTTCCTAGCTGGTGTGATTGCGATGAGCAGCACCGCCATCACCGCCAAATCTCTGATCGAGCTCAAGCGGTTGGGCAACCCAGAGACCGAATTCCTGCTTGGAATGGCGATAGTCGAGAGCTTCCTTTCAATGGTGCTGCTCACGATCATTGGCGGACTGATGATAAAGGGACCTGGAACATCAATGAGCCTGACAAAGTTGACCATCGGGATCGTCGCCTTCTACCTTTTCTTCGTCTTCCTTGCCATTTGGGTGATTCCGAAGACGGTCTCGCACCTCCGAAAGATAAAGAGCGATGAGATGTTCGTCCTGTTCGCCCTTGGTCTAGTGTTCCTGTCGGCAGCACTTGCGGAGGCATGTGGCGTCCCGGCGATAATAGGTGCGTTCTTCATCGGTATGGTGTTCGCTGAGACGAAGGTCTCTGACAGGTTCGAGGAGAAGATCGTCCCGTTCAGGGATGCGTTCGTCGCAATATTCTTTGTTTCGTTTGGTATGCTGATAGATCCTTCGATGTTCGCTCAGGTGTGGTGGATAGTGGCGATTGCCATCCCGATCGTCCTGCTAGATGATCTCATCATAACTGCCATCCTGGCTTATTTCCTTGGTTTCTCATCGAGGGCCTCAACCTCCATGAGTGCGGCGTTGTGCGGTCGGGGCGCGGAGTCGGTCATGTACGCGACCGTTGGAAGCAGATCCGTTGGCGTCACAAAAGGCAGCGAGCTCTACCCATTTGCCGGAGCATTCTGTTTCATAATGAGCGCGATAACGCCATTCCTTATGAGGAAGAGCAACTGGATATCGGACAAAGGATCGAGCATCGTCCCGAAATCACTAAGGTACAGCGGGACAGTGATCTCGAAGACCCTCGGAAAGCTGGTCCTGTCGTCTTCATTCAGTCCTTTCAAACGTACGAGGAGAATGGTCGTTGCTCTGATCTTGTACCTCATCGCTTTGGTCGCGGTGATCGCCGCATCGGAAGTTCTTCATGTGGTGACATTCGGCGTTGCTGTCATGGTCACCGTCGGTGTATGGCGTGTTCTCCTATCTGAGGTGCGTCCGGTCAATCGTAATATGAACTATTCGAATCTAGGAGGGGGGGTCATATATAATGCGGATACCGGAAGGTTCGTCTCCCTCTTCGTGTTCATTGGTCTGCTTGCAGTAGTAGCCATTGCTTTCCTGTTTACATACTACTGGCAATCCGTCCTCATTGTTCTTGTGGTCTATTTCGCGGGGATTCTTGTTCTGATGAGGAACAACTATAGAGGAAACAAAGTGGGCCTCCAAACTGAGGTCGGGCCTCACTCCGATGGTTTCACGGTCTCGGAACGGGGTCACGAGGTACCAGTCGCGTCGGACAGCATCTCAAAGAAGAGCAGATGGAAGCGGTTGTGAT
>Ga0153916_10001477_pt1 | contig 16898 bp, 10 predicted proteins | sample Opewatmetagenome_FD_109642 | JGI IMG/M metagenome (GOLD analysis project Ga0153916, IMG submission 109642) | Freshwater wetland microbial communities from Ohio, USA - Open water 3 Core 3 Depth 4 metaG | ecosystem: Environmental > Aquatic > Freshwater > Wetlands | place: USA: Ohio, Lake Erie... | reverse complement strand
TTGCAGCTTCAGCGAATACACCGAAGCGACTCAGGTGGCAGATAGGAACTGCGAACCAGTTGTCAACCGGGTGATAATCGTAAGCACCACAGGCGGCATCAATCCAGGTGCTGCCATCCCAGTAGAGCAATTTCAGAAGGCTCTCATTCAGCCCAGCTACGTCCGCATCGGTATAGTGGATCGTTACATTCACCGGAAGATTGAATTGGAAATAGGGGAGATAAGTGGTACCCTGGTAGGCATCCAATTGGAAGGCATGCCCGGCAAAGGCGAAGTTGGCTGGATATCCGGGGATACTCCATGGACCGAAGACGAGTGTGATTGTGTGTGCGACCGCACCAGCAGGAACCTGGATGGTCGTTGGCTCACCCTGGGGATCGGTATAGGTATACGTAGCCCCACCCGTGCCAACGGTTGTGGCAAAGGCTATGCGCCCTTCTACGGCTGGTGATACAGTACCCAGATGCTCGATGTAGTTAATCACCACATCGCGCACGTAGTACTGCGTGTCAGCGACAATCTGGTCGAGTGGCCACAGGCTTACTCCGCTGTCATTGAAGTTGCACGATCCGGCTGCCAGGTAATTAACGGTTGAAACATTAAAGTAGGTGCTGGCATCGGAAAAGTCTATAGGTATTCCTCCGATGATCAACGCTTTAACGTTATTGCCATCTGGCAAGGTCGGATAGGTGTCGCGGTAGACGATCTGGTTACCGGCGTTGGTATCGAGCAAGCAGGTGGTGTAGTATGAATAGCCACCCTGACCCGTTACGTATTTGTAGTAGTAATAGTTCCGGTAGGCGCGCTCCAGAACCTGCTTAAGTTGTGGACCGTTCATGCTCAGCACTACCAGCGAGTTTTCATAGGGCATGAGTGAGAACATATCCGAGATTTTTAAGGTGAACGGGTTGGCTGGAGTAGCGGTATCGGCGATCTTTTTATTGGTCATCGCGCCAGACAGGTGGAAGTCCACTGGAATGCCATGTAAAGCTGTCAGCTCGTAGACTGAGGCGTCGGCTTGCTGGTTGGCGCCATTGGTCTCCCGGGTGAAGGCTTGCAGTGTATCAATCGGTACTGTGGTCTGACCGATGACGGTATTGTTGTAGGCATTCAAGAGATTCTGGTAGGGTGTCACGATATCCTTGACGACCGTGTCTTCGGGATCGGAGCTGGCTAACTCGATGTCGCGACCAGCACGCGTGACCACCTCATAACCGCCTAACCCATCGGATATTACACCCAGGATGATCTCACCCAGAAAGGTGTTGTACCGGTTCGCCTGGTTGACGATCACCGGGACATTGCCGGGTCCGCCGACGAGAGCCGGAAGATATTGATAGGCGCCCAAGGCGTCGTTGCCGGAACCCCATTTCGTGGCGCGGTAGGGTGGAGTATGGCTATGCCCGCCCACGATCGCATCGATCCCGGGCACCGTAGCAGCCAAAACTGTATCGACGTTGTTATCGACCTCAACGCTGTTGGGGTTGGCAGTAAATCCGATGTGCGTGAGAGCTAACACCACATCATAGGCGGAGCGCAGCGCCGGGACCTGGCTTTGGGCTTCAACGATCGGGTTGATGAAAGTCAGACCGAGGATGTTGCTGGGCAGCTCGTAGTTGGGGACACGGTGGTTACCGATGCCCAAGATCGCGACGCTTATGTTCTCGGCGCCCAGTGTGACGGTGATGTAAGGTCTGACTGGCACCTCGGCGATACCATAGCGCCCGTCGTCGGTCAGGTTAGCCTGGAGGACAGGGAAGTTCGCCTGGGAAAGTGTGGTGGTAAAGACCGCGTTGCCGAAGTTGAACTCGTGGTTACCTAGAGTGTAGGCCGTGTAGTTCATCGCATTGAAAGCCTTGATCAAAGGATTCATGGTCATGGTGATCGGCAAGGTAGTACCATCGGCAGCATAGCCCATGGCGGCTGACTTGAAGTAATACATCATCGAGTCACCCTGGATATTGTCGCCAGCAGAGAGCAAGATGGTATAGTCTGGGTTGTGAGCTCGTTCTTTATTAATCCAGGCGGCTAGCTGGGAGTAACCGATAGTGCTGCCAGACTTCAGCAGGCGACCGTGCGAGTCATTATGGTGCAGGATGGTGATCGGGATGATGGTACCGCTTCCCAGGGCGTCAGTGCCATTACGCCAGATACGCTCATCTATCAAACCGTCATCATTGGGACCGTTGTATGCGGAGGCGGTGGTGGAATAGGCGGTGGAAACCCAGGCATTGACAAGGTTCAACATGTCGCCCCAATAAGAGATGTTGGTCATGTATTTGAAGGGCACATACCCGTCTTGACCTGCGGGAGCCAGAAACTCATTGGTCGCTACACGGTAAGTCTTGGTCATCACCAGTGATTCCCAAATGCCGGAAGTGCGGTTGCGGACCTCAGCATCGTAAGCGCCCCAGGCAAAGGGCTGCGGGCCAGGCAGAGCATCGGAATACCGGTAGAATTTATGGCGGATGCCGGCTGGTTGGATAGCTCCTTTGAACAGGGTAGCCGATTGATTGAGCAGCTCTTGAATCTGGGCACCAGTCATATCACCGACTGCGGTAGCATTACCGAACGGCAGGACGCTGAACATAGCTCCGTAGGTCAGGGTGAAGGGATACCCCACGGTGCTGGTGATATCGGCACGCAGTCCACCCGCATTGTTGAAGACCATATCGGCGTCGTTGGTTGTAACCCCATCGCTATTCAACTGGAAAAGGATGGAGTCATTGATAAACTCACCCATAAGCGAGTCGCCATTATAGTTGCGTACCAGACCCACATCGGTGTAACCGATCACCTGGTTGATCAACGCCTGGTAAGCCGGATCGCTAGCCCACCATGTGATGCGCGCATCCACGGTGGGATCCTTTGTATCGGTCATATTGATCGTCAGGCGAGTCCAGGTGACGGTCACTGTGCCGGCGGTCTTGTTAATAACCAGGTCAGCCCGACCGACTTTTCGGCTGCTGGAGTGCGCCTGGGCAATGGTGATCCCATTCTGCACAAAGGCGGCCGCCATATTGGTATGGCTGTGACCGCCAATGATCAGGTCTACTGGCTTGCCTGCCATAACCAGCTTGTTTGCTAGCGTTTTATCGCCGTAGACCGGGAATCCGTAACCATACCCACCATCCTCGAGTCCCAGATGGGAGAGGACGATGATGGCATTAGCTCCGGCTGCCTTGATGTCATCCCAGTAATGAATAATGGAGGCGGCTGGATCTTTGAAGCATAAGCCGGCTGTTGCCGATTGGATCGTGATAAAGGGGGTTTCCTGGGTGGTCACACCGATGATCCCGATCACAGCCTGGTTGCCAGGTGCGCCTACGGTGACGGTGGTCCAGGGAACGGCAAAGGTGGGTGAAGTCCAGCCAGCCGTATCGCACGAGCCGGTGTCGCTGATCACAATATTTGCTGATACGTATGGGTAAGCCGCTTCCAACGTGCGGCTCATCAGGATAGTCTGACCCCAATCAAACTCATGGTTGCCGAAAGTCGCCGCACCATAACCCATTAGGTTGAAGATATCGATGGTCGGCTTACCTTTCTGGATGTTGGAGAGCAGGCTGCCTTGCATTTCATCGCCAGCGTCCAGCAAGAGGGTGTTGGAAATACCTACGGCTGCACGGACAGTGTTAACCGTAGTGGCAAGCCGAGCCATGCCCGGGTAGCTACTGGCAGGATTGGGTTCGAGAGTCCCGTGCACGTCATTGGTGTGCAAGACCGTAATCGTGGCGATATCATCTGTTGGTTGATTTTTAGTTGGAGATCTGGGTGATGCAATTACCGAGGTGGGTAAGATCATGCTAAATAGCATGATTACAAAGATCAATTTGCGAATAGCGTTTTGCATAATAATCCTCACTGTAGAAATTAGGGTTTCTTTGCTTGAATTTTTTAATCCCGACCGTTCGTTCAAAAAGCGAAATACTATCCTTCTTTCCGGGTGCGATGATGAGTTATAAAATGCTTTTGCCTCCTTATCTCTTCAAATCGTGATTATTGGTTCACATGAATAGAAATTTGATCGCATCACCTCCTCGATTTGTTGGTAGATCGTCCATTACACTGTCGTTATGAAATTGAGAAAGCATTTGTGAGGCTGGTTCCGCTAGTGACTCCTAGCAAGCTTCCTCCTCCGAGATCAAAAGACCGTCGGAGCTTGCTTATTGACACTAATAAAGAATATAGCATATTCAAAACCGGATGTCAACGGAAAGCTTAATGAGTTTCCTTAAAAAAACAATTATTTACGAGTTTTCTTGATTTATGGGTTCAACTTGAGGATGGTCGTATGGATGCTATAATAATGATTGGATTAGCTTGAAATAATCTCTGCCCTGACCAAACAGGGCATTCAAGTCATCACGGTCTGATGCATGTAGAAAGGGTACAACTATGACAGAACTTGCATTCTCTCTCATCGGCGAACCGACACCAACCCTTACTCGGTTATTGGATGCGTTTCAAAAGCTGCATAATGTCCATATCCGTCTGGTTAAGATGACCTGGGATAATGCCTGGCCAGAATTACTCACTTATGCTTTATATGGAAAAGGTCCGGATGTTTCGCATGTCGGATCAACTTGGGCCAGCAGCCTGATCGGCATGAATGCCTTGCGCCCGTTTAACCGAGTAGAGGTGAAGAGTACCGGAGGGCCGGAAGTATTCCTTCCACAAGCCTGGCAGAGTGTTTTAATGCCAGATCTGCCGGAGATCTGGGCTATCCCGTGGACAACCTATACTTTCGTGATCTGCTACCGACGTGACCTCCTTCAAAAGGCTGGAATCAATGAGGTGGACGCCTTCGCCTCAGAGGGTGCTTTGGATCGCACTCTGAGCAGCATGCAAGCTGCTGGTATCCGGACTCCCTGGGTTGTGCCGATAGATCCTGCCCATATCGACACATTACATTTTGTTGCCAGCTGGGTATGGGGGGCAGGCGGCGAGTTCGTTGATGCGGTGGGTCGACATATCCTCTTTGCTCAACCAAACAGTCTACGAGGAATAGAGGCATATTTTACTTTGTTGCGCTACCTGGATCCAGAAGCCTGGCGTTTAGATGGGGATGGCGCTGAAGCTTGTTTTACCAGTGGGAAAGCTGCCGCGACGATTGTCGGTGCTGATCGCCCGTACGCGTGGCTTATGAATAGGACGGTCGCCCCGGAGGTATTTAATAATTTGGGAGTAGCGGTAATGCCGGGAGTGCCATGGATTGGGGGTGATAACCTGGTGATCTGGCGCCACACCCAGGGTTTATTGGATGTCGAACGATCTGCGGTAGGATTGGTTAATTTCTTGGTCAGTCATGCTACTCAAACTACGTACTGCCAGGGTGAGGAAGTATATCTCCCCACCCGCGCGGATGCTCTCCCGGACTTACCAATGCCTGGGTCATCTTTATCGCAAGTCGTGGTTAAATCTCTGCAAACGGGACGTTCCTATCCTGCTATCCCCATGTGGAGCAAGATTGAACACCAAACCAGCACGATTTTAGGGCAGATCGGTCTGGACATATTGGATGGTACACCGGTGGAGACGGCTGTTCGTAGACATCTGGAACCTCTCGCCAACCGCCTGGAAGCAGCTTTAGGGAGATAGAATGATGATTACCAACAACCGACTGGGATTACACTTTTTGGATGGGTTAAATTGCCAACTAATCCTGTTGGAGAATGCTTTATCCCTGGCAAAGGTGAGTGTCACTTTATTGAAAGGCAAGCGAAACCTGCTCGAGGGAAATGTCAGCAGGGTAGGAGTTCAAGGTCCTGATAGGATTGAAGACGTATTCGGGATAGGACAACGTTGGATTGTAAGTGGAGTTAGCAGCGAACGCGACGGAATCGAGATTCGGCAGGTTCTCACGATTGATACCTACCCACAATGGCCGGATGCCTTTATCCTACAATGGACATTCGAGAACCTGGGGAATAAACCCCTTTTATTCGACCGCATGGATTGCCCTATCCTGGGTATATCGGACTGGGGGAAGATCAGCCGGCGATCAGGCGGGCCTTGGTCATTCCAGGGCGCGGCGGTTGAATGGGGGCAGGATTTTTCTTTTTACTTGCCGGAAAAATTTAAACGCGATAATTACCTGGGGCACCTAGAGGGAGGAGAAGGTGGTGGTATCCCTCTGGTCTATTGTTGGGATCCTCAATGGGGGATTGCCCTTGCGCATATAGAAACCTTGCCGAAAAACTGGTATATGCCAGTGACTTCTGATCAAAAGGGTGGAGTGACAATGGCATTACAAGACCGGCAAAGTAAGTCCATCGAGCCTGGAGGAAATGTCCGAGGATTGCGCACGTTAATATCGCTCCACCAGGGTGATTTTTATGCGCCTCTATCTCTCTACCGTGAGGTGCTTGCCCGGCAGGGAATAAAACCAGCCCAAAGTCATTCACAGGATTACGAACCTGGGTGGTGCTCATGGGGATATGAGTTTGATGTGTTGCCGAATGAGATAACCGGAGTATTACCCAAATTGAAGGATTTAAACCTCCATTGGTTGTGCTTGGACGATCGGTGGTTCGACAACTATGGGGATTGGAACCCGCGTTCGGATACATTCCCAGGTGGTGGAGCGCAAATGCGCCAGATGGTGGATCAGATCCACCAGGCAGGAGCCCAAATACAGGTTTGGTGGTATCCCCTGGCAGTAGAGGATGGCGATGGCGGTTATGCCAGCCATGTTTACGGTTTACCCGAGATTGTTCGCCAGCACCCCGATTGGTTCTGCTTGAACGAAGATGGCAGTGTGGCGCGGAATAACCGTGGGCTGGCTATTTTCGATCCATCTCTCCCTGAAGTCCAGGAATATATCGCGGGGCTAACCCGGCGTTTCATAATGGATTGGGATTTTGACGGACATAAATTGGACAATATCTATACCGTCCCTGCCTGCTATAATCCTACTCACCACCACCAGCGGCCAGAGGAATCCATTGAAGCTCTGGCAGAGGTTTATCGAATCATTTTAACGATAACCCATAGCCTGAAGCCTCAGAGTGTCGTACAAATATGTTCATGTGGGACTCCCCCAAATAATGTCTTAATCCCTTATATGGATCAGGCAGTGACGGCTGACCCGACCAGCAGCGCGCAGGTTCGACAACGGATCAAGTTCTACAAAGCATTACTTGGACCTCAATCGGCTGTATCTGCTGACCACGTTGAGCTCTCCGATGGTGGGATGGATTTTGCCTCTACAATCGGACCAGGGGGGATCCCAGCCACAAAGTTTGTTTGGCCCGAGGATCCTGTTGTAAGAGGACGGGTAAGGGAATGGCAGGGTTTATCGAATGAAAAAGAAATGTATTGGAAAAAATGGCTGGAAATCTACCGGACGACCCACTTATCCGATGGAGAGTATTTAAATTTATATGATTTAGCATTTGATAGACCCGAGGCGCATGTCATTCGCAAACAAGATTGCCTATACTATGCCTTTTTTACAAGCCGGAAGGAGAATACATTCCACGGACCGGTAGAGTTACGCGGCTTAAATCCCAGATCGTACCGTTTATACGATTATGTTCAAGATCGATGGTTAGGAATCGTAGAAGGTCCACGGGCAGTCTTAGAGATAGAGTTTGAAGGAAGTTTATTGGTTAAGGCAATTCCGGAAGTGCCATCGATTTAGTGTAATTAATATTATGCGTATAGATAATCGGGAGGATGGTCATGGATGAGCGTGGTGCATTTACCAGAGAAGAAATCCAAACCCAACCGGAAGCCTGGTCAGCGGGACTTGAGGTATTAAATGGAAGCCGTAGTAAATTGGAACCGTTTCTCCCCACCGGGAAATACGCACAAGTGATCTTTACCGGTTGCGGTTCTACTTACTATCTATCCTTGGCCGCGGCGGCATTACTACAAGGATTAACCGGGCAGTGTGCACGCGCCTGCCCAGCGTCCGAGCTCTGGTTTTACCCAGGATCTTCTTACCCGACCTCTGGGCGAGTGTTATTGGTGGCGGTCAGCCGCTCGGGGGAGACGACTGAAACGTTACGCGCGTGCGATGCCTTCAAAGCCAATGGACGGGGAGATATTATCACCCTTTCCTGTTACCCGGATCAACCCCTGGCAACGATGGGTGATCTAAACCTTATTTTGCCTTCCGGCGCTGAAAAAAGCGTGGCCCAGACGCGCGCGTTCTCAACTCTCTACCTTGCAACAGTTGCGATGGCAGTTTTATGGTCTGGGCGCGGTGACCTGTATGGGGAATTAGGCCAGTTACCGGCGTTAGGAAGGCTTATTTTGGATAAATATGCTCCTATAGCACGCCAGTTGGGGCAAGATATGAGTCTGGACCGCTTTTATTTCCTCGGCTCTGGTCCACGGTATGGGTTAGCCTGCGAATTGAACTTGAAGATGAAAGAGATGTCTCTCACCTTTAGCGAGCCGTTCCATTTTCCAGAGTTCAGGCATGGACCTAAATCTATGGTAACCCCTGGCGCCTTGATGGTTGGACTAATCTCTGAATTGAACCATGCTCAAGAATGGGCAGTTCTGGATGATATGCAGCGCCTGGGAGGTCGGATATTGACGCTTGGGGAAGAGAAATGTGATATCGCTTTTCATTCATCGCTGGATGAGTCTGTTCGGAACATATTGGCTCTCCCAGCTGGTCAGATGCTGGCATACGAACGCTCCCTGGCAAAGGGTTTGAACCCCGATCGACCGACCAACCTGGATACTGTCGTAAGAATTTAGTATATATTGGGAACTTATGAACACATTATCCATTGGAAAATACCGCGGGTTACAGCAGTGTTCTTTTACAAACGGCGCCATCGCCGTGATGGCATTAGACCACCGTCAAAGCTTGCGAATTGCCTTGAACCCGAGCGCGCCGGATAAGGTCAGTGATGAAGAGTTGAGCGGGTTTAAACAGGAGGTGGTATCAGTCTTGGCTCCCGATGCCAGTGCGGTATTATTAGATCCGGAATTCGGCGCGGCTCAATGCGTGGTCTCCAACAGTCTGCCGGGCGGAACCGGGTTGATCACGTCTGTGGAAGCCACCGGTTACACCGGTGATCCAACTGCCAGACAGAGCCAGGTATTGCCAGGATGGAGCGTCGCTAAAGCTCGTCGCATGGGAGCTAGCGCTATTAAATTGCTGGTGTACTACCACCCTGAAGCCGAGTCTGCACCGCAGATCGAAGCTTTAGTAAGACAAGTATCCCTGGATTGTATTAAAGAGGACCTGCTCTTCTTTTTGGAAACGCTCTCTTACTCTCCTGATCCAAGTCAGAAGAGACTCCCGGCGGGTGAACGCCGGCGAGTGGTCATTGAAACTGCCCGTCGCCTGACGATTCCCGGGGTAGACATATTGAAAGTAGAATTTCCCCTCGATTCCAAAGTTGAGGCAGATGAAAACTTGTGGGCGCGAGCCTGCACCGATCTTTCCGAGGCAAGTAACGCGCCCTGGGTATTATTATCTGCCTCGGTCGATTTTGAGACCTTTTTAAGGCAAGTGGCAGTCGCCTGCCGGGCCGGTGCAACGGGGGTGGCAGTAGGTCGGGCGGTCTGGCAAGAGGCGCCTGCGCTGAGAGGAGAGGAGCGCCAGCATTTCTTAGAAAAGGTGGCCCGTATACGTATGAGGCGTTTGTCAGCTTTGTGTACAGCCCTGGCGCGCCCGTGGATGGAGTTCTACACACCCGTCCAGGCAGGATCGGATTGGTACCTGGGTTATTAGCCTGATACGAGACACACTTCCTGATGGGTGATAAACGTTTTGATCTGGTTGTGGTGGGTGAGATAAACCCCGACTTAATCTTAAGCGGGGATGTAGATCCGGTTTTTGGGCAGGTTGAAAAACTGGTCGATCAGGCCACCCTGTCTATTGGTAGCTCGTCTGCGATTTTCGCTTGTGGGGCAGCGCGCCTGGGGTTGAAGGTGGGATTTATCGGAAAAATCGGTCAGGATGAATTTGGCCGTTTCATGATAGAGTCGATGGATAAGCGCGGCGTGGATACCGCCGGAATATTGATTAATTCGGATATCCCCACGGGTTTATCGGTGATCCTCACCAAGGGCAGCGACCGGGCAATCTTAACTTTCCCGGGGACGATTCCATGCCTGCGTTACACGGATATCGATCCAGGTTTGATCGCCCAGGCGCGTCATTTGCATGTCGCCAGCTACTTTATCCAGGAGGCTTTACGCCCGGATCTACCCAAACTGTTCGATCTGGCTCACCAGTATGGTTTGACGGTATCTCTCGATACCAATTATGACCCGGAGGAGACATGGGATAGTGGTTTAGAGGAAGCATTACGTAGGGTTGATATCTTCTTCCCAAACGAGGTTGAATGCTGCGCGATCGCCCAAAAGCCTGATCTGTTCCAAGCGTTGGACTACCTGGCTCAGCAGATCGGGGTGGTGGTGGTTAAACGCGGGGCGCAGGGGGCCATCCTGAAGAGCGCCGGGCAAGTTTTCGAGGCTAAGGCTATCCCGGTGCAAGTGGTGGATACGGTCGGGGCGGGTGATTCATTTGATGCCGGGTTCTTGTATGGTTATCTCTCAGGTTGGGATCCGGAACGCGCCCTGCGGCTGGGAGTGATCTGCGGTGGATTATCGACACGCAAGGCGGGCGGCACTACCGCACAGGCGACTTTGGAGGAAGTTCTAGCCTATCTATAACACTCGCCTTATGGCTGATTGTGATTAGGACACGGAATATATGCTTCGATCGGTTCAGCTTTGATAAAAACCTATGGTTATCTATTATCGATTTAGATATCTCGAGGTCGTTTAATGAGACATTTGAATGAAATCATCCGTACCCTGATAGACTTACGCCAGGCTGGTAAAGCGCAAATTACCTTGCTGGCGGTCTGTCCGAACTCGGTGGCTGTACTCGAGGCAGCTATCAAAGCAGCCTCGCTCAACAACAGTATTATGTTATTTGCGGCTACCCTCAACCAAGTCGATTTGGATGGAGGATATACAGGTTGGACTCCGGTAGAATTCGTACGCCAGATACACAACCTGGCAGTGAAATACGCCTGGGATGGGCCCTTGTATCCTTGCCTGGATCACGGCGGTCCCTGGTTAAAGGATCAGCATACGCTGGATCATCTCTCTTATGAGGAGACAATGCGGCGGGTGAAAGACAGCCTGGTCGCCTGCCTGGAAGCAGGTTACCAACTTTTACATATTGATCCCACTGTTGACCGCAACCTACCTGCTGGTGAGTCTGTCCCCCTCGGGGTAGTGGTCGAACGGACGATTGAATTGATTGAGCATGTCGAACGGGAACGAAAGCAACGTAGCCTACCACCGGTTGCCTATGAGGTGGGCACAGAAGAAGTGCACGGTGGCCTGGTTGATTATATTCGTTTTGAGCAGTTCCTGGCATTCTTGCGCGACCGGTTGCGTGCTAAAGGATTAATGGAGGCCTGGCCATGCTTTGTGGTAGCCCAGGTGGGAACAGACTTGCATACCACGTACTTTGATCCGGCTGCTTCCCGCCGGCTATACCAGACCCTTTCCCCACTGGGCTCATTGGCTAAGGGTCATTATTCGGATTGGGTGGAAAATCCACATGAATATCCGGTGACCGGCATGGGGGGCGCCAATGTTGGCCCGGAATTTACCGCTGAGGAGTACCTGGCACTCAAGGACCTGGAAAATAAGGAGATCTCCCTGTGCCGGAACAGGGCAGGCTTAGAGCCAGCCGGATTCATGCAAGCTTTGCAGAGTGCCGTGGTGGAGTCCGGTCGCTGGCAAAAGTGGCTACTACCCGAAGAGCGCAGCTTTGATTTCACAGCTCTCAAGCCAGATCGTAAGGAGTGGCTACTCCAGACCGGATCGCGCTATACCTGGACCGACCCGCGCGTGATGGCAGCCCGGCAGAAATTGTATGCCAATCTTTCCCTGGCCAGACCTGATCCCCATGGATATGTCGTTGATAGGATTGTGAGGGTGATCGATAAATATATCAACAGTTTTGGTTTATTCGATTCAAACCGTTTATTTATGTAAGGGTGGGAAAATTATCAAATCCAAGGGAAATATACAATAAAAGGTAACTCTTACTAGTTTCGTTCAAACCGTTTTTATGGTAAACTGAATGTATCCGTTGAGATTATTCTTTTCTTAAACGCATCAATCATTTCTGCAGTATCCACACCTGGGAGGGACGTATGCCTGACGAAAAGCAAGATGACAAGAACGACGAAAAGTTTAACGAGAAGGAAATGGAAAAGCAAGAAGAGAAAAAGCCCGAGGAAAAGAATTGGGATGAGAAATGGCGCCGTGATCCACTAAGTGCGGTCGTATGGGCAGGCATTTTCATCTGGGCAGGATTGGTGTTGATTGCCAATAATGCTGGCTGGTTGAAGAACCTGCAATTGAAGGCGATTCAGATCGAGGGTGTCAATGTATCTGGCCTGGAGGCCTGGTCGTTGATCCTGCTGGGGGCAGGCGTGATCGTCCTGATCGAGGTCGCCATACGATTGCTGGTTCCAGCATTCCGCCGACCTGTGGGTGGAAGCATTTTCTTCGCATTAATCTTGATCGGGGTCGGGCTGTCGAATATGTTCAAATGGGACATCATCTGGCCTATCATCCTGATCGCCCTGGGTCTCTCGATATTACTGCGCGGGATGCTGCGCGGGAAGCCGAATCCATAAAGTAGGAAAACAGAGTTCTTAAATTTTTCCTGACCGCTCTTCAGTAAGGAGGGCGGTTGTTGTGCGTTGAGGGCGCTGGCGGGATAGGCTTTTTACAATCGATCGAAATTAAACGTGTTAAACTCATCCCACCAATACTTCAGAGATGTCCACCACTTCTCGCGACCGATGCAGCGGAAATAAGGGGGGGTGAAAGCCCGGATCAAATCACCGATACGATAACGCGCCAGGATGGGGGTGGAGACGATCAATCCGCCCATCTCGCCCGGGCGCATCTCATGTAGCATTTTAACCCCAGAGGGTGTCTCAACCTCGAAGAAAAACAAGTCATAATTGGGCGTCCAGGCGCGCTGGTTGTCCAGCTGCTGACCGAACATACCTTCGGTAGCGCCATAAATCTCACGGATGGCAGCCGGTCCATAGGTGGCATGCAGAGAAGCCTGGTAGTGGGTGTTGATCCCCGGCACGCTGCCCAAGGTCATGATCTGAGTCTTCCAGAGGTCTTTGGGATACACCTTATGCATCTTGTGCATATACTGGGCGAAGCGGATCGCCGTTGGGCAAACCCCTCCCACCAGGGTGACATTTTGGTCTTTGCATTTCTCATACGCCAGCCCGAAGCGTTTTTCCCAGTCCTTAACGGATTTACCACCGCCCAGGGCATCGATCTCCTCCTGACCGGGGACTGAGCGGATAGGAGTAGTGGTGGATACATGGCGGGTGTAAATCCCTGAGCTGTAGCCATATTCCAATTCCCGATCACCTACTTTGATCTTCCCTACCACGGAGGGGAAATTTAAATTGAGGTTGACGCCTGCAAAGAGGTCGAACCGCTTGGTGGCAACGACGTAATTCATCATCGCTCTTCCGGCGCTGACCCGCATACGCATATCTGTGGGAGTCATGGGGATAAATTTCGATTCGCCTTTCGTGGTGCCACGCGTAATCGCCCAGCCGATCGGATCTTCCCAAAGGAGCAGATTGATCTCCCCTGCCATGACACGGTCGATTAAGGGCTTATATTCTTCATAACGAACAATAGGGAAAGCGCGCCGGTAATCTTCCAAAGTGTCGATTTGGGCTGCACCGTGTTGTTTCCCATATTCTGTTTTGGCATAATCGGCTAAAAACTTACGCAAGATGGCTTGTTGGGCTTTGGCTGGATCTTGGATTGATTCATGCCAGGGTTGAAGGAGAGCCTTGACCATTTGTGCGCCGGCTTGGGGATCTATGTTCATCGATGATATCCTCCTATGTGATTTTCTATATGATGGCTATACTAACGTCATTTTACAGTCTTTTTTAGAAGGGAACAAGCGATCTGGTTGCATTATATAATGAATGGACGGTTATAATAAAGTCATACCACTTCGAGCGACCATTAACCCCAATGTAAATTATCCATAAGGAGGAACAATATAAATATGAAGGTGGTTGTAAAAATTACCGGGATCATGATTGGCTTAATCCTGGTCGGATTCTTACTCATACAACTTATCCCATACGGACGCAACCATACGAACCCACCTGTGACACAAGAACCAGCCTGGGATACTCCTCAAACCAGGGAGTTGGTGAAAAGAGCCTGTTTCGATTGCCATAGCAATGAGACAACCTGGCCCTGGTACTCAAACATCGCGCCGGTATCCTGGCTAGTTTTCCGTGATGTAGTTGACGGACGCAGGCGGTTGAATTTTTCGGAACGGAATCGTCCTCGTTTTCGATCAGGAGATATGGTTGGTATCGTTTTAGAAGGTGAAATGCCACCCAGTTTTTACCTGCCGTTGCACCCATCTGCCAGACTTTCAGCATCCGAGAAGCAATTATTGGTAAAAGGTCTCACAGCCACCCTTGGTAATCCGTAGGGGATTTTTTATCATTTTATCCATATTGAGGTTTTTACTTCGTGAAACTCTTTCTCCGGTCAACTAAGATCGGTTCTGAATCAACGTTAACGACCCAAAAGCGGAACTTCCGTAACGTGCAAATCGACGCGATCGGCGTTGGATTGGCGAGTGCAGCCAGTCCTTTCCTACCGGTTTTTCTTACGCGCTTGGGCGCAAGCAATATCCAGGTGGGCTTGCTTACCTCTATGCCGGCTTTTACAGGGTTATTCCTGGCTCTCGTGATCGGCAGCTTCTTACAAAGACGGCGGAATGTTGTCCCCTGGTTCAGCACAGCGCGCCTGTTGGTCATTTCTTGTTATGCCATGACCGGGATTGCGCCGTTCCTGGTCCCACGGGGATTGGCAGTACAGACGGTGCTGCTCATTTGGGCGGTCGCTACTCTCCCACAGACGATCGTGGCGGTATGTTTTTCGGTGGTGATGAATGCCGTGGCGGGACCGGAGGGGCGTTATGATCTGATGAGCAGACGTTGGTCTATTTTGGGTTTGACAACCTCGATCGCTGTGGCGGTGGTTGGGAAAGTTCTAGATAGTATCAATTTTCCGATCAATTACCAGATTGTGTTTATGAGTTTATCGGTGGGGGGTTTGATCAGTTTCTATTTTTCAAGCCATATTGTGTTGAAGGATGTTGAGCCTCCGGTCCTGGTCAAGAGCGAATCGTTTAGGGGACGTCTCAGGTCTTATAGCAAGTTAATCCGCAGCCAACCAGCGTTTGTCAATTTTGCAACACGGCGCTTTGTCTATTTGACTGGCTCTGCATTGGCAGCTCCTCTATTTCCCTTGTATTTTGTGCGCGTGATCCAGGCCAGTGACTATTGGATTGGCTTAATCAGTACAGCTCAGTCGGCGATCCTGTTAGTGGGGTACTTTTTTTGGGTGCGCCAATCACGCCGGCGCGGCTCACGCTTTGTCTTATTGGCGACTACCCTATTTTTATCTTTATATCCAGCCCTGACAGCAGTCACTCACCAGGTTCAATGGATTGTCGTTTACGCCGGGATAGCGGGGATTTTCCAGGCTGGTCTTGATCTGGTATTTTTCGACGAGTTAATGAGAACCGTCCCAGCGGAATATAGTGCCACGTTTGTATCCCTGGCGCAAAGCCTGCAATATTTTTCAGCCCTGATAGCACCGCTGGTAGGCACATGGTTGGCAGATTGGATTGGGATTAGTGGAGGGCTGATCATCAGCGCATTTGTCAGGCTGTTGGGTTTTATTATGTTTGCTTTGGCTAACCGCGCTCCGGTTTCCAAACCCCTATCCCCTACTGGCAACACTCCTTCGCCAGATCCCTCTGCATAATTCTTTCACTCTTTATTCTCTATTCTCATTTCTGTTAAATACCCAAGCTCAGCCAGGGCAGCCTGGATTTTTCTGGCAGCCCCAGGTTTAATGATGATTGTGGTTATGCCGAGAGGGTCGCCCAGGAAACGAGCGGCGCGTGATCCTCGTAATGCTTTGAGAATCTCTGGGGAGGATACTCGCAACACCAACACTTGCTCCATACGAGCCTCAGTTCCATGTGCTTCCCACCGTTCCAGGGTTTTTACCAGACTGGGTGGAACAGGTTGGGCATAACGGCGCAGCAAGGCCAATAACTGGTTGATGGACAAGCCTTGCTGACGGGAGCGTTCAAGAGAAGCGGGTGTAAGACGGTAGGTATACAGTCCGTTTTTTTCGCCCTCCCAGTTGCAAAAACGGGAGATCTGATAGCGGGTTGCGCGGGGCGCCAGGCGTGGAATGCGCAAGCGTGCATCGGATAAGGCTTTTATGATCTCTTCTTCAGCAGGTAAACCTTCGGGTGCGGTCCCGTTTAGTAACGTCATAGCCCATTTAGAGAAGCGGAAGGCAGTCGGGGCTGCATCGGGGGCGGAGGATGACAGATCTGTCATCCCAAGCCAGTGCAGAGGTCCTGTAATGATATAACGGATCAACTCACCATCCACCTGGTCCCAGTGCTCGAAGCCGCGCAGGTATTCTCCGGTGCGTTCGGCGCGGATAAACCAGGAATCATAATCACCAGCCGGCCGTTGGAAATCAGGGGTAGTTTCGTGAACGGCTGTCACGAAAGATGGCAGGCTCCACCAGGTTTCATAGGGTACAGTAGACAGGAAGTCCAAGATGAGGCGTCGAGCGCGCAGAGGATCATTTTGCCATTCACCCTCCGCTACCAGACCAGGGATCAGGCGGAGATCATTATATGTAGTACTTTCCAGCCAGGACTTCGCCAGGTGTGCCAGGGCTTGGGAACGAGAGGCTTCCAGGAATTGCCGGGTGGCCTCGGGTTGGGGTAGGCGATTGGCGTCCAGTAGACCAGCAGATGACAGTAAATGGGATAAGGAGTC
>Ga0153916_10001476_pt1 | contig 16899 bp, 13 predicted proteins | sample Opewatmetagenome_FD_109642 | JGI IMG/M metagenome (GOLD analysis project Ga0153916, IMG submission 109642) | Freshwater wetland microbial communities from Ohio, USA - Open water 3 Core 3 Depth 4 metaG | ecosystem: Environmental > Aquatic > Freshwater > Wetlands | place: USA: Ohio, Lake Erie... | reverse complement strand
TCCTCTCTCATGCTCCTCTGGGAAACCGTACGAGGCAGCCACCCAGACCTGTTCTCTCTCGCAAGCAGGGCCCCCATCTTGTTCGGTCTTGCATTTGTTGCGATTTCTATGGCAGCACTGTTCTGGATCTTCAGAACCGGCAGACTCTCATTGCCCATGGGACTGGGCTTCACGGGAGTCTTCCTCTTCTTGATTCAGAACTTCGCTTCACAAGTACTGCTCGAATCCCTCACACCCTATATGCAGATACTTGCAGCAGAGGCATATCTGATTCTGGGGGCTTCTCTGTCAGCGGCCGCATTGCTCCAGAGACCGAGTATTGCCTCCTCGCCTATAGATGGAAATCACGGGGCTCCGTTGCCACCGACTGCCGGCGCGTGAGGAGCTATGGTCTGTATTGCTTCCTCTGTGATTTCCTCTATTCCCTGATGAGCATAGTAGATATCATACACAGTCTTGAACATGCCACCAAGCGCCAAGAGCTCGTCATGGGTGCCTTCCTCTACAATCTTGCCATTGTCGATTACAATAATCTTCGAGGCATTCACGATTGTCGTCAGCCTGTGTGCTATTACCACTGTCGTGCGTTTGGCGAATAGCTTACTCTGCGCATCTTGGACAAGCGACTCAGAGTAGGCATCCAAGCGGCTAGTTGCTTCGTCAAGGACAAGTATTCGAGGGTTAGCCAACATGGTTCGAGCAATCGTAATCATCTGCCTTTGACCAGCACTGAGATTCTTTCCGCTCTCCAGTATGGGTGTCCCGTAACCAAGAGGAAGACCCTTGATGAACTCGTCGGCCCCGATTGCTTGACAAATCTCTTGAACCTCACTGTCTGAGGCAGACGGGTGACCGTAGCAGATGTTGTCCATGATTGTGCCATCGAAGAGATACGGCTCCTGCGGAATAAGTGACACCGCCTCGTGGAGTGACTTGAGTGTTACATGACGGATGTCCTGGTCTCCAATCAGAATCTTTCCCTCCTGCGGATCGTAGAATCTGTTGATAAGAGCGGCAATCGTCGATTTTCCAGCCCCGGTGTGACCCACCAATGCAACAGTTTGTCCCGGTTCTACCGAGAAGCTTACTCCCTTGAGCGCGTGGACGTTGCTGGTCGCCTTCGCAGCAGAACCTTGGCCCATGAAAGATGACGAGTCTTTGGGTACGGCTGAAGGGTCGGTCCTTGCACGCTGAGGCGGCGGTGCTACCATCATCCCTGTGCCTCCGTGTCCCATCGGAGGACCCATGCCTCCCTGTCTGGTCATGAGACTCATGCTGGAATCGGCATCTGGTTTGCCATAGGAGAATACGACGTTCTCAAAGGTGATACCGTCGCTTGCTTCCTTGAGAGGCGTGGCATCTTGAGCATCCCGTATTCCGGGCTTTGCTTCGAGAACATCTGAGATCCTGTCCATCGATGCGAGTGATGCCTGAACTTGGGCAGCCATCATAACTAGAGCGAGAAGCGGCCACATGAAACGGTTCACCAGTGTAATTCCCAGGAAGATCTGGCCGTAGGTAAGAAGTGGCAAAGAACCCACGGCAAGCGAGCCTGCCATGAAGAGCACAGCTGACACCCCAATCATTGCGACCGAGTTCATGAGTGGCTGCATTGCGCTCATGAGCATCATGAATCTGAAACCATATCGGTAGGATTTCTTGTTGAGTTCATAGAGCGTGCCAGCCAGTTCGCCCTCTCTGTTGAAAGCCTTAGCCACATGAATACCGCTGAGGTTCTCCGCGATTTGGCCTGACACCTGCCCCATTGCTCTCTGCGAAGCCAACATGATTCTCTGACCGACTGTGCCGAAAAGAGCGGCAATGGCGGCGATTCCTGGAACAACGACCAAAGAAGTGAGGGCGACGATTGGCGACGTGACCCAGAGAATAAGAAACGTCATGACCAGCAAGAGAATCTGGCCTGCAAACTGGATCAGCACTTGGATGCCTATGCTAAGGTTCGCCGTGTCCGAGGTCACTCGCGATGTCACATTTCCGCTTTGCTGCGACTTGTGATACGACAGGTCAGCTTTCACTAGGTGATCGTACACATCAGCCTGCACGGTCCGAACCATGCCAGCCTGTGCGCCTGAGAGAATCCAGTTGAATGCACCGTTGAATATCCAGCTCCCGAGCTTTATCCCGAGATACAGGAATGTTATGAAGAAGAAGACCCGTACCTCAACGTTGAAGGTCGCAGTCGGGACGATGCCAAAGTCATGTGCGAGGACATTTGCCACATAGTCAATGCCTTGCGAAAGAACAAGTGTATCGAAAACGGAGAAGAGTGTACCGATTACGGAGACAACTGCGCCAATCGCCACCGCACGCTTGAAGCCGCGCAGGTAGCCAAACATACGACGGAGCAATAGTGCCACGGGTCGGCTGCGCTTCTCACGCGAACGCGACATAATTGGCGGACCGCCAGGACCTCGCATTCCCATCACTTACCACCTCTCTGAGCCCTCGCGGGCTTTATCATGGCCGTTGCGCCAGGCAGCCGTTCAAAGATTCGACGGTAGTGTTCTGATGACTTCAACAGCTGGGCATGAGTACCCGCACCAATCAGTGTTCCTTTGTCTAGAATGAGAATGAGGTCCGACTCAACGAGAGTGCGTAGCCTCTGAGTGACTGTTATACTGGTTCTGCCAGTCATCACTTCATTCAGAGCTTTCCTCATCATGTACTCAGTTCGAGCATCAACAGCGCTGACCGAGTCGTCCAGCAGCAGTATCTCAGGGTTGTGAATTATCGCTCGGGCGATTGCAAGCCTCTGACGCTGACCCCCACTGAGCGTCATTCCCCGTTCTCCGATGACCGTGTCATACCCTTCTGGCATCTGAAGAATGAACTCCTCCGCTTGGGCTCTTCTGGCTGCGTCCTGAATCTCCTCGATGGTAGCATCTGTTCGGCCGAATGCTATGTTGTCTTTGACGCTCGCCATGAACAGAAACACATCCTGTTCAACCATGCCGACGTGTGAGCGAACTGTCTTTGTACCTACGTTCTTGAGGTCGACGCCACCCACAGTGATTCTACCTTCGGCTGGATCGTAGAAGCGAAGGAGAAGCTTGAGAACCGTGCTCTTGCCGCTCCCCGGGCTCCCAATCAGTGCGACCCTTGAGCCGCTTGGGATTGTCACATTGAGGTTCCTAAGGGCGTAACTCTCTCCCTGTGCCATTCCGCGTCCGTAAGCGAAGCTCACATTCTCAAAGACAATGTCGCCGTTCCAGTCCACGTGTGGTTCTTCGTTCTCTGGTTCGTTTAGGGGATCTCTCCAGCCCAGAATATTGACTATTCTTTGAGCGTTGACATAGCCGCCGCGAATCATCAGAAGGTTCTGTGGAAGCATGAAGCTTATTCCTTCCAGAGAAACAAGCAACCCAAGAACTTCAATGAGGGTGCCTTCAGTCATCTGGTGAAGGAGAAGAGCATAGCTTCCGTACAGGAGAGCTGTGATTGTCATACCTGTCAGGATTAGCAGGGGGGTATAGAATGCAGCCAAACGCCCCTCACGAGTGCTGATGCTTTCATAGTCCTTGGTGGCCTCCCCGAACTTTGCATTCTCTCCTTCCTCACCGTTGAATGTCCTTACAACCTCGATACCCTGGAATACTCCTTGAGATATGGATGTCAATTCCTCCATCTTCTCTGACTTTGCCTTGCGGACAGGTGCTATGCGGTTGGCATAGCGGTAGGCGAAGATGATGTACAGGGGTATGCCTACAAGAATGATAAGCGTAAACCCATAGATTGGGTATCCCCCGAAGTAGAACACGGACAAACTAGTATCAACATTCGCGAGGACAATCCCTGTTAGAACGAACGACGCAATGGCAGAGATGAAGAATCTCAAAGCAGGGTTCAGCGAGAACCGGACCCATGTTATATCCTGCATAGCAACCGATAGCATCCTCTTGCTATCCACCTCATCGTGAAATGCCATGCTATGGTTCTGGAGTGCCTCAATGAACTGCTGTCTCGCGTCTCGCTCCCAACCCAGAGTCACCACTGCCCAAGCATAGCCAACCATAAAGAACAAGACCAAGTAGGCGACGCCTAAACCCACTATCAACCAGCAAAGCTGTACGAATCGCGCCGTGATTGCATTTGAGCTCGAAAGCTCATCAACGGCTGAGCCTACGACCACCATAGGCAAGACCGTGAGGAGTGAGGAAATGAGCGTCAGAATCGTAGCCCCGATTATTACCCAGGGTCTTCTGATGAGACCGGCGAGCATGTACCGGGATGCAGACCCGTGATTCGTTGTACTGTTATTGGCCAATACTTCAGCCTCCGCTTCTAAGATTCTTAGTCGAAGTTGCGAGATTCTCTACGATTTCTTCGAGCCGCTTCAAGTACCTCTCACGATCATCGCCTTGAAGCGATTCGATTGTTCCGGGCAAGTCCTCGACAACGCCAGAGATCATCGCAAGATAGGCCGATGCCCTCTCAGCCGGATCCATCATTGAGAACCAGAACCGAGGACCTAGCAACGCCTTGCTCTCAAAGAGGTGCATTCGAGCCTCCACTTTCTTAACAACGGTTCGGCCCTTGTCCGATAGCTGGTACGTCTTGCCGCGCCCATCGCTACTAACTGATCTTATCATTCCTTTCCGTTCCATATTACCGAGAATCGGATAGACTGACCCGCAGCTAGGTTTCCACATCCCGCCGCTCCTCTCTTCGAACGTACTCATTATCTGAGTGCCATTCATCTCCTGCGAGTCAAGCATCTTGAGTATCAGGAATCTCAGAAGACCTCTTGGAACCGATTGGATCTCCTGAATCTCTTCTCGTTGCTTGTTTGTCGAGCGTGCGCTCATATGACGATTCCTCGGATTGTATCGGACGCGATATCGAACACGATAAAAACATTCGCTTTGAGGAAGCAAGAAATACCCACTAAGGGCAAGTTCATAAGACAGGTAACGCGGCACGACTGGAAAGATTGGTGGGACTTGACTTGGGTGAGAAGGCTAAGGTAAAGGAGACGCAGAAGCTCTACAGCCGCATGTGGAGGCTGCCGCGCTACAGAAGCATGGTCATTGTCATGGTTCTCTCTATTCTCCTTTCCTCACTCCTCTTAGCTTTTCTCAGATCCAGTGTTACGCCCGGCCTGTGCCTGTCTTGCGTCTTTCTACGTTACGTCTTGCTCTTGGCATTCCCGTTTTTCGTGGGGCCAGAGCTAATCTATCTTGCAACAAGAAGAAAGGGCGCCCCTCTTGACCGCAGAAGAGTGTTTGGCATGGTTGAGTTCGGAGTTCTCTTTTGGCTGGCACTTGGCACGGTAGGAGGCTTGCTTGGCTTCTTGACAGGACTCGACTCGCTTGAAACGAGGTTTTGGATGCTGGGCGCTGGTGTGATGTATCTGGTCTCCGCATTCGTTCTCAAAGCGCTAAGTGACCGCCGAACATCACGCAATCTGACCGCCGCAGCAATCCCGCCACTGCTCTGGTTCGTTATGGCCGCCGCACTAGGCTACACAGAACAGCTGGCGTTTCAGATGCCAACGTTTTGGTACCTTTCTTTCGCATCTTCGATAGTGATCTACTCCATCGCTGTTCTGATCATCTTTCGTGCTGTAAGCAGGCCTTTTGAGAGAGACCTTGGCATTGACGGCCCCCAACTGCTTCGTGCGTTCGCCCATTCATACCTATCAGACAATGCGGAACCTTTCGACAGAGCCATCAGTACCATCGCGACGCAACAGAACATTCCAGTGGAAATCATGGTCTTCAAAGAAAACCGGGGTCTTGTCGTTGTGGGTGTCGTACTTTATGTGCACCCCGGCCCATTCAGGAATGTCGGAAGCAGCTTTCTGACATCAACGATCATAGACCATATTGAATCGAAGTACGCGGTCCCGGCGTTCGTAATGCATGGTAGTTGTACCCATCACCAAAACCTTGCCAATAAGGAGCAATTCGCGAAAGTTCTAGCAAAGATAGATGAACTGATTGACACTGCTTCCACTGTCGACTCGGTATCCGGACCGCACTGGTCAGCCATGGGGAGATTCAAGGTCTGGACGATGTTCCTTGGAGACAGTGTTCTAACGATTACAACAAGTGCTCCCGAGTTTACAGATGACATCTTCATAGAAGTCGGCCGGGAAGCAGCTAAGGCAGTGCGGAATCGAGTTCCGAAGATTGCTGATGTCGCAGTTGTCGATGCCCACAATTGCATAAGCGATGAAGCAATCTCGGTAATGCCTGGAGATCCTCAGGCCACAGAGTTCATAGACTCCATGTCGAAAGCGGTCTCATCTACAATGGACAGGCCCTGGGAACGTATCAATGTCGGGGCCTATCGCATCATTCCGGATGATGTAGGAGTCAAAGATGGTATGGGGCCGGGTGGGATTGTGGCTCTTGTTATCAAGACGGCGTCTCATGAAACGGCTTTGTTGTCGGTCGACGGAAACAACATGGAATCGGGATTCAGAGAAAAAGCAATAGCATCTCTCAAGTCCCTCGGGTTTGACCAAGCAGAGATTGTGACAACAGATACCCACATTGTGAATGCGGTATCCCTATCGAGCAAAGGCTATCCTCCTGTTGGTAGGCTGAAGCCAGAGGAGATTCTTGGTAACATAGATGAGGCCGCCGTCAAGGCTAGAGAGAGAATCACAGTCGTCAAAGCCGGTTTCAACTTCGGAGAGGTGAAGGGACTCATGACCTACGGAGTGAAGGGATACGATACTCTGACCGAGGACGTTGCTGAGGCAAGCCGTCTCGCCAAGCGCGTCGGCGTCGCATCCGCGGGGCTCACGATTCTCCTGTCAGTACTTCTCACTTTCTTAGTTTAGCGAGGAAGCAAGGGCACCATACACATATGCCCAACCCGAAGTATTAATGTACCATCGTGAACAGAATACCCATCTCGGCAGGTGCAACAGTTGAGTAAGAAGCGAGTGCTTGTTTGCCTAACAGGAGCAAGTGGATCGATATACGGACTCAAACTGGTGAGGGCATTGAAGCGTCTTGGTCATGAAGTGCATCTGGTTGTAAGCAAGTGGGGCGCAGACACACTTCTGCACGAGACCGACGTAACTGTCGAGCAACTAGGTGCGGAGGTCGACACAGTCTATGACGAGCACGACTTATCAGCGGGTCCGGCCAGTGGTAGCTTCCATCTAGACTCAATGGCCGTCGTGCCGTGCTCAATGAAGACATTGGCAGGCATAGCACACGGGTACGCGGACAATCTGATAACAAGGGCAGCCGATTGTTGCCTCAAAGAAAGGAAGACTCTCGTGCTCGTGCCAAGGGAGACACCTTTGAACCTCATCCATATTCGCAATATGGAGCTCGTGACAGAGGCTGGCGCCATTGTCCTGCCTGCGAGCCCTGCATTCTGGCACAAACCCGATACCGTCGAGGAACTCGTTGACTCCATTGTTGATCGCATCTTGGTTCATATGCACGTTATTGCCAAGCCAACGATTGAATGGAAAGGCCCGAACGGTGTGGAGAACGAATAGTGCTCCTTTGCAGAACGTTACAGAAGCTCGCTCGACATAGTATTGCTGGAGCCTACTGCAGATAGAGCCCTATCGTGAGAGTGTGAGAGCAGTATCTGCAATTCACAGCTTTTCTTTCTTCTAGCGCCTGCACCTGCTCCGCATCAAAGGGCGCACCACATCTCAGACAGATCCATGAATCCATGCTCTCAGCCAGCTCATCAATGGTGATGGGTAGCATCGCGATATCTTCGCCGAGTGCATCAACCTTTACCTGAGCATGTCGGCCGGTCTCGGGGCCGCTAATCAGAAACACGACGGCAACCTTCTTGCCCGTGTACTTACCCTCGGCGTAGCCCCTGATCGTGCCGATGAACTCTGCGTTGACCACTTTCTCGTCCCTGTCAACTATGTGGAAGTTCTTTGCAGGCAGAAGCTTCTCAGCTTTGGTGAAAAGCACGCGTGCGTTCCACTCCATGATCTGTTCCTGATTGGTCTTTGTTAGATTGGTCAGCAGCAAGTCGAACTCTTTCGATGTCTTGTCGGAGGGCTTGAGCAAATCACAAACAGACCGGATTATGTACGGCTCAACTTGTAACGTGTGCAGCTGATCGCGGAAGTCTATGTATGAGACAGTGGCAACAACTTTGCCCTGCACGCAGTCTTTTGTAGGAAACAGAGTGAACTGGGGGCTGCGAAAGCCTCCAACTTCTACTCGCGGGATGGATTTGACTGTCTCACCTGCCATTTCCATACAATCCTGAGGGAATGCAACTATGCTCACAGTGACGTTTGTCACAACGTAACCCGTGTCGTTCTTCACTTTGACTTTGTAATCAAACTTGCCGCCAATGATATCACATCCGCGCGCTACCTTCACTTCCTCGATCCTCTCTTCCATAGGTTGAACAAGAGTCTCAGTGTGGGCCTCAGGTTCTGGCTCCGGAGCTTCGACAGGGGGCCTCGCTCGCTCTGCTTGAATCTCTGTATAGGCGGCGCGCATCGCCTCAGCATGATCATGTGGAACATCCAGAACAATCTTTCCGTGAAGGGGACACAAGAGAACTACTCGGGACTCCCGTCCAGACTCCTTTGCGTATACGAGACCCAGAGGCTCGTAGCACTCAGGACACTGATACAAATGAACATACATCTTCACGAGTGTCTTTTGGTCAAGGTTGGGTACAAAGAATCGCTTGGTCCGATGTCCGTTTCGGCAATCCAGGTCAAACTCGGAGAGACCTCTTCGATTCTCGACGTCACGCAACACAAGGGGCATGTTGCACCTTTGGCAAGTAAGACTTCGAACTATTGAGGGCTCACGATCTATGCCTGGTTCTCTCTCCTTGACGTACTTGAAAACCTCTACAGGGACCGATCGCTCCTGAACTCCGTGAATGGGACAAACTACATCGAAGTCGATACCCCGACGCGTTTCTCTGGCATCAAGAATATGAGTAAGAAGGCCGCAGTCGGTGCAGGAAAGAAGAGCCGTGGCAATCCGGTCCTTGACGCTATCATTCCAGACAATCGGGATAACGCGGTCTATGCAATGACTGTTACTAGGACTACTGCACCGGAATCTGTAACCGGTTTGGAACTCCTCGACTGAGCGTATGGCAAGTGGCCTACCGGTGGAGCGAGAGATCAGCATTGCCCTCACAATCGCATCTGGCGGAATCTCCTCGACGGCTTCCTTGAGAATAGGCAGAATGCTTGTTGGCACATCCTTCTTCAACAGGCCGTGCTCGGGACACGAGGTAATCACTCTTGCTTCATCACGTCGCTCTTCAATACGCGACACCGCCCCTGGAAGGCCGCAGATATCACAGTAGGCGATTCGCTGGAGTATGCTCTTCAATAGCGGGGCCTCAGTTGAGCGAGGAACATACCTTGTAGATCTGTGGCCGTTTGGACATCGTATGAATAGTTCAAGAATACCACGTCTCTCGGAGATTTCGCTCACAGCATACGTCTGTCCACATTGAGGACACCTGAATGAGTCTATAATCGACTTGGGACTATCAACGTCTCCACCCGCCAAGACGACTGCAGGTGCAAAAGCTAGGGGATACTCTCTCTTCTGCGGACCGTGAATCGGGCAGAGAAATGTGCTATATACCTTGATGCCTGCAGTCTGCGAATCTATGAGACTCATGTTGAGACCGCACTCAAGGCAGACGTACATCTTCTTGAACAGGTCATTCGTCATTTCCTTTGCTTCGTGCTCAGCTACCCTTCTGACACCTCTGTGACCGCTAAGACACTGTACGTCCATTGTCAGTATCATGTCATGAAGGTCTGCGCTGCGGACGTAGAGGGGCTCATTACATCTTCTGCACGAGAACATATGATCGACCTCGGGCGCGGTTCAAGGTTCGGCAATAGTAGAGTGGAAGACTGCATTAATATGGTTGTTGTGGGGGAACTGGCCATCCAATCCAGCCATTCCCTGCAAATCCAAGCGGACGACCGTATTGCACGCTCGACCTGCAAGTGCATAGCTACTGTCGTTTCTTCTCATCCTTGAGCTTGACGCCCTTGGTGTCAACACTCTCAAGCACTTTATCCCCGGACTTCTTGACCTTTGAACGGTAGCCGCGGGTTGTATAGATTCGGATTGTCTTCATTTGTCGAGACAAGCTTCGCGCCACAGAACTCATCTCTAGAACTGGCCACAGCTCATACCCGCTTGATCCTCTCTCGAATAACATGAGATTGTCCAAAGGATACTTACCAGGGTAGTAGTTGACAGATACACGATCCGGGAAGTCGATGTACACGTACATTGGATCTATCCCGGCCTCGCTAGCGATCTCTCTCTCAATCTCAAACTGACCGTCGACTGTAGCCACTTTTCCTAGGAACTCGGGATCCGAGATTGCCCTAGTGCTTGCCATCTTGATGAGGTATCTCCTGGTGTAATCTTGAAACAGACGACAGGCAGTCGACATCTCCTCTGATGCGTCGGGTGCAGCTGTCAGCAGTGTGTTGTACAGCGAGAGATCGTCGCACTCAAGAAAGGAACCAATGTCATCTGCTGGCGACTTTATGATTTGGGATCCGGCCTCATCGAGTATGCGGAGCAGCATCAGTTCCGCAGCTCTCACGGCCTTGTGATAGTAGAGAGCCTCGAACATGTTGGCCCCAGCAGAGAGGTAAGACTCCAAGGTGAATAGCGAGCCTCGTTCGACAGCCAGGTGATCTCGTAGGATTCGTGAATTTGTGAACAACCTAGGAAACTCTACAGGAGCATACTTCACCCCGGCAAAGTAAGCATCTCTCATCAAACTGTCAACAAGATGTGGGTTGATGGGTATCGTCAGAAGGTCTACCCGATAACCGCGAATCTGAAAACCTCTCTCAATCGATGTCTTCAATTCCTCGATGGAATAGCTGCTTCCTTTGACGATCTCTGATATCTCGGATTCCTCAAGAATAAGACGCGCCAGTCTCCTGCGGTCAGTACCTCTCACTGCAAGGTATTCTTCCATGACATTCGACCACGGTCCGTGAGCTAATGTCAACAACATCGAAGCCAATCGAGCTACTTGGATATCGTTAGTGTCAGCGCCTAGGTTCTCAAAGAGCACCTGAGTGACATACATCTTACCCGGCATGCGGCTCATGGCAGTCATTTCGGCACCCGGATACACAAGCTGCGTGCACGCAGGGTACGAAATGCGTCTAAGTCTCTGGGTCATCTTGAGGTCAAGTATGGCCTTCTCAATCTGGGTCATGCCTACGTATCCGTGGACAGGATCCTTGATTTCGACTGCTGTTGCTAGGTCTTTGGCGAGCATCGGTGAGCCCTCGAAGATGTGCCTTGTCTTCTTAACTTTGGGCTTTTGCTTTGATTGGCAGATTGTCGGGCCTTTCTGCCGCCCCCATGGTCGGTGCCCGACTCATCTGCCTAAAGAATATCAGTCGTAGAGCAAAGCCGTAGAATATCCTCTACTTCTTGCGCCTGCGAAAGACAGCGAACAGAACTGTGACAACAGCGATGATTATAGCAGCGGACAAAGCAGTTGCATAGATTGTCTGTGTTGCCATCTGCTTAACAGCTATGCCGACAGACGCCCATATGACCACTAGAGGAAATGCAATCTCATTTCTGCGTATGATCATGAGAATGGTGATCACTAGAGCCACCACTATGACCACAGCCGTCCAGAGGGCTTGCACATCTAGCGGTATTCCAGGAATCAGTACGTTGAGCACTGAGGCGGTGTTTGCGATAGTCGCAAGCGAAATCCAACCAAGGTAAACGCTCACAGGAAGATGAACTGCAAGTCGCTCTTTCATTGCAACAGCCGTCTTTCCAATGCCCAGACGCAAGTATATGATTAGGAGCGAAAACAGCAGAACGACTATGGGGACCATTGATAGCACAAGAAGGGCCGGCATTCCGTAGGAGTAATGAAAGAGGAATAGCCAGGTAATGTTGGCAAGCGATGCCTATACGTACCAAAGGCCAATCTGCTTCAAGTAAGGAGCATCACGCTGATTAGCTCTGACTTGATAGACCATGAATACTCCTAGAAGTATGTAGATTACACCCCAAATCGCGAACACGTAGCCTGGCGGAGTGAAAAGGTTTGGATAGCTGTCCGCCACTGCACCGGTGGTAACGCCATTCAGAGGAATTACGTTCGCCAGCAGATTGACGGCAAGCGCAGCCAATATGGATAACGCATTGGCAATCTGCAAGAATCTTGGACTTATATTAGATGCCATAGTCTTAACAATCGTGAAGTTCCCCTAGATAAACCTTCTGATAGGATACATGCACCAGGTTCTTGAGCACGCCCCATAATATGTGGGCTATCAGGAGCAGACCAACTCCAAGCCGCTTAGGGATTAGGTGAAAGTCTTCAGTGTCACGTCCCATCTGTGCTGCACAAAGGCCCTGAACTCCTCCAGCCGCTTCTCATTCCGAGTAGGCTTGAACAGCCTTGAGAATCTGCCCTGCATTTCGAGGAATTCCTCGATTGGCTTTCTCTTTGCGGGATCTTGGTATCTCTTGCTGATTGGACTGAGTTCAAACTTGTCGCCTACCCTCTCCCAGAGTATCCAGTAACCAGTCTCCACTGCGAGCTTCCCTATCTCGACACCTTTCTCCACGGGGTAGTTCCATGCTTGTGGGCAAGGCACGAAGATGTGGATGAACTTGGGTCCTCGTATGTCACGGGCCTTTCTGAACTTATCATAGAGGTCACGAGGATATGCGGTGTTAGCAGTAGCTTGATAGACAGGTTCGTGTGCTGCAATTATCAAGTCGAGAAGCTTCTCGGGTTCGGTCTTGCCGTACCAAGTTGTGCTAGTCTGAGCATACAGTGGTGTAGCTCCAGAGCGCTGTGTACCTGTGTTGCTATAGACTTGGTTGTTGTAACAGACATAGAGCATGTCTGTCCTGCGTTCGAATGCTCCGCTCAATGCCTGAATACCGATATCGAACGTTCCGCCGTCTCCAGCCCACACCAGCACCTGAGTAGAGTCGCGCCCCTTAACTTTGAGAGCTGCCTTCACGCCCGAGGCGGTTGCTGCAGCGGCCATGAATGCGGTGTTCAGCACCGGGACGTCCAAACACTCCTTGGGCCACAATGACTGTACAACGCTGGTACAACAGGCAGGCACAACCTGTATGACATCCCCTTCAAGGGCCTTGAGAGCGTGCCTCAGTCCTACCATGTCTTGGCATCCTGCACACGAAGCATTCCCCTTCAAAACGTACTCTCGTTGCGGCATTTCCTTCGCAGTGACCATTTTCCTCACTCCATCAAATCATGCCAGGTCTCCTCAGGACCCAGGTTTCCAGACTCCAGCGACTTGAATGTATCAAGGATAACCTCCTTGATATCAGTGATTGTAACGTCGCGACCTCCGAAGCCCCCGACGTAACTCTTGATCATGGGACGGTACTTGGTGGCATATAGCGAAGAACGTAGGTCGCTTACGGCTGGACCACCAAACCCGTACGACAATCCTCTGTCGAAACAGGCAAACGCCTTTGCTTTCTTTGCGAGCTCTCGAGCTCTGGCTACCGGGAATGGGCGAAACATCCTGAGGCGTGCATTACCAACTTTGTAGCCCTCGTCTCTCAGCTGGTCAATCGCATCCTTCGCTTCAGCACCAATAGTGCCAAGTGAAACGAACAGCACGTCCGCGTCTTCGCATTTGTAGCAGTCGATTGGGCCGCCGAAGTACTTGCCAAACAGCCGCTTGTAGTCCTTCTCCACCTCCGCGTAGACCTTGTACGCATTCAAGGCGCCTTCGTGCATTGCATAGCGGAACTCTTGGTAGTGTTCAGGAAAGACTATGTTGCCGTGTGCCACTGGGTTGCTCGGATCCATGACCCAGTGGGGAGGCTTGTAAGGAGGCAGGAACCTGTCAACTTCTTCAGGTTCAAGATAGTCGAACGTGGATACAGTGTGGCTCAGCACAAAACCATCAGCATTCACCATCACCGGCATGAGAACTCTCTCGTCTTCTGCAAGTTTGAATGCTTGGATAATAGTATGATAGTACTCATCGACACTGGATATGTAGAACTGTATCCAACCAGTATCTCTCTGTGAGTAGGAATCGTCATGGGTCACATGTATATTCCAACTCGGTGACACAGAACGATTGACGTTAGCCAGGACAATTGGCAGCCTCGCTGCGGATGCCCAGTGGAGTGCTTCATGCATGAGCAACAGACCTTGAGAAGACGTCGCAGTGAAAGCTCGGGCTCCTGTGGAGCTGGCTCCAATGCAGGCAAACATTGCAGAGTGCTCAGACTCGACGCGGATGAATTCGCCCTTGTACAGGCCTTCTTCACTGAGTAGAGCAACTTCTTCGGGTACCGTTGTGGCAGGAGTAATAGGATATGCGGCTACCACTTCCACACGTGCGGATACTATGGCATGTGCAGCCGCATAGTTGGCACTCATCAACTCAGTCTTCATTGCTGTTCCTCCTTCGTGGCTCCTTTCCGTACCATGGAGATGCATTTCGAGGGACACTCTTCAGCGCAGATTCCACAACCTTTGCAGTAATCCAAATCGATGTGGGGAGTGTCATCTTCGTCGAGGTCTATGCAGGCCTCAGGACAGAACATCCAGCAGGTCCTGCATCGAGTGCATTTGTCGTAATCAATCACTGGATCGAACACTCGCCAACTACCAGTCTTTCCCGTAGACCCGATTACGGGTTTGGAATAGGAGGTCTTTGGCATGTCCTTCCTTTTCTTGGGCTCGGTGTTGACTTCGTTTACCACAGGATGCACATCCATCTGCCGCCCTTACAAGGTCGCAGCCCCATGCCGAGCCAATTAAGCGTTATGATGTCGCAAAATCGAGTTAATGATGGTGAGCGTGTTCATGGTCGATAGGCGCAAGGTTGCCGAACGCTTGTTGTACAACCTCGGGGAGCGCGGGGTGGATGTGTATGGATTCGAACATGGGATAGAAATCTGTGTTGCCACTGTTCATCAGATTTGTGATTTCCTGAATCAGAGTGGGTGCTTCTGGTCCGACGATTGTCGCTCCAAGAATGGCTCCTGCTTCAGCATCGCATATCACTCTAACAAAGCCCGGCGGATTTCCCATTGCTAAGCCCTTCGCGACTGAAGTGAAGTCAGCCTTACCAACCAACAGCGGGCGTCCCGACGCCTTCGCATCCTGCAATGTCATGCCGACAGTCGCAATCGCCGGATATGTGAAGATGGCTCTCGGAATAGCATGATAGTCCATTTTCATGAGGCGCGGTGCATGTCCCTCAGCAGGCTTGATTGTCTCGGCGATATTGTGCCACACAATGCCTGATTGTTGATTGGCAACGTGCCTGAACATCTGTCGACCAAGAGCGTCTCCGAATGCCCAGATGTTCTTCTGGCTTGTCCGGAAGTAATCATCCACGATTACCCACCCGTCCTTGTCGACCTTCACCCCAGTCTTCTCAGGTTTAAACAGGTCAGCATTGGATTTACGTCCCGCTGCAATCAAGATGGTTTCGGCTTTGAAGTCCTTCTTATTACCAGTTTCACGATCCAGCGAAGTGACAGTCTTCAATCCTCCGGCCTCACTCACAGCGACTACCTCGTTGTTCAGCAAGACCTTCATTCGCTTGGTGAGCTCGCTCCTCAGCAGCTCGGAAACATCGTTGTCCTCCTGCACAACAAGGGAAGGAGCTCTCTGCAGAATCGTGACGTCGGCACCAACGGCTGAGAAGAAGTGTCCAAATTCGACAGCTATGAAGCCGCCTCCGATGATTATCATCGACTTAGGGATTTCGTGCAACTCGAGGACTGTCTTGTTGGTGAAGTACTGAACCTTGTCAAGACCGGGAATATCAGGAATGACAGGTCTAGCACCAGATGCAATCACGACTTGCTGTGCTTTGATCCTCTCATTGTTCACCTCCATGGTGTAGTTTGCAACGAATTCCCCAGTTCCCTTATAGAAATCGTATCCCTTGACCTTGCCGAAACTGCGTTCCATCTCTTCTGATTCATCCCACGTTTCGTGTCGCATGCGCTCCATCAATGCCCCGAAATCAACAGCCTCCACACTTGCCTTGACATTCACTCTATCGGCATTACGAATCTCCATTATCAGGTCTGCAACATAGGTCAGAATCTTGGTGGGAATGCATCCCCTGTTTAGACAGGTTCCGCCGAATCGGTCGTTGTCCACGATGGCGACGGTCATTCCGTGCTCGTAGGCATCACTCGCCACATTCGCTCCGGCGCCTGAGCCCAGGACCAGCATGTCATACTGCTTCATAGTCTCGAAGAGAACCGGAGGTTTGAAATAAGTGTGATGGTGAGTCGGAATCCGTACACGGTGGCAACTCTCTCGGCGAAGTTATCTAGCGACGCGCGGGTCACCACTCTTAAGAGACGCTCAGTCATGGAACGCATTCACGACTCCTTGCTCTGACAGAGGTGGCCAACGATGAGATTCTCAGTGACTATGGTTCAGATGCCCACCGTGGAAGGTGACAGGGAGAGGAACCACTCTCTGGTTCGTAATCTGCTCCGGCCTGAATCCAATAGCGGTACGCACTTCATCATTCTGCCCGAGCTCTTCGATGTGGGCTTCAGATATGACGACTATGCACGAATCGGTCCGGGGATTCCCGGACCTACGACACGGTTCATAGAGAGTATCGCCGAGGAGTATAGGGCGTACGTGATCGGCACAGGGCTCGAGAAGGCCGAAGGGGGCTATTACAATACGCTCATAGCAGCTTCTCCTGCGGGGAAAACGACAGCCACCTACAGGAAAGTACACCCCTTTCAGGCTGAGAGGACTGTCTTCAAGGGGGGCGACAAGGTAGTGTTGTTTGACGCAAAAGGAATCAAAGTGGGAGTCGAAATCTGCTATGACATTCGCTTCCCCGAACTCACGAGAAGAATGGCCTTAGAGGGAGCACAGCTGATTCTTGTT
>Ga0153916_10001474_pt1 | contig 16909 bp, 8 predicted proteins | sample Opewatmetagenome_FD_109642 | JGI IMG/M metagenome (GOLD analysis project Ga0153916, IMG submission 109642) | Freshwater wetland microbial communities from Ohio, USA - Open water 3 Core 3 Depth 4 metaG | ecosystem: Environmental > Aquatic > Freshwater > Wetlands | place: USA: Ohio, Lake Erie, Old... | reverse complement strand
TTAAATCTTGAAAGGAAGACATAATCATAGAGAAGTATAAGTGGGATAGCCATCACAGCGCTCTCTTTGGAGAATATTCCTATAACAATAGATATGCCACTCAACATATAAAGTAAAATCGCCTTTAATCTATTGCCTGATAGTGCTGCTGAGATATAGCAAATGAGCGAGAGGAGGACAAAGAGCGTTGCAAGGGATGCCATTCTCTGGACGACATAGGCAACAGCATTTATATTTATTGGATGAAGCCCGAAGATAACACTGCTGAAAAGTGCTATATAAAAGGCCTGTTTTTCTGAAGTCAGAGATAAATGACCTTTGCTTTTGCCTGTCCTTATCTCTTTTTGGGTCTGATATTCTGGATCTCTCAATCTCAGGATTATTGTCCAGTAAGCAAGCACATAAACCAGAGCCGTATTCAAAATATGTATCAAAATATTAAACAATCTGAAATTTGCAGGGCTGAATGGTGCAATGGACTGATTAAGGAGAAAGGTTATATAGGCAACCTTTCTGGAGCCAACGAAATCATGGATATCTTTTATTCCAACAGGCTTGTTGGTAACGAAGTCATCCAGTGCCCATGTGCCATTTAGGGAATTTGAGTAGGCAAGAAATATGGAAATGCTTAATAAGGCAAGAGCAAGAAGATGTCTTTTGGGTTTGCCTTCGACCGGCTGCTGTTGCGTTATTTTTTTAGATAATTTCCCCAATGCTATTTAGCTTTGTATTGTTCAGGCTTTGTCATTAATTTATTTTCCTACGCCTCTTTTACTTTTCAATACAAGTACTTGTTGATGCATTCCATTTCCCCAGATTCATTCTCATTGATGTTACCGAAATACAATCATAATCTGCATCAACATATGGGGTTAAATAGATGCTCCCCAAAGGCGAAATTACGCCTCTTTTGTCAAAGTTTAGTCTATTACCAGCGCCAGTCCAGTTTATTAAATATTCAACTGTTTTAGGGTAGTTTGGCAAAGGTGTATCCAAAGAAGCCTGAAATTGCCCATCGCCATCCGGCACTGGATTTGTATCTTCATAGATTGTATATGAAATACTGCTACCTACGTCAAAATGCATTCTATTCCTATCTATAGCCCTTGCCCTTGCATTTATTAAATCAGTATACATCTCTTTAATCTGTCTTTCTACCTTACGCTTATTCATCCGATCTCTGAATTCAAACCCAGATATAATTTCAGAGTTCTTTGAGGTGTCATAGGCAGTCATCCTATTGCCCAGTTTTTTTATGGTCTGCAATTGGGCATCGTACATTAACACAAGATTATTTTCATTTGCAGAAAGCCGATGTAATTGTTCTTCTGTTATCAACTCATGTTCAGGAAATGTTATCACCCCTTTGGGATTTTTGGTTCTGCATGCCATAATCTTTCCAATTTTCTTTGCAGGATATGTTAGTCTAACAGCCATATCAATAGCATTCCGAAATATATATGCATCAGGCCACCCAGGATGACTTCGTTTATAAACTCCATCAGGTAAGTTTACATAATAAAGATTTTGACCATTCATATCTTCGGACAGAAAAAGCCCTGTATCATTGAGTATATTTTTTGTGATTATGGAGGCAGTTTGCCAATGATGATATTGGGTAACCAAGAACCCGATATTTACAGGTATACTTACCGTAATAAATATGGCAACCACTGAATGAAGTATCATTCTTATGTTATTTTGGGACTTTGCTGCAATTGATATACTTTTAATTAGCAAATTTCCTAATAGAATCACTGAAAAAACAGATGGAAGATAAAAATATCTTGGCTGTAATATTGTAGCGATACTTTGTGGTATTACATAATTGAGAATGCAGCCAAAAAGGAATAGGTAAAGTGCCATATCGGAATTTAAAATTGGCTCGCTCTTACTCTTAAGTTTATCTCGTTGTGTATATTTTCTTAAAAACAAATAACTTAGAGTACCAAATAAAAATAGCGTAAGATATATGCGGTGATTCCACTGTGATGTGCCAATTCCATAAGGGTATGGAATAAGTAGATGCCATATCATTCCAAAAATTGTTTTAATGAAAGATGGAAATGTATGGATGTTTACTACAAAACCTTGATTTATCCATTTTTTGAAAATAAGAAAAAGCATGATAATAATGACAGGTAGTGTATATTTCTTCGTAAAATTCTTTACAAAGAAAAGTCCTTTTTGTTTCCAATGAGGAGATGATTTAAGTCTTCTTAAAAAATCCGATACAAAAATTTCACAGAGAATACATGCTCCTAATAGTGTAACCCCTTGTTCCATTGTAAGTACCGCAAGGGAAAATGTGATTACAAACAGTGCATAATATATTTTCTTTTTCTCATTCAGATATTGAATAAAAAATAAAAGTGCGGAGATATAAAAAGTGGTTAATAAAATATAGAAAATCCCCGTAATCCAATAAACAACCTCGTAATTCATAAAATATGTAGTAAAAAGAAGGCTTGAAACCGTGGATATCCATTTATTACGGAATAATATTTCTGCTAATTTAAACACTAGCAACACATTAAAGGTATGAAACAATAGTGTAATAACATGGTAATAAAGAGGATTAAAGCCCGCCAGAAGATTTCCTAAATAGAATATGAAAAACTGTGGGACGGGATTCACATGATAAGGTGCTGATGCTTCTAATACATCCTTTAAATATCGGTATCGATAAATAAACCAAAAGTCATCACTTAGGAAATATAAATGGAGTTTAGGATAATTCAGGATGAAGATAAAACCGATTATGAAGACTATGAGATATTTCTTTTGAACATCTAATTTTGATCTAAATGCAAATCCATTGTGGGAAGCCATAATTACTTGCAATATAATAGCTTATAAAGAAACACGGATAATAAAAAGATTAGAAAGATCTATTAAGTATAGTGAATTCTTAAAATTAATACACATTAAATTCATTTCCTATTTAAGTCCTTCTATAGTAGTTTTTGTTTAAACCGCTTTTTCAGAGCATATAAGTACCATCTCAGGTATTTCGGTGCCCATTTAAGAATTTTGAATCTCGATTTGCCCTTCTGTCTATCAGTCCAGACACAGGGAACTTCAGTTACTTTAAAACCAGAAAAATGTGCCTTTACCACTATTTCCATACCAATCTCAAACCCTCCATCACTCTCAATATCTAAAGAATTGAGCATACTTTTACGATACAATTTAAAACTATTGGTAGCATCATGCGTTAGCAGACCAACCATATATTTTAAACTAATATCTGCTATTCGAGATATAGTCTTTTTTAGAAGGGGGCCACCAATCTGTTTCCCGCCTTTCATATATCTTGAACCGCATACTACATCATATCCTTCTTCCATGAGCCTGCACATGTCGTCTACTACAGTATAATCATCAGAGAGGTCTGCCATGGTTATCAGCAAATAATCTTCATCTGCCTTTCTTAAACCTGTCTTTATAGCGTTAACTACACCCCCTGCAGAATTTTTTACAAACTTTAGATCTGCACCGTTTTTAAGAAATTCTTTTGCAACCAGCAGGGTGTTGTCCTCATCAAAATCATAAACAATATATATCTTATGAAGAGTCTTAACTTTTTCTTCTATGCTCTCGATGGTCTTAGCGATATTTTCAGCTTCGTTATAAACGGGGATAATGATACCGAGAGACTGTTGCAAATTTAGATACCCCCTAATGTTATCTGTTCTTCAATCCACGGTATCACCTCATCTAATGCCTCATCTAATGTTGTTGTTGCCTCAAATCCTAAAACTCTTTTTGCCTTTTCAACAGATGGAACTCTCTTTTGTACATCGTACGCAAACGGTTTATCACTGACATATCTAAACTGCTTATCCCCGTTTATTTTTCTCCAAATGAGATGAGCAAGCTCTAAAACAGTAGTAGATATTGGTGTCGAAAGATTAAAATCTTCATTAAAGGCTTTTTCACTTTCTATACAAATACGAATGCCTTTTGCAAGGTCTCCAGCATAAGTATAATGCCTAACCTGATTGCCGTCACCAAGAATATGCAAAGGGTCCTGTCCCTTTAAAATCTTCTGAACAAGATCAGGGACAACATGACTCATTGCCAGCTTTACATTACCCGATAGGATCTCTCGCTCAAGTTTAGCTCTTTTTTCACCGATACCGACTGCATTAAATGGCCTTATTATTGTATAAGAAAGACCATATTGCTCATGTGCTCCTTTCGCAAAGTATTCACATGCTAACTTCTGAAAGCCATATGTAGACAAAGGAGGTGGGCATCTTAGTTGTTCTCCTTCAGGAGTGGGGTAAGTGCTTGTGCTTTCAAAAACCATAGATGAAGACATGACATTGATCTTTCTTAACTTTTTGTTCTTAAATGCCCATATAACAGCATCAAATATCGCAGCTGTTATTCTTTCATTCTCGGCCAATAAATCATAGGCCAGCTCATGAAAGAGCGATATCCCTCCAATGATGGCTGCGATTGCCACAGCTTGGTCACAATCAGCTATTAATTTCTTTAGCAGTTCAACATCCTTCGCATCACCCTCTATAAATGTGTAGTTGGGATGATTATCGTAGCTTCTTTCAACTTTTCCATATTTAAAATAATTATCCAAACCCACAACCTCATACCCGTGGTCTAAAAGTTCCTGAACTAAATATCCACCTATAAAACCTGCTGAGCCGGTAACGAGTATTTTCATTTTTAGAACGAACCTCCTCTTCCGAAAAAATTCCAAATATCAACAACAATTTTTGAAGAAAAATCAACTTCAATCTGCTTGTATACAGAGTGTTGAGCACCCAGGATTAAAATATCTGAAAGAGTTATTACCTCATCTAAACTCACTAAAGTATCATCTTTGACAAACGGATCGGTACAGAGGACTTTTTTTGAATCTATTTCAAGGATTTTCTTCAGTTTATAGGATAGTGATTCTCGAGGGTCATCACTATCACCTTTGAAAGCCATCCCCAAAATTCCCACAACCTTATCTTTTAAAGAATATTTCTCCTTTAGCATCCGGGCGATAAAATTAGGTAATCCTTCATTTATTAACATTGCTGCATGTCCCAGGAAAAAAGTGTTATTGCTGAAGGCTGCAAGTTGCATGGTGTCTTTAAACAAACAAGGTCCAGCTGTAAAGCCTGCACGATGAAACCCTTGAGTTCTCGGATAGTTGTATGTCATAGCGTTATAAATCTTATAGAAATCAAGTCCGCTTTGAGCTGCAATCTGATAAAACTGATTAGAGATCGAGAACTGGATATACCTCCAGACATTAGTAAACAGCTTTGCTAACTCAGCCTCTAAAGGCTCTAAAAATATTACATCATCTGTAAGGCGTAAGAACAACTCCTTCGCCTCTCTAAAAGAAGGTCCATCAAAGGAAGCAACAATTTGTGGTAAGCTCCTTAGTTCTTCAATCGCATTCCCTTCTGCAATCCTTTCAGGGCAAAAGGACACTTTCGTCTGTTTGCCCTGAGACCTTAACAATTCTTTAACTTTTTCTGTCGTTCCAGGGATGATTGTGCTCCTCAAAATAATATGTTGTTCATCCTTTAGGAATTCCATTATCTCAGAAAAAAACCTCATAAATTCTGTAAACTTTGGGTTAAGATGTTCATCCACAGGAGTCCCTATCACTACAATGACAAAATAACTATCTGATATCTTCTGTCTCTCAGAAGTTACAAAAAGGGTCTTTCCTAAAACATCTTTGAGTGCATCTTCTGCGCCAGTCTCCATAAACGGCATCTTTCCTAGTGAAAGAAGATCAATAGCTTCTTGATTAATATCATATAGAACAACTTGTTTGCCTGATTGGGCAAGAGAAATACCTAATGGTAGACCCGCATGCCCTAAACCTCCCACGATGCAAACATCATAAAGATCTTTTTTAGTCATTCTTGCCTCCCAAAAATAACTTTATCATAAGAATGAAATCAATTATTGCAGGGTAGCTACTCCTCTACCAAAATCAACAACGTGGTAGTGTAACATGAATTTTGTAGATGTAATCAGATATATTAAAAGACAGTTGGAAAAGAGACAGAAAATTGAGCAAGTTAATTTAAAGTTTCAAGCCAAAGTATTCTTTTAAATATTTTCTATAAGAAAGAGCCTTATCTCTTGCTTCTATAGATACATGAAAATTGTTCATTATGTATTCTTGCATTTCAACAACTTCATTATAATGCAATTCCTTATCTTCTGATTTTATTACACTTCCATCATGTCTTCTATGGGAATTTAATGATTTAGAGACGTATGCAATTTTGCCATATTTAAGAAGCCAAATATAGAAAACCCAATCACCAGCAACTTTGAAGTTAATTGTTTCATTTGCAATGGAGGAAATATCGGTCTTTTTAAATACAACGGCAGAAACATTCGGAATAGTATTTTTTACAACTAAAGTATCTGATGTTTCTTTTATGCCCTCTCTTATATAATCTTTTCTCCATTTTTGTTTATCAATGTCTTTTGTATATTCAAAATAATTTTCAGATAATATTTTTCCGTTTTCATCAATTTGTTTCGATTGACAATATGCCATAACGACATCTTTATCTTTTTCGAAGTAAGATAGGAGTTCCTCCAGAAAACTATTTTCACATAAATCATCAGCCTCTGCAATCCAAATGTAATCACCTTTGGCCATCTGCAAGCCCTTCAACCATTGTTTGAAAACAGATCCAGAATTAGTTTCATTTTGAATTACTGTCATATTCAATCCTTCTTCAAGGCAACTTTCAGCAATTTTTACGCTATTGTCAGTTGAGGCATCATCCAAAAAAATAATTTCGTATACAGGGTAGGTTTGATTCAGTATGCTACTCATTCTTAATTTAAGATACTTTTCATAATTATAGTTTGGGATTATCACGCTGACTTTTTTATAATAATGGTCTAAAAGACCGAGAAGTTTGTAAACATAATCCGTAAAATTAAATTTCTCTTTAATTAATTTAAAAGTATTCCTTTCTAATAACCCTCTTCTGTGAGAGTCATTAAGTAAATGTATAACTTCTTTTGCCATTGCATTCACGTCCAGATAAGGAACAAGAGCGCCTGTATTTTCATTTACAATATCCCTAAAGCCCCCAGCTTCATCAAAGCCTATAACAGGCAATCCCGCGTCCATTGCTTCTAAAACAACAGCAGGGAATGGATCCTCCCTTGAAGTTAAAAGATAAAGATCAGCTCCTGCATAGAAGAGAGAGACATCTTTTTGAGCACTGTGTAATATGATGTTTGTATTGGCTTTTGCTTCCTGACCGATCATGTCTTTCATTTCAAGGTGAAGATTACCTACCCAAAGAAAATAAATATCTTTTCTTTCTTCAGTTGTTTTCTTAGCTACTTCAACAAATAAATCAATCCCTTTTCTGTAATCACCAAATCCAACTCCCAGTACTATTTCAGCGTTTTCAGGTAAAGAGAAGCTCTCTCTAAGCGCTTTTCTTGCTTCATCTTTTCTATTTTTGTATTCATTATATTTATATAATCCCTGTGGTAAAATCACAGTTTTTTTATCATCTATTTTTGCTATTGTTTTGAATTTTTTTCTGACAAAATCTGATGGGAACACTACTTTATAGGAATACTCCTCTAAGAGTCTCACATTTTCCTCAATATTCAATTTTTTAATAATCCCGGGTAATTCATGGACAAGGGTTAATGTTTTTATTCCTTTGTCATGTAAGAGTTTGACGATGTCGCTACTTGCGACAGAATTGCAGATCGCTTCTTGAACACCTAAATTATAGAGATGTCCAAAGAGTTTTTCTTTTTCTTTCGATGTCCTATAATCTTTTTCCAGATTATAGACTGTTGCATATTTTGGATATTCTGATTCTAATTCACCTCCTGATTTCAATATGAAATGCACATCGTAATGTAATTTGAGTTTGAGAAGTTTTATTATGTTCAAAGAAAGGATTTGCGCACCGTGAAAGTGTGCATCATGGCTTACATAAATAATTTTGTTTTGTTTTGTTCCAGAATGATATTCCATTAATGCATCTGCAACGGCTTGAAGAGAGGCATATCCATATCTTCTATCCGGTTCCAGATATGTCCCCTCTGCCCACTCATTCCAAGCATTTATAAATATTATTCTTTCGTCTGAGTCGAAATTATGATGAGTAAAATGACAAAGAATTTTAAGCCATTGTTTAAAATTCTCATAAGTGGAATTCACCAGTACCGTGCCTCTTCCTGGTCTTCTTGCTTCATTATCCCAACCCGGACATATCCCCCTGAACTTTTTGTATGGTGGCTTAATAGAATTTATACTAAACTCCATTGCATTTTTATAATCTAATATAACGCCCTTATAATTTGGATTTGTAATATTAAACTGACGTGCGCTATCTTTTAAGGGAAATGTATTTGGTGGAAATTCTATAGCAGCATCATAACCAATATCCCTTGGATCTACATGGCCATAAGAATGAGTTGCTGCTAAGTAGATTTCTCCAATTCCATTTTTAAGACACCATTCTCTCCATCGTTCTGCTGTAGCTTTTGGGTTTGGAAACAAGATAGGTCTGTATATTACCAATAAGGGCTTTGATTTTATTTTTATGTAATTTTTATTTGTTAGATACTTAGAAATATACTTTATAAATTCAATATCATCTTCGGGTGAGTGCTTTTGAGCAATCAAAATTTCGTTATCTTTTCCATCCCATCTTTTAGTCCAATTCTCATTAGCCCAGTTTATACAGAATGGAAAATCGAAATTCTCTAAGAATTTGTTTATAGGACTTTCAAGCAGGGTTCTACCATTAAACCAATAAAGATGAAAACAAAACCCGTAAATACCATATTGTTTTGCTAACTCTATCTGCCTCTTCTGAACCTCTGGAATCCTCAAATCGTAAAACCCAAGCTCTCCGGGTAAGCGTGGTTGATAATGCCCAATAAATTGTGGCACAGCCCTCGTTACATTGGTCCACTCAGTGAATCCTTTACCCCACCACTTATCATTTTCTTGAATTGGATGAAACTGTGGGAGATAGAAAGCAATAAGCTTTATATCGGTCTCCGGTATGTTTGGATATGAAAGGGGAACAAAATCCTCTCCTTTTTTAGTGTTCATTTCAAACAAAAAGTTAAAATAATCTTTGCTTACTACTTTTACAGTGGAATTTTGCCCAGTCATTTCTGTTACAAAATCTTTCTGGTCAGTAACTTCATAAGAGAGTTTTTGCTCTATCTTTTTCTCTATAGTCAATGAGTCGGCCATCTTTAAATAATAAAGAAACTTTTTTAAATTTGTTTTATTAAGGTTTCTTAAAGCCTCTTTTGGGTTTAAAATCGTTTTAAAAAGCAATTTTGTAAAAAGTCTTCTCTTTGTCCCTATAGGCAAGAGCCTATCTCTTAGCTTGAAGTACTTAGTCAAAAGCCTCCATCCATGACCGGAGTGGATTAATTGGATATACATCTCTTTCTCTCTTAAAGCATTTTCAAGATTTGCTATGTACTGGTCTTTCTCCCTCACTGCGGTCTCAAGGTTGCCTATATGGGTATCTTTATCCCCTATGACAGTCTTAAGGTTACTTATATGGGTATCCTTCTCGTTTAATTGAATTTTGTAGTTTTCAACTTCGTTTCTAAGTTCTTTCAGAAGATATCTTGCATGAGCAGAGTTGGATACATATTCATGAATCCGGTTTGGTGTAATTTTACCAGTATGCCCGGACAAAACTTTCAGATAGGCTTGCTTTAAAAAGTTAGGATCTTTATTCCTCTGCGATATCTGAGAATCGATGCTCCACTGATTATAGTGAGCCGTTGTTTTTTTAATATGCTGAAAAGGATATTTATCTCCTATCCGTATAAGCAAATCCCAATCTTCATAGAGGTCAAGACTGCTATCAAACCCACCTGAGTTAATGAGAACTTTACTTTCAAACAACAAGCACATAAAGGGGATGTAGTTTTCGAAAACCAATCTGTCATAATTAAAATCTTGAGAAAATGCTAATTCTCTTTTTACTTCCTTAATTTCATGTGTATCAACATCGTATTCTTTATAAATAAAGAAAGCATCTGTATAGGCAACCTTATAATCATACTGTTGTAAAAAAGAAAGCAGTATTTCTACGTGATCAGGAAGCAATTCATCATCATCATCCAGAAATCCTGTATATTCCCCCTTAGCATTCTCAATTCCGGCGTTCCCGGCACGTGCTCTGCCTGTGTTCTTTTCGTGTCTTATGTAGTTTAGAGATACATCTCCGAGGATGCCTCTGAGTTCTTCGACATCAAGGTCACAACCGCCATCATTCACAAGGACAACCTCTATGGGTCTATAGGTCTGGGCTGCAATACTCTGTAATGCCTTTTTTAAGAGTTTCGGCCTGTCCTTTGTCCTGACGATTATGGAGACTAATGGATCTTTGTTCATTTATCTGATTTTTTTCCTGCAATTATGCATGCATAATAATTATCAAGAATACGTTCCTTAATCAGAACCTGTTCCATCTGAACAATGATTTTGATTATTTCTATATTCTTTCCGTCATTCATATCAAGGTTGTGAACAATCTTATTCAATAAGAGATCATACAAAGGGCCGCCGAAATATCGTATTGCAACAATATCAAAGAACCTTTTCATAAGAGGAATAACATTTGTCGAGTTAACCGAATTTGTTTTATCACTTAATATGGTTGAGTCCACAGTGGGTTCGGTTGAGATGGGTATGTCAAGTCCTTTTAAAATCATTCCTGCAATCTCTGAATCTTTTTGTGAACACTGGAAATTAGCTGGTCCAATATATTCCAAAGCTATTATTATCCCTTTATTCTTAAGTGAATTGTCTATATCTTGTAAGAATACTTCGAGATTCTCAATCCGGTGCAGTATGTCAATGCATAGAAACAAATCGTAGTAATCTTTTTTAAAATTTGATTTGCCCCCAATGAGTTCAGTAATTTTATCTCCCTCATGGATAATATCAAATGACTTGCAGATATCGTATAAAATAAAATTAGATTCTATCCCTCTTAATCTGTTAGATATACTCAATCCTTGCTTAAGGGATCCTATTAAGTATTGTTTCTTTAAAAACTCATAGAAATAAATATCGGAACTACCCGTAACCCCTGTAATTATCTCCACACATTGCTTCATGATTTGAGGCGAATCCCACCATGAGAGAGATTTGGATGGCTGTGAAAGACTTTCTGATTCTTCAGTTGCCTGTGAAAAATCACTATCAATCTGAGAAACTGAAAGCTCAGCAGTTGCGGGTTGAATTTTTGGCTCATCAACGGCTTGATCTTCATATATAGATGGAGTTATCTGCTGGTCAAGATACTTTATATATTTCATTATCACTTCTTTTGGTTCCTCAATCGCCATGATGCCTCCGCTGTCTATCCAAGCTACTCTATCGCAGAGCTTGGCTATGGACATCATATCATGGCTTACTATTACGATTGTTGTACCAGATTCTTTGAATTCTGTCATCTTTTTCTGGCATTTTTCCTGAAAGTTCAGATCACCGACAGCGAGTATCTCATCCACAATAAGTATCTCAGGTTCTATATGTACTGCTACAGAAAAGCCGAGCCTGACATACATGCCGGACGAATAGGTTCTCAATGGCTGATAGATAAAATCACCGAGTTCAGAAAATTCTATTATCTCATCTACTTTTTTCAACATTTCGTCCCTTGTGTTTCCCATGAGGATTCCATTTAGGATTATATTCTCGATGCCTGATAAATCAGGGTGGAAACCTGCTCCGAGTTCAAGAAGTGATGAAATCTTCCCATTTGTTTTTATAACCCCTCTATCCTGTTTAATTACACCAACGATAAGTCCAAGGATTGTGCTTTTCCCTGAGCCATTCCTACCAATGATTCCAAAGGTCTCTCCTTTTTTGACCTCGAAAGATACTCCTTTCAAAGCTGTAAATTTACTTTTTTTCAATGATAAAATATTTTTGTTCAAATTCAATAGAAAGGATTTAAACCCAGCAGTTATATGCTGATAGAAGGGATATTCCTTGTATACATTTTCGAACTTTACTGCAAAAGCCATTTATAATACCTCAGCAAATCTCCATTTTAGCCTTCTGAAAACAAGGTATCCAATTGTAGCGATGATTAACGAATAGATAAAGGCATAGGTCAGATCTTTGAAATCCAATGTCCCTTTTGTAAACATGTTTCTCCAATTTACCATAAGAATAGATAACGGATTCATGAGGATCAATCCCTTATATTTAGCTGGGACCATATCTTCTGAATAAATTATTGGAGTGACATAAAACATCAAAGTAGTGAATATAGAAACTATTCTCTCCATATCTCTAAAAAACAAATTTATCGCAGAAATAGCTATAGAAAAACCAAAAGTCATAATGAAACTGATAATCAGCAAGAGAGGTATTCCTACAAACCACAAAAGGCTTGGCTTTATCCCGTAGAAGTAAACGAATAAAACAATAACAGGAATTGATAAAAGAAAATGGATCATATCATTAAGCACTGTTGCTATAATTAGAACCTCTCTTCGGAAATTAACCTTTTTTATCAAGGGGGCATTGATAACAAATACCGTTGCAGAAGTATTAACGGAATTTGAAAACCACTGCCACGGGAAGAGCCCCGATATCAAAAACAACGTATAGTTTTCTATCGGAATCTTCATAAAGATCTTGAAGGCGATAAAAAAAACGAGTGCAAGGGCAAGGGGATTTGCAATTGACCAGAGATAGCCCAGGAAACTCCTCTTATACCTTACTTTCAGTTCTTTTTGTGTAAGGGATATAACTAAATCTCTGTAATATTTGAAAGAGTGTTGCCCCATTGTTGATATTTTATTTTGAATTAAGTATATAAGCAAAATTAATTTTATACGATCCTACTATGCAATTTCCATCTTTCTTCCGCACATCAGCGATTCTGGGTGGGAAATAAAGGCTATTGTTCCGCAGTTTTATTTCTCTTAATGACAATGCATGAGATTTATTTTGTCATTGCGAACGAGTTGAAAGCAATCTTGAGCCTTTGTGAGTTCATTAAAAATTGCGAGGTATTAATCGTATAATTGATGTTAGATTCAGAGATGAAGAAGACAGGGATAGTGCACGTTCAAATCATTGATAACGTCTTCCAGCCGGAGATGTTCATTATAATTAAGGGGCATCCTGTTTAGAATCTTTACTTCCTTTATCATCGGCGCCCTGACCCTTTCCCCTTCTTTCTTTTATGAATTTATTTATTGTTTTATCTTTAGTAGAATCTTTAAACTTCTCGACATAATCTGATGTTACGTCCACAGCTTCTTGCTGATCCCTTATGACATGAGGTGTGAGAAGAATTATGAGTTCTGTTCTTAGATTGTCGTATGTTGTAGTGCCAAACAGATTGCCAATGATAGGGATTTTGCTGAGAATTGGGATCCCGCTCTTTGACTTTGTAACATCTTCTCTTATGAGGCCCCCAATAATAATCGTCTCGCCATCCTTTGCAACAAGGTTTGTTGTAGTCTCTGTCTTATCTATAGTAATTTCTTCTAATCCCCCTACTACTACTTTATCACCAACTGAAGAAATCTCCTGAGTTATTTCAAGGGAGATCAGTCCGCTGTCATTAACCTGCGGTTTTACCTTGAGTATTATTCCTATATCTTTATACTGGATTGTAGACGTACTTGTGGTTGTTACCGTAGTGCCCCCTGTAATGGGGGTACTGGTCGTTGAGGTTGCGATAGGTACCTGTGACCCTACCTGAATCCTCGCTTCTTTGTTATCAGATACAAGGATATGAGGTGCTGCTAAAACCTTGGTTTTAGACTCATCTTCAAGGGCCGTAAGGACAGCCCTGACAATCCCCTTAGGATCAGTACCTACAAATGTAAAGCCTTTTGATGGTAATTGTTTTGTATCTAACCCTGCAGGGTTGATATTTATGTCGCCTTTGAGCTTAACATCATTGGTAAAAGGTCTCAGACCTATATCAACATAGTTTTTAAAAGACCATGCTAATCCAAAACTCAGATTATCTTTCAGATTTACTCGAACAATAAGCCCTTCAATAACTACCTGTCTTGGCACGATGTCGATCTTCTCTATCGTCTCGGCTATCAGGGCATAGTCTTCAGGAGTTGACAAGATTATTATGGAGTTTGTAACCTCATCAGGGAATATCTTCGTAATTTCTGATACGAGAGCCTCTCCACCCTCATATCCCGCTGAGACCTGAGGTTGTGGGGTTGGTTGTCCGGCAGGCGTTGCTGGTGTTTTTGCGGCTGCGGACGGCTTTACAGGTGTTGTTGACTTTGCTCCGAGGAATATCTGCTGGAGGAGGGAAGCAACATCCTTTGCCTTACTATTTTGGACAGCGTATACAAAGACTTGTGGAATTACCTGTTTTAGTTGTTCGCTGTCAAAAACTTCTACGAGCTGGAGCAACCGTTTTACATTGGCATCGGTATCAACAACAATGATATAGTTTCCCTTCGGTACATCAATAATTACAGCATTTTTTGACAGGAATGGTGTAAGCACTCTCACCATCTCTGATGATTGGATGTATTTGACGGGTATTACCTGGAGTAATGCCTTACCACTTATCTGAACCTTTTCTGACTCTCTGCCGATCCCAATAGGTGCAGGCTCTTTCGGTATATCACCTATGGGAATGATTCTATAAAGACCGCTTTCTTCAACGATGCCGATGCCATTGAGCCTTAAAATGACCTCCATTAAGGGAAGCACATCTTCCTTTGCAACAGGGGCAACAGACCTGAAATTAACCCTTCCCTTGACGTTGGGGTCTACAATGTGATTTACCTTGAGGACATCTCCAAATATAGTCTGTATCACTGAAAAGACATCTGCATCATCAAAATTGAAACTTACCGAACCACCTGCTGGTTTCTGAGGTGCCTTTGGAGGTATGACCTGTTCCTTCTTAGGTTCAACAGGTAAGGGCTGTTTGGGCTCAGGCTGCTTAATCTCTTTTGGAGCTTCTGTGGGCAATTGCCCTGAAGGTGAGACTTTACCTGGTTTTGCTTCCCCTGAATCTGGTTGTGTAGTTGTTGGAGGCTTTTCCCCAGCGGCAGGTATTAAAGTGTCTTGCTTTTGTTGCTTAGCTGCTGGAGTGATTACTTTAGCAGGTTCTTGTGGTTGCAACTCGGTGGGCTTCACACCCTTCCCAATGCAAGAGGTCTGTATTAAAAAAAAGATACAGGCGGAGAAAACAGAATACAACACAAATTTTTTCACAAAAAACTCCTCCTCATCGAAGTATCTTAAAATAATCAATCTGCACGGGGTTGTCAAGGAGTATGATTCAAAGCTTGAGATGATGGATGTGGAGGTGGTAAGATATTAAAAATTATTCAAGTTTTTTAAGTACAGAAAATTTTATTATTACTTCCCCTGTCTGCAACCCATAGAATAGATTTTTTATTGATGGCAAAAGGTATTAAATTTTTGAATATAAATAGATAAACACGAAGGAGGTCATATTGGACCTTTATAGTCTTACTATTTCAGAGGTAAGAGATCTACTCGATAAAAAGGAAATATCAGCTATAGATTTAGTCAATTCAATCTATCAGAGGATTGACGTTGTTGAGGAGAAGGTAAAGGCATTTATTACCATAACAAAAGATAAAGCCGTGAAAATGGCTAATGATGCCCAGAAGAAGATCAATCTGGCTGAAACACAAAATACTCTACCTTTACTTGGGATTCCACTTGCCATCAAGGACAACATATGCACTAAAGGTGTCCGTACAACGTGCGCATCTAAAATACTTTACAATTTTGTGCCACCGTATGAAAGTACTGTCACATCAAGACTTATCGAGCAGGGGTATATACTTGTGGGCAAAACAAACATGGATGAATTCGGAATGGGCTCATCAACAGAGAATTCAGCGTTCCACGTGACAAAAAATCCATGGTGGTTAGATAGAATTCCAGGAGGTTCAAGCGGCGGTTCTGCTGCTGCAGTTGCTGCCGGTGAATGCATTGCCGCACTTGGTTCAGATACGGGAGGGTCGATCAGACAGCCAGCCGCATTATGTGGAGTAGTCGGGTTAAAGCCGACTTATGGGCGGATATCAAGATACGGCCTTGTTGCCTTTGCCTCTTCACTTGACCAGATAGGTTCGATTACAAAAGATGTTAGAGATGCTGCAATAGTAATGAATATCATCTCAGGTCATGACGCATGCGACTCTACATCGGCTCCTATCCCAGTACCTGATTTTACAGCAGTCCTCGGCAAGGATATAAACGGTATGAGGATTGGAATTCCAAAGGAATATTTTATTGAAGGGATGGATGAAGAAGTTGAGATGTCAGTAAAAGAGGCGATAAAAAAATTCGAATTACTTGGTGCAATCCCTGTTGATATATCTCTGCCACATACAGGATATGCAGTTGCAACATATTATGTCCTTGCGACCTCAGAGGCTTCATCGAACCTTGCAAGGGATGATGGTGTGAAATACGGCTTCAGGGCAAAGGGCAAGGATTTAATGGATATGTATATGAATACGAGGGCACAGGGGTTTGGTGCTGAGGTCAAAAGGAGAATAATGCTTGGCACGTATGCCCTTTCATCAGGATACTACGAAGCATATTATAAGAAAGCACAACAGGTCAGGACATTGATCAAAAAGGATTTTGAGGATGCATTTCAGAAGGCCGATGTTATTGTAACTCCTACCTCGCCAACTGCTGCATTTAAGATTGGTGAGAAGACTGCAGATCCGCTCCAGATGTACCTATCTGATATCTTTACGATTTCAGTGAACTTAGCCGGGGTTCCTGGCATTTCTATACCATGCGGATTTACATCAAATAATCTACCGATTGGACTACAGTTGATCGGAAGACATTTCGATGAAGAAACTATTTTAAAAGCAGCATATGCCT
>Ga0153916_10001473_pt1 | contig 16911 bp, 21 predicted proteins | sample Opewatmetagenome_FD_109642 | JGI IMG/M metagenome (GOLD analysis project Ga0153916, IMG submission 109642) | Freshwater wetland microbial communities from Ohio, USA - Open water 3 Core 3 Depth 4 metaG | ecosystem: Environmental > Aquatic > Freshwater > Wetlands | place: USA: Ohio, Lake Erie... | reverse complement strand
GGGCTCACGCCCCTGGCTATTCACTGACGCCGCATGCGCGGCTACATTGGTTTCCCCCGCGCCCCTGTCTTCTGGAATTACGAAACGTGATTTGGGCCGTGGCAGACCAACCACGGGCTTTCCAGGCCGTGCCACAAAAAAAAGACGGCCTGGAAAGGCCGTCCTACGTCAATCTGCCCACGCTATTGTCTTACAATCGCTAGGCCGGCTGTCACTCTTACGCCGACCGCCGCCGAACCCTAACGAGGGCCAATCCGACCAGGGCAACAAGTCCCGACGCCAAGAGCGCGACAGACCCGGGCTCGGGAACGATCGCAACCGAGATGCCGTCGACCCATGCATCGCCCACCGTGGACCCCGCTCCTAGCCCGACAACGACAGAATCGTACGAAATGCCTGCGGCCGCGCCCGTGATGGCGCGGCTGAGGATACCATCCACGTAGAAGTTGATGTCCGTGCCGGAGGGCATGACTTCAATGTCGAACCGGTGCCAGACGTCACTGGAGCGGCTTGGGGCGCCCGGCGCGTTCAAGTTGAACCATCCCATCGTTGCTGAGGGATAAACCACCCGGCCCTGGTACTTGGTGCCGTCATAGACTTCGCCGGGCATGGTCATCGCCGAGCTATACTTCCCGATCGCCAGCACCTGCTGCAACGTGCCATTAGCATAGCCCGCGCCCGAGTAAGCGCGGATTTCCGTGAAGACGCGGGTCGCGGCACTGGTCTCATAGATCCAGGAGGTAAACAAGATGTTGCCGCTCAGTTCGCTGCCAAAATTGTGGTACATCCGGTCGGCGGAGCTGTCGATTCGCGCGCTGTAAAGGCCGCTAACGGGAACGGCGTTCTGCGGGGTGGAGATGGTGAGCGCGCTGGTCCCTTGGGTCCACAGGCTCAAGTTTCCCGACTCGAAGTCGTCGGAGAAGATGACCGGTTCGGCGGAGAGGTTCGAGGCCAAGAGGCCGACGAACGCCACACAGCAGATCACTCGTAGCAGCTTGCCCATTTGCGTTCCCCCTTTGGATGCTATAACCTTGGAAGCAACTCATCCCCTGCCAAACCGGGCGAGCCCGACAGGCTTACGGCTTTGATCTTAATCCACCGGGAACCGCAGTCAAGCAGCTAGGCTGTAATTTCCGCAAAATCGGCAAAACCGCGCGCAATCCACCAGCTTGGGGGGGTATGCCGCGCCGCTAGCCCGGATTACTCGCGCCCGGGATGAAGTCATCGCAGTGCGCCGCTGCTCCGCAGAAGCAGTGCTGATCGCAACTCCCGACCACTGCTTGCCTTGTGGCAAGCTATGGGACACGGTTCTGGCCTATCCTTCTAGTTGCCGACAATCGGGTGAGCCGGGGCCGTGAGGCCTCGTTGTTACACACAAGTCCTTGTCCGTCGATCGTCCCGTAGGGACGTTCGACAATAGCCCAGCAGTTCACATCGTTTTAGGCTCTGTGCCGCGTCGAACCTCGTCCTAACTCCTTATAACTCGTTGCCGCGTCAGGCGTTTACGCCGCGTCATTGGCTGTCTCGCCGCGTCCAAACGATAGGCTATTACTCACTTCTAGCATGGTTCTGACGGGTTTTCAAGGGACAAAACAGGGACAAACGAGGGTGCGATAATAGCCTACCCGCAAGCGACTGCGGTAGCCGCACCTTGTCTCCACAAGTACGACATCGACGACATCCTCTCTTGAACCTGCCCGAAGCCTGAAGCGGCATGGACCATCGCCATGAAAGCCGCCCAGTTGGGCGTCACGGAGACCGGCATCAACCGGGCCTTCTACACGCTCGACCAGTTGCATCGGGACGTGCTCTACGTCCTGCCGACGACGATCAACGCGAGCGATTTTTCTAAGGCACGGTTTACGACGGCACTGAAGCTGAGCAAGTTCCTCAAGGACCTGTTCGTTGATACGAACACGGTGGGACTCAAATCGACGGGCCGCAATGTCTTGTACATCCGTGGGAGCCGAGGGGACAGCAACCTGAAATCCATCCCGGTGTCCGAGTTGGTCTTGGACGAGATGGACGAGATGGACATCCATGCGGTGTGGCTGGCGTTGGAGCGCCTGAGCGGCCAGGTCGAGAAGCACATCTTATCCTGGACCTGCGCGAGGCCCGAGGCTCCATCCGAGTTCCAGGCCGTGCTGCTTCGGGACACGGTGATGCAGTACGATCAGGCGTACTTTTTGCCGACGATCTCCGTGCAGCGATACCGCTATCTTTGGATCGACGAGGCAACGAAGAAGGTCAACCTGCAATTCTACAACTTGGAAGGCACGCCGGTCGATCAGTTCGGCGTCCCCTCGGGGCCGATTGCCTTGGAACTGACCCGCATCCCGTTTGTGATGCTGGACATCGGCGGGAGTCTGATAAAGGACGTGGCCCAGCACCAGATTGCCTTGCTGAATCTGGGGTCCAGCGACGTGGCGTATGCTCTGGGATCGAACTTTCCCTTTTATGTCGAGCAGAAGGATTTGCGGGCGGTGGGTGCCCACTTAAAACATGCCGCCACGGCGGACGGCACGGCGACCACGGGCGGTCAGCGGGCGGCGGAGACGGACATCAAGGTTGGGGCCACCCACGGTCGGGCCTACGACGAAAAGATGAACCAACCGGCCTTCATTGCACCGCCATCGGAGCCGTTGCGGGCGTCTTTAGAGTTGCAGGACCGGCTCAAGCGCGACATTCGTGAATTGGTCAACCTGGCAGTCTCGGCCCTGGCGGTGCGGGCCTCGGCTGAGTCGAAGGCGATGGATAACCAGGGGCTTGAGGCGGGGTTGAGCTACATCGGGCTGGTGTAGAACAGTGGCGGCAGATCGCCGAGTTCTGGGCCGCCTGCGAGGAGCGGACTGCTCGCGGCAGACTGAAAACCCTCGCGCGACCTACGTTACTGTGATAGGTAACTCCGCCAACGGCCACGGAGACCATCTTGGACATGCCGTCCGGGCCCAGTTCCTGCATAGATTCCTTGCATCGGGCAGGTGGAGCGCTGGAGTTGGTAGTGGCCGGCGGCCCTTCTTCGTCCAGGCGTGGCTGTGTCCGGAGAAGCGCGGAACGTAGACCCGCACCATGAGACCATCACGACCTGCCCGACGCCACTTACATGAAGCGACTGCTTGCTGTGTTGGTGTTGCTTGCGGTGGCCGGCTGCGAGGTCCCGACGAACTTTGGAACCCATCCGATCAGGATCGAGCGGCCGACCGTCAACGTGCCGCTGGCCCTGCGGCAGAGCAACTGGATCGGCAATCGCCGTCAAGGGTCATGTGTCCATGCGACGATGATAAGCCTCTTCCGCTGGCAGGGTCGCTTTAGGACCGCTGACTACTGGCGGCAGGCTTACGGCAACGGCGAGTGGCCGGACGACCTGGCTGCCAAGTTCGATCGGGAGGGCGTCCGTTACGCATACACTGAGAGTGGGGACGTAAGGTTCCTGGAATGGGCCTGTCGCACTAGGCGAGGGTGCGGCATCACCGTCCTGGGTGGGGCGCACATGGTTGCGCTCGTGCATCTGGACGATAGGCGTCCAATGTCAACTGGCTGCCGACCGTGCGGGTGCAGAGGGCGAATGGCGATGTGCTCTACGAGGCGGCAGGGAAGAACGCCCCGACAACGGCCGATTGTTGGCGCGAATGCCAAGGTGAATAACAAGCTGAATGCCAAGGTGATGCAGAGGAATCGCGCTCCTCAGGTGCTCGCCTCGAAGCTGCCGGCCGCCGCCCTCAAGCGCGTCCTCGCCTTCCTCGAAGATTTCGCCGGGGGTGACATGCAGGACAGGCCGGAACAGGTCCGCGATCCGCCAAGCTGGTCGAATCGGGCAGCGATGCCGTCGAAAAGGAACTGGAAGCGACCTACCAGCGCGACCTACGTTACTGTCATGGGTGACTCCGCCAACGGTCACGGAGATCATCTTGAACATGGCGACCGGGCCCAGTTCCTCGTGATTCCTTGCAGCGGGCAGGTGGGGGTATGCGGCCTGCGCCCGGGCCAGCGTTGACCGTGAGCCGGGCGGAGGGGCCGGTCCCGTGAGCCGTTTCACGTCAAACTGGCTGGCGGATCGGTCAACACGGTCGCTCACGGCGGAATAGGGAATCTCGCGGGTTGGGAAACCCCTTTTCGTCGGGATTCGAGGGTGTGGCGGCGTCTTGCCGTGATGAAGTCCGGGGGTTCGATTCTTCGAGGTCCTCGGTAGCCCGCCAGACGCTCGGTTCCATCCAGCCCCACAGCCGACGCTCTTCGAGACGCCAGTAACCCGTCCCACGGCCGCCGGACGGCCCTTTCCTGGCTGTAGCGGACAGCCCAGGCTGTGGTTTATCGCCGGCGTGGACCATTACCGCTGGCAGGCGGCGCGGCGCACGACGGGACGGTGAGTCGGACAGGCCGATCAGTCGGAAGAGACCGGCGGTTGCTTTGACAAGTGGCTCCCGAAGGTGCTCACGCCCGGCAACTGAGCGCCGGCAAGGTCGCTCCTCGGCGACTTGCCGGCAGCCTGTAGCCGTGAAACGGGCTGGCGACCGAGGCCGCCGCGCCGCCGAGGCTGGAGTCGCCCGTGGGCCTGCGGGCGTCAGGACGGGCGCGGCGGCCATCGCCAGCCGCACGGCCGCGAGCAGCCCACAGGTCGAGGAAGCAAGAGGGACCGATCATGCCTGGGGCGGCCTACTTCGCTGCGAGACTTGGGGGCCGATGGCAGGGGCAGGAAGCCCTGAGTACCCGAGCCTGAGTCCGCCAAGGCCCCCGGAGGCCGGCCGAACGCTCCGCACAGACCTGCAAGGTGATTACCTCTGGTAGCCGGTGGGCCGAACATCGACGGGTCAGGGGGGGCACCTTTTTTGCACGCGGGGGCCGCCTTTCACAACCTATCGACCACAAACTGCGACAGACTACGCCGCCGGGCGGAAGGAGGTAAGCGATGGAACTGTTGTTTTTCCTTAATCACTATGGTCCGTTGGTCCTGGTCGTGGCCTTCCTCCTTTGGGACGGCTGGGCCCGAGACACCCGCGTGACCAAACACATCGTGAAGCTGGAAAACGAATATCATCGACGACGACTGGGTGGATGGCCCCTCAGCCTCCTAAGCCAGCCGCGCCGTGGGGACGATTCCGGAGCGGATCGCGGAGGTTGGCGACCTGGGTAAGATGACGCGGTTCGCAGTAGTTGGCCACCACGTCGGCTGCCACGCTGGATGGCACGTTGGCCGTTACGCTGGACATAGTGACACAGCGACATAGTGCCACAGCCAAGGTCGCCCGAATCGTGGACGCCGGCCCCCGGCCGCTGTGGGCCCTTCCGCTCGCCCGCCATGTGGCCGATCATCAGTGGCCCACGGTACTGAGCGTCATACAGGTGAGCCGAAAAGCATCCCGTGGACAGGCACCCTGCGAACGCGAAGCAGCGCTTCTGGCTTCCCGCAGGTGTCATTGACCGCCTGCACCCTCGCTACGGCTTACTACGTGTTAGGCCAAAACCCCATCAACTTCAGCTTCTCAACGACTTCAGGTGGCGCATCTTCACGGGCCATCCTAACTGGGGCGAGGTCTCTCCAAGAAGGCTGTTCGTCGAACCTTCGAGCGTTCTTGCGGATTTCCCTTCCTTCGACAATCACCTCATCAGTGACATCATCGTACTGGTACTCGGTAATGGTGATCTCCACCTTTAACTCGCTATCCCATTCGTCGCGCGATTCATCCCGGTGAACCAAATGCTTAGCCATATTCCGATCTCCTCGACCTCTGTGATTGGTATTCTGAAGCTTCAACCTTCCGAGCCGACAGATTGGTCAGCGATTAAGGCCCGCCGGTCTTGTTGCCCGCCTCTTGCCATTCCTGGAAGGTGACGGAGCGGTGCCGTTGGCCGTGATCGGCGATGAGTTGTTCAACGGCGCTCGGGCCACCTCCGCAACGAAGATCAGGCGACGGCCGCCTGATCGCCTGTAGGAGACTCGAACCCTGTACTTCGCGAGCAGTTCCTTTCTTGTCTTCTTGAGTTGCCGGCCGAAATGGGTGGCAATGCTGGACCACTCGCCATGCGATTTGCCGAGGGCAACGATTAGCTCTTCCGCAGTGCCTTTCCACCTGCCCCGCTTGGCGAGAGCAATCATCGCTTGCAGCAATGTTCGGCGTCCCTCCCTCTCCTCCGACTCACGACGCTTTGCTTCCAGCATGGTCTTCTTGACCGTTGTGACTAGCACGGGGAGGTACAGGCGCTTGTGGCCCTTTTGCGGCAAGGGGAGCACGTACAACCGGCCGAGGAAGTCGGGGGCCTCCCGTTCAAGCACGGGCGTCAGCTCCTCGTCCCAATCAAGCCACTCCTCTGGGTCCAAGGGTGGAACCTCGATAACGACGACGCGCGTGTCGCCCAACTCAAACGGGCAGTTGTCCTGCTTGTTCCCGGAGTGCGTGAAGTGAGCGTAGTTGGGGATGCTGTAGCCATCCCGGCGCATCGCGCGGATGGTGATGCGGGGGGCGTCAACCCACTGCTTGATGCGGAGATAGGCGTCACGAGTCAGCGCAGCTTCCTCCAGCCAGCAAAACACGGCCCCGGCCAGTTGCAAATTGAACTTCTCGGAAAGAGCAAGTTTTGCATCCACACTTCCCCGCGCGAAAAGCAGGCTGACAGCCCGTGCCCAGGTGCTCTTGCCCGTCTCCTGGCCTGACTCGCCCTCGGAGACGAAGAAGAGGTAGGGAAGCTTCTTCTTGGGCAACCGAATCAGCGCAGCCGTGTACCACCGCAGATAGTCGCCGCCGGTCCTGATACCGTGATCTTGACACCACTTGTCTTTCGCCACGGCTTCGTCCAATCCCAGGCCGCAATGATCGAATACGCGGTCCCAATATGGAGTGGGGCAGGGTTCGGCCGGAACGTACTTCAGTTTTGCCCCGCGCATGTTCCACTGTCTATCGGGGAGGTACTCATCCTTGAAGGGCTCGTTCACCTCGTACCAAGGTACACGGGTTATGTCTCCAAGCTCGGTTTGAGCGTCGGTCTTGCTCATGCCCAGGCTCATCAGCACCGCGACGGCGCGGCTATCGCTGGCAGGAGCCCAACGACCGTTCCGGGCCTTGACGACGAATCCGCCATCCTTGTCGATTCCGTCGTCGTTGTTCCGGACGTGGCGGACGATGTGGTCGTACTCGTACGCGCCTTCGGCGGGCTGGGCAAGAGGGAAGGAGACGCTCAAGCGTCGCGCCGTGGTCGCCCAACCTTCCGGTGTCTCCTTTTTGCTCCGCTCGGCTACGGCAACAAGTTTGCCCTGTCCGACAGTAAAGTTGATGGAGCGGTCTTCCAGGTCGGGCAGTTTAAGCCCAAGGTTGCAGGCAGCCTCCTTGGCTTGCTCGATGTTCGAGAAGGTATAGACGCCGTTGCCCTCCACTGCCCCGGCCGATAGGCAAGCGGTCCGCACATCGGGTAAGGCGTTGAACAGGATACAGGGATGGCCGTCGGCGGTCGTGGACCAGCAGGGGGCTTCTACGGGCGATTGGAACCGCACCACGAAAAGGGCCCCGTTAGGGCGAACAAACATGAAGCAGTTGGGGCGGGTCTTGTCGGTGCCCGGTGAGGTCGTCTCGAAGATGCCGGCCAGTTTGAGAGCCTGATGGACTTCCTCTAAGCCTTTCGTATGCGCGTGATAGCAGTTCTTGTCGGTTATCCACGCAAGCGGCCAGCCCCGGGCCTGATATTCGTCCAGAATCTCATCGTGCTTGGCGTCCCTCTTGACGACCGGAAACGCCGAGCACAACTCATCTGATTCGTCGGATGTTCCGTCGGTGTCTCTTGTATCCTGCTTCTTGCAGGTCCGAGGCGGCAGCACGGCAGCACGCCACCCGGGAAGCTCGGCTTCCGTCAAGACCTGAGTGCTCGACTTCAGCAACTCGTAGCTGCGCTCTGCTTCCGAGGCTCGCTTCGACCAGCAAAATAAGATCGCACCGTAGGCGTCCACATCGGCGGAGAAATCGCGCCCGGTGTCCGCCGAAATCTTCCCCAGGACGGCGCGTGCCAACACTGCATGGATGGCGTGGTTCTCGGTCGGGATGTCCGCCAGATGAACGTACACGTGGTAGCCGGCACCGCCTGTGCTACGCCGTATCTCGACGTAAGACAGCTTGCGCAAGGCGGCAAGGACTTCCTCCAACTGCTCGGGAGTCAGGCCGTCCTTGTGGCCCCCGAGAATCGAATCCACGTCGAACCCCACCCAAAGTGATACTCGACGCTCCCAGTTCCAGCCCGACATACCGAAGTCGGTGGCATACCACTCCGGCGGCCACGACATGGGATAGTCTTCCCAGCATGGGTCCGTGGATGCCTTTTTGGGCACATGAATGTCCCACCACGTGCGCACGCCATCAGAGTACATGCAAGCGCCGCCGGCGACCGGCTCGCCGCGCTGGACGTTCAGTTGGCACTCCATCGCTCGATTGTACCGGGCCACCAGATCGGCGTTGTAGATCGTCTTGTGGCGATCCAAGAAAGAACAGAGGACTTGGGTAACAGGCGAATTGGGCATTTCGTTCTCCAGGCACGCTTCCAATGAGAAGAGAATTTGGCCCCGTGGCCGGGGAGCGTGGACGAGCCGGCCCTGGGGCGGTGACAACAAACACCTGTTGTCACGCTGTTGACGTTAAGCTAAGTGTTGACAGGAAAAGGAGTTGGTATCGAACAGTGACGTGACAACCCCCCTACTTCTTACCTGTATATGTCTGAGTGTGCTGCGCAGGCTGCGCGCAACACTCATCAAATACCTCGAAGCAAAGGGCTTATTGTCATGGGCTCGTTTCCTACGCAATGCTCAGTGCTGCAAGAACTTACGGCGTGACAACAGAGCCCCGGTTGTCACCTGGTTGTCCTCGCTACCTGCTCGCTGCTTACAGGCTCGATGCCATTGCGGGCCCGTCCTGCCGACAGGGCGAGAGGGCATCCGTGCGGCGACACGATCGGGCCGGCGTCGGCCCGCGTCACGGATGCCGATTGTCCGGCCGTCGCGCAAGCATTGCATCCGTGCCGGCCGATGCCGGCGTCGAGCAGGTGACCTTCGGCGCGCCCGACGCTTCCGCTCGCCATCGCCGGGGCGATGGAGCGTTTGGTCGGTGCCACAGGCAGTCGGCCGCTTAGAGGTCGTGCGTCTCCGAGCCGTGCGGCAGCCAAGCGTGCTGCTGAAACTGCCAATCGGATCGACCAGCCTGATCCGTGCGTCGGGACGCCTGAAGGTGTTGCTTTCAGTGAAGTCCTTGAGTCGGTCGTACAGTGGTGCATTCTCCACGTTGTTGACTTGTCCGTCTGTAGGTAACAGTGATTGGTCGTATCCGGATGTCTCTTCTTAGTGCGCATACCGCGAGCGCTATTCTCGTATCAGTGGCAGATCGCCTGGCGCGGTTGGCAGGCTCTGTCTTGTCTGACGGGCCGTACTCGTGCCTAGTTCGAGTCGTTTATTGGCCCATCAGGTCTCCTCTGCGCCAGCAACGCGGCGTGACGAAACAGAGGAAGGTCCGAAAAGTCGGCCGGCGGCTCCGGGGGCGGGGCCTTCGGCGGTGGTTTCAATGCACCTGCACGCTTCAGGAGGCGGATTATCATCGTGGCAGTGAACGGAAGGCCGGCCCTGGTCTGGTGGCCCTCCGCGTTTATTCGCTTGGCGATTTCACTTAACGTCAGTCTCTCTTCCTCACGCATTTTCACAATGCGGGGCAAAAGGACACTGTAGGCATCCAGGGCCTGAATCATTCGGGCCTCGGCCGCCGCCTTGACGGCCATCGGCAAGCCTATGCGGGCTCCTTCCCGGCGTCGACTTTCGCGGCCGTTCCAGTGCCCCTCGCGGGCTGATCCCAGTTTGACCCCTTGCGCTTTCGCCGCCTGCAAGGCAGCCTTAATCCGCCCCGAAATGCGCCGTTTCTCGTCTCCGGCGAGGGCAGCCAGAATGTGGATAGTCTGTTTGTTGGCGTTCGGGTTATCGCAACAAACGAAGTCGATGCCCGACTCCTTGAGCTTCGCGGTGAAGGTCGCGTTCCGCGCCAAGCGGTCGAGCTTCGCCACCACCAGGGTCCCTTCGACAGCTTTGGTGTGCGTGATGGCTTCACCCAGCTTCGGCCAGTAGGAGAGCCTGCCTCTCACCGTTTCGATGTACTCGGCAATGACTTCGCCGCCGTTGTGCCGGGCGAAGCTCTCCACGGCCGCCCGCTGGGCCTCCAGCCCCTGGGCGCTTTCGCACTGCTGTTTACTGCTCACCCAGTAGTAGGCTACGAGGCTCATTGCAAACATCCCAAAGCTCTCATTCTACTCAAACTTACATCACGGCTCAACGTTTGTCAAGCAACGGGGCATAGGTCTTTTGGGTATTTGCTTGCTGGCTCTGGCAGGATCGGTACTTCCGTCACAACCCACATAGTTTCGGCGACAGTAAGCCTTTCAGTTACCCCCAGTTCGGGTGGCGAGAGTGAGAAAGGGCGAGTGATTGGCCCTACGGCAGCCGGAGTACGGCCTGCCCCAGCCGGGCCAATCGACGGCCGTCCACAGGCCGCTGGGATGGCCGCCGTGACAGCCGACCGCTGCATCCAAGTCGCCTGCGGGTCAGTGTCGCGGGACGTGGATGGTACTGCCGTTCCTTCGGCACACAGCCAGCGAATCCTGATCTCCCCCCCAGCGTCCGACCGCCGACGGAGCGCGGCGCGACCATGCAGCACCGTGAGGGAGTGCCGATGTTTGGCTCTTTCCACGGTTGCGACTACTCTCGAACAGAGTAGCGCTTTTTACACAAAGTGACATCGGAGCGACAACTATGAAGAAGACGACGAAGAAGTATCCCGCTGAACCGCTTGCGGGTGATGAAGTCCGGCGGCTGCTGGACGCCTGCGGATCGAAGTCCTCGACGGGATTGCGGAACCGAGCCTTGATTGCCACCCTTTGGCGGGCCGGTTTGCGCATCGCCGAAGCCCTCGCACTGGAGCCCCGTGATAACGATAACGGCGTCCTGCGAGTCCGTGAGGGGAAAGGCCGCAAGTCCCGTGTGGTCGCTCTAGACCCCGAAGCCCTGGCCGTACTTCAAGTATGGCTGCGGCGCAAAGCCCAACTCGGGATCGGCGGGCCGCTCTTCTCTACCCTGAAAGGCGGTCCTCTGCTGGCCTCATATGTCCGCAATCTGTTGCCCCGGCTGGCGAAGAGGGCGGGAATTGGCAAGCGAGTCCATGCTCACGGGCTTCGCCACACCTTCGCATCGGAACTCGCGGATGAGAAAACCGATATTCGGGTGATTCAGGCAGCCCTGGGGCATGCCAGCCTGGAAGTCACGCATCGGTATATCACCCATCTGAGACCCTTGGCGGTAATCCATGCGCTCCAGTCCCGAGCGTGGGGCTAGAGATTCCTTCGGTCACTAAGGTACGAGTTCGGGGCAGAACCGGTCACCAGCTTGGCCTGTCGGTTTCAGTCCGGGTCGGCTGTGTGTTCCGGCGCACCCGCTCACAACCACCTGCCCGAATCTTGGAGTCCATTGCCTCGGCCGCAATCGCGGCCGGCGTCGGGCACACCGCAAGAGACCTGCGCGACGCACCGAGTGTAGGCGTCCGGTCCATAAATGGCCTAGCATCGTCGGCAATTGATTATCGGCTACAGAGCAACTGAGATTCGGGCAGGTTCTTGCCAAGCCGTCAGGCGTCGGGGTCCCGAGAGTCGTCGCCGCAGCCTTGGTGGGGCCGGGGGCGACGAGATCACTGGCGTCATGACAACGAGGCTGTCGCCGACAAGCCGGCTGAGGCAACCTGCCCGACGCCAAAAGCACCTTGGCCCACTTGCGCTGCCTGGCACGTTATCCGTGATCGGCTGTGACGGGGACCAAGAACGAGTCGTCAGGCGTCCGGCCCGTCTTGGCCCTGCGTCGTTGGCAATTGACTACCGGCTGCAAAGCAACTGAGATTCGGGCATCACAGATGCCAAGAGCCGCTGCCGGTGGCCAAGAGATCGTTGGCGTCGTTGGCGACGAGAATGTCGCCCGCAAGCCGGCCCAGGCAACCTGCGCGACGCCGGAACCACGTACCGCCACCCTCGCTACTTGGCACTCATTCCTGATCGGCCGCGACGGAACCCGTGACCAGGTGATCCGCATGTACGAGATTCATCTTCGCCATTCGCCCGACCTGATCGCCGCCCTGCCGGAACTAGCCGGCAAGCGGCTTGGCTGCTACTGCAAGCCCTTGCCGTGCCACGGCGACGTGCTCGTGCGGCTGTTGGCGGAGTTTTTTCCTGACCTGTAACTTACGCACCTTGTGACGTGATTTGGGAATCGGGCAGGTAGCGACTGGATGCGGCCTGTTGTCTCCGACGACCCGGCACGCCCTCCACTACCGTGAAGAAGTTGTTGCCGGCCGCTGCGACAAGATCGTGGGCGTTTTCACTAGCGAAGACGCCGCCAAGAAGGAGATCGTGCAAACCTGCGCGACGCCCGACGCCAAGCAGGCGTTCGCCAAGACTTGTAGCTGGCCGTATGCGGAAATCTGTACGCCGGACAATTCCCTTATTGAGCCATTCGACCTGCTGCCGGTCCTGGACGACTGGGTGGGCAAGAAACCAGACGCCCGGGACTTTGAGGCCGTGCTGAAAGAGAACGACGTGGTTGTCGAGTGGAATGACACCCTGGTAGATCAGGACGGAAACAAGTCACCTGCGAATGAATTCGCCGGCTGGGGCTTCTATTGGAAGAATGGAGCCATCCACATCGGCCAAACGACCGAGACCATCGCTCGCAAGGCAGCAGCCCTGTTTGTGTCGCTTTGGCTGCGAAGGGTATCGGCCTCGTTTTGTGACAAGCTGATGGACGGCTTCATCGTGTACCTTGAACGCCAAGAGAACACGTCGCTTACGTTCCTGGCTGATGTTCACCGTCACTATCGCCAATGGAACACCGAGCCTTTCTTTCGCTTGACACGTGAGAAGTTCTGCACGGCTGCATTGGAGGGCGACGTGGAGCCCAAGATCATTCAGGCCCTCGACCCGCAACCGGATAAGGAAATCATTGTCACTTTCACCAAGAGGAAGAAATGCCCGTAACACCACTCAACAAGGTTCCCATCCTACTGACCAATGAGTCCTTGCTTCCTCGGACACAGGTCCAAAAAGATGCAAGCAGGCTACTTGCCCTGAACGAACGGAAGCTGTGCGAACAGTGCGGCAGCGAGGCCCTGATCCACGTCAACCTGCTGGTGCCCGACGAACACCGCATGGAGATCGGCCGATTACTTGGCATCGGCTACAGCCTGGGACCAGGAAGCGGTATCCCGTTACCTGGACTCTTGTGTCGAAGATGCGGGCAGGTTCAGGTTCATCACTACCCGGAGACCGGACAATGACCCCGCTCCAACTTGCAGCCCTGTTCCATGAAGCCTACGAGCGGCTGGCTCCCAGTTACAGGTACATGACGCGGCCCCAGACCCGCGAGTTCCGGCCCGCGTTCCCAAACGGCCGCCTGATGATCGCCGTGTGCCAAGAAATCCTGGACAAATTTGACGTGACGCCCAAGCAGGTGACAACAGGAACCTACAAGTGCCAGCGCTGCGGCAGCACGCGCGAGCCGCTTGTCACCTATTGCACTGCCCCCGAGATTGCAGGCACGATGACCACGTGCCTTAGCTGCGGGCAGGTCCAGGAGCAGTGGCCGTATCCCCTTTCCGACTACGAGCAGGCCAAAGGCCGGCTACACCGAATCCCGGAGGCAACATGATCTTTGCCTGTCAATACTGCGGCGGTCTTGAGACCGCCATCATCGCGTGCGTGATCGCCGCCTGGGGCTGGGGCTGGTACATGCTCGCCCGCGTGTTCGGCTAGCTAAGGAGGAGACCAACGAAACCATGAGAATCCTCGTCAAGAATCGACTGAACGACCCAATCCGCGTGTTCCCTGACGACCACGTACAGGTCAGCCACGAGTGCAACGGCCATCGCCGCGTGGTGGCCGACATCCGAATCAAAGAGGCCGACACCTTCAACACGGCCTTTGTTGCCGCCTTGGAGCCAGGCGAGATGGGCCTTGCCCGTGGCTACATTGGCGGAATCGTCCAGGAGGAAACATGATCGACTTGTTCTACGCCCTCTGTGCCCTTGCGTGCAGCCTGATTACCCTCGGTGTGGCCGGCTACTTCGCCAAGCGGGTCTTCTTCGAGCCAGCCAAACCGCCCTGCCAGTCGTGCGGCAGCTTCATCTTTTGCGCGATCGACCAGGTGAGCAAATGCCCGAAGCTGAAGCAGCCCTCCCTCTGGCAGCGCTTACAAAAGAAGCCATGAGCCAATACACCCAAGACGGCCGCTGGTGCGTGGAGTTCTGGGACCACGGGGCCTGGAACGAGATGGCCGGCACCCGCCGCCGACACAAAGCCGAGTGCATCGCCCTCGCCCAAGCCTTCAATAAACGCGACAACCCCCAGCGCAAAGACTCTGCCTTCGAGGGCCATCGCTACCGAGTCCGCCGCGTAAAGACTTGATCGGAGAAGCGAAATGCCCCAAGTCCACTTCGTCCAAAAGGCCCGCAAGGATTACCCCGGCCAAGGCATCAAGAAGGATGAGCCCTACTACTGGTGGAAGTTCCGCCACGGCGGTCGCTTTGCCTCCAAGACCCGGCCCCGCCCGTCGCAACTGACCCAGAGCGACTACCTGAGCACCGCTTACAGCCTCCAAGAGCGGATCGAGGACCTGAAGATCGACCCTGAAGACCTGGAAGACGTGGCCGACGAACTCCGCAGCGCGGCTGGCGAACTACGGACCCTTGGCAACGAACAAGAAGACAAGATCGGCAATATGCCGGACTCGCTCCAAGACAGCGAGGTCGCCGAACGGCTGCGAAACAGCGCAGACGCCTGTGAATCGGTCGCCAGCGAATTGGAGAGCGCCGCCAATGAAATCGTGGACCTGAAGGGGCGCGACGACCTGAAGACGGATGACCGTATTCGGGACGCCGCCCAAGCTGTTCTGGACAACATCACTTGGGACGTGGACCCATACTGACCCAGGTTAGTACGGGGACGAATTGGATTCGACCGGATGAATGAAGTGCAGGACGCGTGCCGTGGTTGGACGATAGGCCACGTTAAAAGTCGCCCGCTACCTTAATTGCCAAGCCTTGCTTTGCAATGGCGGCCTAGAACGCCGCCCCGGTTGAGAGCCTTCGCCCGAGAGGTCCGACTGCCGGCCGCAATTCGGGATCGCCTCGACCGACGCCAGTGGGGCGAGGTTAAATCCAACTGGCTCGCGGCTTGGGGACCCTGCCGAACCAGGGCCACAAGGCGCTAGAGCGGTAAATAGATCGGCTACGCACGTAGATTCTTGGATGGAAGCATCGGGCAGGTCGAAGGTGTGCCGCAACCCCGGATCAAGGCCCTGGGCTTCCGCCATCAAGATGCGCTCCTGGCCTACGTGCGGGGCTGCGACAGCGTGCCCAAGGAAGCCCCACCAAGACTCCGACCAAGGCCCTGGCCCGCTGCCTGCCCAGCGTGATCCTCCGCTCCTTTGACCCGAAGGCCACCAGCTTCATCGAAAACGTCGATGATGTCGAGTTGAGGGAGCGGATGGTACCGCAAGGCCGCCGACCATTTGCAGCGGGCCTACCTCGCCCACTTGGCCGAGATGACCGAGGAGATCATCGACAAGTCGGAAAGCCTAAAAGACAGCACCTTTCTTCGCAGCGAGTGTGTGGACAGCTTCGGCCAACGCATGGCCCACTTGAACGGCCTGGTCCAGGTCCTCACTCAACTCGGCGGGGTCGGCGAAGCCGCTACCGTAAGGGAACACCGATGATCTCAATCCATTGCGAAACCGTTCCTTGTGAAACCTGCGGCACACCCACGCCCAACAAGGGCACGGAACTATGTGGAACGTGCTGGCACGCTGAACGCTATCTGCCGGCATACCTCAAGCGCCCGAAGGGGTGCGAGTTCGTGCGCAGGCTGATCCCGAAGTTGGACGACTGGGTGAAAGAAGGGTCGTGCCGGTTATACCACGAGGCCGGTGGCACTGCCATCTGCGGGCCCTTGCCCCGTCTCGACTCCAGACCCCTTGAAGGCGGCAGCCCACGCCGGCCCAAGCTATAGTTCCTCGGGCCAGGCGCGAATGGAACGTGGACGAACAACTCCGCCGACTTGGAGAAAGGATTGGCCCCGGGGCAGACGCCCCAATGAACCGTTCAACCGAGCGGGAGATGTCGAATGGGCCGAGATAAACTCGAATACAGAATCCAAAGCGCTCTCGTCAAATTCCTCGAAATCCGCGGGTGGCTTGTCCAGCGGATGTCCGCCGATGCCTTTCTGAAGGGCTTCCCTGATTTGTTCTGCGCCCACAAGAAGTTGGGCACGCGGTGGGTCGAAGTGAAACGGCCGGGGGGCCATGCGTTGACCAAAGCCCAAAGGCGGAAATGGTCCCTCTGGGACGAGCTTGGCATCGGCATTTGGATTCTTACCGCCGCCACGCAAGAGGAATACAACAAGCTGTACAAGCCGCCGAACTGGCGCGACTTCTGCAAGGAAGAGTTCCGCGTGCCTGCCCAGGAGGAAATTCACGCGAGGCTCGATGAGTCGTGTCGTGAACATGAGGAGTCGCAGATGGCGGGCAAGGAAGCCCGCGGTGAAGCGAGGACAAACGGGATGAGCCGAGATAAACCCGAATGGCAAATCCGAGATGAACTGGTCAAGTTTCTCAAAACCCACCAGTGGCATGTCGAGCCGATCTCCGCCGATGCCTTTCAGAATGGGATCCCAGACTTGTTCTGCGCGAACAAAGAGTTGGGCACCCGCTGGGTCGAAGTGAAACGGCCGAATGGCTACACGTTCACTCTAATTCTACAGCATCACTTTTTTGGAACCACGTTTGGATGTCTTGCGAGCCAAGTCTTCCGGTGCGAATCCGTAGCGCGCTTGTTGCGGGCCCGGTGGTAGTCCACCAGATCGCCCGCTTCC
>Ga0153916_10001471_pt1 | contig 16918 bp, 11 predicted proteins | sample Opewatmetagenome_FD_109642 | JGI IMG/M metagenome (GOLD analysis project Ga0153916, IMG submission 109642) | Freshwater wetland microbial communities from Ohio, USA - Open water 3 Core 3 Depth 4 metaG | ecosystem: Environmental > Aquatic > Freshwater > Wetlands | place: USA: Ohio, Lake Erie... | reverse complement strand
TCGGTGCGCCGGTCGCCCTGGTGCTTACTGGCGCAAATCTGTCGCCCGCGCAGCAGCAGGTCGTCCTGCAGATCTTCCGCTCCGTTCGCGTCAAGTCTTAACGGGGTGCGTCTTCGGCTTCCACCAGGTGTTCCACACCCTCGTCGTCGCCGGCAGCCTGCTCCACTTCACGGTCATCGCAGCCTACGTCGTCAGCTGACAGACCACGTCGCCGCATGGATCGCAGGCGTCCTCGCCGGCGCGTGGCCTGCACGCGATCGATGCGCCAGGATCACGCGGGGGCGGCCCCGCGTGACCGCCCCCTTAGGTCGTATCTCGTCTCTCATGCCCCGCCGTCCAACCCGTCTGTGAAATCTGCGAGATCTGTGGTTCCGGGGCCTCTAGCCTCTAACCTCCAACCTCTAACTTCTAACTTCTAACCTCCAGATCAATACTCCCCCGCCAGATCGCGCTTCCCCTGCGCGCTCGCCAGCGCCGCGTGGTTCAGGATGTTGCGCGACATCGACGACTCCTCGCCCTGCGCCCGCGCCTCGTACACCTCGCGCCGCACCGCGTGTGCCTCCGCCGAGTCCAGCGCCGACAGCACCGCGAACTCGACGAGATGGCACGCCAGCCGCAGCTCGCCCGAAGCCTGCAGCGCCTTCACGCGCTCCAGCACCCGCCCGACGCCGCCCGCCAGATCCACCCACTCCCGCGCCTGCTCCGCCCGAGGCGCCGGCAGCAGGTTGTCGGGCTCACCGTCGTACCAGCCGCCGTACAGCCGCCAGATGTTGCGCAGGATGAACTGCGGGTGGTCGTAAATCGGCCGCAGGTACGGCTTCGCCAGCAGGTGTGCCGGCATCGTCACCTCGTGCAGCACGCGGTCGAGCGTCGCGCCCCGGTTCATCAGCGCCAGCGTCTGCGACTCCAGCGACTCCAACAGCTCCGCCGTGTCGCCGAACGCCTGCCGGATGCGTTCCGCTCCGAAGATCGGCATGCCGTGGCCGGGGATCATCGTCTCCGCGCCGAGCGCCGCCATCTCGCGCAGCGCCGCCGCCCACTCGCCGCAGTACCGCTGCACCTTCTGCGGGTTGCCCGCGTTCGGCGCCGCCCAGATGAACAGGTCGCCCGGCGCGACGATCTTCCGCTCCGGGATCCACGTCCACGTCGCATCGTCCGTCTCGCCGCGCGCGTGGTGCAGCTCGAACGTCAGCTCCCCGCGACGGAACGTCATCCGCTCCTGGTACTCGACGTCCGGGTAGCGGTAGTGCTCGAACCACTGGAAGCGCTCGACCGGCAGCGCGAACTGGCGCACATTGATCGCCGCGTTCCAGCCGCGCGTCTTCTTGTAGCGGTCGAAGTTCGGCCCCAGCCCCGCGTGCCCGTACACCACCGGCCGCGGCCACCGGCGCTCCGCCGCCTCCTGCTCGAACGGCCCCACGCCGAAGATGTGGTCGACGTGGTGGTGCGAGAACACCGCCGACGCCAGCGGCGTCTCCGGCCGCCACCGCCGCACCGCCTCGTGCAGCGTCCGCGTGTCGTTCACCGCGCCGGTGTCGAGCATCACGAGCCCGTCGCCCGTGTCGATCGTGTTCGCCGTCGCCAGCCCCTTGTAGAACAGCACCCCATCGAGGATCTCCTGCCCCTCCGGATACCGCGCGTGTACCGGATGCGCACTCGCCGACGCCACGTCCCCGCTCCACAGCCGCTCCGAAAGGTCACGAATGTCAGTCATCGAAGGTCTCCTGCTTCAGCCCCGTCGACATCTGTGGCCACGTGTCCCATCCACGTTCCCCCTCTCCACAACGGTGGAGAGCGGGCCAGGGGGTGAGGTCATGCGCGTCACCGGCGCCCCGCTCACGCGCGCACCCCGAAGTCCCACCCGTTCCCCCGTCGATACTCCCGCGTGATCAGCCGCGACACCGTCTGCCGGTGTACCTCGTCCGGCCCGTCGTAGATCCGCGCGAACCGCGCGTGCCGGTACATCCGCTCCAGCGGCCAGTCGCTCGTCACCCCGGCCGCGCCGAACACCTGGATCGCCCGGTCGATCGTGTTGTGTACCATCTTCGCCCCCACGACCTTGATGATGCCGATCTCGACACGCGCCGGGTCGCCCTGGTCCATCTTGTGCGCCGCCTGCAGCGTCAGCAGCCGGCAAGCTTGGATCTCCGCCGCCGCCTCGAAGATCATCACCTGGATCTGCTGCTTGTTCGCCAGCGGCTCCCCGAACGCCACGCGCGAGTTCGCCCGCTGACACATCAGGTCGAACGCCCGCTGCGCCTGCCCGAGCCAGCGCATGCAGTGGAAGATGCGCCCCGGCCCCAGCCGCTGCTGCGCGATGAGGAACCCCTGACCGCGCGGCCCCAGCAGGTTCGACCGCGGCACCCGCACGTTGTCGTACTCCACCTCGCAGTGCCCGGCCAGCATCCCCATCACCGGCGTCTCCCGCACGATGTTGTACCCCGGCGTGTCCGTCGGCACGACGATCATGCTGAACGCCGAGTGCGCCGGCGTGCCGTCGTCCTCCGTCCGCGCCATCACCGTCGTGTACGCCGCGTTCTTCGCGCCCGACGTGAACCACTTGCGGCCGTTGATCACCCAGTCATCGCCGTCGAGCACCGCCCGCGTCTGGATCTGCGTGGGGTCCGACCCCGCGACGTCCGGCTCCGTCATCCCGAAGCTCGGGAAGATCTCCCCCGCCACCAGCGGCTTCAGGTAGCGATCGCGCCACTCCGGCGACGCGTGCAGGTTGAGCATGATCGAGTCCTGCAGCGAGTGCGTCCCCAGGCACACCTGCGCGTACTCGCTCCGCCCGATCACCTCGTTGACGTACACGTAGTCCAGGAACGGCATCCCTTGCCCGCCGATCTCGACCGGATGCCCCAGCGCCCACAGCCCGGCGTCCTTCGCCTCCTGCATCAGCCGGCGCAGCGTCTCGCGGCTCTCCTCTCCGGGCTCCTCCAACGCCGCCTCCGCCGGATACACCCGCTCCTCGATGAACCGCGCCACCCGCTCCCTGATCGGCCGCACGCTCTCCGGAATCTCGAACGACATCACCAACCTCCAGGCCACATAGTGCGCGTCATTACGCGCGCGACAATTCAAGCCGATGGCTGTCATACTACAGCCGCCATCCGTTACAGACGCGCCGCCCGCGCTTGTGCGCCGTACACGTTCCCCTACACTACACCCTGCTGCACCAACACAAGGAGAACCCGCCATGAAACTCAAGCCCCTCGACGACAACGGCCTGAAAGAACTCCAGGCTCAGCCGCTCGTCGCCAAGCTCGCCACGACGTCCCCCAACGGCGACGTGCGCATCAGCTCGCTCTGGTACCGCGCCGAACCGGACGGCACGTTCCTCATCAACACCTTCGAGGACTCCGCCCCGGTGAAGAACCTGCGACGCAACCCGCGTTGCTCGCTGCTCATCGACTCGCGCGACTGGCCGTACACCGGCGTGCATTACTGGGGCACCGCCACCGTCGAGGGCCCGAACGACGACGTCGCCGGCATCGCCGCGATGTTCGCACCGTATGTCGGCTCGCTCGAAGGAGCCACCGAGTACGCGAGGACCCTGATCGGCTACGGCACGCGCGTCTACATCCGCTTCCGCCCCAGGCGCAGCGCCACCTGGGATTTTCGGCCGTAGCAAGTGCGGGTGCGGCACGGCCCGCGCGGCCGTGCCCGTCATCGCGACCTCGAGCCGATTTCGACCTCCGCCTCCGCACATTGTGGAGCGGAGGCCGGCCGCACGCTCCCCGGGGTGAGGCGATAGGGTCTCGCCTCCTCCGTCCCCCTCTCCACGATGTGGCGAGGGGGCAGGCGGTGAGGTAACGCGCCAACCGACGGCTAACGACCACCTACCAACCACCGCCCCCGCCGTAGTACGCTATGCCTCACACACGGAGGTGCCCCATGACCACCGACACTACCCGCACCGACATCATCGAGCAGAACGGCGTCCTCATCGGCCCCTGGCGCCGCCCCCGCAACCTCGCCGCCACCCAGCGCGGCAGCATCCACGACGACGCCACCGCCCAGAAGCTCGGTTTCCGCGGCGGCACCGTCGCCGGCTCCATCCACATGGAGCAGTTCCCGCCCGTCCTCCTCCGCGCCTTCGGCAACCGCTGGTTCGAGACCGGCAGCCTCTCCTGCTACTTCCGCAACGCCACGACCGACGGCGAGCCCGTGCGCACGCTCGCGCAGCTGCCGCCGCCCGGCGCGACGGACCCGCAGATCAACGTCTGGATGGAGCGCGACGACGGCACACAGGTGCTCGAGGGCACCGCCTCCGTCGTCGCGCCCGCCGAACCCTCGATGCTCCGCCGCAAGCTCGCCGAGCCCCGCGAGCCGGGCGAGCAGCGCATGCTCGGCCACCTGCCGCTCGGCGACGTCGGCGCGCCCGTCGCCGTCCGCCTCGATCTCGCCGCGCGCGAGCCCCGCGCCCGCCTCGACGTCATCACCGAGCCGCTCGACTGGTACACCGGCCCGTCGCCCTGGGGCGGCCCGGTCCTCAACCCCGGCCTCGTCGTCCACCTGATGGTGCAGGCGCAGCAACGCATGGACCTCGCCCGCGCGAAGGCCGTCGGCCTCTACGGTGCCATCGAGGTCCGCCACCTCGCCGGCCCCGTCTTCGCCAATCACGACTACGAGGTCACGGGCAAGATCCTCGCCGTCGGCCAGACCCCGAAGACCGAATACCTCTGGTACGAGACGCTGCTCCGCGAGCCAGCGGCCCGCAAGGACATCGCGTCTATGCTCATGATGCTCCGCTTCATGAAGGCGTCCTCCCCCCTCTGGCAGACCTGACCTGTACGGAGGACAGCACCAACCCCGCAGCACACCGCTCCATCTGCGAAATCTGCGCCATCTGCGGATTCCGTCGTCCCTCATCTGCGTCCATCGGCGCCGTCGGCGGATAACCCGGCTCCCAACGACCACGACCAACGACCAACCCCCATCTGCTACGCAACCCCGCAGCGCACCTCGTCTGCGAAATCTGCGTCCATCGGCGCCATCGGCGGATAACCCGGCTCCCAACGACCACCGACCACCGACCACCGACCACCGACCAGCCCCCCATCTGCTACGTTGTCCCCGGAGGACCGGCACCCGTGATCTTCCAGACCGTCCCCGCCTCAACGAAACGCGCCCGCTACCGTGAGGTCGCCTCCGTGCTCGGCCGCCACGGCATGGGCGCGCTCAGCGCCCGCCTCGGCCTCGCCCGCGCCGTGCCGTGGCGCCGCGCCCTTCTCGGCGGTGTCGAGGCGGAGCCACCGCACCCTATTGCCGAACACCTGCGCCTGGCGCTCGAGGAGCTCGGCACGACCGGCATCAAGCTCGGCCAGATCCTCAGCACCCGCCCCGACCTCATCCCGGCCGACCTCATCGCCGAGCTGGAGAAGCTGCGCGACCGCGTGCCGCCCGTCGCCACTGAGGCCATCCTCGCCATCGTCGAGCACGAGCTCGGCCGCCCCGCCGCCGACGTCTTCCGCGAGTTCGACCCCGTCCCCCTCGCCGCGGCGTCGATCGGCCAGGTCCACGCCGCCGTGCTGCACGACGGCACGCGCGTCGCCGTCAAGGTGCGCAAGCCCGGCGTCACCGAGACCGTCGCCACCGACCTCGCCATCCTCGCCGATCTCGCCCCGCGCGCCGCCCGGGCCCAGCTCTTCGGCCCCAGCTACGACGTCGAGGCCCTCGCCGACGACTTCGCCTGGACGCTGCGCTCCGAGCTGGACTACGTGCGCGAGGGCCGCAACGCCGACCGCCTGCGCGAGATCCTCGCCGGCGACCTGCGTGTCGTCATCCCCAGGATCCACTGGTCTCTGACCACGGCCTCCGTGCTCGTCATGGACCGCCTCGACGGCATCCGCATCGACGACCTCGACGCGCTCGACGCCGCCGGCCACCCGCGCGCCGCCCTCGCCCGCACCAGCGCCGAGGTCCTGATGAAGCAGGTCTTCGAGACCGGCTTCTTCCACGCCGACCCGCACCCCGGCAACTTCCTCGTCATGGAGGACGGCCGCATCGCCATGCTCGACTTCGGCATGGTCGGCCAGCTCGACGAGGAGGTGCGCCACGCCTTCTTCCAGCTCCTCATCGCCACCGTGCGACAGGACGCCGCCGCCGTCACCGACAGCATGGAGAGCCTCGGCGTCCTCCGCTCGCCCGGCGAGCGCGACGCCGTCCGCCGCGACGTCCACCACGTGCTGCAGCGCTACTACGGCCTCTCCGTCGAGCAGTTCGACCTCAGCGAGTACATCAACGACACGCTGGCCATCGTCCGACGCCTCGGCCTCCAGCTCCCCGCCGAGCTGGCGCTCGTGCTCAAGACCGTCGCGATGAGCGAGGGGCTGTGGCGCCGCCTCGACCCGTCGTTTAACGCCGCGAACATCGCCGAGCCCTTCGTCGAGCACGCGGCCGCGGAGATGTACTCGCCGCGCGCCTGGGGGCAGCGCGTCGTCCGCGCCGGCAGCGACACCGTCGAGCTCGGCGCCTACCTCCCCGGCCAGCTCCGCCGCATCGCCGCCCGCCTCGACCGCGGCGAGTTCGAGGTCACCCTCCGCCACCGCGACCTCGACGAGTCGCTCGACCGCGTCAGCAGCATGGTCACGCGCCTCTCGATCGCCGTCGTCACGGCGGCGTTCATCATGGGCCTGCCCTTCCTGGCCAGCGTCTACGAGCCGCCCGGCTGGCGCTTCATCGCCCCGGCGTGGTTCTTCGGCGGCATCATCATCGTCGTCCTGCTGATCGTCCGCCTCGCCATCGCCGGCCGCTCCCGCCCCCGCCACTGACCTCCTGAGCCCGGGCCGCCTAGTACGCGTGTTGTACGCTGGCTCGTAAATGTGGCAACTTAGATGCTCTCGGACTCTTTATTCAGGTTACTAGAGGAGTGTCTTGGGCATCCCACACGAGGACGAGGTGCAGCAGCCTCCGAATGCGACCCAGACGTCGTCAACCGATGAGGTATAACCTTCTATGTGAGACGGGCGAAAGGGATACGATGCCCAGAGTGAAGGTTCCGGGGTTCAAGTGCGCGCGCTGCGGACACATCTGGGTTCCGCGCAGCGAAGAACAGCCAACGATCTGTCCGAAATGTAAGAGCCCGTACTGGGATCGCCCAAAGCGGAAGCAGCAGTAGCGATGGTCAGCCCGCAAGTCCAACTGCCGGAGCTGAAATGAGCGTGTCGCGCGCTGGTCAACCCGAGAACAAGTTCTGCAAGCTCAAGAACCTCAGGAACGAGAGCGATGTTGAGCAGAACTTCGTCGTGCGTCTGCTCGACGATCTCGGGTTTACGGACGACTACCGTGAGACGAAAGCCAGCCTGCGTCAGGTCAAGATCGGTAAGGGCCGACGACAGCGGTTGTACGTGCCCGATTACGTCTGCTACGTAGACAAGGCGCACAAGCGACCAGTCCTCGTTGCGGACGCCAAGTCGCCAGCAGAAGACGCGGCAGAGGGTGCCACCGACGCTCAGCTCTACGCATCGGTCCTGAGACGGGCCATCGCAGACCCCAAGCCTGACCAGTTCTGCATGGGCAGCAACGGGCGACATACGCTAATACTCCACTACGACAGTGACGTTCAGCGGCATGGGCTGGACTTCGTGGATTTCGTGGACGGCAATCCTCGGTACGAGGCCCTCAAATCAGAACTGCAACGGACGGCCCCTACGCACCGGTCTGCGTCAGGGGCCAACGATTTCCAGTTCACGAGGCCAGATGTCAAGACGGTTCGCGCGCTGTTCGAGGCGTGCCATGACGTGATCTGGAAGCGCGAGTTTGAAAGCCCTGTCCCGGCGTTCTGGGAGTTCTGCAAACTCATGTTCATCAAGCTCCATGAAGATCGCCGACTCCGCACTGACGCTAAGATAAAAGCCCTCGTGCAAGCCGGGCTGCCGTTACCGCGCTCGGCGGTTCTGTTCAGTGTGGATTATCTCGACCGCGTGACCAACCTCTCCAACCCGAACCCAATCGCTGCGATCTTCGAGACGATTCGCGACAACCTTGAGGCGCAGGTCCTGTCCGGCGAGAAGAAGCGCATTTTTGACAGCGTAGAGCGGGTGAAGCTTGACCCTCTGACAGTACGCCGTGTGGTCGGCCTACTCGAACACCACGACCTGATCCAGATCGATGAGGATCTGAATGGCCGCCTGTTCCAGACGTTCCTGAGTGCCACGATGCGCGGGAAGCAACTCGGCCAGTTTTTTACTCCGCGAACGGTCGTTGACTTTATGTGCGACCTCGCGGACCTGAAGGTGACGAAGGAGCCGCCCTACGCCCCGCTGGTCCTCGACGCCTGTTGCGGAACGGGTGGATTTCTGATCGAGGCAATGGCCAAGCTGACGCGTCAGTTGAAAGACGGACCGCTCGCGACGGTTCTGAGTGATCACGAGAAGCGAAACATTGACCAAGCGATCAAAGACAACCGGCTGATCGGGATTGACGCAGGTAAAGATCCTCCCATCGCGCGCATTGCCCGGATCAACATGTACCTCCACGGTGATGGAGGGAGCCGCGTGTATTCAGCCGATGCGCTCGACAAGCAGGTTCGTGTCCCGTCAACGGCAAGTCCAGAGCTACGTGGCGAGCTGAATCAGTTGCGCGCGCTCTTTTCTGGTCCGAACGCCATCCGCGTCGATGTTGCACTCACCAATCCGCCGTTCTCGATGAAGAAAGACGCCAAGGAGGCCGACCAGCGCGAGATCCTTCAAGAGTACGAGTCGGCCTTCACCATGAAGTCAGGCCGCAACAAGATGCGGCCGTCTCTCAAGTCGAATGTGATGTTCTTGGAGCGATACCGCGATCTGATCCGTGCGGGCGGCAAGCTCATTACCGTGATTGACGAGAGCGTGCTGAATACGCCATCCGCCGCCGACTACCGCGCGCAGTTGTTCCGACACTTCTATATTCGCGCCGTAGTGTCGCTTCCGCAGGACGCGTTTGTAGATGCGGGCGCGAACGTCAAAACCTCGATCCTACTGTTGGAACGCAAGGACACACCGTCCGAGGACCAGCCCGCAACGTTCTACGGACGCAGCGACAATATCGGGTACAAAGGTGCGCGTCTCAATGAGAGCCTGAGCGACCTCGCGGAAGTCCTCGGAGCTTTCCAGCAGTTCCAGGGCACCGGCCAAGTGCCGCACGCCGTGAAGGCTCATTGGACTGAGCGCACAAGGTTCTTCGCGGTTCGACTGACTGACCCGCTTGGCCGGATGGACTTCGAGTGGCACGACCCACGGCACGCCGAGATGGACCGACGCCTCCAACAGATTGCCACGTCGAAGGGGTACGTCGTTCGGTCGCTCGGCGGCACCAACGGCCTGTGTCAATTTGTTCGAGGAAAAACGGGAGATGAATACGTAAGTGCTGGCGTACCGATCTTGAAAGTTCGCAACATCACCGGTGAAGGGATCGACTGGAACACGGACTTCGTCTTGCAACTGTTCTATGATCATCATCTCGACTCCCATCTTCAACGCGGTGATGTGATGATCACCACCACGGGGCTTGGCACTATAGGGCGAGTGGATCTGCTGGAGACTGACGAGCCGTGCATGGCTGACGGGCACGTAAGTGCGCTCAGGTTGCGGACACCTCAACAAATGGGCCCCGACTTTCTGGTCCACTACCTCCGGTCGCCGCTTGGACAAATGCAGATGGACCGCTACACGGTCGGTTGCACGGGCCAGACCGAACTCCACGACAGCGATCTGGCCAAACTACAAGTGATCTTTCCTGTGCTGCCACACGAGCAGGACACCGTACTGAGCGAGGCGAAGCGGTACGAGGATGCAGCGAACCGCGCCCGCGAAGAGCAGTACAAAAACCGCGCACTTTCGCGGACTGAGTTCGAGCGGCTTCTTGGATTGTGACGACTTTGACGGTCAACCCACGTGCCAAGCCTCTGCGTCAGGCCCCAGCTAGACTATCTTGTGCAGGCCGCGACTTATTGTGCAGCCGCTACTTTTTGTGCAAAGCCGGTTCCCCCGTTCACTAGGGTGACACGCCCCGCTTGGAGATCGCCGCCAGCCGGCATACCATCGCCCCATGTTCCAGCACTGCGCCTGCCGCCAGACGCCCGTCCCGCCAGCCGCAGCGCGCGCCCGTCTGGCGCGAAAACACGAAACTGCCGAACGAAGCCCGTTTTCAAACCTGCTCGGCGACATAATGATGCACGGATCTGCACGAAATTGCGCCCCCGCGTCGCTGCACCGACGCCGGATCACGAAGACTGCCGGACAGTCTCGCCATCACCGCCCGCCCGCCGTCGTCCGCTCCCGCCGCTCGACGACCGACCACCGACAACCGACCACCCACCGGGCCGTCAATCAAAGACTGTCAGGATCTGGCCGCCTCGCCAGCTTCGCGGGATCCCCGAAAAGTGGAGCAACCGCGAAAAAACAACCGTCAATCAAAGCCTGCCCTCCGCATGGGGGGCCGCCGTCCGCGCAGTTGGCACTCCGCCGGGGAGAGTGCTTACGAAACGCTCGCCGAGACTATCAATGGTTCCCCCAGCCGGGAATCCGTCTTAGAATCGAGAATGCGCCCGCAGCCCGGCGCATGAGGAGAACTGCCATGATGAAGATGAACGTCCAGCCCATCCCCACCCTCTCGGAGCGCGTCAACGACATCCGCCAGCTCACGGCCCAGATCGTCAACAAGGAGATCCTCCCCAACGAGAACATCCTCTGGGCCTGGCGCACCGACCGCCGTTTCAAGGAAGCCGACATCGAGCACGCCCGCCAGCTCCGCGAGGACATCAAGGCGAAGGTGAAGCAGGCCGGCCTCTGGGCCCCGCACCTCCCCGTCGAGTACGGCGGCTCCGGCCTCAACTTCCTCGAGCACGCCTACATGAACGAGGTGCTCGCCTACGCCGTCGGCGCCGCCGCCCTCTTCGGCGTCGTCGCCCCCAACTCCGGCAACCAGACCATCCTGGTCAAGTACGGCACCGAGGAGCAGAAGAAGAAGTGGCTCATCCCCCTCATCGAGGGCAAGATGGAGTCCGGCTTCTCCATGACCGAGCCCGACCAGCCCGGCTCCGACCCCCGCTCCCTCAAGACCACCGCCCGCCGCGACGGCGACGAGTGGGTGATCAACGGCCACAAGTGGTTCACCTCCAACGGCAAGCGCGCCGACTTCTTCATCGTCATGTGCCGCACCGAGGACCCCGAAGGCCCGGCCGACCGCAACGCCAAGATGACGCAGATCATCGTCCCCAAGGACACCCCCGGCGTCACGATCCTCCGCGGCATCAACGTCTGGGGCGTCGAGAGCGACCACTGTGAGATCGTCTACGACGACGTCCGCGTGCCCGTCACCAACCAGCTCGGCCAGACCGGTACCGGCCACCAGGCGGCGCAGGACCGGCTCGGCGCCGGCCGCGTGTTCCACTGCATGAACTCGATCGGCCAGATGTGGCGCGCCTTCGACCTGATGGTTCAGCGCACCATGACCCGCGAGGTCCACGGCGGCTTGCTCGAGACCAAGCAGTTCATGCAGGGCTTCATCGCCGACTCCTACATCGACATCCAGGCGGCCCGCCTCATGACGATCCACTGCGCCGAGAAGATGGAGGGCGGCGGCGACCCCCGCACCGACATCTCCGCGATCAAGATCTTCGTGCCCGCCGCCTACGAGCGCGTCGTCGACCGCGCGATCCAGGTGTGGGGCGCCGCCGGCGTCTCCGGCGACCTGCCGCTTGCCGGCATGTTCCAGGGCGCGCGCACCCTCCGCCTCGCCGACGGCCCGGATGAGGTGCACAAGATCCTCATCGCGAAGAACGTCCTGAGCCGCTACCACTCCGGCCAGGGCTGGGACTTCGGGAGCTGAGGAGGTGACGGCTAGCGGGCGAGCAGCCCCGCGTCGATGACGAACTGGGAGCCCGTGACGAACCGGGCGCGGTCGGACGCCAGGTAGAGGATCGCCTCCGCCACGTCCTCCGGCTCGATCCACGGCACCGGCAGCAGGTTGCCCGCGGAGCGCTCCGCGATCTCCTGCGGGGACGCGCCTTCGAGCGCGGCCAGGCCGTCGTTCATCGGCGTGTTCACCCCCGTCGGGTGGATCGAGACGACCCTGATGCCGTAGGGCGCCAGTTCAATCGCCCAGGACCGCGTCAGGCCGGTCAGCCCCCACTTCGACGCGGCGTAATGGCTGAGCCGGTTCATCCCGCGCAGCCCCGCGACCGAGGAGTTGTTGATAATGACGCCGGACCGCTGCCGCATCATGACGGGGATCACCCTGCGTGCGACGAGCCAGCTCCCCTTCAGGTTGATGTCGATCATCGCGTCCCAGGCTTCTTCCGTCAGCTCGTGCGCCAGCCCGTACGCGCAGATCCCGGCGTTGTTGAACAGCACGTCGATGCGGCCGAACTCAGCGACCGTAGCGTCGACGGCGGCGGTGATAGCGGCGTCGTCGCGCACGTCTCCGGCGAAGGTCAGGCAGTCCGCTCCTGCCTCGCGGCAGTTACGCTTCAGTCCGTCCAATTCGTTCGATGACCCGAGCTGATAGCCGGGATACGACAGCTGCTTCGCCACGTCAAAGGCGACAATGCGCGCGCCCGCCCGGGCGAGCGCCAGCGCCGCCGCGCGGCCCTGTCCGTGCGCTGCGCCCGTGATGAACGCGACCTTTCCCGAGAACTCGCGCTCAGCCATCACGGTTCTCCCTCTACGGGCATCGCATCCGCCTTCCGGTACGACTCAAGGTAACCGTCGAGTTCGATGTCGAGCGCGTTGTTGACGATGTTGGTGGCGACCATCATCGCACCGAACGCCGTGAGCGCCACGATCTGCTCTTCGTCGAAGAGGGCGGCAAGCTGGGCAAACAACTCGTCCGGGACGCGCGCGGATGGCCTCGCCAGGTATCGCCCGAAGTCGACGACGGTCTGCTCGCGCTCGTTAAGCGTGAAGTGGTCCGGATCCTCGCCCGACTCGATCAGGATGCGGCGGAAGAACGTCGAGCAGATGAGGCAGTCGTTGTCGGAGGAGATCGCGTGGGCGAAGATGTCGGTCAGGCGCGCGCCGAGGAACGGCTCGACGGCGTCCCGCATCGGGTACCACTCCATGAGCGCGTGAAACGCCGGCATCGATCGGAGTAGCGTGCGCTTCATGTTCGTGATGCGGCCATGCTCGCGGACGACGTCATCGTACGCCGCCCGCACGACGGGCGCAGCCTCGGTGTACTCGACGGGATGGATGCGTGCCATGACGAACTCTCCCCAGGATGCAGGGAGATTATCGTACGTCGCGGCGCTGGGAGCCACGGGCGGAAGGGCGATGGAAGCCCATCGCCGGGGGGCATGCAAAGGACAAAGAAAACGCCCCGAGTAACCTCGCTGCCGTCCCGGCTTCATCCTCCCCCGGCTCCGTTCTGGCTAGGACTTTCGCCCGTTGCCTGTTCGTACCGCCGGGTTCGTCCACCGGGCTGCGCTCAGCTACTCGGGACAGCCGTTACGATATCAGCAGCTTGGGGGCACGTCAACTATATTACGTCATCAAAGCGATTGAAGTTTCTGCATAACAGTCCGTCCGTTATTGCTGCTTGTCGATGGCCCCTTATGTTGGTCGCTTGGTCGTTGGTGAGAGGCGCGGATGGGTCGCTCATGACCTCGTCGGCCGGTCGTTCCCGGGTGCGGTTGATGAGCCGGCCAGCGACGACCAACCAGCGACCCGTCGATCAGCCGCTAAGATGTGCCCATGAAGAAGACGCGCCACGTCCGCGCCGACGGTCGTTACGTGTACTGGTATTCGTTTGCCGCTCCGCCGCCGGCGATCCTGGACGTCCGCGAGCAAGCGCGTGGTGACGAACAGGTCGAGCTGCGCTGGAACGCCCTGCTCGGCGAGCACGTGATCGTCTCAACCGCCCGACAGGGGCGCACGTTCCTACCGCCGGTGGAACACTGCCCGCTCTGTCCGACCGACGCTGGCGGCGGCTTCGTCACGGAGATCCCGTCCGCCGACTTCGAGTTCGCCGTGTTCGAGAACCGCTTTCCCAGCTTCCGCCCCGACGCACCCGCTGTTGTCGACGACTCACCGCTCGAGCGACGCGCCCGCGCCGCCGGCGTCTGCGAGGTCGTCGTGTACTCGCCGATGCACGATGCGTCGCTGGCAACGATCGGAGCGGCGGCAGTGCGGCGCCTCGTCGACGTGTGGGCGGACCGCTATGCCGAACTGGCCGCGCGGCCAGACGTGGCGTACGTCTTCATCTTCGAGAACCGCGGCAAAGAGATCGGCGTGACGCTGACACACCCGCATGGCCAGATCTACGCCTTCCCGTTTGTGCCGCCGCGGGTCGAACAGGAGCATCGCGCGGCCGCCGAACACCATGCCCGCACCGGCCGCTGCCTGCTGTGCGACGTAACGCAGGCGGAGTTGGCGCACAGGGAGCGCATCATCGCCGAAGACGAAAATTTCATCGCCTACGTCCCTTTCGCCGCACGCGTCCCATACGAGGTGCACGTCGCGCCCGTGATGCACCGGCCGTCGCTGGCCGAACTGAGCCGCGGCCAGCGCGACCGCTTCGCGCGGCTGCTGCGCGTCGTCCAGGAGAAGTACGACAACCTCTGGGGCTTCCCCATGCCATACACCATGTCGATGCACCAGAAGGTCGCCGACGGCCTAGCCCGCCCCGGCGAGCACCTGCACGTCGAGTTCATGCCGCCGTACCGGGCCGCGGACAAGCTCAAGTACCTGGCTGGTGTCGAGACCGGCGCCGGCACGTTCATCAACGACACCGCGCCCGAGGAGAAGGCGCGCGAGCTGCGCGAGGCTTCGCCACGGACGTAGCGGTGCCTCGCCAGCAGCGCATCGAAGCGCTCGTCGGCGTTTTCCGGCGCGAATTCGGCCGTGCGCCGGAGGGCATGGCCGAGGCGCCCGGCCGCGTCAATCTAATCGGCGAGCACGTCGACTACAACGAAGGCCTCGTCCTGCCCTTTGCCATCGACCGCTCGGTGATCGTCGTGTGGGCACGCCGTGAAGACACCGTCGTGTGCGCCTACTCGTCCGACTACGGCGAGCACGCGCGCTTCAGCCATCCAGACGCGATGCAGTCGCCTAGCGGCGTCTGGTCCAGCTACGTGCGAGGCGTCACGGCCGCGCTGGTCGGCGCCGGTCAAGGGGCGGGTGGGCTCGATGTCGCGATCGCAGGCGATGTGCCGCAGGGTGCCGGACTATCCTCGTCGGCGGCGGTGGAGGTGGCGATGGCCGGCGCGTTCCGTGAAGCGTTCGCGCTGCCGGTCAGCGACGTCGAGCTCGCGCTGCTCTGCCAACGCGCGGAGAACGAGTACGTCGGCGTGCAGTGCGGCATCATGGACCAGTTCGCGTCCGCGCTCTCATGCCGCGACCACGCGCTGCTCATCGACTGTCGCTCGCTGGCCTACGACGCGGTGCCGCTGCGCCTTGTGCCCGCCGGCCTCACGGTCGTCATCGCCAACAGCGCCGTCCGCCGCGAGCTGGCGTCCAGCGCCTACAACTCCCGCCGCCGCGAATGCGACGCGGCCGTCGAGCTCGTCCGCCAGCGCCTCGCCCGTCCGGATCTCCGTTCGCTGCGTGATATCAGCCTGAGCGATCTCGATCATGTCCTCCCGGCCGGTGTCACTCCTCTCCGCGACCTGGAGATGGGGACAGGGGGTGCGATCCTCGCCCGCGCTCGCCACGTCGTCACCGAGATCGCGCGCGTGGCCGCGGCGGCTGACGCGCTCGCCGGCGACGACTTCGCCGCAGTCGGGCAGCTCATGCAAGAGTCGCACTTGAGTCTGCGCAACGACTACGAGGTCAGCTCACGCGAGCTGGACCTGCTCGTCGGGCTGGCGACGGCGCAGGACTACGTCCTCGGCGCGCGGCTCACCGGTGCGGGCTTTGGTGGCTGTACCGTCAACATCGTCCGCTCCGATGCCATCGCCGCCTTCGAGCGCGACGTTATCGCGCCGTACCGCCAGCAGACCGGCCTCCCGGCCGAGATGTACGTGACCTCGCCCTGCGACGGACTCCGCGTGATGCGGCTCTAGCCTGCGCCAACGTGCGAGTCTGTTGTATGTTGTCTGCTGGCCGCGCCTCTTTGCCATTTTACGTTTGCTGTTTGATGTCGCCTGGGAGCCGCCATGAGATTCGCTGACCGCATCGAGAAGCTGCCGCCATACCTCTTCGCCCAGATCAGCAAGAAGGTCGCTGCGAAGAAGGCACAGGGCATCGACGTGGTCTCGTTCGGCATCGGCGACCCCGACCTGCCGACGCCGCCGCACATCATCGCCGCGCTCGAAGAGGCGGCGCGCGACCCGGCGAACCACCGCTACCCCGAGACCGAGGGGCTGCCGGAGTTCCGGCGCGCCGTGGCCGCATGGTACGAGCGCCGCTTCAGCGTGCAACTCGACGCTGACAGGGAGGTGCTCTCGCTCATCGGCTCGAAGGAGGGCATTGGCCACATCGCGCTCTGCTTCATCGACCCGGGCGACGTGGCTCTGGTACCTGACCCGGCGTATCCCGTGTACTCGATCGGCACGATGTTCGCCGGCGGCGAGAGCTATGCGCTGCCGCTGACGGAGGAGCGCGGCTTCCTGCCTGACCTCGATGCCGTGCCGGCCGACATCGCACACCGGGCAAAAGTGCTCTGGCTCAACTATCCGAACAACCCCACGGGCGCCGTCGCCGACATCGGCTTCTTCGAGCGCGCGGTGCGCTTCGCGAAGCGCTACGACGTCGCCATCTGCCACGATGGCCCGTACAGCGAGGTCGCGTACGACGAGTACGTGCCGGTGAGCTTCTTGCAGGCGAAGGGTGCGGCGGACGTCGGCATTGAGTTCCATTCGCTGTCGAAGAGCTACAACATGACCGGCTGGCGGATCGGCATGGCCGTCGGCAATCCGCGCATCATCGACGCGCTGATGCGCGTGAAGTCGAACCTGGACTCCGGCGCGTCGCAGGCGATCCAGAAGATGGCGATC
>Ga0153916_10001470_pt1 | contig 16920 bp, 23 predicted proteins | sample Opewatmetagenome_FD_109642 | JGI IMG/M metagenome (GOLD analysis project Ga0153916, IMG submission 109642) | Freshwater wetland microbial communities from Ohio, USA - Open water 3 Core 3 Depth 4 metaG | ecosystem: Environmental > Aquatic > Freshwater > Wetlands | place: USA: Ohio, Lake Erie... | reverse complement strand
TATCCCGCAGGAGGGTTTGAAAGTTTAGTAATAAGTTGATTAAGCAACTGTTGCTGTTGCGGGTCAAGATTGTTAAATATATTTAGGTCTGGTTTTGTTCCAGTAAAGAATTGTTCAACTTGCCCTAAAAAACCTCCAGCCATGATTAACTCCTAGTATAAACTTTCAATTTTATAACTAAATCCAAACCATTCAAGGGCAAAATCATTACTATTGCCAGACCATCTAAAACGAATTCTATGCGTAATAACTTGTTTATATACTCGAACTTTTTCTTGTATACTTTGATTTATGGTTGCTAATGTATTCCAGTTATATCCGCTATCTGTCGAATACTGTATTAATACACTAGTACCTCGTATAAACATCTCTAGCATATCGAATCGAAATTCTGAGTCTGGCATTGAAAAATCTTTAGTCTCCACAGTATACGTGATTGCTGTTTGATTGTCAAGTTGTGCATTATAGTCATATGAAAATACTTGATTTCCTTGAGATGAACATAGATGTGTTATATCTGTATTAGCAAATGAAACTCTGCTATTCCAAGTATAAGTCTGGGCAGCCCATGTTCCAGCTAAGGTACTCCAAATATTTGCATTAGTCTTTGTATAAAAGCCAAAGCCTACAAATGTATTTGCAAAGTGCCTAGTATACCAAAATTTATCACCTACATTATATCGAAGCAATGTATCACAAGTTCCATCAGGTGAACTAGTAGATGGATAGAATATCCAAGCTTCATCTAATTCCTCAATATAAAGTGCAAATAATCGCTGTCTATATTGTGGATTTAAGTTTCCAGCATACCCAAATGTTAGGTAAAAAATCTGGTCGCCAATTGGATTTAAAGTATAATCTGCTAAGTACTCATATACGTTAGCATGACCAACTATAATGTGCGAATCCCCAGTTGGCACCAAAGCTCCAGTAGATAATACGCCCTCACCAGTAATCATAGTTTCAAAGAAGTAATTCATTCCACTTGAACCTATAAAACTGCCGCGAGCGATACTTCTATCTCGGTATATTATAAGGTACGGTCCTAATAAATCTCCAGCTAGAATTTTATCTGCCGTGTCTAATAAATCATCGTACCCGGCAGTTCCTGTTGTCCAGTTAGTTGGATTAAGTTGGTCAGACCGCCTAACTCGCTGCCCATGCTGAGTTCCACCCTCAATAGTATTAAGTAAAAATAAAGCTGTATTATACACTACTAAAGATTCACATGTAGTATTTCCAGCACTTGGTAAGTTCGGAATATCTTTACATTCTGTTCCATCATAATATTTAACTATATCAATAGCATTAGTAAATACCATCCAATCACTACCAGCTATAGTAGCAGGTGTAACTCCATGGTCAAGAGTTCCAGCAAGCACAACAGCTCTAACCACAGCTCCAGCATTTAATATAGACCTACCACTTGGTACAGGTGTTGTTAGTGTAAAACTTGTACCTGCGACTGTTATTAAACTTTGAAAGGACTGCCCATTATCAAGTGTAATTCCAACTAAATCTCCAGTTGAGAATCCCGCAGCAGACGCTACATTTATTATTGTAGCGCCTGAGCCATATGAAGATGTCGTTGTAGTACCAGCAGTACCTCGAATAAGTTGCCACTCTTCAAATGTTATATTCCACTTATATACAGTCTTCGTTGTTATTAGTATTAAATGAGTAGTTAAATCTTGACGTATAAATTCATATGTGGTTTGCGGAATACCTGTAACTGGCGCTCCAAATGTCTTATATCCAGTGTCTGTACCTATGCCGCCAGCTTTAGCTATTACATTATCAAGTTGAATAGATTGATTATCCTGAATCATGTCAGGCTTAGTAGCTAGATTTATACCGCCAAGTAAATTTTTTACTTGAGTATATTGCCAGATTTTTCTTGGGTCTATTGGATAAGCCATTTTAAGTCTTAACGCATTTTAAGGTACGAACACCAGCGGCTAAGTTAGCCGCACCACCAGCAGGAGTCATAGTACTTGCCGTGGCGCTTCCAAAACCTAATGCCGCTCCAGCAGTAAGCGTGCCGCCGCCGCCTGAAACTACACCGCTATTTGTAGTATGACTATGTGTTAAATTTACACCAACACTACTAGTACCTACATTAGCATTAGCCTGTACAGCTGCATAATCTGCTGCGAACCAGGGAATACCGAAGGTTGTAGAACCGTCACCAGCCCCCCAAGTAGTTCCTATAGCAGCGAATAGCGCTGCGTATGTAGTTCTACTAACTACTTGAGCACCTCCAGAAGCTGTTGGACAAGCTAGATATCCGGTAGGAGCAGATGTACCAGCAAAGTCTATAATAGTTCCTGCCGGAACAGCTATAATAGATGCTATGGCTGCTACTATGGCTAAGTCAGTATAAGCTGTAGTAGCAATTTGTGTGTTATTAGTTAGTGGTGCTGCTGTTGGTGCTGTAGGAACGCCAGTAAAAGCTGGAGATGCTATAGGAGCTTTTAATGCATCAAGTCCACTAAGTGTATTTATCCCACCTGCAAGGTCTTTATGCGTATCCTGAAGAATCTTTACTATACTGCGAATAGCGTCAGAAACTCTGGGGTCTTGAATCCCATTTGCTACTATATACTTATATGGTGATACTGCACTTACTAGATTAGCCATCGTTTTTAATTAAACGTACTGAATTAGGATTTATTAAACTAGCAAGAACCATATTACTACCTTCTTGTACTTTAACCATCTCATTTCTAAATGACTCAATTGCAGCACCAGTCTCACGTTGCTTTTGAGTATTGTCAATCAAGAGCATTGGAATCCAAGAAAATGCACAATCGCACTGGTCTACATCAGCGCCAGTCTGTGGATGCTTTCCAACTACTTTAATCCAAAACCTACAAGCATGAAGTTCACCGTCTACAATAGTACCATCCTCGATACAAGGCTTTCCTATCAATGGGCAAATAAATTTTTTATCAGTCATTAGTTTTTACTCGCTATGATAAAGTCATTATACTTTAGGTCTAATGTTATAGTACTTGAAGTCGGTGTTCCAGTAAAACTATGTGCATGTGAGCCATTACCATTAGTATCTCTAAATGAGCCGATAGCAGCAGTTTGCGGTACATTAGTCCAAGCTGGTGATATACTGGCAGTACCAAAAGAACTAATAGAACCCCCATTACTACCTGCATTAGCTGTTGGAGCATATATTTGATACTGTAAGTTAGGTAACTCAGCTGTAGTTAATGCATGTGCTCCAACAGCTAATGTACCAATAGATATTGTAGGTGTATAAGCTGCGCCACTAAGTGCAACGCTACCACCGCTTCCAACTGTACCTGTTACAATACGCATGGCAGTGTCATTTAAAGCTGCACTAGTATCTTTAGTCCAGCCAACTGGAGCTGTAGTTTGATTCCAAGCTGTTCTAGAGCCTGCTGGAACTAGTGTTGTATTTGCAATAGCAGAGTCAGGAATCTTTCCACCGCTTGTAATTTGCACAACATTCCCGGCTGCATCCTTATAAAATAACTCCGTAGCCCCAGCAACATTCTTTGTATATACAAAACCTGTAGTAGTTGCTGTTGTAGGGTCAGCGCCTTGTTGTAACAGTGTAGTCTTTAAATGCGCACCATCATTAGCATCTCCAGCTAAACTATGGTCAACTTCTATGCGCTCTGTAATAGCAGATTTTAAATCTCGAATTCGACTTGCGCCAAGACTTACAACTTCGCTATCTGATGGAGCTGTTTTAAATGCTATATCCCATACAAAGGTAAATGCCATGCTAATCTCCTACTGGTATATGCTGTACTTTCTGCCACTCAAGCCACTCTTCAAGACGTATTTCAGTCTTCAAGGCTTTATAATAGAATTCTGTTCCGTAACAAGCTCCGAGTGAAGAGGTCCCACTTCCACCATTCTCTTGGTTACTGGCGGGAGTTTTTGCTGAACTGCTGCCACTGGAACTAATGTGTTGCAACCTATCAGACTCAAGATGCTTATAGTAGTTATCCATACTTTGAGCCACAAATTTAGTTTGGTCTTCATTTTCTTTTTCCTTCTGTTTAATTACAGAACTTTGGTCAAGTTGTTCTTGTTTGACTTGCGCTTGGTAAGATAATAACTTATCATGTTCATGCGCATATCCTTTATAATATGCGCCAGTAAGCATAGCAAGTATAATCAAACCTATTCCAAGATATTTAAACACTATCGGATTCATTTTTCTTCTCCGAATAATTTTTAGCTGCTACAGATGCTATGAGGGCTGATACACCAATAGCAAAACTTTGCCAATCTAAATTACTACCAGTTAAGAACTTATAACTCATCTCACCGAAAGCGGCTGCAGCCATAACACGACCTAAGCACCAGCTAACACCATCCCGCTCAGTGAATAAATCCTTAAAAAATTTTGGTACGACCATATTGCACCTCCAACTGAAACTCATTTATTATGCTCTGATAAAATAATACTATCAATTCGTTTATGAGCCTCATTGACAGACTCTCTTAAATCAGAAATATTTTGATGTATGTTCTTTATATCCTGGCGAATAGCACCATATGTTACAGCTGCTGCAAGAATAAGTGCTATGATTTGGCCTAATATGTCCATGATTTTTACCCTAGTAAACTACCCATAATACCGGCATTTATTGTAGTTGTCGGTGTACCTGTCCAAGTTGTTGTACCTGTTGCAGCTGAATATTCAAGCCACGCTAAGTAATGTTTACCAATACTAACATACGAAACATATGGAGTTATCAATGGAACATAGCCATTAGCTATTGATGTTGTAGCTGGAGCTGTTATACCATCAGCTGCGATAGCTGTTGTAGAATCGAGTCCAACACCAGCTGCGACTATAACCCCAGTATTTGTATTCTGTGCAGTAGCTACTAGCATAGCATTAACAACATCTTCAACTACACCAATAACAAAGTTTAGCTGATTTGCCGCATTAGCATTTGCTTGTCGAATAGTAGCAGTTGTATATGTCCACGTAGCCGCACTTTCATGGCGCTCCATATACTTATGAACTCTATTATAGTAGTTCCATAAGTATCTATTTGTAACACTATCCTCAGTCTGTGTAGTAGATGTAGTAACAAATGTTCCTAGATATCTACGAGTAGCATCACCAGATTTAACAAGAATACCATCTTGATACGCAAGAGCTGTAGCGCGAGCTGTGCTACTTGTCCATGCAAGAATTGCCAGTGTAGGAACTCCTGCGGCATCATAGCAGAACACATCGTAAGGTAAGCCAGATGTTAAAGTTCCAAGTGCTATTGAAAACTCAACTGAGGTATCTAATATCCACTTTGTGCCATCATATAATGCTATATTATTTCCACAATAAGGTGTACAATAAATTGTAGTTGCACCTGTAACATCGGCTGAAGGTGCTGGAGAACCTGAAGTTAGTGATAGACGAAAGTCTTGCCTAGTATCAAATAGATACATAAGGCCATTTTTGACAGCAGCTAAAAGCTGAGCATATGTTAAGTTCTTTATAATATTCGCCGCAGCACTATCAACAAGCATAAACTCATCAGCACTAACTGGTGTTACTTTATTTGCAGCAGCTACTGTTGCCGCAGGAATACCTACTGCAAAACTTTTATTCTCAACATTAGTTATTGCATTTTGCAATGTAGTTATTTCATTCTTAGCTGTTGTAAAATTAGCTCTAACATCACCTGTTAGTGCATTTCCAGCTGTGGGTTTTGTGTCATCTATCGCGGATGCCATATTAGCCTATCCAATCTGTTGTACCGTTATCCCAATATGTTGTAGATATTGGTGTGTATAAACCTGCATCCCAAACAACCATAGTTCTTTGACTTGTTGGAGTGCCAGTCCATAGAGTAACTATGTAGTTAATAATACTCATCTATTACTCCTAATAAATGGGTCAAGCCATGGCGTACTACCAAGTCCGCCATCTTGAATAACTTGAGCGTCACTGGCACTTGGAAGTATATTTAAATCTGGGTGAGTGTCATCTTTCTGTTGCGCTTCAAGCATAAGCATTGATACATTAGCACTATGCTTCCGTGCATCATCTTCCTTACCTAAACTATTAAAGCAATATACAAGGGCAAGTTCAATTAAAATTTCGTCTTTTTGAAGAAATTGAGACGTATCAGTTGAAGCAACTAAGTCTTGAGGCCATTGACTCCAACGCATTCGTAGTGTGTATGTAGCATTAGGAAGCGGCCAAAGTTCAACTGTTTGCCCCCAGATAATATAATCTTGAACTCTATCCCGAGCCCAATATTCAGGCATAGGAATTCGCCTATCCCAAAACTGTGGAGTGCGCTGAATAAGTTTACGAGAATTTGCGCCATCTAAAAGAACTATTGAAAAGACCTCACGCTTATTTGGTAGCGTAAGATACTTATCATTAGTACTTCCTGTATTATTAACTGTAGTTGTACTAATAACTTCCATCTCATCATAGTCATGAATTCTAGCAAGACGTTGTTGAGCAAGGTTAATAATAGAAGGTAGGCGAGAGTCTAAATCAGTTCTCCCGCCTAAGCCAGAGCGTACCTCATTCTGTAATTGAACGTAAGTCAAGGTACCCATTTGCAACTCCTATGTAACAATTTGTTACAATTAAGGTGCAGGTCCAAAAGCTACAAAGGATACTGTACCTACGTTTACATCATTAGCAACTTCAGTTCCAGCCTGTCCAGCAACAGCATTTCCAGTAAAAGCAGGCGCACTATTAGTACCTGTAATAGTTGGAGTTGTTACTACTTTATACGCACCAGCGTCAGTTGCGGCAACACCTTTAACAGTGAATACAGCAGGAGCGCCAGTTACAGCAGTGTTGCTAACAATTTCCAGTGCAGGAGCATTTACTGTCGCTGCCATAAGCCACATACCAGCGCACTGATTTAATGTCATTGTCTGGTTATCAGTGGTAGTAATAGCTTGGCCTGAAGCTGTTAGACCTGTGCCAGAAAATACTGGTGTCGTAAGGTCAAGGTCTGCTTGGTGCGCAGTACCTGTAAATACTGGAGCTGCGACACTACCAGCAGGTGTAATCGCTTTCGTTGGATAGAAAGCTTTTACTGACTTGCCAGTAGTATCATAAGCTACAATATATCCGTTACTGGAAGCTCCACCAAGTAATACTGTCGGTGCAGACCGAAACATTCCAGTAATGCCAGTAAGCTCTGCAAGAGTCGAATTATAGTTTGTGATATTAACAGTACCTCGGAGAATTCCGAGGCCTGTCGCTGCCAACTTTTTAGCTACCCTATCTGGTACTGTTACAGTAGCTGCATATGCTGCCATGTTATTCTCCTATTAGAATGGGCAAGTGAGAACAACACCAGTTGTAGTATTCATACTAACACCACACTGAGCCTGTGTTACAGCTGTAAGGATACTTCCAGTTTTATCAGTTGTGCTACCAAGTAGATAAAATGGAGACCCAGCAGCACCACTAGTTACAGCAGTATCCAGAATACAATAACCACGAATCTGAATCCAGCCATAATAGTCTACTGTAAGAACACCAGCAACTGTACCGCATAAAGCTCCAGCTGGGTTTACAGCTGCATCAGCGTCACTCTCATCAATCACAACTCGATTGTTCAAGTAACCAGTGGCTGCAAAATACCCAACAAGACTACCAGCCGCACCGGCAACTGTTGCAGTAGTATTCTTAATATTTACATACTTATAGACTTTATTACCCTCAAAGCGCAGTGTACCAAGAACTTCCTGCGCTGTAGAGTTTACGTCTGTAAGCTTCGTTACAAAAGTTTGCTTAATTCCTGCCATGATATTTCTCCTAAGTTGAATACGAACTCACCCCGCAAAATTGCGGAAGTACATCAAGCCGTATCAATGTTATACAGCACACCTTGGCAACGGCGGCGGCTAACCTTGAACGTACAAGCTGTGATAATTTGTGCTACACGGTCATTTACTTGATTAGGGATATCCTTCCAAGCAGTCATGTCAAGCATCATCATCGGGTCATACGCAAACTTAATATAGTTAGTATTAAGCATGTACATCCGAGTATTAGCACATGACGGAGACCACATCAAAGGAACACCTTTGAACTGAAGATTCTCAAAGCCCATATCAGCAAGTTTGTTATTACTTACACGATAGATAGGCAATACAGTATCTTCATAGTACTCATATGGAGTTTGACCAGACAAGATAATATCAGGCTTATCCATCTTCAGGTTATTTGTGCAGTTGTTCATCAATGTGCGCATCTCACTAATACCGTAAGTTGCGAAAGATTTACCAGTTGCATTTGTAGCCTGATTCTGCCACCAAGTATATACTGATGGGTCAATACCACCAGCGTTGCCTGCTGCAGCTGTTGGGTCATCTGGGACTAAAAATTGCAATCCATCAAAAGCTGGATTATCGTTAGTAGTTGTACCAGCGGCAACTGCACCAGTTGCACCAAAGAGTCGGGTTTCAAACTCAGTAATGATAGCATTCTTAACGTTATCCATCTTGGAATTCATGAGACTAATAATCTCATTCTTGCCACGATTCTGTTGGTCATCGACACCAAAGCGAACGATACTACCAACAAGATAACGCCAATCATACTTAGCAATAGTTAAGAACTGAAAGTCATTCATGGATGCAGTACCACCGCGCCCTATCCACTTTACGCTATCACTCTTATCATATTGCAAAGGCTCAGAAAGAAAACGTCCGCCTTCAACAGTTTCCATCTTACCTTTTTCTTTCAACCAAAACCAGAACGGAAGTGCGTTAAACACTTGGTCTGATATAGTACCTTTCATGTTTTGCCATGTAGTAGTATAGAGGTTATCTAATACTTCTGATAGCGTTGTAGGTCCTGCCATGATATACTCCTATCGTTTAAGGGTTATGCTATTTTAAAATCTTTGTTCTGAATTACATCGCCTAAGTCGCTCATGACTTTATCAAAAGCTTTTTCTGCGGCCTCTTTCTGTGTCATTTTTCCGGTAGCATCCCTCGTACCGATAGAACTTGTTGGTGTTAAACCTAAGAAAGATTGTTCCTTCTTTACCTCAGGTTTAGCATACTTCTTATTTAATTCTTCTACCTTTTTATGATTCTCAGATTTAGCAAGTTGATATGCACGATTTACAGAAAGTGTTGGGTTCTCTGCAAGCATTTGCTTAATCTCATTTGACCATTCCCAGAAGTCAGGATTCTGGTCAGCAGCTTTTGCTATCTGTTCACTTGCATTTTTTGATTCAAAACTTGATGCAAGATTTGTGACCTTCTTATCTACATCACCGAGTAACTTAGCCATCTCAGTCTTAAGAGCCGCCTCGGTACTCTTAATAATAAATGCAGCAAAGTCTTTTCGATTAAGTTGTTCAAGGTCAACATCTTTTCCAAATTCTTCTTCTAGATCATCTCGTACTTCACCTTTACTTTGATTCGTAATATTAGCAAGGGCAGATACAATATTTTGCTGATTACCTTCCATTTTTTGTAGACCTTCGGCAAGCAAACCTACACTCTTTGTTAGCAGTTCAATTTGCTGCATACTAGCTTCAGATGCATTTACAACTTTAGTCTCACCTGAACCATCGGCATCTCCAGCCTCAGCCATCTTAACTTGATGCAATAACATTTTCTAACTCCTCGGAAAAAGTTTTAGCGGGAACTCCGCTCTGTTTATCAGCCTCAACCTGTCTAGCAGCCGCCTCATTTGCCATCCTTTTTACATATGTAGCTCCAACTTTTTGAGCTTTATATACTTGAGACTTACGAACAATTGCATAGTGAATACGCTCAATCATTACATTAGTTACACCCTCCCAGTTTTCAAGGTCAACTTCAAAACCAGCATCAGTAACTTCAACTATAACTTTTGGATTTGCCATTATTCACTCCGCATAATCTGATGTTAAACCACGACTACGAGTTTCGTGTTGTAGCTGTTTACGAGACCCAATATAGATTGGCTCAGAATCTATATGTTCATAAAAACCAGCTTTAAATATATGAACAGCAGGCCCTTTCGATTCATGTTGAGCTGTAGCCTCATCTGCCGGGACTAGTTCACCATTTATCTGTATCCAACGCATTTTAACACCTATGTAACAAATTGTTATAACGCCCTAATGATATATCAAGTCGAATTAAAAGTCAATTCAAATTGAGTTTATTTTCGCCCTTGGGCAAGCATCTTCATAAGTTCGCCAGCATTAACTGGATTTCCTGGAGTAGCTCCTGGCTGGCCAGCTGCTGCTGCTTGTTGAACACCATTACTCATCTGCTGAACAGCTTTAACTAAATGGTCATAAGAAACGCCATGCATCTCCCGAAGTAAATAAGCTGTAAGCATCTGTGGGTCTATTAAAGGATTAGCTTTAAGTAAGTTATAAACATTAACAGCTTTAGATTCTCGCATTTCTTTTGTCTCTGGAAGCGTACTATCAGGTTCAATATCTATTTCATACCTAGCAGCTTTAAGCATAGCTGGTTTAAAGGCTACCCAGACTGGAACAGCCTCAGGCCCCATTACTTGTACCACTTCATCATCTGCCCACTTATTAAATATAAGTTCATTCGTATCCTCAAAGATATTAACAAGCATATCTGCAAGAGCATCTCGGCGCTCATCAACTCGGATTTCGCTAGCTGATTGTACTATACGAGACTCAGTTGCAGTTGGAGCATTATGAGATTTTTGAGATGCGTACTCACCACCTTGATTACGACTAAAGCCCATACCATCCCGAACATCGGCTTGCACCTCAGCACTAGCACTATAAAGTCCTTCTGGAATATGCCCCATCTCCATAACTTCAATATCAGAAAGTTCTCCATTAATAGCTATAGCACCTCCGACATCTCCATTGAGCATCTTCTCAAGTTCTGCAAGGTCGATGGCAGTTTTCTTATAAAGAATTTTAACTAAAGATATACGACGATGCTTCATTTGTAATGTTCTAATCTCATTCAACTCAAGTTGCTGCGGCTCAAGAATACAAGAGTCTGGAATACCCCAAAACTGCTCATCATCAGGATTAAAAACTACGGGATATATATTAGGTCTATCATTATTTTGAAGCTCGTCATCACCAAAAAATAAAATTCTATCTGAAGCATATGGAGCTATAACAATAACTTTCTTAGTCCTCATATCTCGAATTTCAATAAGGTCTACTTCATCTTTATTTATCTCATTGGTAGACGTAACACTACCCATTGACCCAATGCCTTTACCAGTAGTACTACGAAGGCCGTTAACATTCTTAAAACGAGGATCAGCTTGAATATCATCTAGTGGGCGCTTCAGCCACATAGCAACCCAAGGTGTATCAGCAAATTGCATTAGGTTCTTTGGAACAATTAAACTACCTGTATGCACAGACATAAACCAAGGCATATTAGCTTTGACATTAGAATTATACTCAATTCTACGATGAAGCTTTGATTTATATTCTTCTGGAATTGATGTATCAAAAGCTTCCGGTGTTGGAGTATACTCAGCTCCAAAACCTAATTTACCTGCACCAGTTCCAAACATCCAAGTATTATGAATGATTCGCTTCATCTGATTTTTAACATCCATAACTCGAACTAACTTATTATCTATACGTTCAATAAGTTGTGCAAATACTTGCTGCTCAGTTCCGGCTTTTGTAGCCACAACTGACAAAGATGGATTGTTAAAATATATTCTTGGTACAGTAGTACGAAGCATACGAAAGAATAGATTTACTGGAATCACGCCTTTTGGAAATTCATTTCTATAATACTTTCTCCAAATAGGCCACTGTGCCTGGTGAGCACAACGCTTACGATATTCAATACCTGCACGAATTTGTTCAAGCCACCAACTTACATCAGGCTGTCCACCTATATAACCTCGAATACTCATAGCCAACCCCACTCACGTAGTAGTGCAATATCTTTATCAACACGGTCTCCTATGTCATTAGCATAAGCAATGTCAATAGCTTTAATGTTCTTGCAAATCTTATACACCCTATGCTGTGCTTCTTTAACTGACCTACCAAAAGCTGTAGCTCTAAGAACAACTCCATCAGATGCAGCATATAGCATTTGATTGCTGCCAGGCTCTTTATACACGTCACTAAGATATGTAAACTTTAAATCAAGGTCTGTTAATCCACAGATAGGCATACCCTTATCAGGCTCTTTTATTTCGTATGGCTTAGCATATGGATATGGGTCTCGGCTTACTCGAACTGCGATAAGAAAATCATAACGAATATCCATAGACTTCTTAATACCTGTAGCCACATCAAACAAGAAGCTACCAACTGGCTCATTTAAACCTGTCATTAAAGCTTCAAGAGCATCATATCCAAACCGACAAGTTAACTCAAGCGCATATACCTTATCTTTAGTTACTATACAATTAACATCTATTGGTCCTCTATATCCTGCTTTAGCAAGAATAGGTTTAAAACGCATAACAGTGTCACGGCAAAGTTTACTAGGCTTCTCAAGTGGTATTACAACATTACCAGCGCATCCAGTCATCTTACCTATATCACCTGGAAGGTAATGCTTCTCTTCAAAAGTATGATTAAATGGATGTATAAAATCTATACCATTAAACCAGCCCTCAGTACTAACTTCAACACTTCCTTCTTTTGGAATTAGTTCCTGAACAACAACATCTGTAGCATCCTTCATAGTAGTAAGCGCCCACTGATATAGTTCTTCAGTAGCACATAGATATGTTTTACCTGTATCAATATTCCCAGAACCTTTTACTACGTATCCAGTTTCATTAACCCATTTAAGTTTAGCAGCATCCTCAACACTTTTAAAGTCTTGACTGGGTGGAGTGTTAATACCAAGCCTATGAAATGCCTCCTCACCACGCTTACGGTCTAGTTCAAGAATATCAGCTATAGGATTACAGCATAGTATAGGTTTACCCATGCGCTGAAATAGCTCTGCATATTTACTAAAGCCTACCATATCACATATAACTAGGTCAGCAGCTGGAAGTAGGGGTCTCCAGGAATTTGGTCTTCCAACATAGCCTTTTAAAGCATCTTTATAATGTGGGTCATCACACCACATATCCACAGTATGACCCTCTTTAGATAACTTATAAGCCATGCTAGCGCCATTACCATTCTTAGATAGTATAAGAACCCTCATAAGTCCTCCGTAAGATATCGCGGAAACGCCCTGTTATGCCTACCAGCAGTTAGTTCTTCAATAATACTATCTAAAGAAAATGCATCTCTTAGTTCTTCTTGTGTTATAGGTTCATCAATAAGAGCAATAGCACCTTTTGATTCAACATAAAACACCATGCCAGTTGCCATTACAGTATCATCAAAGCAACCAGAAGAAGCTCCCATCTTACCATCTTCAAGTTCAACAAATGTACTGAGTTCATTCTTAAGAATAACACTATGAATAATAACATCACTGGCGAGGCGCTTACGGAGGGTGCCTATAATCAGGGGCTTGGAGCGCACACTGGTTCTAACCCCCAGGTCTGCCAACGAACGAACCTGGTCTTTAGCCCCTGAGCGGCGTACCGCCGGGGTGCGGTAGATTCTGTTGGATGGGTATCTGGGGGCGCTTATGGAGTGGTCGTACTCTTGGAGGGTTTTCAGCGTCAGTATACCATGGTTGTTAGACTCGCATCCAATGAAAGCGTTGTTAAACATGCGACCGAGTTCTGCAAGTTTAATTCCAAAGATGTCAGGTTCAATTTTATTATTTATGTATTCACCAACTTGTTCTGCTGTTTCTAGACAGAATATTTCACCAACAGATGCGTCCTTGCCAACGCCGCCACTAACGTCTCCACCGATAATGTAGTGTAAATTTGGACGAGGATGACTTTCAAGCTTCCAGAAATTTGCATCAATCTGTTTCCATTCTTTTGTTTCAGTGTAATTAACTTTACGAAATATACCACCACCCGCCGCTTGGAAGCAGTCATCAAGGCAGCTAGGATATTCCTTATTCCAACTATACACATCCCCATCAAGTTCATCTTCTAAGACCTGCCGCCGCCATGCAAGTTGCATAGCATTCATACCATATGTTTTAAATAGCTCTGGTTCATCAATATCTGCCCGAAGGCTATTCATAAATTCTATGCAAGCTTCAGGTGTCATTAGTATCTTATAATCAGGGTCTTCATGCCAGGGTAGAAACATGAGTTTAAATGTAGAATCACCCTTCGCTGCACGCATACATTGAGAGTGATACCAATTCCCTGCACCATTCCCAGTAGACTCAATACTTATGCAACCAGATTTTTTACTAACAGCCTGCAGTAGCCCCGTCATTGTGTCCTTAACATTAGGCCAGTATGCAACTTCAGAACAGTGTAGGTCAGTAATTCCATCACCACGACCAAAGCTTCGACTACCTGCCGTGCCTATGTATATTGTAGAGTTTCGCTTCGGAAATGTAATCTCGTCTTTACTACTATTTTTTATGAGAGGCTTTGGGCCTTCCATAGTATTTAAGAAATACTTAATCTTATCCAGCATACGCTCAGTAGCTTTAGCTTCATGGGATATAACTACAGCATTTGTATTATCTATTCCCATGCACCGAATTGCGCTGCGAGCTAAGAAGTACGTGCTTACACCACGGCGGCGAGCTTTTGGAATTATCATCCTTGGTGCAAAGTTATCATCGATACTGGCTTGAGCTGAGTTTAAATTAAAGCGAACGTCTTGCTTCTCCATGTCTACGACATGAAGTAGAGACTCAATGGCAAAACGTTCTGGTGTCGGCATTTTAAGTATGTAACAATTTGTTATGGTTATCTTGCGCTGGCATATACATCAGCTGTACCAGCACCTGTACCAGCAGATGCTTCAACTTTAACAGCACATACGCCAGTAACATTAAGAATAAACCATCCAGCCGTAGCTGCTGCCAGTGTTACTAGACTTGCACTTGCTTTTACCATCAATCCAGTTGGTGATGTATAGTCTGTAGCCTGATTTGCAATGACTACATAAGGCCCATCTATGTGGAACTTAACACTAACTATGAACGCATCAAACGCATTAGTCCCAGGAGTTACAGCGCAACAGAACTGTGTCATAAAATCTAATCCTACCATTTCAAGAATAGTAGCATTTGATGCAAGAGGTACGACAACACCTACATTTTTAGAATACTTAACTGCTCGTGGTTTTGCTGAGGATACAAGCGCATCAACCTGTGCCATTTCAATCTCCTGTATTTACTTGAACATTATTCCCAATAGCGATGACGCCGCCTGCCGCATGTTTAAGCAAGGCTGATACAACATCCTCAGCTGTTTGCTTATCACTATCCTTTGGTTTTAACTTACCAGTAACTTCTAATTGTAGTCGCGCTGCCTTAAGCTGCGTATCCGTTGCATCACCTGCAAGGCCAGCTTCGATAGCATCAACGCTACGACCATATAATGCTTCCAGCCTCATGTCCATATACTTCTCTAAGTCTCGCATGTACTCACGTGCCAAAGGCTGCTGCATAATCATACTAACATATTCAGGTGTGCAGCCGACTGTTTTACCTATATCCTCCCGTTTAACATTCTGCGCATGAAGCGCAATAATATTCTTATGCTTTTGACTAAGTTTCTTCAACTGCCAACCTTCAGTTATCTTCTCTGGATTGATTGTTGGGAGAACTCTTAAATCATTCATGTTTTTTTCTCGATTGGAACTACTACTTCTTTCGCGTAGTGTTCATCTAACACCCGCCGATATTCGGTAGTTAGCTTACTTACTGATGGTTTCAGCTCCTCACTAAACATTTTACTCGCTGCCGGAACTGGATGTGGTCGTAGAATCATACCCGGATGCTATCATGTCCAACTGCCGCCGTCAAGTAAAAATTTAAATATATTATCATAACTAATGCTAATGTTACCTATAAAGGGTTTGAAAATTATTTCTATGAAAAATGTGACTGACCCCCCGATATCTACGTGCAAATGGGGGGTAGCGGTATTCCGGGCAACATGCGGCGCACCAAGTTGGTGCATGTGGTATGAATGCTACAGTGGTAAGAATACAACAGTGGCGGGAATAATACGCTGACAAAAATTGTCACATGAGCGCGTAAAACGTCACATAGATGACGTAAATTGTCACTGTTGTATTTATGCAACTGCGGTATGTGATTGATTATGCTCGTATTAAATAATGGGCTAATGTGGCACGATGCTTGCGTGTGTAATGGGTGCTGGCACCGGGCATACAACATGGAGATTATTATGGAATATCTAATTAACATAATGCGTACATTCGGATGGTATGAATATGCATCAATCATTCGTAATGATAAATTGGATGTAGAATATCCCACATGGCAGGCCGCAATCGAAGCATGTATATGTATCGCATGTGATGATTGACACATATAGACCATTCTAATAAAGTGGTCTATGTGGGTCATGTTGGCCCTTTTAACAATATGGAGTATAAAACATGAAAAACGTAACTTTTAAAACACGGTTAGCCCGTGGCGGTGAAGCTACATCAACATCAGCCATGATTGATTTTACCGATGTCACCACCGAGCAGATGGAAGAACTCGCCACACGTAGCATCGTGATTGCTGCTCAAGCGGTATATCGCACCGCTGGCATTGTCCCGGCAACAGATACCATCAAAGTTAGCGAGATGCTGAAACGCGAACGCGGCGGGTTCAAAGCCACACCGGAAAGCATTGCGGCAAAGATTCTCAAAATGTCGCCGGAAGACCGGGCATTCATTGAGAACTCATTGCGCGCATCGAAGAAAGCTGCCAAAGCAGCGTAATACACGCCAGCGCATGTAACAGCGTGTGCTGGTGTATTATTATGCTAACGTAACAAATTGTTATGGTGTTCCGTTGTTCCGTTGTTCCGTTATGTCATTGTTGCACATTGTGTACACCCCCCATGTATATAGCCGGGTGTGTGTCTTATTA
>Ga0153916_10001469_pt1 | contig 16926 bp, 13 predicted proteins | sample Opewatmetagenome_FD_109642 | JGI IMG/M metagenome (GOLD analysis project Ga0153916, IMG submission 109642) | Freshwater wetland microbial communities from Ohio, USA - Open water 3 Core 3 Depth 4 metaG | ecosystem: Environmental > Aquatic > Freshwater > Wetlands | place: USA: Ohio, Lake Erie... | reverse complement strand
TTCACCACTTCGACATGGCCGCCCACCACCGCCAACATTAACGGCGTCATCCCGGTACCGGCAGATACATCCAGGGTTCCGGGCAAGCCGTCATCCCCTTCCCGCGCATTGAGGTCGGCATGATGCGCGAGCAAGGCCCTCACCAAATCCGCCCGGCCGGCCTTGGCGGCCTCCATCAGCGGCGTTTGTCCCGCAGTATTGTCGATATTCGGATCAGCGTTATGATCCAGCAATAGCTCCACTACGTCGGCATAACCGCGTTCCACCGCCCAAAACAGGGCGGTCTTGCCCGCGAAACCGCGCCTATTCGGATCGGCGCCTTTCTCCAATAACACGGCGACTGTTTCTTTGTGACCGCCTTGGGCGGCCTTACTGAGGGGTAAATTGCGCTCTTCCGGTTTCACGCCTATAACGGCGCGGCCTGTAAATGCGGGCGCACTCTGCTGCCCTTCATTAGGATCGCTTCCCTTGGCCAATAACTTGGCAACGATCCTGGCATGCCCTTGTTCCGCAGCCAGCGACAACGGCGTATCGCCTTGGGGATTTGCCAAGGCGGGATTGGCGCCGTGATCGAGCAGATAGGCGACGATATCCTCATGGCCCAATTGCGCAGCGAGGATCAGCGCTGTATCGCCCAGTGAAGCCGCCTCAGCGAGCGCCTGTTGACTCATCGGCAATTTCGCCCCGGTCCAGGTCCAGGCGCGAAAGCCGTTGGGCACTTCGTTCACCTGCGCGCCGCGCTCCACCAAGACACGCACCGCACCCACGTTACCTCCGTAGGCCGCCGCCAGCAATGGGGTCACGCCGGTACGGGAGACCGAGTGTGGATCGGCGCCTGCATTTAACGACTCCACCACCTCCTTGGCATCACCGTGACTGGCAGCCAAGAGTAGGGCATCATTCAAATCGAGGCCTGTATAGGTCAACACTTCTTTGGCGCCGCCTTGCAGCAACAGTTTGGCGATTTCCGGATTGCCGTAATCTTGAGCCACGGATAGGGCTGTCGTACCGCGCGTGCTGCGGGTATCGGGGTTGGCGCCCTTGGCAAGCAAGGCACGCACCATATCCAACGAATCCTGCACGGACGGCGCGTTGGGAGCCAAACCGCGCTTTGCCGCGTACATCAAGGGGGTATAACCGCTTTCCGCTGAATTGACCGGCAGCCGATTACCGACGTCGGGGTCAGCCCCGGCATCGAGCAACAGACGCACCACGTCAAGGCGGCCGTAACGCACAGCATCGAACAAGGCCGTCTCGCCTTGTTTATCCTTCGCGTTCACCGCCGCGCCCGCCACCAATAACATGCGGACGAGCTTCACATCACCGCGCAAGGCCGCCGCCATCAGCGCGGTGCGCTGATCCTGATTCGCCGCGTTGACCGGTGCCCCCGCGGCAAGCAACATCTGCACGATCTCGTCATAACCGCCGCTTGTTGCGGCAATCAAGGCAGTATCGCCCAAATAATCAGTCACCGTAACGGAAAGGCGGCGATCGAGATAAGACTTGACCGTATCCTGCTGGCCGAATCGCGCCGCCTTAATGAAGGTGGCCGCTGTTTCCGAATCCACCGCCAAAAGTGGCTTTTCTTGGTCAGACGCCTTGACGGCAGGGGACGCTGTATCCGTCGCGGGGTTTGATTCGCCCGCAGGGACGGCTTCCTCAGCCGCAACGCCTAAGGATAAGACTATCGTCGAACTGAGCAGCAAACCCCAAGCTACCCGGAATTTTCTTTCGCTTGTAATCGGCATCGCGGCACCCCCTTCGTCACCCGCGCTTATTCAACCGGCTTATTCTTAATTGTTCCATACCCTAATGACTACGTCCTTTCCCAATCGTCCTGCCCTACTATACCATCCCCGGCGATCCATTCTGTGCCTTAATCTTCGGCCACGCCCTCCCCCGCTTCTAGCCGGCTCCAAACACAAATTCCGCCGTTTTTCTTAAGCATGGCCTCAAGATAGCTGGCATGCGCCACCTCCTCCTCCGGGGATGCCCGAATCACGTGCAATCGTGGCCTATCCATGGCCAAGCGGCTTACAGAGGCTTTCGGTACGTCACTGCCTTCCTGCACCCTCTCCAATGACAGGCTAACCTGTCCGCCGGTCATAGCTAGATAGACATCTGCCAGGATCTCCGCGTCCAGCAAGGCGCCGTGGAGTTCGCGCTGGGAGTTGTCGATCCCATAGCGCTTACACAAGGCATCGAGGTTGTTGCGCTGGCCGGGGTGCAAACGCCTGGCATGTGCCAAGGTATCCAGCACCGTGCAGAAATCGCCGAGCCGGCCATACCCCTGCCCCAGCAATTGCAATTCATGGTCGATGAATCCCACGTCGAAAGGGGCGTTGTGTATGATCAGTTCCGCCCCCTGGATGAAAGACATGAATTCATCCGCAATTTCCACGAAGCGGGGCTTGTCCGCCAGAAATCCATCGGTGATACCGTGGATTTCCACCGCCGCTGCATCGATCTCGCGATCCGGTTGCAAATAGCGATGATAGCGGTTAGTGGTCACGCGGCGATTTATCAGCTCAATGCACCCGATCTCGATGATCCTGTGGCCTTGCGCAGGATCAAGGCCGGTGGTTTCAGTATCCAATACAATTTGCCGCAACATGTGACCCCTCTTAGAAATCGCTCAACAATTCCAAACCCCGGATTCAGGTTCCCTGCAGTAACTCATCGATAGCCTGATTGGCCAGCGCATCGGCCCGTTCATTATGCACATGCCCCGTATGCCCCCGCACCCAGTGCCACCGCACCTCATGCTTCACAACCACGGCGTCCAAGCGTTGCCACAGATCGATATTCTTCACCGGCTTGCGATCCGCCGTCTTCCATCCCCGCCGCTTCCACTCCGCTATCCATTCGGTGATCCCCCTTTTCACATATTGGGAGTCCGTGGTTAACGCCACCTTGCTGGAACGCTTCAATGCCTCCAGACCGGCGATGGCCGCCATCAATTCCATGCGATTGTTGGTGGTGTGCGGTTCGCCGCCATAAAGGGTCTTTTCCCTGTCCTTATGGCGCAACACTACCCCCCATCCGCCAGGACCGGGATTACCGCGACACGCCCCGTCGGTATAGATTTCCACCGGCTCAGCCACTGCTTATGGTCCCCCTGGTTGGTTTCACCGCATCCACCACCAAGCGGCGCTGCAAGCGCCAGCGGCGGAGCTTGATAGGCGTCAAGGTTGCCAGCCGTTTTTGCGCAACGATGATATTCACACCGGCCAGCAGCGGCCAACCGCGCATACCCGCCTTCTCCAGAAATCGCAGGCGGCGCATCAGCCCTTCACGCCGCAGAGGCGGCCGAAAGAACAGCGGCACCACCTGTACCGTATCAAAGCCCAACAAACCCATCCAATCTTTCAAACGAGTCAAACTCAGAAACCTTCCGCACCAGGGAAACCGCCGGCTGCGCCGCCGCACCAAGCGCCAGACTCCCCACCAACTCCACGGATTAAAGGCGACGATCACCACGTGCCCCTCGGGGATCAATATGCGATCCACCTCACGCAGTACCTCGTGCGAGTCCTTGGCGAATTCCAAGGTATGCTGCAACACCACCACATCGAGGCTGTCCGATGCCACCGGCGCCATCTCGGGCATGGCCACGGCATGGGGATAGTCCATGCATTGAGGGTAATCCACATCCATAATCATGCGCATGCGGATGCGGCTCTCGGCCAGAATATCGCGCGGCGCCACCCACCCCAATTGCAAAAGATAATATCCGAATAAATTTTGCAAAACGGCATCGAGCGCCACTTGTTCCTGGTCCAGCAAGGTCGTACCGAGCCTGTCGGAAAACCATGCGCGCAGCGCCTCTCGCTGGCCACACACATCAATGATTCCGTTGCGCAAGTTCATGACGAATGCCATCCTCCGTTGGCGTAACAGGATACCTGCCAAACTCTAAGGAGACCACCCATGATTGACCTGACCGGCAATGGCTGTCAGCATGCCGGCCATGATCCAAGTACATGCCGTCCCGGCCTTCCGGGACAATTACATCTGGTTGCTCTGCGGTCCGGATAATGGGATGGCTCGCCGACCAACGGCCATCGTCGATCCGGGGGATAGCCGGCCGGTGTTGCAGGCAATCGATCACCATCATCTCACCCCCGTCGCGATCCTCATCACACACCATCATAGCGACCATGTCGGCGGCATCACGGACCTCTGCGGCCGTTTTTCGATCCCCGTTTATGGACCGGCGCAAGAGGCCATACCCGGCCTCACTCACCCGTTGCAGGAAGGTTCGCGCATTGAACTTCCCGGCTTGCCAACCATGGAAGTGCTCGAGGTTCCCGGTCATACCGCCGGCCACATCGCCTATGCGGGGAAGAGGCTGCTGTTCTGCGGAGACACCCTGTTTACGGGCGGGTGCGGACGGCTCTTTGAAGGTACGGCGGAACAACTCTATACCTCTCTGCAAAGACTCTCGTCGTTGCCCGACGACACCTGGATTTATTGTGCCCACGAGTATACCCTCGGCAATCTCATTTTCGCACAGGAAGTGGAACCCGATAACTCCATGCTTCAGGCCCGTATCGAGAAAACGCGGCTCTTGCGCCTAGCAGGCCAGTCCACCGTCCCCGCAACACTGGAGATGGAGAGGCGCACCAACCCCTTTCTGCGATGCGCTATCCCAACGGTCGTGGCCAACACAGAGCGCCACACCGGCCATTCCCTCGCGCCGGGACTAGAAACCTTCGCCGCTCTGCGCCGCTGGAAGGACCAGTGGCGCGGCTAAACGATTTGGGAAATACGCCGATGATATCCCAAGGAAGGGGCACTAACGACCAGCGGTCGGAACTTAAGTCGGGCCATGATCAGCTGCCAGCAATGCGGATTGCTCCGCGCCCGTCAAATCAAGGAAGGGCAAAAATGTGCATTGCTTCTCCGTACGCTGGGACAATTTTGTTAATTTATGAAAACAGCACTCCTGCAACTGAAGCGCTCTCATAAGAGTTTTTTAATGAACCATGTATTTGGAAAAAACATATTGCTCGTTTCCATCTTAGCGATGGGACTCGCGCTCGGCGGGTGCGCCCTCCATCCCCAACGGGGAGCGGCGACGCAAAATGGCGATCGCATAAACAAGCCACCTGAAAAGCAAGAGAGCGTCACCTCCGAAGCAAGCCCGCCTATCCCCGCACCTCAGGACACGGAGATCGGCCTGGCCCATGAAGCGTCGGCATCGTCCGCCGCATCCCGGCCGCAAATCCCCGCTACAAACGATCTCGATGAGTCTCTATCCAAGCTGTGGACATCCACCGAAAACGACTCTGCGCCGGACAACGAAGATGGCGGCACAGATGAATTCGCATCAAATGAACCTGCGGACAATGACAGCTTGGATCTGTGGGATCGCATCCGGCGAGGATTCGATTTGACCGACCAACAAAACGCGCGGATAAACCGCGAAGCCGAATGGTTCGGTCGCCATCAAGCCTATCTCGACCGGGTCGCGGAACGTGCACAACCTTATCTGCATTACATCGTCAATCAAGTGCAACAACGGGGCATGCCCAGCGAAATCGCCTTGTTGCCCGTGGTGGAAAGCGCCTTCCAACCTTATGCCTATTCCGCCGGGCGGGCGGCTGGCATTTGGCAATTCATCCCCGGCACGGGGCGGCGCTATGGCCTGCAATTAAATTGGTGGTACGACGGTCGGCGCGATATTGTAGCCTCCACTCAAGCGGCGCTTGATTATTTGCAATATCTGCACGATACCTTCGACGGTGATTGGCTGCTGGCCTTGGCCGCTTACAATTCCGGGGAAGGCACCGTAGTGAAGGCGATACATGCCAACCAGCGGCGCCACAAACCAACCGATTTCTGGTCCTTGCGACTGCCCCGTGAAACGGAACAATACGTACCTCGTTTGCTGGCACTGCGTAAGATTGTCGCCAATCCGGAACAACAAGGTATCAGCCTGCTGCCGATCGCCGACGAAGCCTATCTCACCGCCGTCAAAATCGACTCCCAACTGGATCTCGCCACCGCCGCCAAATTGGCCAACATGGATTTGGAAGAACTACATCAGCTCAACCCCGGTTTCAATCGCTGGGCCACGGCACCCGATGGACCACATCGCCTGCTGTTACCCTTGGACAAGGCGGCTGCATTCGCCACCAGTGTCGCGGAACTGTCGCCGGAGGACCAGGTTCATTGGGTGCGCCACCGCGTACGCCGTGGCGAAACGCTTAGCCATCTCGCTTCCCATTATAAAACAACGTCAGCAGTCTTAAGCCAACTCAATAAACTCAAGGGGCATTCCATTCACCCTGGGCAATATCTCATCATCCCCATCGAAAGCAGTAACACCGCGGATGATGCAGCCGAAAGCAGCAAGCAGATCGCCGCCCAAGAGACCGTCAATGCCGTGGACAAAACCCTGCACACCGTGAACGCAGGCGACACCTTATGGGACATGGCTCGCCACTACGGAACATCCATACGTCAGCTACGCACATGGAATAAGTTGAAATCCGGGGATGACCTTCGCCCCGGACAACAGCTCGTCGTAGGTTTCGCTCCCACGCCAATTGAAACCTCGGCCAATCTCCACATGCTCACCATGCCGGCGGAAATAGCCAAACCACGCAAGATCACCTACACAGTGCGCAGAGGAGACTCCTTAGCACGCATATCGCAACGATTTAGAGTCACTATCCAGCAAGTCATATCATGGAATGCCATCAAGAAGAATAAGCGGCTCCGCCCCGGCCAAGCCTTGACTTTATATGTCCCCCTCACCGGCGATTCGGAAAGAGGCTAGCGACAGACGCATTGTCCCAAAAGTAGTTTTCTTATCCATGGTATTTTTGTATAATAAAGCGTTTTATTTCTCACCAAATTACAGGTGATTTTTCTACTCAGCATCAATCGAAAGCAGCCGGAGGAAAACGATGAAAGCGATGATTACCGTAGTTGGCATAGTGGCCGTCATTATGGCGATACCGTCATTAGCCGCAGACATGTCGACAGACAAGCAAAAAATCAGTTATTCGATTGGCTATAAGGTCGGCAAAAGCCTGAAGGCAGGCCAAGGCGACTTAGATCTGGATTTGGATACAGTGAAACAGGCGATCACGGATGTCATGACCGGCGCTCCGCTGAAAATGACGGAAGATCAAATGAAGGAAGCATTTGCAAAGCTTCAAGCTGAGCGCAACGCGAAAGCTCAGCTTGGCAAATAATCTGTGCACTGCCCCCCCATCTTGCGGACGTCCGGCTAAAAAATCGGCCTAAATTGAGGTAGAAATGGGTCGGCTTAACCCGAACCCATTTCTAATTCCTCCCTCAAAACGACACTGTTGAGTCCATTGCCGGCGTTTATCGTACGCAGAGTATGCGACTCGCACTATATTTAAAACCTCACCGGTCATTTCCCTCGCCATACAAGAAGCAATTCACCAGATGAGTCTCGCTTAACGTGGTATAACGCGGATAGTGTTCACGGCAAGCATCCATGGCATGGGGGCAGCGGGGATGGAAATGGCAGCCCTGAGGGGGGTTGACCGGCGAGGGCAAGTCACCTTGCAGGCGGATCACTGCCCGTTGGCTAGTCTCATCGAGGGTGGGCACTGCCGAAAGTAATGCCTGGGTATAAGGATGCTTGGGATTCTTGAGCACCTCCTCCACCTTACCCTGCTCCACGATGCGCCCGAGATACATCACCGCCACCGTGTGCGCAAGATACTCAACTACGGACATGTTGTGGGTAATGAATAAGTAGGCCAGACCCAATTCGTCCTGCAGTCCTTTCAACAGATTCAATATCTGCGCCTGCACCGACACGTCCAAGGCGCTGGTGGGCTCGTCGCATACGATCACCTTGGGCTCCACCGCCAAGGCGCGGGCGATGCAAACGCGCTGCCGCTGTCCTCCGGAAAACTCGTGGGGATAACGATGCTTGGCCTCCGCCGACAGACCGACCTGCCCGAGCAAGGCATCGACACGCCGTTGCCGATCGGCGGCGGTGCTGCCGATATCTTGCGCCTGCATGCCCTCCTCGATGATGTCGCCCACCATCATGCGCGGATTCATGGAGGAATAAGGGTCTTGAAAAATGATTTGCAGGTCGCGGCGATGGGGCCGTAATTCTTTCATCGATAAATGCGTGAGCTCCATCCCGTTGTATCCCACGCTGCCCGCCGTAGGACGGATTAATTGCAGCAGCGCCTTACCCACGGTGGTCTTGCCGCAGCCGGACTCTCCTACCAGGGCCACGGTGCGGCCGCGCTGCAATTCAAATGATACGCCGTCCACGGCCTTGACATGACCCGCCACGCGTTTAAACAAACCCTTGTGAATAGGGAAATGCACCTTGAGCCGGTTTACCTCAAGCAAGTTCCGGCCTGCCTCCATGATCTCGTTGGCGGCGTGACCGACGGCGATCAACACCGGCGCCTCCCGCCGCGGCTTCGGCACGGCCTGATCGACGAGATGGCAACGGGCCCCATGATCAGGTTCCGCGGCGCTCCACCGCGGAACTTGCTCACGGCAGGCCTGCCAGGCGTAATCGCAGCGCTCAACGAAACGGCAGGCGGTAAATTCCTGGGCGAGCGACGGCACCGAGCCCTGAATCACCGCCAAGGGTTGCCCGCGTTTGGCCGCGCCGGGCAAAGAAGCGAATAGCTTTTGCGAATAGGGATGCAGGGGCCGCGCGAAAAAGGACGCCTGACTCGCCTGTTCGACGATATGACCGGCATACATCACCGCCACGTGATCGGCCATGCCGGCTACCACACCGAGATCGTGGGTGATGAGCAGGATGGCCATCCCGGTGTCTTTTTGCAGTTGCCGCAAGAGTTCCAGGATCTGAGCTTGGATGGTAACGTCCAAGGCAGTGGTCGGCTCGTCGGCAATGAGCAACTCCGGCTCGCCGGCCAGGGCAATGGCGATCATCACCCGTTGCTTCATGCCACCCGAGAGTTGATGAGGATATTCGCTGTAGCGCCGCGCGCGATCAGGAATACCCACCGCATCCAGCAATTCCAACACCCGGTTGCGCACTGCCGTCCCGCGCAGGCCGCGATGACGTTCCAACACCTCGCCGATCTGCTCGCCCACCGTGAGCACCGGGTTGAGGGAGGTCATGGGCTCTTGAAAGATCATGGCGATGCGGCGACCACGTACCCTCTGCATCGCCGCTTCGGAGAAAGTCAGCAAGTCCTGGCTGCTCAAGATCACTTCGCCCGATACATTGCCGGCCGCCTGCGGTGGCAGCAATTGCATGATGCTCAGCGCCGTCATGGACTTGCCACAGCCCGATTCACCCAACAGGGCGAAGGTCTCGCCGCGCTGCACATCGAAGCTCACGCCGTCCACGGCGCGGATCGGCCCCTTGCTGCTTGCAAAATGGGTCTTCAATTCTCGGATCGACAACAATACGTCATTCTTGGGCACTTATTGCTTCCTCAATCTGGGGTCGAAGGCATCACGCACCGCATCGGAAAACAGATTGGCGGCCAGCACCAAAACAAACATCAGCACAAAGGCCGCCGACAGAGACCACCACACGATGGGCTCGCGTGCCATCTCAAGGCGCGCCGCATTTATCATATTGCCCCAACTGTTCATGGTCGGATCCACACCCACGCCCACATACGATAACACCGCCTCCGCCAGCACCAGGCCGCTGAAATCCAGCACCACCGAGATCAACACGATGTGCATCACGTTGGGCAGGATGTGGCGGGCAATGATACGGAAGTGCCCCACGCCAAAGGCGGAGGCGGCCTGAATGTAGTCGATCTCGCTCAATTTCAGGGTCTCGCCGCGCAGCAAACGGCAAAGACCCGTCCAACTGGTGATGCCGAGAATGACGCACAGGAATAACAAGCGCATGTCGGCGCGGTGGGCAATGGTATCGAACATCTCGGGATGGGTCTGCATATAGACCTGCAAGGTGAGAATCGCCGCAGCGATCAACAATACGCCGGGGATGGAATTGAGGGTGGTGTAGACATATTGAATGACGTCGTCCACCCAGCCGCGAAAATAACCGGCCATGATGCCCAGCAGCACCGCGAAGGGCAGCATGACCAAGGTGGTGAGGGTGCCGATCACCAGGCCGGTGCGAATGCTCTTCAAGGATTGATACAACACATCCTGCCCCACCTTGTCGGTGCCGAACACGTGATATTTCAGCCCAAGATCGGTCGCCAACGCTGCCAAAAGAATCAAGAACCCGACCGTAGCCAAGATCACATGCCAGGGCAGCGCCGTTCTGCCAGCAATCATATCCCGGATAATCTGAACCATGGCGCAACGATGATGGCGCGCCAGCACCCCGGCCACCGTGCCCGCCAGCACCAGCCATAGACCTACACCCTGTATCACAGCGACGCCGGTCGTCGTCATGATATCTGACCAACGGTCCTGCTCCGGATTTTTCAGGTGGGCGCCGCCGAATTCCAGACGCGGATAGTCACGCACGGCCTTGCCATCTGCCTCCAGTGTCTCCTTGCTATAAAGGTGGGTGGCGAAGGGCTCCGAATAGCTCTTTTCCACCCGTTCGCGCAACGGCGCTACCAGCACGTCCAAGGTGCTGAGTACCTCGGGCGAGTAGTGCACCTCACCTCCCTTGGCAGCGCCTTGCACTACCGGTCGGAAATGAAATGAATCCAATAATCCGATGGCGACATAGACAAACAACACCGCCAGTGACGCCATGGCCATGCGGCTCCGCGCCACCTGCCGCCACGGCGCGCGCAGCGGCTCCTTGCCCCGCGCATAAAGGATGAAGGCAATAATCACCGCCACCAGCAGGTAGATCAGTGCATCGGTCCACAGTATGACGAGCTTGAAAGGCATGGCGTGCGTTATCCCAAACGAATCCGCGGGTCGACCAGGGTGTAGGAAATATCGGTCAACACCAGACCGACGATGTACAACACCGAGCCGAGAAACACCATGGCGCGCACCTTGGCGAAATCCTGCGAGTTGATGGCATCGATGGTGTAACTGCCCAGTCCCGGAATGCCGAAAAACGACTCCGAAATCAAACTGCCCATGAACAGCAGCGGCAGTACTACCACCGCCCCGGTAAGGATGGGGATCATGGCGTTCTTCAAGACATGCTTGAATAACACCAAGGGTTCCGCAAGCCCCTTGGCGCGCGCGGTGCGCACGTAATCCTTGCCCATCTCCTCCAGGAAGATGGTACGGTACCAACGAGTGCCGCTACCTATCCCCTGAGCAATCCCGATCAGCACTGGCAACACCACGAACTTGAAGGCGTCAACGCCGCCCTGGTAGCCAGAAATGGGCACCAGTTGCAGGAATTTGCCGATTAGATATTGTCCACCGATGATGTAAAACAGGCCGGAGATGGACATGAGTATCACGCACAATACCACGCCCCACAGATCAATATAGGTCGCACGAAAGAACGCCATCAGCAAGGCGAAGGTAATATTGACCAAAATGCCGATAAAGAATACCGGAACGGCAATGGCGAGACTGGGCCACATGCGTTGGCGGATGTCGTAGCGGATATCCCGGCCGTCGTCCGCCGCGCCGAACTGGAAAGCGAACAGCGCCAGTGACTTTTTATAGAAGATCGTGTCCGTCACCTTTTCCGGACCCGGCGCCTCGCTGTTGTACAACAAGGGCTTGTCATAGCCACGCTCATGCTTCCAGGCAGCAATGGCTTCTGGCGTGACATGCTTCATGCCGAGTTGCATGCGCGCCATGTTGTCGGGGCTGTTTAAAACAAAGAACAACGTAAAGGTAATGAGGTTCACCCCGACCAAGATGGGGATGGCGTACAAGATGCGTCTGATGATATAAGGGAACATGATCTGCGTTATCTAATTCTTCTTGATTGGCGTATGCAAGCGCCGCCGATAGACCGCCACTGCCGGAAAAGTACCCAGCACCAGCAAGCCGAGCAATACTCCCAGCGGCCATAGTAGCGGCTGATTCCATTCCGCCTGCTTGCGCACCCGTAATTCGGGATCGATGCGCAAATATTTAAGGGTGTTGTTGGCCATCAGGTTCGGCTTGGCATTTTGGTACCACGCATGATAAAGACTGAACCCCTTAGGATGTAAGCCCCATATCCAAGGCGCATCGCGGCGGGCGATCTCGACCATCTTATCAATGACGGCCTGGCGCTCGGCACCGTTGGGCATGTTCTTCATCTGATCGAAGAGTTTATTGAACTCGGGATTATCGTAATTGGATGCGTTCTCGCCCTGTGACTTAACCTTGGCATTGGGTCCATAGAGCAGAAATAGGAAATTCTCGGGGTCGGGATAGTCCGCATTCCAGCCCCAGATAAAAATCTGGGCGTCGCCCTTCAGCATCTTGTCCTGAAAACGGTTGTAATCGGTGTTACGGATATCCAGTTGAACGTTGATCTTCTGCAACTGCTTGCGGTACCAGTCCAGGCGCGCCTTGTCGTCGGGGCCGCTAGCGGTAATGTCAAGATGGAGCAATAGTGGCTCACCGCTCTTGGCAGCGACGCCATTAGGATAGCCGGCCTCGGCCAGTAAACGGCGCGCCTCATCGATGGATTTGCGCTGCGGCGTGCCGTTGACCCAATCGTACATATAGGGGTTCACACCCGCCTGCCCTTCGCGATAACCGAAGATACCGGGCGGGATAGGCCCTTGCGCGGCGATGCCGCGGCCGTTGTTAAAAATAGAGATGTATTCCTCCTCATCAAGGGCGATGGATACCGCTTGCCGCAATTTGCGCCCCCGCTCATTCAGGCCACCCACCACCGGGTCGAGCATATTGAAGCCCATATAGAGCGTCGAGGCACTGATTGCCGTCTCGAGCCGAATCCCCTTTTTCTGCATGGCTTCCGTCAAGACCGCCTCGCCTTGGTTACCGATGCGCACCGCCTGATCGAAACTGTCCGAACTGATGCCGGAGGCGTCGTAATAACCTTGTAGAAATTTATTCCAATAAGGGATGCTTTCCTTTTCCAGGCTATAGACCACCTTGTCGATGAACGGCAAGGGCTTGCCTGCATCCGCCAACAAGCCAGCCTCTTTATCTCCGGGGTCGCCTTCGCTGGGATAGGTCTCGCCGTGGAAATTGGGATTGCGCTCCAATACCATCTTACGATTGGGATTGTTGACGGTGAGCATATAGGGCCCAGTGCCTACCGGATACCAGTCCAGGGTGATATTTTTCTCCGCCATTCCGGGTTGCGCATAGAAGTGATCCACCTCCGCCGGCATGGGCGCGAAGAACGGCATGGACAGCCAATAGAGAAACTGGGGATAGACGCCGCGGATTTTTACACGGTATGTATAGCGGTCCACCACCTCCGCGCCCGCGAGCGGATAACGGTCGAGATCAATGAACATCTCGCCCTCACCCTGCGGCTTCTGTTGCTCAAAAGCCTTTTGCAAGGTTTGTTGATATTCCTTCATGCCGACGATGTAGTCGCTCATCAAACCCACGATGGGCGAATGCAATTGCGGGTGGGCCAGGCGCTTTATCTGATAGACGTAATCCGCCGCCGTCAGTTCGCGGCTGCCGCGTTTGGGGAAATCCGCGAGCGTATTGATGTGCTGCAAATCAACGGCGCCCAAGTGCTGATAGAGCGGTTTTCCTGCGGAATCGGCGGCGAAGGCGGGATGGGGCTGATAGCGAATCCCCGAGTGGATATGGATATCGTAGACACTGTAGGAGACTGACTGCAGCGGGGTGTTATCCGGCAAGCGGCGCCCTTTGTCATCGAAAAAAGCGGGGCGCGGTATGGCTTCGACCGTCAAGGGGATCAGGGTATACGGCCGCTGCAAATACTGATACTGTAACGGCGGCTCATAGATCTGGGCGATGAACCGGTATTCATTGGAGCTATAGGAACGCACCGGATCCAGGTGCTTGGGCCGCTCCTCGAAAGAGGCATACGCCACATTACGACGCACCTCGTCAAGAGGATAAGGATTGTTCCACGGCGAGCCGCCGCATCCCGCCAGCATTGCCGCCCACAGGACAACCGTCACGCCGCCGCCCCGCCGAAACAGCGCGTTACAATAACCGTCCCTCATGAGCTCCCCATTGCGGCATTTGCGGTTTGTGCTTTCACGAAACTTCCATCCTCTCGCCAGGCAGCGCCACAGTATATACGGTCGGCCCCGCGCTTTCATGCCTGCCCAGCAATCGCGCCTTTCCCCCTTCCAGTCACGGCCGAATTTCGGTAGTGTACGGGCACAGACTGCGGCCCAGTTTGGGCAGAGCACCCTAATTGGCGGAAACCTGCTCAGCAATGCCCATTTGCTAAGCATGATTAATAAAGGACATTATGTTATGGCATTTCTAAAAGACAAACGCGCGCTGATCGTCGGTGTCGCCAGCAACCGTTCCATCGCCTGGGGCATCGCCCAGGCGATGCATCGCGAAGGGGCGGAACTGGCCTTCACCTTCCAAAATGAAAAACTCCAAGCACGCGTGGAGAAATTCGCCGCCGAATGCGGCTCAGACATTGCTTTGCCCTGCGACGTCGCCGATGACAAGCAAATCGAGGATGTCTTTAATCGCTTGGATGACTATTGGGATCATGTAGACATCATCGTACACTCGATAGCCTATGCACCGCGCGAAACCCTGGAAGGCAATTATCTGGACAGCCTCACCCGCGAAGGTTTCAATATCGCTCATGAGATCAGTTCCTACAGCTTCGCGGCCCTAGCCAAGGCCGGCCTAAACATGATGGAGGGTCGCAACGGCGCCCTGCTCACCTTGAGCTATCTCGGTGCCGAACGAGTGGTGCCCAATTACAACTTAATGGGCTTGGCCAAGGCCAGCCTGGAGGCGAATGTGCGTTATATGGCGCAGAGCCTGGGATCTGACGGTATCCGCGTCAATGCCATTTCCGCAGGACCGATTAAGACCTTGGCCGCCGCGGGCATCAGCGATTTCCGCCGCATGCTTAGCGTAGCGGAACGCAGCTCGCCGCTGCGGCGCAACGTCACCATCGAAGAAGTTGGCAACGCCGCAGCCTTCCTGTGCTCCGACCTTGCCTCAGGCATCACCGGGGAAATACTCTACGTTGACGGCGGTTATCACATCATGGGCATGAGCAATGCCGACACCGGGGCGGACGAGGGTAGCGTCTCCGCCTCCTAATAAGGCGCACCTTCAGAGAAATATGTGAACCAGGTCACACTTCTGACCCCAGATTTAGGATATTTTAATTAACTGAATATTTCTTAATTGCAGTGTGTCACCATCAACTGTAAGTGCCAGCAAAGGAGCTTTCCATGCCCAACATCTCAGTCTCCCCCATTGACTTGACTGCCAGCTATGGCGTCAAACCTCATCAAGAACAGAGCGAATCCCATCAATCCGGGCGAGATGTAAAGCCGGACAGCGATGCCGACAACCATACCACTCCGTCGACCAAACCAACCGTCAATACCAGCGGCCATACCGTCGGAACCATCATCAACACCAAGGCTTAATGTAGCGCGCTAATATCGTTACCGCTACACCCATATATTCTCATTGTCCCCATAGGGATGCACGTCACCGTCAGTTATGATACTGCCTTCTTAAGATACTCGTCATCCTGATCACATGGAGGAGAAAGGCGCTGGCGGGTTCCCATCTTCGTAAAGCGGTGATGGAAAAAATTAATCACCACTAGGATTAGCTCAAGACCCGCCACTCGCTTTCCGAAAGCAAGCTACATGGAGAAACATATCTCCATTTCTTCATCAACCATCAGATTCATCAGTCGCTTGACGGACTGAGCCAGATACGATTTACTTCACACACATTCTGCAAAGAATAAATTATGGCATGAGACGAGGCATGGAAGGTGCGCAGAACAGAGCTAGAGGATCCCGAGGGAGGCGCAAGGCAGCCGATGAATCCCGAAGCGCTAACATTAGGAGAGCAATTGCACCGTGTCCCCAATGCGCCAAGAGCCTCGGATGTCCGGTGGCGCTAGATGAGGGCTGGCGGGCGCTTGGTCATTACAAGGCTCCATTTATTCAAACGGATTTCCTGTCCACATGAACGGACGAGGCTATAAGTTGCGATTCGAGGAATAAGTAGGCGGAATGAAAAAAAATATTCTCTTAATTGCCCTGGCACTAGGAATGACCCTTGGCCACGCTCCGGCTCCCTTAGCACAAAACACCGATCTCTATATAGGATTGGGCTTAGAAAAAACGAGCCTGTCAAACTTAGATAATCTGACTCCGGAAAATCAGCCAATAAGTGATCTCATTCACAGCCCTGTATCAGGCTTTAAAAGCTCACAAAATGGCACAGATAATAGATCCTGGATGATATATGGAGGTTATCAACTAAATAGGTTCCTTGCGATTGAAGCCTTGTATACCCCAATCGGAGAATATTCAAGATGGGACAGCGGACATTCAATGAGCATCAGCGGCACCTCATCCCGCAACAACACTCCTGTAAAAAATGTGCTTTCCGACTACAAAACCATGGATAGCCTAAAACTCGATGGCTTTGGATTAACAGCGTTAGCCAATCTTCCTATTTATAGGCGGTTTTCGGTAATCGGCAGATGCGGCACTTTCCGTTGGAGTGGCAAGCTAAATCACGCAACAACGTTTTATAATTCAGTGGTAACACTGAATCCTGTCAATTCTACAGATAAGGGCAGCGGTTTTAGCCCCCTACTCGGCCTGGGTGGAATCTATGAATTCAAACATGGTTTTAGCCTTCGCGCAGAGTGGCTGCGAATAAAAAGTGTCGGGGGTAATCTTTCTACAGGAAAATCGCAAGTTAACATTTCGTCTATCGGCGCCCAGATTAAATTCTAGCCCGAATTATCGGCATCACCACCATCTATAATTTATCGGGATAACGGGTAATCTTCACTTTCTCCTTCAAACCATCCGTATAACCTTTTAAGGCAAGTTGCCCATGCTCCCGAGCCAGCGCGTTCTTCAAGGACTCGCTGGTCTC
>Ga0153916_10001468_pt1 | contig 16929 bp, 9 predicted proteins | sample Opewatmetagenome_FD_109642 | JGI IMG/M metagenome (GOLD analysis project Ga0153916, IMG submission 109642) | Freshwater wetland microbial communities from Ohio, USA - Open water 3 Core 3 Depth 4 metaG | ecosystem: Environmental > Aquatic > Freshwater > Wetlands | place: USA: Ohio, Lake Erie, Old... | reverse complement strand
TTAAGACAAGCCTTAGGACCGACTAACCCTCGACTGATGATCATCGTCGAGGAACCCTAGCCCTTTCGGTGGTAGAGATTCTCACTCTACTATTGATGCTACTTTTACCAGGATTCTCGTTCGAACGCGGTCCACTTGACCTCACAGCCAAGCTTCTACCCACGCACGACGCCCCCCTACTCAATCTCCTTTTAGGAGTGCTTATGTATCGGTGACTAGCTTAGCCCCGTCCATTTTCGAGGCATACAACCTCGACCAGTGAGCTGTTACGCTTTCTTTAAAGGATGGCTGCTTCTAAGCCAACCTCCTGGCTGTCTGAGGTTATAAACACTCTTTATCTATGACACTTAGCTAATACTTAGGGACCTTAACACAAGGCTGGGTTGTTTCCCTTTCGGACATCAAGCTTACCCCAGATGCCCTCACTACCCTGAATCTACGATGATTGCACATTCGGAGTTTAACAAAGTGCCGAGGAATTTCTTCCCCTAAGCGCCCAATTAGTGCTCTACCGCACAATCCATCTCATCAGAGATCTACCTGCGAGTAGTCTCGGGGGGAACCAGCTATTGCCAGTCTAGATTGGTCTTTTGCCCCTATACGCAGCTCATCCGAACGATTTGCACATCAGAACCGGTTCGGTCCTCCACCCCACTTTCGTAGGGCTTCAACCTGGCCACGCATAGATCGATTGGCTTCGGGTCTCGAGGTAATGACTACAGGCGAGCACACCTTGTCCCTTGTTGCCTGCGGACTTTCGCTTTCGCTACGGCTACGGGTTCTTCACCCTTAACCTTGCCATTACCAGGAACTCCCTGGCCCGTTTTTCTAAACGGATAATAAAACATTGCTCCACTATCTAAGATAGTTTCTTCGCTTTAATGCCTTATAAGTCTGTAACCATTTGATTTCATGCTCTTTGCACCTCCCGTAAGGGGTACTTTGCAACTTTCACTCACGCTACTACTGCGCTATCGGTCTCGAGTAGTATTTAGGGTTGGAAGTTTATGCCTCCCAAATTCACACGCGATATCCAACGCGTGCTACTCTGGATACCCAAAAATCTCCCCCTGGTTTACCTCTAAAGGGCTTTCACCCACTACGGCGCTCCATTCCAGGAGACTTCAAGTTAGCCAGGTTGGGAGTAAATGAGTCCGAACTCCACATATCCTATAACTCTTCGCTATAGGATTCGGTTTGCCCTATTGGGTGTTCGATCGCCTTTACTAACCCAATCTCGATTGATTTCTTTTCCTCTGCCTACTAAGATGTTTCAATTCGGCAGGTTCCTCTTCACACAAAGTGAATATCGCCGAAGCGATGGGATGTCCCATTCGGTAATCTCCGCATCAAAGGCTCCTTGCGCCTACACGGAGTAATATCGCGGCTTGGCACGACCTTCTTTAGCTCTCGAGCCGAGCAATCCACCAAATGGCGTTAAAACTGGCTCAATTTACGTCCAGGTTGCGTATGCATCCACTATCAATTTGATAGTGGTGACGATCATTGACGAAATTCCACATTCTAGATAATGTGTCTGTCTACGTCCTTACCATCTGATCTTATTAAAGACGAGATGGCGAATTTCTATGATATCAGTTAAATGGAAAATCTAAGTGGACCGGATGGGATTTGAACCCATGGCCTCCTGCTTGCAAAGCAGGCGATCTTCCGCTGATCTACCGGCCCATTTCAATATATGGACCGGCTGCTATTTAGTAATAGTTAATTAATTTTTTGATTGACAGGTGTTTTAAGTGTTTGATTCACCCAGCTATATATTTCGTAGGAGGTGATCCATCCGCAGGTTCCCCTACGGATACCTTGTTCACGTTTATCCCTATGTCGCCATAAGGCGTGGACTATATCTTCTTCCTTAAGAGTTGACTTTTTATTGGATGCATAGATCCTATCTTTTCAATGAATAATCTATAGGATTTACAACTGATAAAGAACCGCCAATAGTTTGGATCTTTTAATTTGCTTGGATTATGTGTTTTACCACATATTATTCCCAAGTCAGTTAAATATAATTTTAACTGTTCAAGATCACGTTTATCTTTCTGAGCGAAGTATATGTAGAATCTCACGTTCTCAGAGCGTGGTGTACTTCCCTCCGCATCAAAATATCCCCTAATATAGTCAATCTTTTGCTGTTCGTTTGCAATAACAGGTATTATTGACTACTTTTTTGGAGAATTCAACAACATACATTTCGCGAGTTTTACCTTCACGATACGTCCAAGCATTATGACCCATTTTGTGAATCATATCGGCAAGGAACTGTATGTATTTATTCTCTTTTGAGGATATTCTATAGGTGTTCTTTCTCTCAGTTGAATCATGCATCACACCAAGTAAGTACGTTTTACTCATGTCCATCAACTCTTCTAGGAGCTCGGCGTGTAGTCTCTGAGGGGTCAATTACGACTTCCCTGCTGATTGACCGCACCTTGAAATTATTACTCGATATGCGAGTATTCAAGGATACACGGTGTTTCCAGCATATAGCCAAGTTTTTTCTAAGTATCTCTACCTAGAGTCGCAATCTTATTACGACTTAGCCCCGCTCGCTAAGCCTAAGTTTGAATGTAACAAAAATTACATCCTCACTCAGACCCAACTCGCATGGCTTGACGGGCGGTGTGTGCAAGGAGCAGGGGCATATTCACCGCGTGATGTTGACACGCGATTACTACGGAATCCACCTTCACGAGGGTGAGTTTCAACCCTCGATCCGAACTATGACCAAGTTTCGGGGTTACCTTCACCTTTCGGTGTTGAAGCCCATTGTCCTGGCCTTTGTAGCGCGCGTGTAGCCCGAAGGATTCAGGGCATACTGACCTACCGTTGCCCTCGCCTTCCTCTGACTTAGCGCCAGCGGTCTCTTTAGTGTGCCTGATAAGCGGACTTACCAGTTGCAACTAAAGATGAGGGTCTTGTTCGTTGTCTGACTTAACAGAACGCCTTACGGTACGAACTGACGACGGCCATGCACCACCTCTCGGAAAATCAGGCAAGGTCACAAGCCTGGCCTTCATATAACCGTCTCCTCCGGTGAGCTTTCCGGCGTTGAATCCAATTAAACCGCACGCTCCTCCCGTTGCGGTGCTCCCCCGCCAATTCCTTTAAGTTTCAGTCTTGCGACCGTAATTCCCAGGCAGCTTGCTTAACAACTTCTCTCCGACACTGATTGGGCTCGGAGCCCAACCAACATCAAGCAAGCAGCGTTTACACCCTGGACTACCGGGGTATCTAATCCCGTTTGCGCCCCAGGGCTTCGTCCCTCACCGTCAAACCCGTTCTAGCTAGACGCCTTCGCCACTGGTGGTCCCCCTAGGATTACAGAATTTCACCTCTACCCCAGGAGTACCTCTAGCTTCTCCCGGTCTCAAGTTTATCAGTCTACCCAGAATTCGTATGGTTAAGCCACACAATTTACCTAGGCATTTAATAAACAGGCTACGGACGTTTTAGGCCCAATAATAGCGGCCACCACTTGAGCTGCAGGTATTACCGCGGCGGCTGGCACCCGTCTTACCCAGCTCTTACTCTCTATGCTTTTTAGACATAAAAACAGCTGACTCTAACGAGCCAGCACTTGGGATTCCCTCGTCGTGCTTTCGCACATTGCGAAGTTTTCGCGCCTGCTGCGCCCCGTAGGGCCTGATATCGTGTCTCAGATATCATCTCCGGGTTATTGCTCTCACAACCCGTATCCGTCGTAGGCTAGTCAGGTCGTTACCCTGACTACAACCTGATAGTCCGCAGACTCATCCTTGGGCACCGAAGCTTTAAGTTTAAGTGCATTCCAGCATCCTAAACCTATGGAGTATTATTCTCAGTTTCCCGAGATTATCCTCCACCTAAGGGCAGATTATCCGCGTGTTACTGAGCCGTCAGCCGAGGGCCGAACCCTCTCGACTCGCATGGCTTAGTCGAATCCCAATAGCAGTGACCTCCGGCAGGATCAACCGGAATCTAGGCACACTATTTACCCTGTATCGTAATTAGGCAATTAGCGGGTGAATCAAATTTCACCAACACATGTCAATCGTCAGATTCAAGAGAGCACAAGAACCCATAAGGGCATCTTATTTTTCTTGAACCTCCACATCCATTTCATGTGACCCAAGACAGGAAATGACCCATTCACAGAAGGAGTTGATAGTTTATTCTCATGGGTCGACCGGAATGGTCCGGGTCATAAATTGAGAGTTAAAACGTATGTACAATTTGTATATAAAGCTTACATCTACATATAAACTTTTTGCTGTCTCTTTATATACAAATCCATCATTTATTTATTTTTACTAAAAAATAGTCAATAAGATAAAAATTTTTTGGTTAAGAAATTATTTTTTAAAAATTTTTATGAAGATTGATATTTATGTAAATCAAATTCATAAAAATCTGCATCTAAAAAATAATAGCGGTCAAATAGTTGGATGTGAACAAATGTAAAAATTATAAATTACTGTATAATCTTTACTTTAGTATTTTCATACATATCAGAAGTTATATCATGGACTTGGAACCATCTGCTTTCTGCATCAGGATAACCAGACTTGCTAACAAATGCTTTAGCATCACTATAGTTTATGTTGCAATCTTGTGGAACATCAAATGCTATAAAACCGGTAATTCCATCTGAATTGGTGATATTTGTTGTATTTTGCCAAATGCCATTACAGTCTTGCTGAGTATATGTAACAAGTACATCTGATAATGGAGTATTATTATTTTCCATATCAGTTACAATAATTTCGAATGGAGATCCTTCATATAAGGTTTCATTTTCATAAATAATGTTTACATTCATTCGACTTCCACCAACATTTACAATTTTTGTACATGTGCTGTGTTTCAAACCTGACCATATGCGAAGAGAAACTCTGTAGTCTCCGTCTAGATTATAAGAATGAGTCGGATAAGGACCTAGATTATTATGCCATACATCTGTGCTGTACCATTTCCAGTCGTATCTTGTAATAGGACTTGAAAAATAACTTTCAGATCCATCGAATTGAATTGTTTCATTTATACCGGGTTGAGATGGAGACCAAGTAAATTCAGCAACAGGTTCATTTATTGATATTAATACACGCCATTGGCCGTTAATGAATACCAGTATTTCAAAAGTTTTACCAAATTCTATAAAACCTTCAATATCTATAATATTAAATAATCCACCACTAAAATTCCAAGATATATTGAAGTTTTCAGCTCTAAATGTTTTGTTTATTTTTATAAGTTCAGATTTTGTTATTTCATAATTACAATATTGATTGTTTGTGTCTAAGAAAAGATAACCGTTTCCACCACCATTTATATCAGTTATCATTTCAAGATGTGGAACTGATACTTCTCTTGATCTAAATGAGAAACTTTCTCCTGAATTTTTATTTTCGATTAAAAATGTATCAAATTCAAGATCAATAGTTCCTGAGTTATCTAACAATAAATGCACATTACTTGAATTAGAAATATCCCAAGAAATGTAAAAGTCCCCTGGTTTCATTTGAAGTGAAACAGCAGATATTGACCAGACGCTACCGTCTAATTTGAATTGATCCAATTTTGTATTAGAATAAACTGTACCACTTAAATAACCGATAAGTAATTCGTTTAAATTAGGAATATGTATCCTTAAGTTAAAATTACCTGAAAATGAACCACAATGTATACCTGGTCTTTCTCCTTCTGACAATGGTACAAAGTATACTTTTTCCCAATCCCAATTTCCAGCTAAGGAAATTATAATATCAAATAGCCCAGCATTTTGACTTTTTTCAAGTCCTGCCGAAATTTGTCCTTCCCCATTTAAATTTATAACTTCAATAATTGGGATACCAAAGGCATTTAAATAAAATTTTCCAATATGCCAACCAGAGCCAACACCTCCATTAAAACTAAAGTCTGATATGTTACTTCCATTAAATCCGAGGTAACCATAAATAAAAAATGTCGTAGGTCCACTCATGGAGAAATCTTCTAGTTTTAGCAATATTATGCTAGATGTATTAGACGATAAATTGATATTTAGAACTTCAATTTCAAATAAACCTGGACCGTTTATAATTCCAGTTATGTTTACACTAGATTTGTTATAAGTAAGGTATAATGCTCCGCATCCAGAGAAATCTGCTCTAAATTCTGTTAAATTGAATATTTCCTTAAAATTTAATTTAAATGATAAACCCTCGATTATAAATTTACTGATAGCATTTTCTAATGCAACAGATTCAACCGTAGTATTTTTTATATCTGAAAGATTCAAAGAAAGGTTTATAGCTGAACCATAAAAGTGATCAGATTCTACCTCAAATAATCCACTTTGAATTTCTAATAGATTACATTTAATAATTATATCATTTAATTTTACAGAACCATTTCCGCCTGCTGAAAGATTTACTTCTTTGGTTTCATTGTCCGATTTAAGTTTTATAAAATCTCTAGCTGATAAACGTAAACTTGATAACTTTATAGTTAAAAATGGTTCAAGCACTACTGGTTGATCTTGATTATTATAAGTTAATGTTAATTCATCTTCACCTTTTGTATTATTTGATGCAGATTTTAAAAATATAAAATTTAAATCTGATACCTCAAGATAAGAGCCAGAAAATAAAACTTCAACATTTCCGTTTTTAAGTTTGTCAAAGAAAATCTCAAAGGGTTCATCACAGAAACTTGATATATTTGTAGAAAAATCAAGTGATGAGTTGCTACCATTAAATAACAAATTAATAGAAATGTCAACTTTGTTTCTCTTGAAAACAAAATGTCCATTTTTAAGATCTAATGACATTTCACAATCCAAATTTTCTTTTGAAAATATATTGAAATTAATTGTTGAGTTTTTAATAGATTTTAATTCGCCTTTTAGTGATGTGCCAGAACTGTCTGTGTAAAAACTAAGATCTACTTTTTGTTGTATAACAGCACGTATATTCCAGTTAAGTTCTGCTTTTGATAGTAGGTTTGTAAAGTATATTTTGCTGTCTGGATTGTAAAAATCATTACATAATCCAATTTCGGACGGTGCTTGATTATATGTATTAAACTTTATATTACCGTCTCTTCCAAAATTTATTGTGAATGTAACTTTTTTTGGTAAATCTTTAACGTAGCCTATTGTTGTTTTATTATTTTTTTCAAAGGAACAATACATGTCAACTTGGGATTCTCCAGAATATTCTCTTGCAAATTCAAAGGTTGAACCACCTAAAATTCCATTTCCACCAATAGATACTGTAGATTTAACTGCAGGATTATATATGATCCTAGAATTTAGTTCAGAGATAACAGTTTTATTATTATTGAAATTAGTGTAACCTAGAAGCAAGATTAATTTTGAATTACCATTATTTTTACCAGGATTTATTTCTATTCTATGTTCCGGTTTTTTTCTTAAATTAATGATTTTCGGTAGATATCTATAAATTATTTGACAACTACTTGGTACTTCTTCTCCTTCAGGTGATTCATAACCAAATCTTATTCTATCACCTCTCTGCCTAAGAGATAGTAGGCCTGGGAAGTAAAGCTCCGTATATGCCTCAAAATGAGCCTGAGTATCTGGAAAATCTGATAGGCGTGTTATGAAATATTTAAAATTTATTGAAAAATGCAAAAATCTTTCAATTGAAAATGACAAACCAAGTTTCACTTTTATATCGTTTTTACTATCATTGTTAACATCAATTTTTTTTTCTTGTAAAAATTTTATTGCTATTTGTTTTTCAATACCTGAGTAGTTTGTATAAAACATTATCGTTAAATTTAGTAGCTTTAATCTAAGGAATTTTTCAAAGGAGCGTAGTATTGGTAATTTTAGTGGTCTTATATTTTTAGAAGAGTAATCATTAGTTTCATCTGTTTCATCTTTAAGAAAAGTAGATAATCTATTTTTTATCTGAGTTATTTTTTCTATTAAGTTTCTAATTTTTTCTTTTAACAGTAATAAGCGTTCTTTTATTGATGAATATTTAATGATTTTTATTACTGGTTTATCAGATGTATTTTGGATTTCTAAATTGTTTTTTATTTGGTTTAATAAATCACTTTGAGAACTAACAACTGATGATACAGTTGTTGTGAGCAATAAAAACATAGCCATTATGCTGAAAAATTTTTTTGAATTCTTTAGATTTTTAGTAGCAGAACTAACACGTTTTTTTGATAAATTATTCATCTTATATTCCTCAATCTGAATTATTGGATATAATATTTACTCTATTTTAGTTTAGAGAAATATATAATCGTATTTATATTTGTTAACTATATATACTTTATTGTTTAATAATTACCTAAAATTATATCTTATTAATATGGAGAAAAATATTTTTATTTTTTATTTAAAATATATTTTTTATTAAAATATTAAATTTTTTAGATTTTTTCTCAATTAAATACTTATAATAAAAAATTTAAATCTGTCTATTAGATTAAACATTTTTTATGTCGCTGTCACCCAACAATCAATAAAATTGATGTTGGGTGTTGTTATAGGTTTTATCCCACATAGCAGCAGAGGGATATTACCACAACAAATTTCGCGACAGTTTTTTGATATCACGGTTGTCCTCATCTCATCTCTTGACTTTACGTCTATTTGATCGAAGAGGGACCCTTATATGATATCAATTTGTTACCTTGATCTTGCTTCTCCAATCATGTTTTTCATGGAGATCTTCGAATCAAGGTATATAAAACTATAATAAAACAAGTTAATATGGGTTTTGGTTAAAGTTTTTTTCTTATTTGTATCTATTTATTTCATCTCTAAGAGACCTTGCCTCAATTTTTGCTTTTTCTGAGAAAGATTCATCTTTTGCTGCATAGATAATACCACGGGATGAATTAATAATTGCCATTTCACCAGATTTGTTTGTTCCATATTTCACAGTTTTTTCTATATCCCCACCCTGCGCACCAATACCAGGGATAAGAATAGGTATTTCTTCACCTAAAATTTCACGAATTATCTTTAACTCATTAGGATAAGTTGCACCAACAACAGCACCACAATTATCAAAATTATTCCATTCTTTTATTTTTCTTGCTACTAATTGATATATAGGAGTGTTTGAAACAATAAGGTTTTGAAAATCAACAGCAGATGGATTTGAGGTTCTGCATAAAATAAAACTACATTTATTCGTGTATTCTAAAAACGGCAAGACACTATCTTTTCCAAGATATGGATTAACTGTTACAGCATCGGCATTAAGTACTTCAAATAAAGATTTTGCATACATCTTTGCAGTATTTCCAATATCATTTCTTTTACCATCAAGAATCACAATTATATCTTTTGGAATGTAACTGATTGTTTCTTCTAAGATTTCAAATCCTGATTTACCAAAAACTTCGTAAAAAGCCATATTTATTTTATATGCACAAACAAATTCCTTTGTTGCCTCTATAATAGATTTATTAAATTCTAAAAATGGTGTTTTATTTATTTTAAATAAATGTTTTGGTATTTTTTCTATATCGGTGTCAAGTCCAATGCATAGTAAACTATTATTTTTCTTTACTATTTTAGAAAGTTTTTCTTTAAAGTTCATGTAACTCCAGTGAATATAACACCGTCTATTAAAAGATGTTGAGGAAATAATAATTCGATGTAATATTATTGATAAAATTCATTTAAAAAATTAATTAAAGTAGGTATTGAAAGATAAGTTAGTAAATCGATTTTATTATATTGTTTAAAATGATAAAATCTAGTTAGATATTTAATGATTTATACATTACAAGTGCTAAATGAAAATTATCTACGGAGTTTGTTCCTGGGGACTTGGACATGCAACAAGATCGTTACCAGTTATTAGAAAATTAATCGAGGAAAACAATGAGCTAACAATAATTTCAAATGATAGATCACTTGAGCTACTGAAAAAAGAACTTGGGAATAACCTAGAGTATTATGATATACCAGATTATCCAATGCTTCTTTCTGAAAACTCCAGACAATTTATGGCTAAAAGTTTTGTTTATTGGCCAATGTTTATAAAAAGAATGGAATCAGGTCTTCAAAAACTTAAAAAAATTCTTGAAAAAAGAAAATGTGACAAAATAATTTCAGATGGACGGTATGATATATATAGTAGGAAAATTCCTTCTTTTTTTATATCTCATCAGATTAGAATAATGAATCCTTTAAGAATTAAAATGTTTGAAAGAGGAAGTGAAATATTTAACTTATTCTTTTTTAAACGTTTTGCAGCAGTATTAGTACCAGATTATAAAGAAGATGATTTATCAGGAGATTTATCACATAATCTACACAGAATTGATGAAAATAAACTTTATTATGTAGGAATTTTATCAGATTTTAAAAAGAAAAAAACAAATAAAAATATTGATTATTTGATTTCTTTATCAGGTCCTGAACCTCAGAGAACCTTACTTGAAAATAAATTGCTTTCTCAGATTGATAATCTTTCTGGTGAAATAGTTGTCACACTTGGTAAAATAGAAAAACAAGACAATTTTAACAAAAAAAATATACAAACTTATTCATTTCTAACCAAGGGCGAACGTATAGATTTTTTAAATAGAACAAAACTAGTTATTTCCCGTAGTGGTTACTCAACTATAATGGATTTAGCAGTTATCGGAATAAAAGCACTTATGGTTCCAACACCTGGTCAGGTAGAACAAGAGTATCTTGGGCAGTATCATAACAAAAAAGGAACTTTTTATTCAGTTAGCCAAAACGAAATTAATCTTAAAAAGGATATAGAATTGGCAAAAAAAACAACAGGTATTAAAAGAAAATGCGATGTTAATAAAACTGTTGAAAATATAATGAATGTAATAACGTCTGTTGAAAAAAGTCCTTTTGTGTAGAGCTATTTTATTAAAGGCAGCATTATATATGGGTTTAATTTTCTTGGAGGATGAAATTTATCAGGGATTTGAAGCTTAGTGGTTTACTAAGAAACTGGGTTTTTTGGTTGATAGTCATTACAATATTTGCTATAATTCTTAGATCACTTCCTGGTTGGATTAATGCTGCATGGGGATGCGACTTTGGAATATATTTTGGTATAACAAAAACAGTAGTAGAAACCAGAGCTGTTTTCCCACCTTATACAGGTTGGGGTAGTTCATATAATGAGTTTCCAGTACTTTATATGGTAAATGCTTTTGCTCAATGGATCACAGGTATTGATATATTTATAATAATGCCTAAACTCACACCCATTTTTGGTGGTCTTACAATATTAATTTTCTATTTTTTAATATACGAATTAACAAAAGATAGAAAAATTGCTTTACTCTCAGCTTTATTTTTAGCAGTTTTACCTTTTCATGTTTATCAAACAAGCCATGCATCTCCACTTACAATGGGTCATTTTTTTATGATGCTTTCAATGTATCTTTTTTTGAAATATAGAAAAAATACAAAATATACTCTACCTCTAATTATTTCAACAATCTTACTAATAATGTCTCATCATCTTACAACATATTTTTACCTCATTATCTTAATATTTATCATATTTATTGAAAATATAAAAAATAAGAATTGGACTGTAACTTTAAAAAAAGACATTTATTATATTATAACCTCAACAGTTATGGTTTTTTCTTACTGGGCATTAATTGCTACAACTGTATATCAAGATTTTATGGGATCGGGGTTTTCATTAGGAATAATAAAATTTGAAGCAATACATATTATAATTTTATTTTATGTTTTATTTTTTGCTATGTTTTGGTTTATTATATTAATAAGAAAACATTATCTTTTTATTGAAAACATTAAATTGAAAATTAGAAGATTTTCAATAAATATTATATCAACAATAAAAACAATAATTCCAGCTTCAAAGACAACTCCTAAAAAAATTGGGAATGTATTATGGTTTAAATCAAAAAATCAAAGTAGTTATTTTCTCTTAAAATTTTCATTAATGCTATTAGTATTTATCTCATTGATGATTTTCTTTTTAATTGTAAAAATTCCATGGACAAATTTTACATTCACAATTGAAGCAATTGTTTATTCACTTCCCTTAATTATAACAGCTTCATTAGCAGTAGCAGGATTTGGATACGTTTTTAGGCAAAAAAAAGGATTATTTATTTGTGGTTGGTTCTTAGCAGTTTTAATTTCACTTTGTTTTGCACTGATAACAAATAATGGTGTAATTCTACCTGATAGACATATTGAGTATATAATGGCCCCAATTGCTGTTTTGGCAGTATATGGGCTTGGAGGTATTTTTTCAGATCCAAGTTATAAGGAATTACTTTCAGATTTATCTATTAAAAAAACTAAACGTTTGAGTAAATTATATACATGGATAAAAATTTCTAAAACTGTTAGATTCGCTTTTTTCTTTATAATTATATTTCTTGTTTTGTCATTAGCATCAACAGTTTATGTATCATATAGTTCATTGAATGTGGCAGTCGAAGAGATAACTAATGAAGATGCTAAAGTCATTAAATGGATATCTGAAAATATGGATAAAAATAATAGTATGATAGCCTCAGACCATCGTCTTGCAAGACTTACAGAATCATATGGTTTTAATACAACCAAGGATGAAACTGTTGAGCTATGGGAAGCAGAAAAACTTGATGAATATATTGATGAATTAATCGGTGTAGGTAAAAATCATAGTCGTATCACTCATATAATAGTGGATGATAAAATGAAAAATGATGTTGTTCATGTTTATTTTGGTATAATTAAATTTATGACAAATGAAACCTGGACTGCAGCTTATGATAAATTTAAGGATCAACCATTTGAACTGATATATAGAAATGAATCAAAAGAAATTGATCCTAAAACCAAAGAACCATTAAGATGGGCGGAATTATACGAAGTTAATTGGACTTACATTGAAGAAATATATCTGCCAGCTATTAATCAAAAAATGAATTTAGATTATTATGAACATAGCTGAAATTACTACATATAAAGAAGGTGGTGCATATACTCACGTAGTTGAACTTGTAAAAAATATAGATGCAGATATTATTATTATCACAGGAAATACAAGGAAAATTGGTTATCAAAAAGAAGATGGAAACCTTTACTATCATGTACCATTATTAAAATCTATATGGGATGTCTTTTTTATTAATCGACCTGGTTCATATCAAATAGTTGAAAAACTATTGAAAGAACGCAAAGTAGATATTGTTCATTTTCATAGTCCACTTTTCACATTTTTATATGGTTTTCTTAGAAAAAAGAGCTTCCCATTGATTATGACAACGCATTATTTATTGGATGTTAAATTAAGTAGGAGTGCAAGTGTTATTTACATTGCTTTTATTCGACGGATGACCTTGTTTATTGCAAAAAATGTTAATAAAATAATATGTGTAAATGAGGATTATATCCCCATCTTTAAAGATTGGGGCGTTGATCCAGAAAAACTCATCTATATTCCAAATGGAGTTAACACAAAAAGATTTTCACCAGGAGAATCAAAAGTTAAAAATAAATTCTTGGATAAAAAAATAATTGTTTATTTTGGTAGATTACATTATCAAAAAAATGTTGACCTATTAATTAAAAGTTTTAAATTTGTTAAAGAAAAAGTTAGTAATGTTAAATTAGTTATAATTGGAACAGGCACTGATTTTGATAAACTAAAAAAGATGAGTGCACATGATAATGATATAATTATGACTGGTTTTTTACCAAATGAAGAACTATTAGATTATCTTCGTGTAGCAGATGTTGTTGTTTTTCCATCTAGAGGAGAAAATGCAAGTCTAACAATAATGGAAGCAATGGCTTGTGAGCTACCAGTTATCTCTTCCGGGGTTGGTAATGCGGAAAAAATATTGGGTGAAGGACGAGGTTTAATTCTAGAAAAATATACTGAGGAAGAAATTGCTGAAAAATGTGTAAAGATTTTAAGTGATAAGAATTTTGCAGAAAAAATGGGTAAATCAGCTAGAAAATTTGTAGAGGATAACCATAGCTGGGATAGAATTTCTAAAAAAACTGAGGAACTTTATAAAAAAATTATTGAAGTGCAGAGGAATAAGTAAATAGTTAATAATATTTTTATTTGAATAAATATGGGCTAAATGATGATAAAAATGAAATAGGTGAAGAAAAAACATCTGTTGCGAAATATTGATACCAACCACAACTTCTTTTACAATTTTTCATATCATCTCTTGCCTTCTTTGCAATGCCTGTTTTTAAAAAATCCATAAAAGACCCTTGGGTGAAGTTGTATAATCTTTTTCCAACAGTTCTGCATGGATAAAATAGTCCGCCGTCGGAATCAATAATAATTGATGAGGTTGAGCAACCATGCTCTTTGTCAATATTTTTTAAAAATCCTTTAGGTGTTGTGATTGTATTTGGATATTTCTTTTTAAGTTTGATTATTTCTTTTTTAAAGTCTTTTGGATTTGGATAAAAATCATCTGTTCCATCCAAGTGACACGCAGGCATAACAACAGTTCTAGCATTTACTTCATAAACTCTTTTTACTTTTTCTTCAAGAGCGGGTATTGTCTCTTTTGTTACAACTATCTGTATGCAAATCTGTGGCCCATAACTTTGGAATTTTTCAAGTCTATCTAAAAAATTCAGATTGTTATGTCCTTCATCAATACTAACATGTAGGTAGTCTATGTTTTTACCATATTCTTTCATAGGTCTTTTATCAAGAAGATGCCCATTTGTTGTAAAGAACAAAATAAATGGTTTTTTGTGAGCATATTTTAAAATTTCACCAAGATCTTTTCTGATTAATGGGTCTCCCCCCTCTATACTTAGTACTATGATGCTAGAGTTTGCTATGTTATCAATTACTTTAAAAACATCTTCTTTTTTAAGATCTGGCGTTTTTTCCATCCATACATTACAAAATTCACATTTTAAACCGCATTTGTGAGTAACTTTGTAAGAAGCATAAAATGGATATAAGCATTCTTTAGTTATATAGTTTGAAAATGCGTATCCCATTGTTTTAATGTATTTTTGATAAGGTAATTTTTTCATAAGATCAACAAATTTATTTTGGACAATAATCTTCTAAAGATAAGGTTTTTTGTTTAAATCTTTGAAATAACCATAAGTGAAATATATAATTCTTAAAATAACACGTATGTGAATAAGGATAAGAAACCAAAGACTTTAAAAATTCCTACGATAATTAGTGTTACACTTAGTATTGCTATTATTATTGTTATTTTGTTTTTCACAGTTGATGCTAAAACATTAGATCAATTGTCTAAGGTTTCAATAAAGTATGAGTTTTTTTTAGTAGCAATTTTCTTGAATATTCTTTATTGGGTTTTATGGGGCGCAAGAATGAAGGTTCTTGCAAACGCAATGGATAAAAATGTAAAAATTAGTTTATGGGAGTCAACAAAGATTGTTATAGCTAATTTGTTCCTTGCTTGTATTACACCTTCAATGGCTGGGGGCGAACCAGTAAGAATTTATCTTTTAAATAAAGATGGAATGACTTTTGGTTGTTCAACAGCTGTTGTTCTTGGTGAAAGACTTATTGATGCAATTTTTATTTTGATAATGGTTCCAATTGCATTATTTATTTTTAAAGATGTAAAAAATCTAGGTATAATTAGCATTGGACTAACTATTGGTGTAATTGTTTTTATTATATTTGTTGTATTGTTTATTTATTCTATAATAAATCCTGATAAAACAAAAGCCTTTTTAATTTATCTTAGTAAAAAATTTCGTAGGTTTTTTAAGAAAGAAAGTGAAAGTAAAATTGTTCAGAGAATTAACTATGAGGTTGATGAATTTCATAAAAGCATGTATTGTTTTACCAGCCAAAATAAAAAACTATTATTTTTAGCAAGTATTTTAACTGTCATGTTTTGGTCGGTTGGTTTTTTAATACCATCTTTTGTTTTACTAGGCCTGGGTTTACCACCATTTTTCCTTGAATCTTATGTTGCACAAATTATATTGTTAGTAATTATTATGATGCCTCTTACACCTGGTAGTTCAGGTGTAGCTGAGGTTAGTCTTTACGGTCTTTATGGTGTTTTAATAGGTACTTCATCCAGTACTCTTATTGGTGTTTTTATTATTTTATATAGATTTATTAGTTTTCATATGAATCTCATTGCAGGTGCAATTTTCCAATATAGTATTTTTAAATCAGTTGCATCATTTTCAATGGATGTTCTTAAGAAACACGAAGAAAATAATGAATGTAAGTAAAATTTTTTTCACAGTACTTCCGAAGGTAAAAATCTACGAAGGAATGAATATTCAACAGGAATGTCCTTTGCTACATCTGGATATTTGATTCTACGATATATAACTGATCTGCTAACACCGTTTTTCTGTGCAAGTTCCAATGGTGTATATCCTTGTTTTAGGAGTTTTAATGCTTCATTTACTTCTTCCTGAGTTATTTTGCAGCGTGGCATCAAATTGAAAAACCGAAATTACTAATACATATAGATAATCAAAATCAATGAAAAACAGAGATAATAAAATAAAAGAAGAAATAAGATTTTTAGACTAAAAACTATTATTGTAGTCCCATTCTTTGAATTATTTTTTGTAGTATTGGGAATAGATTTAGATACCGTTTATACAGCCATTCTAATAGGTTATAGTTGAAATTAAAGACCTTGTTTTTCGGTGTTTTTAGATTCACTGGGATTAAACTGAAATCTGTGAGATTGTCTTGGTTCTCTATTTTAAGGTAACCCTGAAATTCTGAATTTTTTTTATTTGGAGCAATGACTGATAATTGTACAGTCACTTGTCCATCCTCAGGGGTAAGATTTTCACCAGAAGCAGGGGTAAATGACCAATTACCCCAATTAATTAATGAGATATTAACTGTCCAATTAAGTAATGAGCCCGCATCTCCAATATTTTGTAACTGAAAACTTCCATTCACTGTTGTGCCCGGTTGGACGTTTTTCCATGAG
>Ga0153916_10001467_pt1 | contig 16930 bp, 17 predicted proteins | sample Opewatmetagenome_FD_109642 | JGI IMG/M metagenome (GOLD analysis project Ga0153916, IMG submission 109642) | Freshwater wetland microbial communities from Ohio, USA - Open water 3 Core 3 Depth 4 metaG | ecosystem: Environmental > Aquatic > Freshwater > Wetlands | place: USA: Ohio, Lake Erie... | reverse complement strand
CTCCTGCACCGTGCGGCCGACGATGACGCCGCCGAGCGGCACGTAGCCCGAGGTGATCCCTTTCGCGAAGGTGACGACGTCGGGGTCGAGGCCGAAGCGGCTCGACGCGAACCAGTCTCCGACGCGGCAGTAGCCGCAGATCACCTCGTCGGCGACGAAGAGGACGCCCCGCTCGCGGCACACCTCGCGCGCCGCCTGCAGATAGCCCTCCGGGGGCAGCAGCAGGCCGCCGGCGCCGATGATCGGCTCGCAGAAGAACGCCGCCACCCGCTCGGCCCCGGCGTGGTCGATCGCCTGCGCCAGCGCATCGGCGTCGTTCCAGGCGACGCGGAGCGTGTCGCCTGCCAGCGGGCCGACGCCGACCTTGAACACGTCGGAGCCGACGATGCTCGTGCCGTAGCCGGCGAGGCCGTGGTAGGCGCGCTCCCGCGAGATGACGACCGTTCGCTGCGGCCGGTCGCGGAGACTCCAGTAGCGGCGCACGAGCTTGACAGCCGTCTCGATGGACTCGCCGCCGCCGCTCGTGAAGAAGACGGCGGCGTCCTGCATCGGCGCGAACGACGAGATCCGTTCGGCGAGCTCGGTGGTGGGACGGCTGGAGACGTCGCCGTAGTGCGAGTAGGCGTGCAGGCGCCGCATCTGCGCGGCGGCCGCCTCGACGATCTCCTCGCGGCCGTAGCCGACGTTCGCGTACCAGAGGCCCGCGGTGGCGTCGAGGTAACGGCGCCCCTGCTCGTCCCAGACGTGGCATCCCTCGGCGCGGTCGAGAATCAGCTCGCCGCTCGCCGAGACCGCGTGCATGTCGGCCACCGGGTGCCAGAAGCGGGTCACCTCGAGAACCCTATCGGCGCGTCACGAACACGGTCGCAGACCTGCCGTCAGGAGGGTCCCGTGATCGAGCCGACACCGGTGTTCAGCTCTGCCCGAGGGCAGGCGTCCCAGTAGCCGCGCTTCTCGCTCCGCGCCCGCACGACCGCGTCCAGCAAGTCGTCGGCGTAGCGGCCACGCTGCTTCCTGTAGAAGTACGGCGACGCCGCTCCCTTACGCACCAGCTCGAGGTTGACGTTGCGGCCCTCGACGAAGACGTAGCGGAGCAGCCGTCCGTAGCCGTCGCGTGCGTCGAGCCGTGGGTCGCTCTCGAGCCTGACGCGCGTTCCCTTCGGGGTGACGCGCAGCAGCGCCGACAGCGACGCCTTGCCGAAGCAGTCGCCGTGCAGCTCCGGCGCGTCGATCTGCAGGAGCCGCACCCTGCGACCGTCGGTCAGCCGTAACGTGTCGCCGTCGTTGACATACGCGACGATCCCGCTCTCGGCCCGGCCCGAAGACGCCGGCTCGGTCGTGCTACCCGGCCCGCCGCACCCGGCCGTCGCCAACAGGGCGAAAAACGAGGCGACAGCCACACTCGTCGATCGCATCAGCGATCGACTAGGACCCGGACGAGTCTCATCTCGCCGGAGCAGAGCCCGTCATACCGAGGTGGAAGGAACCGCCGTCGGCCACGCTGCGAGTCTATTCTCGGCGCACGTGATCGACCGTATCCGCGTCGAGCCCGCTCCCACTACGAGGACGTGATCGAGCAGACCTCGAGCGAGCACGCACCCTGGTACGTCGTGCCGGGGGACCGCAACTGGGTGAAGGCGACCGCCGTCGCGACGCTGCTCGTCGCTGCGCTCGAGCGCCTCGACCCGCAGCTGCCCGCGCCCGAGGAAGGGCTCGACGGCCTACGGATCGTGTGACGAGGCCCCTTGCTCCACCCTCGTCGTCACACGAGGAGCGGGAGCACGATCTCCGCCGGGCAGCCGATCTCGAGGAGCCGTACCGCCTCCACGATGTCGACCTCGACGCACGCGGCGATCGCCCGTGCCTCGTCGAGCGGGATGTTCCATTCCGCGAGCGCCTCGAAACGGGCGCGTAGTAGCTCGTCTGCCTCCGTCGGCCCGAGCGTCTCGAACTGTGCCGCAGTCATTCGACGCCTTCTCCTGTTGCCGCAGTGAAGTGCTCTCGTTGTCGTCGAGAAGCCCGTTTCGCGCATCGCCCGTCCGGGGGAGGCGGCTCCCCTGCGCCCGGAGATGCCGTTCGGTCAGACGAGGATCGGGAGCACGAGGTGGGCGGGGCAGCCGTGTGTGAGCAGCGTGACCGCGTCGAGCAGGTCCACCTCCATGTGGCTCGCTATCACGAGCGCGTTGCCGGGCGGGCATCCGTGCCAGGCCAGGGTTTCGAAACGGGCGCGGAGGAGCTCTTCCGCCTGGGTCGCCTCGAGCAACTCGAACTGTGCCGCAGTCATCGCCGTCCTCCTCTCGGAACCTTGCGCGTGTGGAAGAAGTTGTCCCACGCCGCGGGGGACGTGGCTATCACCCATTCGAGGGGATTGGCTGATCCCGCGCGAGTGAATCGCCGTAGTGGCCTGCCCGGCCCTAGAGGACGATCCGGAGCGCGACGTCGGGCGGGCAGCCGCGCAGCACGAGGTCCGTCGCCTCGTGCAGATCGACCTCTCCGTGGCTCGCGACGAGCATCGCGCTGCCGGCGTCGTAGCCGGCGCGCACGAGCACCTCGAACCGCCAGCGGACGACTTCCTCCACCTCTGGCGCATCGAGCTGTTCGGACTCGGTCGTGGACATTGCCGTCTTCCCTGGACGGGGTGTGATCGGACCATGCAGGTATCGGCACAGGAGGGCTCCCCCACAAGAGGTGATTCGCATCCCTCGCTGCGAGTGAGCGCCGACTGGGGCCTCAAGGAGTACCTCGTCGTCCACGGCACGGCCAGGCTGACCGAGGGCGGCGCGCCGGAGCTGCTGCAGCGGCTGTGGCGCACGTCTACCTGGGGCCGGACGTCGTCTTCCCGAAGATGGCCGACCCGCCTCCCGGGGTGATCATGCGCACCACGGTGGAGCGCGTCGGGGCATCGGCCCGTGGGCCGCGACGTAGTCGGGCGCCGCTAAAGCCACCGCTTCCAGCGGAAGTAGCCGATCATGCCGAAGAGGCCCGCGACCATCACGGCGATGATGAGCCAGAACGACAAGTGTCCCGATGCTGGCGGATCGCCCCCGCCCGGAAGCCCGACGTTCATGCCCCAGATGCTTGCGATCAGCGTCGCGGGCAGGAACACGATGCTGAACACCGTCAAGATGCGTAGAACGTCGTTGAAGCGATGCGCGAGCACGGCTTCGTTGGTCGACTCGAGCGCCTCGATGACCTCCTTGTAGTTGTCGAGCTGGTCCCAGATGCGCTCGGCCGCGTCGTTGAGGTCGTCGAAGTAGAGGTCGAGCTCCTCCGGCAGGAACTTGTCGACGCGCCGCTCCAGCACGCGCAGCGTACTGCGCTCCGGCTTGATCACCTTCCGGTAGGAGATGATCTCCTGCTTCACCTTCGAGATGTCGCGGACCACGTCCTCGGCGCGCCCCTCGAACATCTCGTCCTCGATCGAGTCGAGCTTGTGCCCGATCTTGTCGAGGATCGGGAAGCAGTAGTCGAAGAGGTCGTCGAGCACCTCGTACAGCAGGCGCCCCGTGCCTTTCGCGAACAGCTGCTCACGGAGGGCCTCGTCCTCCTCGCAGCGCCCGAACAGGCGCGTCACCGGCAGGAGCTCGCGGTTCGGGATGGTGACGAGGTAGTCGGACCCGATGAAGACGTCGAGCTCGGCCGCGTTCAGCCTCTGGATCGCCTTGTCGTAGACGGGGAAGTGGAGGACGGCGAACAGGTAGCCGTCGTCCTCGTAGTCGTCGACCTTGGGCCGCTGCCGCTTGGAGACGATGTCCTCGACGTCGAGAGGGTGCCAGCCGAACCGCTCTGCCAGCGCGGTCGCGGTCTCCAGCCCCGGCTGGACGACGTTGACCCAGGTGAGCCCGCTAGCGGTGAGCTCGTGAACCGGCGAGCCGGCCCGTGCGGCGACCTCCGCCGGGCCGCGGGAGCGTGTCCTGCGCGTGATGCGGGGCAGGTTCGGCATCGGTACTGAAGGGCTCATCGGTCGTGAACAGCATGTTCGTCATTCTAGCCCCGTCGCCTGCCTACGTCGTCGCCGCGCTGACCGGGGTGCGGCGGGCGTGCTGCGGCAGCGCCTTCTCCAGGGAGAGCGCGATGGCGCTGCCGATGAGGCACAGCGCCGCGGCGCCGATCCACACGGCGGTCGGCCGGGCGTCGAGCACGGGCGCGCCGACGGCGGGACCGAGCGCGAAGCCGACGCTCCAGGAGAGCGCCGACAGGGCCATGTAGCGGCCGTACAGGCGCGGCTCGGCGAGGTCGGTGACGAGGGGCGCCTGCACGGCGCCGTGCAGGCACTCGCCGATCGCGAAGAGGGCCATCGCCGCGGCGATGAGGACGGCGGCGGTCACACCTCGCAGCCAGATGCCGGCGATCGGGACGAGCAACCAGGAGGCCGCCCACGTCAGGCCGAGCAGGCTGAGCACGACCATTCGCCGGCGCCCCTCGGAGGCGCGGGAGATCGGCAGCTGCGTGAGCACGATCACGACGGTGTTGACGAAGAACACGACGCCGATCGCGCTCTCGCTCACGCCCGCCTCGTTCTTCGCGTAGACCGGCAGCAGCTCGAAGCCCGAGAAGCCCGCGAGGATGAACAGCGAGTTGAGGGCGATCACGAGCATGAAGGCGCGGTTCCGCAGCACGTCGCGGTAGCTGCCGACGGCCTCGCCCTCCGGCCGCGGACCCAGGTCGGGCTCCGGCACGGACGAGTAGAGGATCGTGAGGTAGGCGAGGAAGGTGAGGGCGTCGACCGCGAACAGCACCGTGAACGTCCACGGATGCTCCGCGGAGGCGATGAGACCCCCGGCGAGCGCGCCGAGCCCGATGCCGAGGTTCATCACCACCCGCTGCATCGCGAAGGCGACGTGCCGGCGATCCTGCGGGGTGAGGCCGGCGATCAGCGTCGACTGGGCGGGCCAGAAGAAGCCGTTGCCGACGCCCGTGACGGTCGCCGCCGCGAACGCCTGCCAGGGGTGGTGGACGAGCATGTACGAGCCGAAGCCGCCCGCGAGGAGGAGCAGCGCCAGCGCGAGCACACGCCTGCCTCCCAACCGGTCGACGAGCGGGCCCGACACCGGCCCGGAGACGAGCGCCACGACGGCGTTCGTGGCGAGCACGAGCCCGGCTGCGGTCAGCGAGATGCCGCGCACGTTGTGCAGATAGATGAGCGTGAACGGCAGCACCACGCCGTTGCCGAACGCGTTGAACAGCCCACCGAGCTGGAGCGTCTGCACGGAGCGAGGGAGGCGCGCGTCGAAGAGGCGGAGCCACGGCTTCACCCCGCGACAGTACCGCCGCCAAGGAGGAGTCAATGCGCCCGGAAGGATTCGAACCTTCGACCTCGCGCTCCGGAGGCGCGCGCTCTATCCCCTGAGCTACGGGCGCTCGAGGGTGCGGAGTCTACCGTCAGGCGTTCGGGTCGTCGCCGGCCTCGAGCCGGCGCATGCGCCAGTCGAGCGACGAGGCGATCCGCTCGAGCTTCGTCAGCAGCTTGTCGCGCTCCGCCTCGAGCGCCGCCTCGGCGCTGTCGAGCCGGCGCACGAGGGCGCGCACTTCGACGTTCGCGCTCCCAGGCGCCACCGTGCCGTCGGCGGCTGGAGCGCCGTCGGCGCCGCCAACCCCGGCCGCCACGTCGTCGATGCGCGACTCGAGCTCGTCGAGCCGCTGCGAGACGCCACGGGAGCGCATCACCTCGGCGATAGCGCGCTCCTGCTCGCCGAGGTGCAGGCTCATCCGCTCGATCGCCATCCTCAGGCGCTCGAGCTCCTGCTCCGTCTCGCCGCCGGACTCCGTCGGCGCGGCGGCACGAGGCGGAGCCTGCGCCACGGCGACGCCGGCGGTCGGCGCACCGGGCACGGCCTCGTCGAGGCGCGCCGTGAGCGCGTCGAGCCGCTCGGCGAGCTTCGCCGCCTCCTCCGTCCAGGCGGCGTCGCCCGCGGCCGGCAGCCCGGCGGGCGCCGTCGGCGGTGCGCTCTCGAGCGCCTCGAGTCGTGCTCCCAGCGAGGCGAGGCGGGCGGCCAGCTCCGGGTCGCCGGCAGGGCGGGCCGCCAGCTCCGCCGCAGCGGCCCGCAGCTCCGAGAGCGACTCGTCGTCCGTCTCCAGCCGCGACCTCATCTCGTCGACGTCGGCGCGCAGGAGCGTCAGCGCTTCGTCGCTCCGGAGCGCCGCGACCACCCCGGTCAGCTCCTGCAGGCGCGCGGCCGCGTCCGCGTCGACGAGCGGACGTTGCGCGAGCTCCTCGACCCGGCGCCCGATGTCGGCGAGCGTCGCGTCTCCTGCGTGGGCGCGGGCGGCGAGCGCGTCGATCGTCGACCGAAGCTCGGCAACCGCCGGGTCACCTGCAAGAGCCGTGATCGCCCCGGCGAGCTCGTCGAGGCGCCCGGCGACCGCCGGATCCGCCTCGGAGCGTGCGACGAGCTCGTCCACCGTCGCGGCGAGCCCATCCAGCCGCGCCGTCGTCTCCTCGTCGCCGGCCCGCCGTCGGCCGAGCTCCTCGAGCGCTCCTCGCAGCTCCTCGATCGCCACGCCGTCGTCCCCCGAGGCCGCGACGGCTGCGAGGCTCTCAACCTGCCCTGCGAGCTCCGCGATCCGGCCTGCCAGCTCGTCCATGCGGCCGGCCGTCTCGGGGTCGACGCCCGGGGCGGCTGCGACCGTCTCGATCGAGGCGCGCAGCTCCGCCGCGACGGCGTCGTACAGCACGGCCTGGCTCTCGACGCGGGCGACCAGCTGGTCGAAGCGACCCGGCAGGGCGGGGTCCGCCTCCGCCCGGGCCGACAGCTCCTGCAGGCGCTGCTCGAGCTCCTCGAGCCGTCCGGCCAGGGCCGGGTCGGCCTCCGGACGCGCCGCCACCTCGCCGACGGCGGCGCTCAGCGTGGTGAATGTCGCGACGGCGGCATCGAGCTCCGACGAGACCGCGTCGATCCGGTCGCCGAGGGTCTCGTCCGTCCGGGGGCGGTCGGCCAGCTCGGCGACGGCGCGTTGCAGATCCGTCAGATCCCCGCTCGTCGGCGCCGTCTCCGCGATCGAGGCGATCACCGCGAGCCGCTCCGCGAGCTCGCCCGTGCCGGCCTGCAGCGACGTGAACGCCTGCTCGACCCCGTCGGTCAGCTCCTCGACCTGGTCTGCGGTCGTGCCGAGTGACGCCTCGAGCTCCGTCATCCGCCCGAGCGTCGCCTCGAGATGCTCGGCGAGCGCCGAGACGCGCGCGTCGAGCGCCTCCAGTGTCTCGGGCCCCAGCGATCCCGCCGCACGACGCTCCATCTCGGCGAGCAGCGGCTCGGCCTCGCCGACCCTCCGCGCCAGGTCGGCGACCGCATCGTGGAGTCGGCCCAGGTAGATGGCGTCGGTCGAGGAGACGAGCTCGGCCCCTGCGGCGCTGCGCGCGGCCGGCGGCTGGGGAAGCGGTCGGGGGAGCAGCGTGATCGAGGCGTCCGGGTCCGACCACTGCTCGGCGAGCGCGCTCGCGAGCTCGAGCCGCGTGATCGCTCCCGCCTCCACGAGCACCTGCCCGAGCGGCTGCCCCGTGCGGTCGGACATCTCGAGGGCCGCGGCCAGCTCCTCCTCGCCGACGAATCCGTGCGAGAGCAGAATGTCCGCGATCGTGGGTCGCGCCTGCACCGTGGTGGCAGCGTGCTCGCTCACGTCATCACGCCCGGTGCGTGCCGGAAAGGCGCCGGCTGCCGCGGGCCGACGACCTCCCCCGGGAGGTGCACGACGATCGTGAGCCGTGACGAGACGGCGGCAGTGCCCACGTGAGCGATATCGGAGCGCGCTTCGCGGCGCTCGTCACTCGACTCAGGGAGTGGGGGCGTAGTCCATGGCACCTGCGGCCCGGCCGAGTAGGCTGCCTGCGTGCAGCTCGACGCGCACATCGTTCGGCTCCGTCTCGCAGAGACGTTCGTGATCGCGCGCGAGGCGCGCGACGAGGAGGACGTCGTCCAGGTCGAGCTGACGCACGACGGCGTCACCGGACACGGCGAAGCGGCGCCGATCGAGCGCTACGACGAGTCCGCCGAGTCGGCGCTCGCGTTCGTCCGGGAGCACGGGCACCTCATCGGCGACGACCCGTTCGCACTCGAGGAGATCGGCGCGCGGCTGGCCGCAATCCCGGGCGAGCAGGCGGCGAAGGCGGCGCTCGACGCGGCGCTGCACGACCTCCAGGGAAAGCTGCTCGGCGTCCCGGTCTGGAAGCTGCTCGGCCTGCCGCGCGTCGGCCCGCCGACGTCGTGGACGATCTGGCTCGGCGACCCGGACGACATGGCGCGCCGTACCGACAGGGTCGCGGGACGGTTCAGGCGGTTGAAGCTGAAGCTCGGCGGCGGCGACGGCCTCGACGTCGACCGCGTGCGCGCGGTCCGCGCGCGCACCGAGCTGCCGCTGCAGGTCGACGTGAACGAGTGGTGGTCGCTCGAGGAGGCCCTCGACGCGATCCCGCGACTGGCGGCGCTCGGCGTCCAGTACGTCGAGCAGCCGCTCCCCGCCGGCGACCCCGGTGGCGCCGAGCTGAAGCGCCGCTCACCCGTGCCGATCTACGTCGACGAGGACTGTCACACGCTCGCCGACGTGGCGGCCTGCGCCGACATCGCGCACGGCATCAACATCAAGCTGGCCAAGTCGGGCGGCATCCGGGAGGGCATCCGCATGGCCCACGCCGCGAGGGCGCTCGGGCTCGGCGTCATGCTCGGCTGCATGGTCGAATCGGGGCTCGGCATCGCCGCCGGGTGCGTGGTCGCGCCGCTGTGCGACCACGTCGACCTCGACGGCAACCTGCTCATAGCGGAAGATCCCTGCCCGGGCGTGACGTTCGCCGACGGGGTGCAGGTGCCGTCCGAGGAGCCGGGCCTCGGTGTTGGAGGCTCGTAGACGATGAGCAGGGAGCGCCGCGTGCTGATCCTGGCCGAGGGGTATTCGGCCGACCCGCACTACGGCAAGACGTTGCGCGGCGTCCTGCGCTACCGGCGCGACGACGTGGTCGCCATCCTCGACTCGGCCCGGGCAGGGGAGACGATGGACGGGGTGCCGATCGTCGCCAGCGTGAACGAGTCGCTCTGCTTCGCTCCGACCGTCGCCCTCGTCGGCGTCGCCACCCAGGGCGGCACGTTCCCGCCGGCCTGGCGCGAGCTCCTGAAGGCCTGCATCCGTCAGGGCATCTCGATCAAGAACGGCCTGCACGAGTTCGTCGCCGACGACCCAGAGCTCGTCGAGCTGGCCTCGCGCTTCGGCGCCACGCTCACCGACCTGCGACGGCCTCCGGAGGGGCTCAACGTCCCGACAGGCGCGAACCTCGAGTTGCCGGGACGCACCGTGCTCACGGTCGGATCCGACTGCGCGATCGGGAAGATGACGGTCACGCTGGAGCTCGAGCGCGAGGCCCGCGGGCGGGGGATCGCCGCGGTGTTCGTGCCGACCGGGCAGACCGGCATCGTGATCGCCGGCTGGGGACTCGCGGTCGACGCGGTCGTCGCCGACTTCATCGCGGGCGCCGCCGAGAGGCTCGTGGTCGAAGCGGTCGAGCGCGGGGGAGAGCTGCTGCTCGTCGAGGGCCAGGGGGCGATCACGCACCCCGCCTACTCCGGGGTCACGCTCGGGCTGCTGCACGGCTCGGCCCCGCACGTGCTCGTGCTCTGCCACCGTGCCGGCGACGTCGAGGTGGAGGGGTATCCCGGCCACCCGCTGCTGCCGCTGCCCGAGCTCGTCGAGCTGTACCAGCGTGTCGGGCTACCTGCCCGGCGTCCGGTCGTGGCATGCGTCGCCCTCAACACCGCGCACCTGGACGAGGAAGGAGCACGGGCCGAGATCGCCAAGGTAGCCCGGCAGACAGGCCTCGTCGCGGACGACCCCGTCCGGTTCGGGTCCGCTCGTCTACTCGACGCCATCCTGGCCGTCGGGTAACCTGTGCGCCTTCCCCGTTCGGGGGAGCGGAACACCTCGTATGGGGAAGAACACACGTTCTCACAGCGTCGTCTTCGCCCTGGCCGTCGTCGCCGTCCTGCTGGCCTGTGTGGGCTCGGCTGAGGCGGCCGACATCGGCGCGAACGACGACACGGGCAAGTTCGCCGAGGACGGCGGCAGCGCGTTCTTCGAGCGGATGACCGGCATCGGGCTGAAGCAGACCGTGATGACGGTGCGCTTCGTCCCGAGCGAGCCGGACACGATCCAGGGCAAGGCGTTCCTCGACAAGGCGGTGCCCGAGGCCACGCGACAGGGCCTCAAGGTCGTCTTCGCCGTGTACCCGTACCCGCCGCGCTCCCTCACCGGGACCCAGGCGGAGGTGACGGCGTTTGCCGACTACGTGGCCGTCTTGGCGCGCACGTACTCGCAGGTGAAGCAGTTCGTGATCGGCAACGAGCCGAACCAGCCGGCGTTCTGGCGGCCCCAGCTCTCGAAGAAGGGCGTCGTGCTCTCGGCACCCTCGTTCGGCCGCTACCTCGCCGCCGCCTACGACGCGCTGAAGCAGGTCGACGCGGACATCAACGTCGTCGGCGTCGGACTGTCCCCGCGCGGCAACGACAAGCCGACCGCGCGCAGCAACCTCTCGACCTCGCCGGTGCGCTTCCTCGGCGCCCTCGGAGCCTGGTACCGCAAGAGCGGGCGCACGACTCCGCTGATGGACGGGCTCGCCTTCCACCTGTACCCGCGCGCGGCGACCGACTCCCTGCTGCGCCGCTACGACTGGCCGAACGCGGGCTACGCCGACCTCGGACGCGTCAAGCAGGCGTTCTGGGACGCGTTCCACGACACGGCGCAGCCGACCACCGTCGAGGGCCTGCGGCTGTACCTCAACGAGGCGGGCTGGCAGGTCGACACCACCGGCTTCGACGGGTACGCGGGCGTCGAGAACGTGCCCGTGACGACCGAGAAGAAGCAGGCGGCGGTCTACGGCGAGCTCGTGCGCCGCGTCTCGTGCGACCCCGACGTCGCCGAGCTGAACTTCTTCGGGTTCTACGACGATGCCACGCGCGGCTCCGGCTTCCAGGCGGCGCTGCACCGCGTCGACGGCACGCCGCGTCCGGCCGCCGCCGCGGTCGCGTCGGCGATCGCGCGCACCCAGTCCCGTCCGTGCGCGCGCCCGTGGCTGTGGACGCCCTCCACGAAGGTCAGCGGCGCAGGCATGAGCACCCCGAAGCTCCAGCGCTCCGGCGCCGTGAAGACGCTCGTCGGGGCAAAGGAAGGCGCTCGCGCGGTCGTCTGCCTGGTGCCGGCCGACTCGCGTTCGAAGCGGCTCGTCGCCTCGGTTCGCTCCCTGCTCGCCCGGGCGCTCGCGCCGTGCTGGAAGGGCCGCCTGACGCCCCGGTTCCGCGTCGCCGTCAAGCTTGACGTGCCGGTGCAGGCCCGCGGGCGCGTCGCCGTCGCGGCCGTCATCTCCGCGCAGGCCAACCCGTCACGCGGATCGTCGTTCGTGGGGGCGCCGACCGGCCCTTGACACCGAACAGGTGTTCGCTGTAGAGTCGAACACATGTTCGCGCGCATCATCGTCGTCGCCGTCCTCGCCGTCGGGCTGTGGGCGCTCTTCGTCCGGGACTCCGGCGCAAGCGGCCCCGAGCAGCCCTACCGCGTGCAAGCGGGAGACAGCCTGTGGTCGATCGCGGCATCGCACCTCGCGGGTGACCCCCGCGAGGGCGTGTGGGAGCTGCAGCGGCGCAACCACCTCGCCGGCACGACGATCCGCCCGGGCCAGCTCCTCGTCCTGCCGTAGGGGCGAGGCGTGCCTCGCCCTGGCCCTGGCCCTCGCCTGGCCCGGCGGCGAGCGCGTCCGCCGCGTCACATGCCGCGATAGGCGTGCCCGGCCATGGCGTCCGGGTCGAGCATCACGTTCACGATCGCCGGCTTGCCCGACGCGAAGGCCCGTTCCAGCGCCGGGGCGAGCTCCGCCGGACGCTCGACGTGCTCCGCATGCCCTCCGAACACGTCACAGAGCCGGTCGTACCGGCTTGGCGCGAGGCGGGTCGCCACCTCGCCCTCCTCGCCGTAGATGCCGATCTGCGGAATCCTGATCTCGCCCCACGCGCCGTCGTTCCCGATCACGACCACCGCCGGGATCCCGAAGCGCACGAGGCTGTCGAAGTCGAACCCGTTCAACCCGAACGCGCCGTCGCCCATCACGATCGCGATCCGGTCGCCGAACCCGGCCGTCCCGACGCCGAGCGCATACCCCGGCCCGGCGCCGAGGCAGCCGAACGGCCCCGGATCGAGCCAGTGGCCGGGCCGATGCACCCGCAACACCCGCGAGACCGCCGCCACGACGTCGCCTCCGTCGCCGATCACCACCGTGCCCGGGTCGAGCACACGGTCGAGCTCCCGTGCCAGTCGGTAGTGATGCACCGGGGCCGCATCCGAGTCGATCTGAGCGCGATGCGCGGACCACCATCCGTCCTCCGCCTCCCGCAGGGAGGCGAACCACTCGTCCCGCGCGCCGGCGTGCGTCACGACCGCGTCCGCGAGCGCCCCGAGCACGGCGTCGCAGTCGCCGGCGATGCCGACGTCCGGCACCCGGTTGCGGCCGAGCTCACGCGGGTCGCCGTGGACGTGCACGAGCGCCCCCTCGCCGAAGCGGCCGTAGCGCAGCCGGAAGTCGAGCGTGGCCCCCGCGACGAGCACCACGTCCGCGGCGCCGAGTGCGGCGCCGCGCGCATGCTGGAAGAACGACGGGTGCTCGGGGGGCAGCGAGCCGCGGCCCGAGCCGTTCAGGAAGACCGGCGCCCGCACCGTCTCCGCCAGGCGTGCGAGCGCGTCGGAGGCACCGTCCCACCAGACACCCGACCCGCCCACGATCGCCGGGCGCTCCGCCCGCGAGAGGAGCGCCGCCGCCCGCTCGATCGCGTCGGGGTCGCCGAAGGCGCGCGTCGTCACCCGAGCAGGCGCCGACTCGCGGTCGGCCACCGCCTCGTCGAAGAGCACGTCCATCGGCAGCTCCAGGTAGACGGGCCCGCACGGCCGTGCCAGCGCGTGCCGGAACGCGACCGCGACGAGCTCCGGGATGCGCGCAGCGTGCGCGCAGACGCCCGCCCACTTCGTGATCGGCTTGAACAGCGACAGCTGGTCGAACTCCTGCAGTGCGCCCTGCTCCGCCTGCACGAGCGGACGGGCGCCACCGATCACGACCAGCGGCACCTGGGCCGCGTGCGCGTTCGCGACGGCGGTCACCGTTCCCGTCACGCCGGGCCCCGCGGTGACGACCGCGACGCCGCAGTGACGGCGAACGCGCCCCCACGCCTCGGCTGCGTGGGCCGCAGACTGCTCGTGGCGAACGTCGACGACGCGGACGCCCTCGTGCCGGCAACCCTCGTAGATCGGCATCACATGCCCGCCGGAGAGCGTGAAGATCGCGTCGACGCCCTCGGCCGCGATCGCCTGCGCCGCCAGCCTTCCTCCCTGCAGCCGCTCGCCCACGGCGCGAGCCTATCGCCAATGGCGTGCGCGGTGGCGCCGGCGGGAGCCGGGTACAATCCCGCCCCGTGGACCTCGACGTCGTGTTCCTCGGGACGTCCGGGTCCGTGCCCACCGCACGGCGCTCCCCGGCTGCGACGCTCGTCCGCCGCGGCGGCGACCGGCTGCTGATCGACTGTGGCGAGGGCACGCAGCGCCAACTCCTGCGCTCCGACATCGGGCTCGTCGACCTGGAGGACGTGTTCGTCACGCACTTCCACGCGGACCACTACCTGGGGCTCCCCGGAATGCTGAAGACGTTCGCCCTGCGCGGCCGCGAGCACCCCCTCACCGTGTATGGGCCACGCGGCGTGCGCGCGCTGCTCTCCGACCTCCGCAGGATCTTCGGGCGTCTCACCTACCAGGTCGACGCCGTCGAGCTCGAGCCGGGAGAGACGCTCGAGCGCGACGCATACGGCGTCGTGCCCTTCGCCGTCGCGCACGGCGTGCCGGCGCTCGGGTACGCGATCGTCGAGGAGACCCGGCCGGGGCGATTCGACGCGGCGATCGCCGACGAGCTCGGTGTGCCGCACGGGCCCGAGCGAGGCGCGCTGCAGCGCGGAGAGCCGGTCACGCTCGCGACCGGCACGGTCGTGACCCCCGAGCAGTTGCTCGGGCCGGCACGTCCCGGCCGCAAGGTCGCGCTGACGGGCGACACCGCCCCCGCGGCATCCGTCGTCGAGGCCGCGGCCGGAGCGGACCTCCTGGTGCATGACGGCACGTTCTGCGCCGAGGAGCGCGAGCGCGCTCGCGAGACCGGGCACTCGACCGCCGGCGAGGCCGCGCTCACCGCGCGCGAGGCGGGCGTCCGCATGCTCGCGCTCACCCACCTCTCGAGCCGCTACTACGGCCCCGACGTCGCCGAGGAGGCGCGTCAGCTCTTCCCGGCCACCGTCGTCCCGCGCGATTTCGACGTGATCGTGATCCCGTTCGCAGAGCGCGGTGCGCCGGAGCTGATCGTGCGCGGCGCGCGGCAGCCGCGATCGGGTGTAGTGTCGGAGGCATGACGCAACTCGTGCAAGTAACGGTCGCGGGAGGCGTGGCCGAGGCCGAGGAGGTGCAGAGCATCCTCCTCACGGCAGGCATCGAGTCGGAGCTCGAGCCGGCGGTCGAGCACGACGCCGCCGTCCCGGACGACCCGCCCCTGCGGGTGCTCGTCGCAGACGAAGACGTCCAGGCGGCACGTGACGCGATCGAGGCGCTCACCGAGCCGGACGACCTGATCGAGCCGGACGACCTGATCGAGCCGGACGGCCAGCCCTAGCACGCACCGTGACCGCGCAGACCCCGGACTTCGACGCCCGGGCGGCGACCTACGACGCGCTGCGGCCCTCCGGCCGGGCCTGGTGGCGCCTGTTCGAGGTGCTCGTCGAGCAGGGCGACCTGCGCGGCCGGAAAGTGCTCGACGTCGGCTGCGGCACCGGCAAGCTGCTCGCCGCGCTGGTCGAACGGGCGCACGCAAGGGCGTGGGGCGTCGACTCGAGCGAGGAGATGCTCGGCGTCGCGCGAGCCTGCCTCCCGGCCGGAGTGGGGCTCAAGCTGGGCCGCGCCGAGGCGCTCCCGTTCCGCGACGGCTGGTTCGAGCGTGTGACGATGAGCCTCGTCGTCCATCTCGTCGACCGGCCTCGCGCGTTCGCGGACGCCCGCCGGGTGCTCGGCGATGACGGACGCATCGCGATCGCGACGTTCGCGCCGGAGCATTTCGACACGTGCTGGCTGAACCCGTGGTTCCCGTCCATCGCGGAGCTCGACCGCCGCCGTTTCCCCTCCGAGGACGAGCTGCGGGACGAGCTGCGGGCGGCAGGGTTTGCCCGGGTCGTCGCCGTGCCCGTCAGCTGGGTCGAGGAGATCGACCGCGAGACGGCGCTCGCCCGTGTCCGCGGCCGCCACATCTCGACGTTCGACCTCCTGCCGCCGCACGAGCTCGAGGAGGGCACCGCACGCGCCGAGCGCGAGCTGCCCGCGCAGGTCGAGATCCGCCTCGAGCAGCTCGTCGTGACAGCGTTCACCTAGCTACGATCGCGTGCGTGCCCACCGCGTTCGTGCTTGGCGGAACAGGGCAGATCGGCCGAGCCGTCTGCCAGCGATTCACAGTTGCTGGGTGGGAGGTCGTCGCGGGTGCGCGCGGGGTTCGGCCATCGCCACTGTCCAGTGTTCAGACGGTTCATGTCGATCGGCGCGAGCCGGGTTCGCTTGACGCGGCCCTGGGTGACGGGGTAGACGTCTTGATTGACGTCATTGCCTTCACCGTGCGGGACGCCGAGCAGCTCAACCGGCTCGCCGGCCGGGTCGGTTCGGTCGTCGCCATCTCCAGCGCGTCTGTGTACGCGGACGATCAGAGACGGACGCTCGATGGGGCGAGCGATCTCGCCAGCTTCCCGGAGTTGCCGGTGCCGATCCCGGAGACGCAGCGGACTGTCGACCCGGGCGAGCAGTCGTATTCGACGCGGAAGGTGGCGATGGAGCGAGGGCTGCTTGCAGGACCGATCCCGGCGACGATCGTTCGGCCGTGCGCGATTCACGGGCCTGGCGCGGCGGTGCTGCGCGAGTGGTATTTCGTCAAGCGTGTCCTTGACGGCCGTCGTGTGGTGCTGCTTCCCGATCGCGGCTCAAGTCGGTTTCACACGACGTCGGTTCGGAACTTGGCCGAGCTGGTCTTTCTGGCCGCCGAACGACCCGTTGACAGGGTGCTCAATTGCGGTGATCCCGATCCGCCGACGGTGCTCGAGATCGAGCGCGCGATCGCAGCCGCGCTCGGCTACGAGTGGACCGAGGTGCTTCTGCAGAAGAACCATTACGAGCTGCCAACGGCGGTCGACACGCCGTGGTCGACGGTTCGGCCCTTCATCGTCGACATGACCGAGGCGGAGCGTGCGATCGGCTACCGCCCCGTCGTCCGCTACGACGAAGCGGTTCCCGAGACGGTCAGCTGGTTGGTGGAGGCCACCGAGGGTCGTGACTGGCGCGATGTTTTGCCCGACGCGGTCCGGCACATGGAGAACAGCTTCGACTACAGCCAGGAGGACGCCATCCTCACCGACCTAGTCACCCCTCGTACGTAGGTTGCCCTGCTCATCACGCTAGCTAGCTGTCCGGTCAATCGCGCACGAACGCGATGCGCGTCGAGCCCGCCAGTCCGGACGGCGACAGCTCGAAGACGCACAGGGAGGTGCCGTCGGCGTCCGGCGGGGCGGCGACGCTGCCCTGCCACAACCCCTGCGGCGGCGGAGCCACGACCCGGCGCGGGATGCCGTTGGCGCGGATCGCGATCGGCGCTCCCGACTTGCCGAGCAGCGTCAGCTCGAGACGGCCGGGGCCGCACGCATACACGGTGACGCGCACCGTGCCGGCGAAGTCGCCGTTGGCGCCGAGCCCAACGGCGACGCTTTCGAGCCGGGCAGGAGCATCGACGCGCCAGAGGGCCATACCGGCGGCGATCGGCGTGGGGGCGATCTCCGCCACCTTCTCGCCGCCGAGGACAGCACCCGTCGGCGCGGCGACGAGAGGCTCGGAGAGGGCGCGACCGTCG
>Ga0153916_10001466_pt1 | contig 16932 bp, 16 predicted proteins | sample Opewatmetagenome_FD_109642 | JGI IMG/M metagenome (GOLD analysis project Ga0153916, IMG submission 109642) | Freshwater wetland microbial communities from Ohio, USA - Open water 3 Core 3 Depth 4 metaG | ecosystem: Environmental > Aquatic > Freshwater > Wetlands | place: USA: Ohio, Lake Erie... | reverse complement strand
TGCACGGCGGCAAACGAGGTCTTCCGGCTGGACCAGCAGGGCAGCGTAGTGCAGATTGGCCCCACGCTTCCCGCCACTGCGACTGCAATCGCCTCAACCGCGGGGGGAGAAGCGCGCGCAGCCACGGACGGGAGCGGGATCCTCCGGCTCGCCACGGCGGGGACAAGCTGGAGCCCCCACTACCCCAACGGACCGTACGCAAACCAGTTCAGCAGCGTGGCAGTGGACGCAAACGGCTCCATCTGGTGCGCTTCCGGCCCGACATACGGGTCCGGCGTCTACCGGTTCGACGGGAGTGCGTGGCAGTCCTACACGACGGCCAACAGCGCGCTTCCGGTCAATGATATGTACCGCGTCTCCGTCGCCTGCAACGGGAACCTCTGGGCAAGCTCATGGGGGCGAGGGTCCGCCGAGTTCGTCGCCCCCTCGATGGCACTCGACGCGAGCCACGTCTACGGGACCAACGTGGGCATGGTGGGCATCTCGAACGATCGCGCCTACGTGGTCACCACCAACGCCGTGTGCGATTCCCGGGGCAACACCTGGATGTCGGTGCTGGGCGCCGCCGACCGGAACGTTCTGGTCGTCCGGACACCAGGGGGGCTCTGGAAAACCTTCCCGGCCATCTTGAACGGCTCAAAGCTCACCAACACGACCGACGCGTATGTGGACCGCACGCTGGCCGTCGACGCCTTCGACAACCTCTGGTGCGTCGTCCGCGACCCGTCCGCCAAGGGGATCATCTGCCTCGGGAACAGAGGCACAATCGACAGCACGGTCTCCATTCACCTGAGGAGCGCGGACGGCCTCCCGAGCGACGAGGTGAGGACGCTGGTCGTCGACCAGGACAATGACCTGTGGGCCGGCACCTCAAAGGGCATCTCGATCATCTTCGATACGCAAAACCCGACCCGGGACGGCGGCATGTCCCGCTACATCCCCCTCAACGGATCCGTCGTCAACACAATCGCCGTCGACCCCCTGAACCAGAAATGGGTCGGCACGACGGAGGGGGCCGTCCTCCTCTCATCCGACGGGACACAGGTGCTGGCTTCCTACACCGTCGAGAGCACCGACGGGAAGCTCATCGACAATGACATCAAGTGCATCACCGTCGATCCGCAGACCGGGACGGTCTATTTCGCGAGCACCTCCGGGCTGGCCAGCCTCACCACCCCCGCTCTGGCGCCGATGAGGTCCTTCGCGGGGCTGCGCGTGTACCCCAACCCCTATCTCGTCCCCAACACGGCCCCCGTGGCCGTGGACGGCCTGGTGGCCGGGAGCACACTCAAGATCCTCTCCACGGACGGGCGCCTCATACGCGAGGTCCAGACCCCCGGCGGAAGGATCGGATACTGGGACGGGAAGGACAGCGAGGGAAGAGACGTGTCGTCCGGCATCTATGTCGTCGTCGCCTTCTCAAGCGACGGATCGCAGCTGGCAAACGGGAAGGTCGCGGTCGTGCGGAGGTAGCCATGGGCGGGCGAGGGGGCGATCGACGCGTGCCGCACAGTACGGAAAGTGGGCTGAGCAGAACAGACAAATCACGGGTGTATCATTGCCATATGGAGCAGGGAGGACTGGACTTTGGAGAACACTGATACGAACAACGGGTACAAGGACGAGATCTTCACAAAGCGTGTCCGCGCGGGGAAACGTACCTATTTCTTCGATGTCAAGTCGACGAAGTCGGAGAAGGATTTCTACATCACCATCACCGAGAGCAAGCGGGTGGGGGATGACGAGTACGAGAAGCACAAGATCTTCCTCTACAAGGAGGATTTCGAAAAATTCCGCGAAGCGCTCTCCGAGACTGTAGAATACGTCCAGACCCAGCTCCTCCAGAACCTCGAGCCCGCCAAGCAGGCGTAGGCGTTCGACCAGGAGACATCTCTCACCGGGCCTGCCGGCCGCACCCCAGTAGGCGGGCCCTCCGCTTCACCTCCCGCCACGCAAGCAGGGATGTGTGGGACCCCGTCTCGGATCCCGTGCCGGGCCACCTTCCTCGCCACCCCGGTGAAGAGCCGCCTTATTTGACTCTCTGGGGCCCAGTGTGTATATTGGGTACGTTTTCCTGAAAACGGGCCGACAGGCCCGTTTTTGAATGTTTTTCGAGGCTTCCCGTGCAATCAGAAATGAAGATCCAGCTCGGCGGACTTCCGGAAGGCAGATCCGAGTACCAGCTCCATTCGACAGGCGCCGAGCTCTCGCTCGGGGAGGACTTCACGGGTGAGGTCCGGGTGGATGTCATCCTGGAAAAGAGAGGACACCAGATCCTCCTCAGCGCGGCGATCTCGACCACCGGCACATTCGAGTGCGACCGTTGCCTGGAGGATTTCGAGCTCAAAGTGAACCCCTCGTACCGGATGTATTACGTCATGGACGGAGGGGACACCGCAGGAATGGACCCCACGGAGGTCCAGGTCATCCCGGCGGGGCTGCCCGTGATCGACATTGCCGACGACGTCCGCCAGGTGATCGAGCTCTCGGTGCCGCTAAAGCTGCTCTGCAGGGCCGACTGCCGTGGCCTCTGCCCCAGCTGCGGGAAGAATCTGAATGTCTCCCCGTGCCCTTGCCAGGACGAGATCCCGGACGGCCGGTGGGACACGCTGAAATCGCTGAAGAACAACCCTACCTGAAGGAGGAGAAGGAGTATGCCAAATCCGAAACGTCGCCATTCCAAGTCGCGCGGCAGGAAACGGCGAACGCACTACAAAGCCACAGCTCCCTCTAGCGGCGAGTGCCCGAATTGCCACACACAGAAACTGCCACACCGCGCGTGCCCGAACTGCGGCTATTACAACGGCCGGTCCATCGTGGTGCCGAAGGCATCCTAGGTTCCGCCCGGACCCCTTGAAGTCCTGTACCACCTTCGAGCCCAGAAATACTTGGTTTCTCAAGATCCACACCCGGTCATCGCCGTTGACGCCATGGGGGGGGACTACGCCCCGGGCAACGTGGTGGCAGGAAGCCTGGACGCGCTGCGCGAGTCCGGCGGACGCTTCTCCCTTGTCCTGGTGGGCCAGCGGGAGCGGATAGAGGAGGAAATCGATCGTGCGCTTCCCTCCCCGCCCGGATACACCATCGCCCATGCCCCGGAGGTGATCGACATGCGGGATTCCCCGACAGCCGCGCTCAGGAGCAAGAAGGAGTCCTCTATCGCAATCGGCCTCCGGTTGCAGAGGGACGGGAAGGCGGACGCCTTTGTCAGCGCCGGCAACACAGGCGCGGTCCTTTCGGCCTCCACGCTGATCCTCGGACGGCTGGAGGGCGTGGGGCGTCCGTCGATCGGCGCGCTGATCCCCACGGCGGGCTCCCCCTGCCTGCTCATCGACTCCGGGGCCACCATGGATTGCCAGCCCCGGCACCTGTACGAGTTCGGCGTTATGGGGTCCATCTATATGCGCACGATGCGCGGGGTCTCCACTCCCCGCGTCGGCCTGGTGAGCGTCGGCGAAGAGGAGAACAAGGGAAATGAAGCGACGGTCGAGGCGTTCAGATTGCTCAAGGGCGCACCGGTCGATTTCATCGGCATGATCGAAGGCCGGGACCTGCTCAAGGGAAAGGTGGACGTGGCGGTGTGCGACGGGTTTGTTGGCAATATTGTCCTGAAGTTCGGCGAGAGCGTCCCGGCCTTCCTGAAAGCGAGGTTCCTCTCCTTCGCCGCCAAGAGTGTGAAGGCAAAACTGATCGCCCTCATCGCCCGGAGCGGCCTCCGGACGGTTCTGCGCGAGATGGACTACCAGGAACAGGGAGGCGTGCCGGTCCTGGGCGTCCGGGGCGTCACGATCATCGGACACGGGGGGTCCTCACCCCTGGCGATCAAGAACATGATCTTCCGCGCCGAAGAAATGGTCAAAAGACACGTTCACAGGAAAATCCAGGAGGCGTTGCAAGCATAGATGGAGAAGCGCCGCGCCACAATCACTGCGGTCGGACACTATGTGCCCGATCGGGTTCTGTCGAACGCCGACCTCGAGAAGATGGTCGACACCAGCGATGAATGGATTCGCAGCCGCACGGGGATCTCGGAGCGGAGGATCCTGGAGCACGGAGGCACGTCCACGATGGCGGTGGAAGCTGCCCGGCAGGTCCTCACAAACCGCGGAATCTCGGCCGAGGAAATCGAATGTATCATCGTTGCCACAATATCGCCGGACATGTTCTTCCCTTCAACGGCCTGTCTGGTCCAGCAGAGGCTCAAGGCCTCAAAGGCCTGGGGTTTCGATCTCTCGGGAGCCTGTTCCGGTTTCATATTCGCCCTCCACACAGCCGCCCAGTTCATCGAGAACGGGACCTACAGGAACGTCCTCGTGATCGGCGCGGACAAGATGAGTTCGATTACCGATTACACCGATCGGAACAACTGCATTCTCTTTGGCGACGCCGCGGGGGCGGTGCTCCTCGAAGAGACCGAGGATCCTTCCTCAGGAATCCTCGACACGATCGTCCGATGTGACGGGTCGGGGGAACAGTTCCTCCATATGAGGGCCGGCGGCAGCCTCAACCCCGCCACCCACGAGACCGTCGACAAGAAAATGCACTACATCTATCAGGACGGGAAGGCCGTCTTCAAGGTCGCGGTGATCGGGATGGCGGACGTCTCCGCGGAGATCATCGAGCGGAACAACATCAAGGGGAGCGAGGTAGACTGGCTGGTTCCGCACCAGGCGAACCTCCGCATCATCGATGCGACAGCCGATCGGATGGGCCTGGACCGTTCGAAGGTGATGATCAACATCGACCGGTACGGGAACACCACGGCGGCAACCATCCCCCTGTGCCTCTCGGAATGGTGGCGCGCCGGCAAGCTGCGCAAAGGACAGACCGTTGTCCTCTCCGCCTTCGGGGCGGGATACACCTGGGCCGCTGCACTCATCCGATGGACCGTGAACGACGTGGCATGATGAGCCCATGGGGCTGACGGCGTTTATATTTCCGGGGCAGGGCTCCCAGTATGTGGGGATGGCGCGCGACTTCTTCGAGTCGGATGCGGAGTCCAGGGCGCTCATCGCGCGCGCTGACGAGATCCTGGGCTACTCCCTGAGCAGCATCTGCTTCACCGGACCCGAGGAGAAACTCCGGCAGACGCAGCACACACAGCCGGCGATCTTCCTCCACAGCGTCGTGGCAGCCAGGAAGATCACCCGGATGAAGCCCGATCTCGTGGCAGGGCATTCGCTGGGGGAGTATTCCGCGCTCGTCGCCGCGGGGGCGCTTGCATTCGAGGATGCGCTGCGGCTCGTCCGCCTGCGCGGGGAGCTGATGCAGCGCGCCGGGGAGGACAAGCCCGGTACGATGGCCGCCATTATCGGCCTCACCCGGGAATCACTTGAAGAGGTCTGCCGGGAAGCCTCCGGTGCGGGGATCGTCCAGCCGGCCAATTTCAACTCTCCGGGGCAGACGGCAATCTCCGGTTCCCTCGAAGGAGTCCGACGAGGGATGGAACTCGCGCGCGAGAGGGGCGCGAAAGTAGTGAAGGAGCTCACCGTAAGCGGCGCGTTCCATTCACCGCTCATGGGATCGGCAAGAGAAGGATTGAAGGCCGGGCTTGACCGGACGGCCATACGTGACGCCGCGATCCCCGTCTACGCAAACGTCACGGCGGAACCGGTCGTGAACGCCTCCGGGATACGGGAACTCCTCTACCGCCAGCTCACCAGCCCGGTCCTGTGGGAGCAAACGGTGAGGAACATGGCGCGCGACGGGGCAACGCGCTTCTGCGAGGTGGGTCCGGGAAAGGTGCTTCAGAACCTGGTGAAGAGGACCCTCCCCGATGTGGCCTCAAGCGGCGTGGACAAGCTTTCTGAGGCAGATGCCTGCTGACTCTCTCTCCGGCAGCGGAGATATTCCCTAGAACCGGTCAAATGCGGCACTTCAAGGGGCTCTACCGGGATCCGGCGAAGCCGCCGGAGAGCATGAGATTGTAGGATTTACACAAGGTCTTGCAAAAGAAATCGGTTCTCCCAATATTCCAGCCTGCCGTGGCCGCAAGAGCACGTGAAGCGGTACATGGTAGGGCTCCATCCCTGTTCAACTACTCTTGAAGGTCATGGGAATCTTGCAGGACAACGTTGCGATAGTCACGGGTGGCGCCCGGGGAATCGGCCGGGCGATCGTGGCGGAACTGGCCAGAGAAGGCGCCCACGTGGCCGTCCTTGACAAGGTCTTCCCGGGTGATTTTGACCAGTTCGCCGCCCAGATCGGCCAGACGGGCCGGAAGATCAAGGCGATGCAGGTCGACATCACCTCGACCAGCGCGACCGAGCAGGCGTGCACCGAAGTGGCCGACGAGTTCGGCCGGATCGATATCCTCGTGAACAACGCGGGGATCACGCGGGATCGTCTCCTCATGCGCATGAGCGAGGAGGAATGGGATGCGGTTCTCGCCGTGAACCTGAAGGGCGCTTTCAACACCACGCGCGTCGTCGGACGGACGATGATGCGGCAGAAGCGGGGGAAGATCATCAACATCAGTTCGGTCGTCGGGCTGATGGGGAACGTGGGGCAGTCAAACTACGCGGCGTCAAAGGCGGGCCTCATAGGCCTGACGAAATCACTGGCAAAGGAGCTTGCGAGCCGGCATGTCAACGTCAACTGCGTGGCTCCAGGCTTCGTCGAGACGGAAATGACCGCCGCACTTCCCGCCGAGGCGCGGCAGGCCATGCTGAGTCTGGTCCCCTTCCGAAGGTCGTGCCAGCCCGAAGAGATTGCCCTCGTCGTGGCGTTCCTGGCGTCCGACACGTCGGCATACATTACGGGTCAGGTCATAGCCGTTGACGGCGGCATGACGATGTAACGAGAAAGCAAATCTATTCCAACCATCATATTCCACGAGAGAGAGGAGCTACAACCATGGCAGACATTGACGCCAAAGTGAAGGAAATCATCATGAACAAGCTGGGGGTCGAGGAAGGGCAGATCACCCCGGCGGCATCCTTCACGAACGATCTCGGCGCGGATTCACTGGACACGGTCGAGCTCGTGATGGAGTTCGAAAAGGCATTCAATATGCAGATCCCCGACGAAGATGCTGAAAAAATCAGCACTGTCGGAGACGCAATCAACTACATCAAGAGCAAGTCCGCATAGCTGCTGCTCCTGAGGGCAGCTGGCTTTTTCATCTCCGGCACCTCATGAGCCGGAGCGCGGGAGGGCAATCCAGGGAGTGAGCATGAGTCTCAAGCGCAGGGTTGTGGTGACGGGCATGGGGACACTCACCCCCATCGGTATCGGCGTCGAGGAATTCTGGGATGCCATGCTGAAGGGGAACAGTGGAGCCGCGCCGATCACCTACTTCGACACCTCGGCGTATGACACCCATTTCGGCTGTGAGCTGAAGAATTTCCGCCCGATGGACTATCTTGACCGGAAGGCAGCCCAGCGGATGGACCCCTTTGCCCAGTACGCCGTGGTCTCCTCCGACATGGCGATCGCCGATTCAGGACTCTCCGCGAAGGAGTGCGACCCCGACCGGATCGGGGTCGTGTACGGGTCGGGCATCGGCGGCATGATCACGTACGACGCGCAGTTCAAGAACCACGCGGACCGGGGGCCGCGGGGGGTGAGCCCCTTTTTCATCCCGATGCTAATCCCGGACATAGCCGCCGGGAATATCTCCATCAGACACGGCTTCAAGGGCCCGAACTACGCCACCGTCTCCGCATGTGCCACGGCCTCCCATGCGATCGGGGACGCCTTCCGCATCATCCAGTACGGCGATGCGGATGCCATGCTCTGCGGGGGGTCGGAAGCGCCGATCACGCCGATGGGCCTGGCGGGGTTCAACTCGATGAGAGCCCTCTCCCAGCGCAACGACGCCCCGGAGAAAGCAAGCCGCCCCTTCGACGCCGGGCGCGACGGCTTTGTCATGGGCGAGGGGGGCGGCGCCCTGGTGCTCGAGGAGCTGGAATTCGCCAGGAAGCGGGGGGCGAAGATCCACGCCGAGCTGGTGGGGATCGGCTTCACCGCCGATGCGCACCACATGACGGCCCCTCCCGAGGGGGGAGAGGGGGCTGTCCGTTCGATGCGGCGCGCGCTGAAGGACGCCGGCATCTCCCCCGGCGAGGTGGACTACATCAACGCCCACGGGACATCCACCCAGTTGAACGACGCCAGCGAGACCCAGGCCATCAAGACGGTTTTCGGCGACCATGCCAGGAAGCTGGCGGTGAGTTCGACGAAATCGATGACGGGCCACCTCCTCGGCGCGGCCGGCGCGGTCGAGGCAATTGCCAGCATCCTCGCGTGCAAGCGCGACATCATCCCCCCCACCATCAACTACGAGACGCCTGACCCGGTGTGCGATCTGGACTACACGCCGAACGTCCCGGCCCATCGTACGGTCCGCTACGCCCTGAGCAACACGTTCGGGTTCGGCGGCCACAACGCAACATTGCTGTTCAAGAAATACACCGGCGATTGACATTCTATGTCCTGGGCGAAGAGGCTCGTTGACTCGCTCTTCGGAAGACGCCCGGGCGCCAGCGTTCGGCAGGGTGCCTCCGCAGCGCTCCCGCACGACTTCCCGCGGCTTGAAAAGGCTCTCCAGTACTCTCCCCGTGACCGAGAGCTTTTCGTGCAGGCGCTCCTCCACCGTTCCTACCACCAGAAGACCCACGAAGTCTCGCTCTCCAACGAGCGGATGGAGTTTCTGGGGGATTCCATCCTGAACCTGATCGTCGGCGAGTACCTCTACACCACTTTCCCGGCGGCGGACGAGGGGGAACTGACGAAAATCCGCTCGCGGCTCGTGAACAAGCACGCCCTGGCCACCTACGCGGGCACCCTCCAGCTGTCGGAGTACATTCTGATGAGCCAGAGCGCCGCGCAGACGGTGGGCAAGGGAATGGAGACTATCGAGGCGGACGCGTTCGAGGCCGTCGTCGCCGCACTCTATCTGGATGGGGGGTATCCGGCGGCGAAGGCGTTCGTGGAACGCCAGATCGTCCACGCGATGAAGTCCGGCGCCGTGATGACGGCGGACGACAACTACAAGAGCATGCTGCTGGAATACGCTCAGGCAAAGGGGCTGGGAGTGCCCCGCTACGTGATCGTGAAAGAGGAGGGCCCCGATCACGACCGGCGATTCACCATTGACGTGCTCCTGAACACCGAGCCGAAGGGTTCGGGCTCGGGCAGAAACAAGAAGGAAGCAGAACAGGCAGCGGCGCACGACGCCCTGCAGAACCTCCTCTGATCATGCCGTTTCTCCACTCTGATCCAGACATCCTCCCTCTGTTGCGCGCCTCCGCGCTCTCACTTCTAATACTCCTGCCTGCGGCTCTTCCCTCCCACGCACAGGACGCACTCGAGCAGCCCGACCCCGACACCCCGCTGGGCATCGCCGACAGCGTGATCGTCTTTGGCAACACCAAGACGAAAACCTACGTCATCCTCGATGAAATGACCCTGAAGTGCGGGTCCGTCGTGACCAGGAGCGCGATCGAGTTTGACCGGAACAGGATCTACAGCCTCGGACTCTTCACCCATGTCGACATTCTGTTCGACACGCTGACGACTCCCCGCGTGCTGCTCGTGAATGTCGGCGAGCGGTGGCACATACTCCCGCTCCTCATGTTCGGGTTCCGGGACGGAGACCCCAAGAAGGTCTATTTTGGCGGGGGGGTGCTCCACAACAACTTCCAGGGGAAGAACCAGAAGCTCCTGGCCGCGCTCACGCTCGGCTATGACCCGTCGGTCACGGTCTCCTATCAGGACCCCCTCCTCAACAGGAACGAGCGGCTCTATTTCGCCGCGTCGCTCTCCTACAGCAGGATCCGGAACCGGAGCATTCTGGAGGCGGAGAAGGACGGCGATTTCCGCGAAAACCACTACAACGCCGAGGCGACGGTCGGGAAGCGGTTCACGCTCTACCAGTGGGCGGGCATCACCCTGGGCGCGTCCTTCGTGCGCGTCTCCGCATACGCCCCCGGCCGGACTGTTACCCCAGGCGGCAAGGACGCGTTCCCCAAAGCCGCCGTCCAGTATGTCCTCGACTCACGGGACCTGGGCGAATACGCAATGAGGGGATCCTACGTGGGAGCGCTCGCGCTGTACAACGGCTTCGGCATCTCCGGGATCAGCTTCGGACGCCTCACCGTGGACCTCAGGACGTACATCCCCCTCTCGAGCCGCCTCAGCCTCGTCGGCCGGGGGTACACCACGCTTTCGGCGGGGAGCCAGGTGCCAAGCTACGGTCACGTCTACTTCGGCTATAGCGATCGGATCAGGGGGTACTACAAGACCGTGTTCGAGGGGGAAAACCTCATCGGGGGGACGGCCGAGCTCCGTTTCACACTGCTCCAGCCGCGCGTGGTGCACGTCGACGTGATTACGCTTCCCCCGGAGTTCTCCCACCTCCGCTTCGGCCTCAGCCTTGCGCTCTTCACCGACACGGGACTCGCCTGGTTCCGGAGCGGACAGCCGGCGCTCGAGGACTTCGTTTCCGGCTACGGCGGGAGCGTCGATTTTCTCCTTCCCTACAGTTTCGTCGTCCGGCTGGGGGTAGGCATAAGCGATCTGGGGCAGAGGCAGTTTATTCTGGACATTCGCAGGCCGATCTGACCATGGAGTACTTCTACGCACCGCCCGAGAAGATCACCTCGCAAAGGGTGAGGATCGAGGGGGATGAGTTCACCCACCTGACGCGCGTCATGCGCAAACGGGTCGGGGACGAACTGATCGTCGTGGACGGGAACGGGATGGCCTATGAGGCGCGGATCGCGGAGATCACCCGGGCAGCGGCCGTCTGCTCCATTGCCGCGATCTTCCCCCACCTCCACGAGAGCGAGCGGCAGCTGACGCTCGCGGTCGCGCTCCTGCACCACGGGGCGAACTTCGATTTTCTCATCGAGAAGTGCACCGAACTCGGCGTCTCGCGGATCACTCCCCTCCTCTGTGAGCGGACCGTCCGCTGCCAGGCGAAGGTGGAGCGGTGGCGGAAGGTCGCCGTGGCAGCCATGAAGCAGTCGGGCCGCTGCCTGCTCCCCGCGATCGAGAGCCCCCGGCGCTTCCGCACCTTCGTCGAGTCCCTCCCCCCCACCACGCTGCGCATACTGCTGCATCAGACGGCGGAGACGCCGCTCCGGGAGATCGCCGATACGCAGGGCGCGCACTCCGTGTGCGCCTGCATCGGGCCGGAAGGGGGTTTTTCGGACGAGGAGGTGGCGTTCGCCGTGCAGGCGGGATTCCGCATTGCACTTCTCGGGCCCCGCCGCCTGCGGAGTGAGACCGCGGCAATCGCCGCCGCGGCGCTGCTCATCGCCTAGGGGGAGGCGGAACTTCAGTCCGCCGCCAGTTTGTCGTCGATGATCGTGTGGATCTCATCCAGCATCATCGAACTGGTGTTGAGGATGGACTCCAGCTCCTCCCGCTTCCACCCGATGAACTCGGGATCATCGAGGGTTTTCAAGTTGACCCGCACGTTGAGCGCGGCGCCGGAGCACGCCGCGTGGAGCATCAGGGCGCTCACCCCCGCGTCGCTGACCGCGTTGGCGTTCCCGGAGGAGGCCACCTCTTGCGCGAGAGCCAGGGCGTCTATGCAGTGCTTCATCACCTCCAGGGGGACGAGCGTGGCCTCTTTCGTCGCCTCACGGATTGCCGCCGCCCGGAGGGCCTTCTGCGGCTCCGTCTCCTTGGGAAGGGCGAACGCCTCCATCACCTTCTGAAACGCCTCCGTGTCCTTGTCGATGAGAGCGGCAAACTGCCCCCGCAACAACTCGGCCTGCCGCAGGATCTTCTTCATCTCCCCCTCCGCGTCGGCGTATTTCTTCTTGCCGATCGTCAGGTTCGCTACCATCGCGGTCAGGGCGGATCCGAGCGCGCCGGCAAGGGCGGCAACGCTGCCACCGCCCGGGGCCGGAGAGGAGGAGGCCAGTTCATCGAGGAAGCCGTTGATCGTTTTCTTTGTCAGCATGGCGGCACCGGGGTGATTAGAGATTGTATTCGATGATTTTCTTCTGCCTGTCGAAGGGCTCAAGTTCGCTCAAGCCCAGACGCTCGATTGCAAGCTCAAGGAGCGCGTCGACGCTCAGCGTGTGTTCTCCGGCGTAGAACCTCCCCGCAACGAGGAGCGCTTCCAGAGGCGTGAGACCCACGATCTCGCTGCCCGTGGCCTGAAGAGCGAGCCGCTCGGCCTCGCTCTTGACCGCCTCGAACGCCGCGTGCGGCGGGGTTATGTGGAAATTGGTCAAATTGATGGAGACCTGGGCGATCTTGTGCGCTTCGAGAAAAACCCCCATGGCCTTCACCGCTTTCAACGAGCCGGGGATCATCACCTTCCTGCCCTCAGCGTCGAGCAGGGTTTTCCCCTGATCATCCTTCCTGACGCGGCCGCTCTCCCGTATCCGCCCCGCAATCTCGTTCGCCGGACCGACGTCGCCGGTATTCAGGTTCACGTTGTAGGCAATCAGAAACATCCGCGCGCCACTCACCGTCGCACCGGTTCTGGCGTTGAATTCGGCGGGGCCGTAATCCGGCTTCCAGTCCGGATCCTTCAACCGCTCGGCGAGTCCCTCATACTCTCCTTTCCGGATGGAGGCAAGGTTCTTGCGGTCCGGCCGCGTCGCCGCCTCCTCGTACAGGTAGACCGGAATGCCAAGCTCCGCACCCACACGCTGGCCGTACTCGTGTGCAAGCCGTACACAGTCCTCCATCCCTACCCCGGTTACCGGAACGAACGGGACCACATCGGTCGCCCCGATGCGGGGATGCTCACCCTTGTGCTGCGTCATGTCAATCTGCTCCGCGGCGACTCCCGTGGCGCGAACGGCCGCTTCCAGCACGGCCTCCGGGAAACCCACGAAGGTCACCACGGTCCGGTTGTAGTCCTTGTCCATTTCGGCGCTGATGAATTTCACGCCATCCACGCCGCCGATGGCCCCGGCGATCGCGTTGATCACCAGAGGATCGCGGCCCTCGCTGAAATTCGGCACGCATTCGACAATTCGAGACATGTGCACCGCTTCCCCTCTAGAACTCCAGCAGGGTCCCGTTCTTCACGGTCCGCCGGATATGGTTACTCCCGTAGTGGTACGCTAGAAACCGGTAGTCCGGTACGTCCGCTATCAGGAGGTCGGCCGCCTTCCCCGGTTCCACGCTCCCGTGCGTCGCGGAAAGGCCCAGCGCCGCCGCGCCGTTAAGCGTCGCGGCCGAGAGCGCCTCCTCAGGGCTCATTCGCATCTGCGTGCAGGCGATGGTCATCATCATCGGCATCGAATACGACATGCAGGAGCCCGGGTTGAAATCGCTGGCGATCGCGACCGCCATCCCCTGGTCGATCATCCTGCGCGCCGGGGCATAGGCGCTATTGAGATTGAAGGAGACACCCGGCAGGAGCGTCGCGACAACCCCCCCGTCACGGAGAGCCGTGATGCCGCTCTCGCTCACACACTCCAGGTGATCCGCCGACACCGCGCCGAGCCTCCCGGCCAGCTCCGCTCCGCCGAATGCGGTGAGCTCCTCTGCGTGGATCTTCACGGCCATCCCCCACCGCTTTCCTTCCCTCAGGATCTTCTCGGACTCCTCCAGCTCGAAGTACCCCTTCTCGCAGAAGACGTCGCAGAAGGCCGCCAGTTTCTTCTTGCCGACGTAGGGGAGCATCGTCTCCACGACCAGCTTGACATATTCCGCTCGCCGCCCGGCGTACTCTGGAGGGACGGCGTGCGCGCCGAGAAAAGTCGGGACGATCGTCATCATCTCCTCATCGGCGAGCTCGTTGATCGCCTCAAGCATCTTCACTTCGTCATCGAGCGAGAGCCCGTAGCCTGACTTGATCTCCACCGTCGTCGTGCCGTACCGCATCATGTCCGTGAGGTAACGGACCGTGGAGCGTTTCAGCTCTTTCTTCGTGGCCGCGCGGACACACCGCACGGTGCTCAGGATCCCTCCACCCGATTCCGAAATCTCCCGGTATGTCGCTCCCTGGCACCGGAGCGCAAACTCGTTTTCCCTGCTCCCGGCGAACATCATGTGCGTGTGGCTGTCCACAAAGCCGGGGAGGACGACCATCCCGGCAGCGTCAAACGTCGCCACCTCATCCGCGAGACCCCCCTTCCACTCGGCCATGGGTCCGGTCCAGGCGATCTTGCCATCCCGGCACAGCACGGCGGCATCCCTGAGCAGGCCCACGTCGCGCATTTCCGGACCGTGCTTCGCCTGCTTCCCGTGCGAGGCGACGGTCAGGAGTTGGGAGATATTGCTGATGAAGAGATTCACGCAGACGGCACGGAAATGGGCTCAGGTTTCTTCAAGATACGAAAAGGAGGCTGGACCTGCAACAAAACGACGTGCGGGGAGGGAGAGGAACAGGCTGGATCTACTTCAGGATGATTTTCTTCTCCAGGCTCTGGGCGAAAATGGACATTTCAGGGAGGCCTTTGATCGCTGTCCTGTAGTACTCGGCTCTCCCCGGTTCGACATGCGTGAAAATCATATTCTTTGTCCGGAAAGCCCTGCTGAGGAGATCCATTCCTTCACGTTGGAGGAATGTCCGGTCGACAAGGACTATGTCGATCGATTTCCCGGCGAAACCGTACCCGGCGAAATGAACCGTGTCGGACGTGGAGCAATCCCCCGAATGAAACACCGTGAAGCCATCCGATTCGACAAGATAGCAGAAGTTCTCAACGCCGCTGTGTATGTTGTGGGGTTTGCCGGTCGCGGAATCCGTCAGGATATAGACACCGTGATCAAATCTCATCACTCGGACCTTCATCTTCCTGACACTGAGTGAGGTATCGAAGTCCTTCCCCGGGTGCAGGGATTTGATTCTGCCGGACACCTTTGAATAGTCGGCATTGTTCCTGAGCATCTCGTTTACCTGCTCCGGACAGATCAGGACCGATTTACCGTTGTTCTTCAAGAAATCAATGACCATCGGCTCGCTGAAGTGGTCGACATGCTTATGGGTGACCAGGATGAGATCGATGCCGTCAAACGGCGCGACTCCATGGATGATCTTGCTTGAAAGAGAATCCCCCGGCTGCTCGCACCAATCGCCTTTGATACCACCAAAGAGTGCATCGATCAACACTTTCTGGTTTTTTGTCTCGATCAGGAACCCCTCATTGGCGATGTAGGTCACCGTGCAGGTGTCCCGGGACTCCTGAGAGAGCATGGCCGGTGTCGACTGTGCCAGCAGGATCATCGCCAGAGTGTAGAGTATGGCTTTCATAGCCTGTTCTTTCCGGGTTGGGGGATATCGACGCACCTTGCGGCAGTGGGCTTGAGGCAATCCTCTTGGGAAGCGGGCAAAACAGGAGAGGCCTGTCGGACCGGCTCCTGGTTGCTTTCCAAGAAGGATCTCACTCCCCCTGCCGGAGTTCCATCACCCAGATGTCGCTTTCCTGTCTGTAGATGCTGAAGTAGAGCCTCTTGCCATCCGTCGCGAACTCCGGCCGATTGGCCTGCCTTGAGGGATCATCGAACGTGACCAGAAGCCGCGGTTTCCCTCCCGATACAGCAACTGCCCAGAGGCTCATGCGGTTATCCGCATCCCAGGCGCTGTAGTAGACGGTGCGGCCGTCAGGAGACCAGCCGGGGAAAGTGGGGATCGGCCTTAGTGCCGGGCGACTGCCGGACGCGAGAACGCGCCGGCCCCCGCCATCCGGCGCAACCAGGCAGAGGCTGTCCCCGGAGATATGCGCAATCCAGCGCCCGTCGGGAGACCATCGGGGATACCGTCCCCCCGTAGAGGTGATCTGACGGGGCTTCCCCCATCCGGACCGGTCTAGAGTCCTGTCAAGGACGAAGAGCTCATCCCCCCCCGCGGAATCAACCTCAACATAATAGACAATATGCTTCCCATCCGGTGACCAGTCAGGATAGTACTCATGGTTGGGCCGGTTTGTCAATTCCTTGATTGACGTCCCATCGGAGTTCATCAGATACAGGTCTCTGTTCCCGTTGCGCCAGGAGAAAAAGACGATCTCCCTGCCGTCCGGAGACCAGGAGGGGAGGAAGTTGTCTCCCGGTCCGCTGGTCAACTGCTCAAGCTCCCCTCCCGTGATGGGCATCCTGTAAATCTGCTGGAACCCGTCACGGTTCGAGTCAAATGCGAGCCACTTGCCGTCCCGGGAGACTCCAATCCCCTCGATGGCCTGGCTCCCTGTTGTCACCTGCGAGGCTTCCGAGACAGGAACGGCCTTCCCCTCAGGTATCTGGATGGACCAGATGTTTCCCTCGGTCGTGAAAACTGAATAGGCGAGCCACTTACCGTCGCGGGAGAGGCTTATGGTGTGAGCGTTAAGACCCGTCGTAAGACGCACGGGGTCCCCCCGGGCGTGACCAGACGAAGTGAGTGGCTGGACGTAGAGATCGCGACCGCCGCCCAGGCTCGAAACGAAGAGGAGCCGGTCTCCCCCGGGCAACCAGACAGGACTCACATGAAGGTGGACTTTGTCCGAGAGGAGGAGAGGCTGATCACCCCCGGCGGTCGCGGCCACCCAGATCGAACTCGGGGCAATGTTCGCGAGAAATCGAGTGCCATACACGAAACTGCGGTTCCCCCAGGCAGCAGCGATCTTCGATCCGTCGGGCGACCACGAGGGGGTAAAGGGGTCACCAGTTCCTGCAATCCTTCTCTCTTCACCTCCGCCCACGTCACGGACGCAGAGATGTCTTCCACGTACGTAGGCAAGAAACCTTCCGTCGGAAGACCAGGCGGGGGATGCGGAACTGTCGACCAGCCGCCTGGGTATCCCCCCCAGTGCGGGAACGACATAGATCGCATCGTTTGCCATGAAGGCAATCTGGGTGCCATCGGGTGACCACTGGGGACAACGGTGATCCCCCGCAAGATCCTGCGTCAGGGGAAGAGCACGCCCCGAGGGTATCTGTTTCACAAAGAGGCGCATCTTCCCCTTTGGACCGCTGGCATACCCCACCAGCCTCCCGTCCGGAGAAATCGCCGGATCGAGTTCCAGCCCCGGG
>Ga0153916_10001465_pt1 | contig 16935 bp, 15 predicted proteins | sample Opewatmetagenome_FD_109642 | JGI IMG/M metagenome (GOLD analysis project Ga0153916, IMG submission 109642) | Freshwater wetland microbial communities from Ohio, USA - Open water 3 Core 3 Depth 4 metaG | ecosystem: Environmental > Aquatic > Freshwater > Wetlands | place: USA: Ohio, Lake Erie... | reverse complement strand
TTCCTTCGCCGTCAGACCCGATGAGAGAGCAGTGTTAGTTAAGTCGGAGATGTCTTTCAGGCGACCTTCAATCACTGCGTTGGAAATTTGAACAAGCACGTCGCTCATAATTCACTCCTTATTGGTTTGATTGAGGATTCTACTTCAGTATATGATTCCTAGGTTCGATACCGTGCCTCTGCATTGGTTAAAATATCATCGATTTGTTGTTGGGGTTCTAGTCCAATCGGCACGGGTTCATGCGTATTCAGGATGTCGTTAATCTGCAATTGGATTCGATCGCCCATTGATAAGCTGCCCGCAATTTCCCATTCTGTCCAACCCGACCTGTCCATGAGCAACGGAAACCAAAATTGCTCTTTGAAGTAAGCCAATGTGTGTTCAGTCGCCAGGAAATTACCGTTTGGTCCCACTTCCCTGATTACCTTGGTTGCCAGTGTCTCGGGCGTCACCTCGATTCCACGAAATATCCGCTTGACATAGCCGATGATCTCATTGCACATCGTCGTCATCCGCAGATCTCCGGTCATGGCTGACTCGATGTAGCCTACATCATGGATCAGGTTTGCGCCGGATAATCCAGCGAAGAGGACCGAGATTGCGCCTTCGACAGCAGCTTGCTCGTCTACTAGCTTCGCATCGGTGCATCCTGCTGTTGACCACACGGGCAATCCAATATAGCGCGCCATTTCAGTCAGTGCCGCCGATTGCAATGATAATTCTGGCGCACCATAAGCCAGCACTGCATTCAGCATGTCCATGATCGAAACGACTCCACCCATGACGAATGGCGTGCCTGGTGAGATGCTTTGCGCAATGACCAGCCCATGCAACGACTCGCACATTGCCGTCACCAGGATACCCGCTGAAGTTGTCGGTGCGGTACCGCCTCCGATCGGGCATGGCGTGTATATAATCGGGATCCGATTCTTGGCGCAAAAGAGCAGCTTTTCTACCGCCTCAAGGCTCGAAACGAGAGGCGATAGAGGTTCAGCGTAAAAGATATAGTTTGGTCTTTCCCTCAAAGCAGCACTGCTACCGGCGACAACAGTGGCGATTTGGTGAATGTCGCGGCAGGTATCCAGGGTATACGACCAGGCGACAATGGGCTTACCAGTGTTGGCGATCATCTCAGCAAACTCGTAGACATCTGCCAGGTCTGGAGTGACGTCACTGACCGTGCCGAGTGACTCCACGAAATTGATATTGGGCAGTGCATCGCAGACGCGTGCGACCTCGCGTGCATCCTGGCGCAGGTATTTCCGCCGCTCTCCAGTGTGGGTGTCGCGAAAGTTCGGGCAGGTGGGTCCCGGACCGTAGTTGATCCAATTTGGGGCGATGGTAATGTCCTTGTCCGGGTTACCCTCGCGGCTATACACGGTGAATGATGACGGCGCGCTTGCTAACGCCCGCCAAACAAGGTAGCTCGGTATCCTTGCACGCATGCCATCTACCCGAGCCCCCTGGGCTTTTAAGATATCGAGAGCCTCATCGCTGTGGACTTCAACACCGGTATGTTCGAGTACATCTAGCGTTGCTCGGAATATCTCCTGACGCTGGTCATCCGATAGGACTTGAAATTGGATCGTTCCATTCGTTTGATAGTTTACGCGCATCACAGTTCCTTCGTTATTCACAATTGTTCATTCTTCCAGATAGCCATAGAAGTATACCTTTTCTGGCATTTTGCGGCAGGTAAAACTGGGCATCTATGTGTTAGGATGCGTTGAGCGGTAATAAGCCAGGTAGCTTTGCGACCACTCATCGCGTCCGGAAAGCAGATCAGCGATAATGACAGCACCACGCGCTTTGATCGGATCGATGATGGGGCAGTTGACCCCGGCAGCGATCGCCATTGCGATGAAGTAATTGTTCAACAGGTCTCGCTCGGGTAGCCCATGTGAGACATTCGAGGCGCCGAGCGCTAGGTTGACACCTAGGTTCTCATGGACCAGGCGGATTGCTTGCAGCGTGATCAATCCGGCACGGTAGTCCGCACCTACGGTAAGGGCAAGGCAATCGATCAGGATACGCTCCGGCCCGATGCCCTGCTTCGCTGCCCGCTCGACAATTTTTTCAGCCACACGTAAACGACCTTCGGCGGTGTCGGGAATACCGTCATCGTCCATTGTCAAACCAATGACAGCGGTATCGAATTCCTTGACCAGCGGTAGCACACGCTTTAATGATGCTTCCTCGCCATTTACCGAATTGATCAGTGGTTTACCGCCGCATATCTTCAGCGCTGCAGGAAGTGCTTTTTCGTCAGGCGAGTCGATGCTGATAGGCAGTCCTGTTGCTGAGGCAACAGTCTCGACCGCGCGAGGCAACAGAGTCTCCTCATCGACACCTACCGCGCCCACATTGACGTCGATCACTTGCGCGCCTGCTTCCATCTGCGTAACAGCTACCTGGCGAACGTACTCCATGTCACCAGCTTGCAGTGCTTCTGCCAGCTTCTTTTTGCCCGTTGGGTTGATGCGCTCACCGATGATCACGGTCGGCAGCTCGGGACTTATTGTTACTTCTACTTTCCGACCCGCAAGTTTTGTCTCCATAACCTGAAAATCTTTCGTTGTCAGAGAATAAACCCGGCAGACTTCTAGACTAGAAAGCCGTACTTCATCGGATCATCCGGATCGATGACGAACTGCTGGATGCCAGTGATATAGGCAGCACCACCGACACGCGGCACAACCCCTATTAGATGTCCCACTTTCTCTTCGCGTACGAGTTCACCGTGGAAGAGGGAGCCAATAATGCTTTCATGCACGAATGGCTGGCCTAATTTGAGCTGCCCCTTGGCGTACATCTCCGCCATTCGGGCGCATGTACCCGTTCCACAAGGAGATCGATCGACTGAACCCTCTCCGAACACAAGGATGTTGCGGGCATGCGCCTCTGGATGGACCGCAGGCCCGGTGATTTCCGTGAGTTCCACCTTGTTGATGTGTTTCTCAATTGGATGCTCAACCGAAACCTGCTGGTTGACTGCAGCGCGTATCCGAAGACCGATATCGACCAGTTCCTTTACCCGGTGAAGTTCGAGTGGAATCCCAACCTGGTCGGCAGTAACCAAAGCGAAAAAGTTGCCACCAAAGGAAATGTCCACAGAGATCTTACCAAGGCCTTCGACCTCAACCGGGATATCCATCTTATATAGGAATGCAGGGACATTCTCAATCCAGGCTCTGCGGACCTTCCCATGTTCGACGACCGCATGTGCCTTCACCAGACCAGCCGGAGTGTCGAAAACGACGACTGTTTCCGGTTCTTTGGCCTCCACCATCCCCATCTCAACCAGAGTCATCACCGCTCCGATGGTTCCGTGTCCACACATGGTCAGGAAACCGCCGCTGTCCATATACATCAATCCATAATCCGCCTCTGGATTGCAGGGAGACGTGAGGATTGCACCGAACATATCCCGATGGCCGCGCGGCTCGTGCATGAGAGCGCGACGCAGATGATCCATGTTCTCGCGGGCATAAGCCCACTTGTCTGCCATCGTGATCCCATGGATGGGGGGTAGTCCACTCAGGATGATCCGCGTTGGTTCCCCTTCTGTATGAGTGTCGATTGCTGATATGATTTCCTTGAAATGTGCCATTATCCTCAACCTCCATTATTTATAGCCAACTCGCTGCACGCTGGTAATCTTCCCCTCCCGGATGAACACGATCATAATGCCATGCCATTCTTCTTCTGGTACGGTTGGAAAATTCCCCAAGGCATATCATTCTTTCAGAAGATTCACGACTTCTTGGTTAACCGGGTATACAATCGCTTGATCAGGTTGCCAATCAAATGAACCACTCCTACCAGCCCTCCAGGGTAAAAGACCATCGTGATGATCAAGAACAAGCCATAGATGATCCACCGGTAAGCCAGGAGATCGCGCAGATACTCGAATATTGGGATTACCAGGAAGGAGGAAAGCAACCCACCCCACAGAGTACCCCGGCCTCCGATGTATGCAATGGCCAGGATCTCTACTGTAGATTTTGTGTGCATCACAGCTGGTGTTAGAATGCCAAAGAAATGTGCGTAAAAGACACCCACAAGCCCAGCGATGCTACAGGCGATGGTCCAGTTCATCACCAGATACTTGACGGGATTTATGCCTGAAGCTCGCGCCGCATCTATGTTACCACCAAGGGCGCGAAATGCGAGGCCAATGTGTGAGCGCGTCAGTAGCCTGAGGACGATCAAAGTGCCAAGCATGATCGGAAAGATGATATAGAAGTATCGGATCTGACCAGCGCTGTCGAAGAAGAGTGGCACAACCAGGCCTAATGGCCCGCGCGTGATGTCCACGTTGACGGTCACCAGGCTCATCAGGGCAAGGCCTACGAACCACGCCATGATTGCCGCATATATACCGCGTAATCGGAGGGTGAGAATTCCCAGGAGGAATCCTACAAATCCTGCGACGAGCATCCCCAGGATCAGACCAATCCATGGACTTACCCCCAGATTGATTGCCAGAAGAGCTGAGGTATAAGCACCCAGTCCAATAAAGGCGGCAAATCCGAAGTTCACCACGTTGATGAACCCAATAGTCAGATCAAACGCCATGGCCTGAGTTGCGAACATCAAGCTCACAACCATCAATCGCAAGATGTATTCGTTCTTAATAAAGAGTGGTGCTATACCGATGATGAAGAGCATGGTCAAGCCGAGTGGTGATATACCCAATAATTTCCAGGTTGATTGAACTTTACTTATCCAGCGGATATTGAGTGCTGTAGGTGATCTTCCAATGAGCTTGATCATACTTATCTCTCCCAGATCCCCTTCACCTCAGCCCCGAATAGTCCTGAGGGTTTAAAGAGCAGTATCAGGATTAGAATGGACAGTACGATGACATCCTGCCATCCCCCGCCCATGAAATAATAGGAAAAACTCTCCAAGATGCCGATGATAAATCCGCCAACCACCGCTCCACTAATGCTGCCCATACCCACGAGCATTACCACGTACCAGGATAGCACCATTGGTTTGAAGCCCACTGTCGGATAAGCCTGGGTCATGGGTAGCAGCACTGCCCCTGCCAATCCCGCTAAGGCGGTGCTCAATCCGAAAGTGAGGATATGTATGCGACTGAGGTTGATTCCCATTAATGTTGCGCCGCGTTCATCCTGTGCCACGGCGCGGATAGCCCTGCCGATGCGCGTCTTCTGAAGGAACAGCCACAAGGCTACGATGGTTATGATCACGGCTATGAAGCTGGCCATCCTGTCGGCTGACACGTTGAGGCCTGAAGTGATGCTAATATTGCCCTTCCAATATTCGGTAATGCCGCGGTAGGTTGGGCCAAGCCACGCCAGAGCAATGTTCTGTATTACAAATGAGACTCCTACGGTGAGCAAGAATGCGTTCATCACCCATCCCTCACGCGACCGTAGTCGCAGGGGTAAGAATACGGTTCTCTCCACCAAGACACCTACAGCGAAGCTGCAGATTAGAGCCACCACCCATGCTAGCACTGGGTGAACACCTAGCACGGCAGCCATAAAAAATGCCGCATACGCACCGACCATAAAGAATTCCCCATGAGCGAACTGGGCAATGTTCATCACACCGAATACAAGCGCAAGTCCCAAGGCCATGAGGGCATAAAGCCCACCTCGAAACAGACCAATGATAACCAGATCCAGTAAACCAGTTAGCTGCATGTGTGTATACTCCCTTCCTCTAGCCAGCGGTTGCGCTGACGCCCAGGTACGCTTTATTAATATATTGGCTCTCGAGCAGGTCAGCGCTCTTTCCTTCCATAACAATCTTGCCCTGCTCAAGCACATAGCCCCGATGGGTGATCTGCAAGCTCATCCTTACATTCTGCTCTACTAGCAGTATGGTATTACCCCTGTGGTTCAGCTCCTTCAAGGCTTCGAACACCGACATGACTAGCTTAGGTGCCAGGCCGAGGGAGGGCTCATCGACCAGGAGAAGCTTTGGGTTTGCCATCAATCCACGCCCGATGCCAAGCATTTTCCGCTCACCGCCGCTTAGCGTTCCTGCCAGCTGCTTCTGACGCACTTTCAATACCGGGAAGAGATCGAACACACTTTCAAGGGTGCTATTAATCTTCTTGGCATCCCTGATTGTGAAAGCCCCAAGCAGTAAATTCTCCTTGACGGTCATCCCGGTGAACAGATTCAGCTCCTCAGTGATAAAGGTAATTCCCATCTGACTGATGCGATCGCTGGAGAACCCACCCACCAGTTTTCCCAGGAAGGTGACTTCCCCTGCCTTCGGCTTAAGAATGCCCGAGATGGTCCGTAAAATTGTCGTTTTTCCGGCGCCATTTGGTCCAAGCAGCGCGACAAATTCGCCCTCAGCGATGTTCAGCGAGGCGCCCCAGATTATTTGCAGGAACCCATATCCTGCCTGGAGATCTTTGACCTCTAACAACTCATCCTCCTTCTTCGCCTCGGTGGAGGCGGTCTACTCTACACATGAATTAATCTCCGGTGAAAGTACACAATGGACACTTATGGATCGAAAACCAGGCTGAGCATCCATCGAACATGTGTATACGAGGTGATATTACCGACGCTTCTAGCCCAGATAGGCTTCCACAACTCTCTGGTCGTGCGTAATCTCATCGCACGTGCCTTGCGATATGAGCTGGCCAAATTGCAGCACTGCTAGTCTATGGCAGATACCCATGACCAGATGCATCACATGCTCCACCAGGATGATCGTGATTCCCCGCTCCTGCTGAATCCTGCAGATTAGTTGCATGAGGTCCTCGAGTTCGAGGGGAGTGAGGCCTGCCCCAATCTCATCTAATAACAGGAGATTAGGGCTGCTGGCAAGTGCCCGGGCCAGGTCCACCTGTTTGAGCTGGACCGTGTTCAGGTTTTGCGCCAGCGTATTATGTGGCATGCTGAAACCGACCAGATTAAGCATATCTGTGGCTAGCTGCTTAGAGTCCGTCGCGGGTTTGCGATTTCCGAATACCGCAGCTACCAGGACATTTTCCAAGGCAGTCAGCTTTGGAAAAGGTTGGCAGATTTGAAATGTTCGGGATATCCCTTTCCGGCACAGGGAATCTGGAGTTTGCCCGACGATAGGATTCCCTTGATAAAGGATTCGGCCACTCTCCGGCTTATGAACACCAGCGATAACATTAAGAAGGGTGGTCTTACCTGCGCCATTGGGGCCAATCAACCCGAAGATCTGACCTTCTGAGATGCTCAATGACACATCATCGACTGCGACCAGACCACCAAAACGTTTGGTGATATGATCGATTTCAAGAATCGTTCCCATTGCTCGCCTCAGTCATCAAGTTCTTGAATCAAATTTTGGCAGTGGGGCTTCCCCCACTGCCAAAAATGAGATACGCTGATTTATGGGACTGTTAGCTCAGCTTCTGCCCAGTCAAGAGGCCAGATGATCTTTCCCTCTCCTCCAAAGTATTGGATGATGGGAAAGATGAAGGCTTCTTTTCCGATCACCATGTCAGGAACGGTATCAGGAGTGAACTTGTACATGGGCATGACAATGCCATCAGAGTAGGTGAACTCGCCAGTCCACAGCTTCTCACGACCGAACTTGTAGATTGTCTCGCTGGTCAGTTCCCCATACTGGTCCAGGGTGGCTTGAAGCATCTTAATGAACATGTTGGTGTAGTCATACATCAGGCCACCGGCAGACGGGCTTGCCTTCATGCCCCATTTAGCTTCGAACTCTTGCTCCCAGGCAAGCGCTTCAGCCGTGGCAAGCTTCGGGATTTGGTCCAGTACCCCATCGGAGGATTCTCCAACCAGGGAGTACCATTCGCCCACCCACCCTAAACCGTGGGCAACAACCAACCCTGGGAGCCCAACTTCCTTTGCCTGCTTGACAAAGGACGAGATCCCAGCTGCTGCCGTGTGAGTAATGAGGGTTAGAGATACATCTTGTTGCTTATACTTGGTAAGCAGAGGGATGAAATCGACCTCTTCCAGAGGCACGAAGTCCTGAGCAACGACATCCCAACCGTCTGCCTTCATTAAGTCTGCCAGTGGCTCGATCACAGCGCGACCGAAGTCGGTTTCTTCACCCAGGAGGGCAACCTTTCGGTTTTTAGGCGTCCACATGCCCTGGTCAATCATATCTTTGAAACCGACGGCATAGTTGACCGAAACCAAGCTCTTGGGCTGTGGCCAGCATTTAGCCATCCAATAACCGTACTTCTCGGGATCCATATCAAACTTCTCATTGACCACATTGGTTTCGCCGCAGTCAAAGAATGCAGGAATCTTGTACTTGGCGACCACTTCCATTAGCGCGACTGCTACCGAGCTGTGCCAACCCCCTAAGCCTACCTCGATGCCATCGCGCACGATCGCATCCTCATAAGCGCGGGTGGCCTTATCAGGGTCAGACTGGTCGTCAATGAAAACCACCTCGATCTTGTAGGGTCCGACCGTATAGTTAATCTTCTCAAAGGCCATTATGGCTGCATCTTTCTGCTCTTCCCCGGTACGAGCGGCAGGCCCGGTGAGAGGACCATGAAATCCAACCTTCAGTATCTGCTGCTCCGCCACTGGTTGGACTGGAGCTTCAGTCACGGCTTCTGTCGACACGGTGGTAGGCGTTGCTGCGGGCTGGCAAGCACCCAGGAGCAAAGTAATGATCATGGCGCCAGACAGAATGAAGCGTTTCAGATAAAGTTTATTGTTCATATCATTCTCCTCTTATAATTTGTGGTGTGGGGCTTTGGCATGCCACCACTTGACAATGGATAGGCTCTCTGGAAACTTGAGAGCTGGCTCAGAGAGATTGCGGGTCTCCTTTGACGTATTAACTCATACAATCCTGGCAATGTATATACTCAGTGCGTAGCAGGGTTGTGTAGAAGAGAATGGAATGCCTTCAATGGTTGCTTTTGAGCGTCTTCTTTCACTGAATTCGATTTTATCCTAAGGTTGTCATCAAGAAACCTTTCAGGAAGGAAGGTCAAAACTTGATGACTGATGCCCTCCGTGTCCACTTCCTCTTTCATGATCTTTCTCTGCAATGTGCCTTGCCTCACACATACTGATACATAGGACGATGGCACATTCCATACCGATATCCTGCTCAACAGTATTCCAGAAGGCATATATGTAAGTGAAGCCATTCTTGGCATCATTGAAAGTATCGACAATGACTATCTGGTCTCACTACTTTCTAGAAACTTCGTTTTAGCCATAGATCTAATTGTGGTTAATTGCAGACGGAAGCTTTGGTCACATTTTTTTATGTTGAATATCATGCTGCGATATACGTGACTATATGGGCGATGCCTGATAAAAAGGCGGGATCTAAGAAGCTATGAAGAATCGCTTGTGTTGATGGGAAATACCGAAATTATTATATCGCACGCAAATGTCCGTGTCAACAAGCGGAAAGTGATTGTTATTCAAACTTGAAAAGTGAACTATTATCAGTTGAAAATTGAACTCCAGCTTCATGATAGATTTACGCCAAAAAGAGGCTATCATGGATCAAATTCACAAGCGCTTTATTGCCGAACAGGTCAAGATTTTGTTTCAAAGTTATATCCAAAGGACCATCGCCCGATCTGAATTGGAAAAGATCCTTCAAATTAGTAAGTCTCAGTTCTTTACATTATTGAAAGAATATCATCAGGATCCAACTACTTTCTCCATCACTTACCAAAGAAAAACAACCGCCCGCCAATTACCAGAAGTAGAAGCGTCAATTGCCGAAGAATTATTATGGGAGAAGGCCTCGATAGAAAATCCCGAACTTCCGATTTCCAATTACAGCTACCTGGCCATACGGGATCGGCTGAAGACGAAAGGGATCACCGTCTCTGCTACGACAATCACCAAACGGGCTAAAGAGATAGATTGTTACCTGCCTCATCGCAAGCACAAAGTTCATGACCGTGAAGTGATCACAACCATCATCGGAGCCCTGGTGCAACATGATGCCTCCACCCATCGCTGGTCACCCTTCGCAGAAGAGATGTGGACCCTGATCACCTCTGTGGACGATTACAGTCGTAAGTTGCTGTTCGCTGATTTCTTCACCCAAGAGACTTCCTGGGCTCATATTCAGACAATTCAGACCGTCCTACGGGCTTTTGGACTGCCTTCGAGCTACTATGTGGACAATTTACGCGTCTTCCGTTTCGTACAGGAGCGTGACTCTGTCTAGTACAAACACGTTCTCGTCACCGATGATAACGATCCCCAGTGGCGCTAGGTCATGCGTCTCATTTGATTAGAGGTCACCTATGCCCTTTCTCCTCACAGGCCGAGGGCAAGGTCGAACGTCCTTTTCGATGGTTGCAAGACCGTATCGTGCGTACTTGTGCCCTGGAAAAACTACCTCCGTGGACGAAGCTACCAGTGTCCTATGTCATGAGGTCGAACGCTACAACAACCATCAAGTGCATTCTACAACCGGTGAGAATCCCAATCTGCGCTTTGAAAATGCCAGAAAGGCTGGCGCCAGCCTTTTCCGCCCTTATTCTCTGCCTAAGCCTTATACATCACCCAAAGATGTCTTTAGTTTACGTGACCGGCGTTTGATGAATGGTTATCACTGAATAACACTTTTCAATCAGGAAATCGAAGTCCTACATGGTCCATTGCAGGAAGATGCGGAGCTGCATATGATCCCCGATTTTGGGAAATATGTGCTCAAAGTCGGTATCTAGTGGAGAAGCAATTTAGCCCACTCTGTCATCCTTCCATTACCAAATCTTAGAGTTCACTTTTGAAGTTTGAGTGAGTTCACTTTTCGGGTTTTACTGAAGGTGCTAGAAAAACTTGCAGTCAGTTATCCAGATAAAAAAACATGTGGCTTTTTATAAGGTAATCATCAATTATTCTCTTATAGTCCTTTTACCCATATTACCTCCCTTCTATAAAATTTGGTTGACTGCTGTTGATTGGTGATGATTGGTGTTGACAAGTCTAAATCTAGTTTAGCCCAGTATATTGGACATAATATTCCATATTTAGCAGAAAAGTCATATTTTTATGAGGGTGAATACAGCTCGTTCGAGTAAAAGCACAAAATGTGGCGAATAAAAACCCCCATATATGTGCAGTGAGCGTGGAGCGGTTCGAATATCATCCCCGTATGGGGACGCGATAACCTTTGGCTTAAAAGGACGATACTAAAAATCAGCATCTCCCAACCAATATTGCCATTTTAGTCATAGTCCATTGGACGAATGGCAAGGCGAGTACATTGGATGAGTTATTTAAGAGCTGTCAACATTTTGGCGTCTAGCGGATTTTCTTTACAAGAGAAGAGAAAATCATAGATGCAATGGGTAATTATTGTAACACCGGATAAGAAAGACGATCAGAATTTACCGAGAGAAGCCTACGTTGTTGAGGAATGGTTTTCTGCAGCTCTGGAATTCAAAGTGTATGGGCAGTCAATCCAATGAGGTTGGCCTTTTTTGATCGGGCGAGAAGCGACCGCTATAAACCAGATATAGAGTAAAGCAACCGACAGGGTCAATAAACCCATCAAGAAAGACTAATAAAGCTGGTAGCGTTCTTGGTACATTGTTATCATGGCTGTCTAATAAAACCAACGTGCCTTACGCGGGTCCCCGAAACACGAAGGCCGGTGATCTTGCCGTGCTCGTCCCGCTCGAATACGACCAGGTAGGTGGTGGGATAGCCCATGAGCGGACCCCAATCGTCGCTGAAGGTGTCGCGAAAGAGCAAAGTGAGCTGGCTAGCCGCATACTTGCGACGCTTGGCTACCAGGTGATCGTCCGCTTCTACAATCGTCCAGTAGATGTCCAGCTCAGGGCAGTAGTAGCGTCCTGCGTATTGTGCCAGCTCACCAGGAGTGGGAGAGATGGTCTCGACGCGGTCATAGCCATACTCGCCTGCAGAAGTGATCGTTTTCACTTTCGTTATGGTGCCATCCTCAGCGGGGACAAACTCAACTCGAGTTTGCGGCTCCACCTCGAAGAAGAAGAGGCTCTCGCTCAACGGCACCAGGTCATACCCCTGGAATTGAAGGCGACCCTTGGTGCAGGTGACCTGCCGCGAGGCCGCCCGTTTGGCATTAAAGTAAGTGCCAACCTTTTTAACCAACTGCTCCTCGCTCAACTTGACCACTGCGGCGACCTCTTGCGGGGCTGCAGTCTCTTCCACTTGTATCTCAGGTTCCACCCTATCCTCCAGGAATAGATCGGCAATCTTGAAGGCATAGTCCTGCATATCCCAGAGAAAGTGGTTGAATAGCACGACCACGCTCAAATGGAGCTGGGGAAAGCGCATCATCCAAGAGCCATAGCCGCCCTGCCTGCCGCCATGCTCGACTACCTGCCAGCCTCGATACCGGTGTGCTTCTCCGACCATCAGACCAAAGGCATAGTCTATTTCCGTTCCGTCATTCAACCTGCCCGGATGTTCCATCTGCTTGATGATAGCTAGCCCGCCGACCCTTCCGGTGTAAAAGTTCTCATCCCACTTGGCCAGGTCTTGGACCGTGGTGTACACATTTGTAGGGCCGATGACTGAGTCAGTTAAAGGTGCTTTGAACCAATTTCCTGGCCCTTCATCATAATAGCCCGAGGCCCGGCCAGGGATTATCTTTAAGAAGGAGTCGTTAATGACCGAGCGGGTCATTCCCAGCGGATTAAAGATGCGCTCCTGGCAGAACTTGGCAAAGGGCTGCCCACTGACCCGCTCGCAGATGAGCGCTAGCAGGATGTAGTTGGAATTGGCATACAGGTACTCGTCGCCAGGGCAAAAATTCAGCCCACGCTGGTTTCTGAGTAGCCAGTACACATCCTGTGTTGTAGTGGCATCAGTATCACGCCACTCTGCCAACGCCAGCAATTCTGGGCAATTGCAGCGCAACCCACTGGTGTGATGGATCAGATGGCGGATGGTGATGGGTGGGGTAAAGTCGTGCATGTCGGTCAGATGTGTGCGAATGTGATCGTCGAGAGATAGCTTGCCCTCGGCTTCGAGCAAAGCTATGGCAAAGGCTGTGAACTGCTTAGCCATCGAGCCGATGTTAAAGACCGTCGCAGGTGTGATTGGCGCACTGTGTTCAATGCTTGCCAAGCCATAACCCTGCTGGTAGACGATCGTGCTGTCCTTCATCACGGCCAACGCACAGCCCGGCGACCCAGGCGTATTGTAGCGCAAGAATATGCTGTCGACCTTTTTGTTAGTAGGCTGGACATTCATTCGCTCTCCCTCCAGTGACCTATTGGCTTTAGCTGATTATCAGTGTAAACCGCCCAATCATTGATTCTACCGTGATTTCCGAAATTACATAATTTCAGCATAGCATTGAAAATTCAATACGATATACTGAATCATAGTCGGAAAAGCATTGCTCTCCTTCATCACAATTCCTTTGTGCCTTTCCGCTTGGCCTCGAAGCAGGCTTTATAACCCTCATATTGTTTACAAGGCAACAAATCAGCCAGATCAGGTAGCGAAACTACTAGTGGCTTATTCCCCAGATAGTAATTGATCTCTCGCAGATTTTTGACATGCGGGAGGGATGATCACTCACTTGAGTGCTGAATATATAGCTTGTGCTGTTATGCTTTGTGGATGTACAATCAATACATATCCGCCGACTTGTTGCGTTTTGACCTTTTAGAGGGCATTGAATTACAAATAGCCAGGAAAATTTCCTAAAACGCCTTAGTTCATTTCGGATTGATGTGGCAGGACATTGAAATGAGCTTTAGTATTCGCTATGGCCGTGTATCAATCCTTATATCGATGGGCCGTATGAAACACGTGTATCTAGAATCAGGAAGATAGACTATGATCAAACCAAGCCATTATCTCCATATTCTCGTTCTTGTTCTGACCGCCGGTTGTGCTTCGGTCGGAACCGCAACGCCCTCCATTGCGCCGACCATGACCCTGATACCGTCAACTCCCACCAGCGAATTACCTACCGATATGCCGTCAACTCCTACCAGCTTATTACCTACCGATATGCCGCCAACTCCTATCAGCCTATTACCTACCGATATGCCACTACTACCAACTGACAACGCAGTTGGGTTGATCGCCTACATGTCTGACCTGGATGGGGATTTCGAGATCTGGGTGATGAACGCCGATGGCAGCAACCAGCACAAACTAACGGACAATGACGCAACGGATAGTTCGCCAGCCTGGTCACCGGATGGTGGTCAAATTGCATTCATAACTGACCGCGATGGTAATGACGAAGTCTATGTGATGAATGCCGATGGCAGTAATGTCCAGCGCTTAACCCAGACTGTTGATGCCAGTGAAAGTTTTCCTGCATGGTCTCCGGATGGAATGCAGATCAGCTTTGACTCAGACCGGAGTGGTAATTGGGATATTTACGTGATGGCAAGCAACGGTGCTGACCCGCGCCACTTGACTGATACTCCTGACGACGATTGGATCAGTTCGTGGTCACCGGATGGCAGCCAGATTGTCTTTGAGAACAAGCGTGACGGGAATTACGAAATCTATGTAATGAACGCTGACGGCAGTGATCAGCAGCGGTTGACAACCAACCAAGTTCATGATGGTTTCCCAGCCTGGTCACCCGATGGCACGCGGATCGCCTTTATGTCGCGGCAGGACGGGAATTACGAAATCTACACAATGAATGCAGACGGGACTAACCAGCAGCGAGTGACCGACAACCTTGCTGAAGATTCTGATCCCGCCTGGTCTCCGGATGGAGAATTGCTGGCCTTCGTCTCCCAGTGGGAGGGGAACGATGAAATCTACATCATAAGTGCCGATGGCGAAAGTATTCGACAGTTGACGGACAATGGAGCCCAAAATTGGTCTCCCGCTTGGCAACCTTCTGGGGCAGCCATCGTCCATGCGAACACCTGGATTAAAACATTCGAGGGACCTAACTACGGAGCATTCCTCGATATCATTCTCACGCAGGATGGGAACATCATCGCAGTCGGTGCGACGAATCATTTGCACATGCCGCCATATTCGGGAGACGCTCTCTTTATGAAATTGTCTCACGATGGAGAGGTGCTTTGGGAGCGAACCTGGGGTGGAAACGGATATGAACAGGCGGATTCGATTGTGCCGGCTGGGGATGGGGGGTACTATATCTTTGGCGAAACTGATTCTTATGGCGCTGGCAACCGGGACTTCTTTCTGCTCAAAATCGCTGCAGATGGCGCTGAGGAATGGTTCGAAACATATGGCAGAGAGCGTAGGGAATGGCCTTTTGGGATGCTCCAGCTATCGAATGGGGAATTGCTGATCTATGGATTGACCGAATCCAGCGTAGGAGGAAGAGATGAATATGCCATTCGTGTGGCGCAGGATGGTGATACCATCTGGGAGTACACCGTGGAAAGCCCCGGCGAAGAATTAGTCCTGGATGCTCTCGAGACTACGGAAGGCAATCTCGTTCTCGCTGTGAGTGTCGAGGAAGATGGCGGACTGGTGAAACTCGAATCCAATGGAAGCATTCAGTGGGAGCATCGTTATGAACTCTCAGGTTGGCAATACGCCTCCCAGATCGCCCAGACTGAAGATGGTGGATTCCTCCTGGCCGGTTTCTCGATGACCACCTCGCCCCAGCAGGTAGATACCTGGCTCGCCCATTGCACCTCGAATGGTGAATTGGAATGGGAGACCTCCTTCGGTGATCCATCTTTCGATGATTATGCCAATTCCCTGATTCGCCTCAGCGATGGAACCTATCTGATTGGCAAAATTGCGAACGGTGTCCTGCTCAGCCGAGTCGATGAAAAAGGCAATGTTCTGTGGAGTCGGTCTCTGCTTGAGCAGCGGACTGTTTATGGCGGTATGGCTCTGGCCGAACTCGAGGATGGAGGTTATATCGTCGCTGGTCTGATCCAGCTCGTCAGTGGTCGTTCCTACGACGCGATCCTTCTTCGGACCGATAGCGAAGGGCGGATCGGGGATTGAGTACACCGCGAAATGAAAAGATGTAGCCACATATATGCTAATGGCTCAATATATCTGCTACTAAATCGCAACCCCATACGACAGCGACTTGGCCTCTGAGGGTACGCACAGGTCTTAACGAATGTGAGCTATAAAGTAGATATATTATATGCACAGCTATTGGGGAATTGGAAGGAAGTAACCCAGAATTTGTCAAAGCCTGGGTTGATGCCACAAAGGAATTCTGACTGTATTAATCATTAACTATGTAACACAGGGATATGAATAAAGTGATGATAGTACACGAATAATCACTCAATGACTGTAACGAGGTGACCTACACTTGGGTAAACATGTCCTCAAGTGGAATTGCCTTCATATCCGGGGATTTCGTGAAATAAGATCTGCATTAGGTACCAAAGCTTCAAGGACTACCCTTCAACCGACCGATTAAAAATCGCGTGGGAAATTAAGATATATCGTTGCCTTGGAATTAATTTTTTAATGGTGATTTATTTTGATTTACCTATACCACCATATATCGGCTTTATAAAGGCGCATCCCCATAGGTGGGGACAATTCAGTAGAACTGATGGGATTCTGACCCGCGGCTTCTTCAGTGCGATGGATTTATTACTATGGGAATATGGGTAGGTTGCCATTTATTATGTCTAATATATGCCAAAGTCACGATAATATAGCATTGTCATTGACTAGTGTTGACTCATGTTGACTGGTGTTGACAAGCCTAAATATTGGTAAGTCCAATACATTGAACATGATATTCGAAATTTAGCTGAAAAATCGTATTTTTATTAATAACAACTAAGGTCTTTCAAGGAGAAGCACAATATGTGTCGTTAATAAACCAAAACCCCCATACGTGGGGGTTACTGGGCGTGGAGCGGCTCGAAAGTACTTCCCCCTGTGGGGACGCTCAACCAACTAAGGAATTAAATAACAAGTGAGCGTGGAGCGTCTCGAATTTTACACCCCCTGCGGGTGCAGCGACCAATCAGGAAATTAAACAAAAAGTGAGCGTGGAGCG